>Ga0255312_1000023_pt1 | contig 22958 bp, 19 predicted proteins | sample EtOH5_T0_E5_meta_FD_202081 | JGI IMG/M metagenome (GOLD analysis project Ga0255312, IMG submission 202081) | Sandy soil microbial communities from University of British Columbia, Vancouver, Canada - EtOH5_T0_E5 | ecosystem: Engineered > Artificial ecosystem > Sand microcosm > Unclassified ...
CGCGGCTCGTCCGCGCTTCCCGGCCGCATTACCCGAAGCTGTCGAGGCGGCCATGCCCCAAAGCGACGCGATGGCCCCGGCACAGCGCGTCGGACGGGTCGTCGGAGCATGCTCTGCGCGCCGCTCGCCGATGCTCGCGCATACGGCGTTGCAGTTCAATCCCGGCGGGATCGGAGAACTCCGGGCATTGAAGGCACTTGGCCCCACTTTCCTGTCCTGCCTGCCTGCGGGCACGTCGTTGCGGGTGTCACGCTTGTCGATCAGGGCTTCGCTGGCCGAGGCTCTCTATCATGCGTGGCGAACGTATCCGGCGCTTTTCAGCGCGAGACCGGCCGATGCCTAAGGTCACCGTCGACGGCATCGAACTTGAGGTCCCGCAGGGGGCGACCGTGTTGCAGGCTTGCGAGCTGGCGGGGAAGGAAATCCCGCGCTTCTGCTACCACGAGCGGCTGTCGATCGCCGGCAATTGCCGCATGTGCCTGGTCGAGGTCGCGCCGGGGCCGCCCAAGCCGCAGGCGAGCTGCGCGCTGCCCGCCGCCGAGGGCCAGGCGATCCGCACCGATACCCCGATGGTGAAAAAAGCCCGCGAGGGGGTGATGGAGTTCCTGCTCATCAACCACCCGCTCGACTGCCCGATCTGCGACCAGGGCGGCGAGTGCGACCTTCAGGACCAGGCGATGGCCTACGGCCGCGGGTTCACGCGCTTCGAGGAGAACAAGCGGGCGATCGAAGACAAGTACATGGGCCCGGTGATCAAGACCGCGATGACCCGCTGCATCCAGTGCACGCGCTGCATCCGTTTCTCCGAGGAAGTCGCGGGCGTGCCCGAATTGGGCATGCTGTACCGCGGCGAGGACGCCCAGATCACGTCGTACCTCGAGCGCGCGGTGACGTCGGAGCTGGCCGGCAACCTTGCCGACATCTGCCCGGTCGGGGCGCTGCTGCAGAAGCCGCAGATTTTCGAGAGCCGGCCGTGGGAGCTCCGGCGGGTGCCGGCGATCGACGTCATGGACGCGGTCGGCAGCAACATCCGCCTCGACGTCCGCCAGCGCCAGGTGATGCGGGTCCTCCCGCGCATCAACGAGGACGTCAACGAGGAGTGGATACACGACAAGACCCGGCACCATGTCGATGCCTTGGTCCGCAACCGGCTCGACCGGCCGTGGGTGCGCGAGAAGGGCAAGTTGCGAGAGGCGGACTGGGGCGATGCGCTCGACCTGTTCGCCAAGCGGCTGAAGAAGGCCGGCCCGAGCGTCGCCGCGATCGCCGGCGACCTGCTCGACGCCGAGACCATGTACGCGGCGAAAAAGCTCTTGGAAGGGCAGGAGTCGAGCCTGCTCGAAGGCCGCCAGACCGGGCTCGCCTACGATGTGTCGAGTCTGTCCGCCGTGGCGTTCAATTCGACCATCGCCGGGATCGAGGGCGCCGACGCGGTGCTGCTGATTGGCACCAACCCGCGCTGGGAAGCGCCGCTGATCAACACCAGGCTGCGCAAAGCCCAGCGCAAGGGCGCGAAGATCTTCGCCATTGGCCCGGAAACCGACCTCGGCATGCGTGTCCAGTGGATCGGCAACGATCTCAAGCTGTTGGGCAAGCTTCCGAAGGAAGTGTCTCAGCTATTCGCGGCTGCCGAGCGCCCCGCGGTGATCGTCGGTCCGGGCGCGCTGGCCGCCAACGCGCTGGGCGCCGCGCTGGCGCTGGCCGGTCCGCTCAAGCTCGTCCGTGACGGCTGGAATGGCTTCAACGTCATCCACACCGCCGCGTCGCGCATGGCCGGCCTGATTCTCGGCTACGCCCAGCCCGGCGGCATCGCCGACATCGAAGCCGCGAAACCTCAGGTCGTGTTGCTGTTAGGCGCCGACGAGGTCGCGCCGGACCGCTTCCCGGGCGCATTCAAGGTCTACATCGGCCACCACGGCGACGCCGGCGCCAGGACCGCCGACCTGGTGCTGCCCGGCGCGGCCTATGCCGAAAAGCACGGCACCTACGTCAACCTCGAAGGCCGGGTGCAGCGCGGCGAGCGCGCCGTGTTCCCGCCGGGCGAAGCGCGCGAGGACTGGGCGATCCTGCGCGCGGTCAGCGAGCTGGCCGGCAAGAAGCTGCCGTTCGACAGCTTCGACCAGCTCCGCAAGCGGATGGTTCGCGAGCACCCCGAGCTCGGCCGCGACGGGTTGGTCGACCTGCCATGGGCGCCGCCCAAGCTTGACGCCAAGGCGGCGGGGCCGGTGCGCCTGCCGATCGCCGACTTCTATTTGACCAACGCCATCTGCCGCGCCAGCCCGACCATGCGCCGCTGCTCGGAAGAATTGCTGCACGGCGCCATCGCTGAGGCCGCGGAATGACCGCGACCTTCCAGCATTGGGGGATGACCTACGAATGGTCGTGGCTGTTCGCGACGGTCATCGGCATCTTGGTCATCGCCTTGCCGCTGATGCTTGCGGTGGCGATGATCATCTACGCCGAGCGCAAGATCTGGGCGGCGATCGCGCTGCGCCGCGGACCCAACGTCGTCGGCCCGTGGGGCGTGCTGCAAAGCTTCGCCGACGGCCTCAAGGTGTTCCTCAAGGAAACCATCATCCCGACCAGCGCCAACCAGGGGCTGTTCCTGCTGGCGCCGATCGTCAGCTTCACCGTCGCGCTGATCGTCTGGGCGGTAATCCCGTTCGACGCCGGCGTCGTGCTCGCCGACATCAACGTCGGCCTGCTCTACATCCTCGCCGCCTCGTCGCTGGGCGTCTACGGCGTGATCATCGCCGGCTGGGCGTCCAACTCCAAATATCCGTTCTACTCGGCGCTGCGGGCGGCGGCGCAGATGGTCAGCTACGAGGTCTCGATCGGCTTTGTCCTGATCAGCGTCGTGCTCTACGCCAACAGCTTCAACCTGACCGCCATCGTCCTGGCGCAGAAGGGGAATGTCCTCGGGATTTTCAACGGCTTCGGCTTCAATCCTTTGCTGTTCCCGATGTGGGTGGTGTTCCTGATCAGCTCGATGGCCGAGACCTTCCGGACGCCGTTCGACCTGACCGAGGCCGAGAGCGAGCTGGTCGCCGGCTTCCAGACCGAATATTCGTCGATGAGCTTCGCGCTCTTCTGGCTCGGCGAATACGGCAACGTGCTGCTGATGTGCGCCTTGAACGCCATCCTGTTCTGGGGCGGATGGCTGCCGCCGATCGACTGGGCGCCGCTCTACTGGATCCCCGGCATCCTCTGGCTGTTCGCCAAGATGCTGTTCTTCTTCTTCGTCTTCGGCTGGGTCCGCGCGACCGTGCCGCGCTACCGCTACGACCAGCTGATGCGGCTCGGCTGGAAGATCTTCCTGCCATTGAGCATCGCCTTCGTCGTCATCGTCTCGGGCTGGCTGATGCTCACCCGCTATGGAGCCGCCGCATGAACCCGCTCAGCTGGCTCAAGGCCTTTACCCTGTGGGAGATCGTCCGCGCCCACGCGCTGACGCTGAAGTATTTCTTCAAGCCCAAGGCGACGATCAACTATCCGTACGAGAAGAACCCGCAGAGCCCGCGCTTCCGTGGCGAGCATGCGTTGCGCCGCTATCCCAACGGCGAGGAGCGGTGCATCGCCTGCAAGCTGTGCGAGGCGATCTGCCCGGCGCTGGCGATCACGATCGAGGCCGAGGAGCGCGAGGACGGCTCGCGCCGCACCACCCGCTACGACATCGACATGGTCAAGTGCATCTATTGCGGGCTGTGCCAGGAAGCGTGCCCGGTCGACGCGATCGTCGAGGGCCCGAACCTCGAGTTCGCGACGGAAACCCGGGAGGAGCTCCTCTACGACAAGGCCAAATTGCTCGCCAACGGCGACAAGTGGGAGCAGGCGATCGCCGCCAATCTCGCCGCCGACGCGCCTTACCGATAACCGCCGGAAACAGGGTCCCCAGCTTGATCGCACTCATCGCCTTTTACCTGTTCGCGACGCTGACCATCGCCTCGGCGGTGGCCGTGATCTTCGCGCGCAACCCGGTGCACAGCGTGCTGTGGCTGATCCTGGCGTTCTTCAACGCCGCCGGCCTGATGCTGCTGGTCGGGGCCGAGTTCATCGCCATGCTGCTGGTGATCGTCTACGTCGGCGCGGTCGCGGTGCTGTTCCTGTTCGTGGTGATGATGCTCGACATCGACTTCGCGTCGCTGCGCTCGGGCTTCACCCGCAACCTGCCGTTCGGCCTGCTGGTCGCGCTGGTGCTGCTGGCCGAGATCATCATCGCCGTCAGCGCGGGCCGCACCGGCCCCGGCTCGGCGACCATCCCCGTCTCGTCGCAGTCCAACATCGTCGCCTTGGGCGAGCTGCTCTACAGCCGCTACCTGTTCCCGTTCGAGATTGCCGGGCTGATCCTGCTGGTGGCGATGATCGGCGCGATCGTCCTCACCCACCGCAGCCGCGGCGACGTCCGCGGCCAGAACGCGGCCAAGCAGATCGCCCGCCGGCCCAAGGACGCGGTGCGGCTCACCCAGCCGGGCATTGGCAAGGGGGTGAAGTTGTGATGCCCCCCGATCCCGTCATGCTGAACTCGTTTCAGCATCCATCATGGAGAGCTCGCTGCCGGTCTCGAAAATGGGCCCTGAAACAAGTTCAGGGTGACGGCTTGGGGCGGCCGTCATGATCGGCCTCGCCCATTATCTGACCGTCGCCGCGATCCTGTTCGTGCTCGGCGTGCTCGGCATCTTCCTCAATCGCCGCAATGTCATCCTAATGCTGATGGCGATCGAGCTGATCCTGCTCGCGGTGAACATCAATTTGGTCGCCTTCTCGGCCTTCCTCGGCGATTTGACCGGGCAGGTGATGGCGATGTTCGTGCTCACCGTCGCCGCCGCCGAAGCGGCGATCGGGCTTGCCATCCTGGTCATCTTCTTCCGCCGCCGTGGCTCGATCGCGGTCGACGACGTCAACCGGATGCGCGGCTGATGATCCAGCTGATCGTCTTCCTGCCGCTGATCGCGGCGATCGTCGCCGGATTGGGCGGCCGCTGGATCGGTGCCACCGCCGCCAAGGTCGTGACCACTGGTGCTCTGTTTGTCGGCGTCGCCCTGAGCTGGCCGATCTTCCTCGGCTTCGTCTTCGGTCACAGCACCGCCTGGGTCGAGCCGGTCGCGGTCTGGTTCACGTCGGGCGACCTGCAGGTCAGCTGGGCGCTCCGTGTCGACGCGCTGACCGCCGTGATGCTGGTCGTCGTCACCACTGTCTCCAGCCTCGTCCACCTCTACAGCTGGGGCTACATGGCCGAGGACAGCGGCCAGTCGCGCTTCTTCGCTTATCTGTCGCTGTTCAGCTTCGCGATGCTGATGCTGGTGACCGCCGACAACCTCGTCCAGATGTTCTTCGGCTGGGAAGGGGTGGGCCTGGCCTCCTACCTGCTGATCGGCTTTTGGTACCACAAGCCGTCGGCCAACGCGGCCGCCCTCAAGGCGTTCATCGTCAACCGCGTCGGCGATTTCGGCTTCAGCCTCGGCATCTTCGGCACCTTCCTGGTATTCGGCACCGTCTCGATCCCGGCGATCCTCGCCGCCGCGCCCGGCATGGCCGGATCGACCATCGGCTTCGCCGGCATGCGGGTCGACACCATGACCTTGCTGTGCCTGCTGCTGTTCGTCGGCGCGTGCGGCAAGTCGGCCCAGCTCGGTCTCCACACCTGGCTGCCCGACGCGATGGAAGGCCCGACCCCGGTCAGCGCCTTGATCCACGCCGCGACGATGGTCACCGCGGGCGTGTTCATGGTCTGCCGCCTGTCGCCGATGTTCGAGACCAGCGACACCGCGCAGAGCGTCGTCACCTACGTCGGCGCCGCGACCGCGATCTTCGCCGCCACCGTCGGCACCGCGCAGAACGACATCAAGCGGGTGATCGCTTATTCGACCTGCTCGCAATTGGGCTACATGTTCTTCGCCGCCGGCGTCGGCGCGTACGGCGCGGCGATGTTCCATCTGTTCACCCACGCCTTCTTCAAGGCGCTGCTGTTCCTCGGCGCGGGCTCGGTCATCCACGCCATGCACCACGAACAGGACATGCGCTTCTACGGTGCCTTAAGAAAGCAGATCCCGTTCACGTTCTGGGTCATGGTCATCGGTACCCTGGCCATCACCGGGGTCGGCATCTTCGGCATCGGTTTTGCCGGTTACTGGTCGAAGGATGCGATACTCGAGAGCGCCTACGCCAGCGGCTCCGTCCACGGCGGCCTCGCCTTTTTCCTCGGCGCGCTCGCTGCTTTGCTGACCAGTTTCTATTCGTGGCGGGTGATTTTCCTGACCTTCTACGGGCCGCCGCGGTGGGGTGCGTCCGAGCATATTCAACACGCACTTCGTGGGCATCATGACACCCCCGACGAGGAGCACGGCGACAGCGCCCACGACGTCGTCATGCCGGCCAAGACGGGCACCGGCGGCTATCACCCGCACGAGAGCCCGTGGACCATCCTCGTGCCGATCGGCCTGCTGGCGCTGGGCTCGGTGCTGGCCGGGCAGCTGTTCCACGGCATCTTTGTCGACGCCGAGCAGGGGCCGGAATTCTGGAACGGCAGCGTCGCCTTCGACGCTCACCTCGCGCACGCTACGCACGAGGTCCCGCTGTGGGTCTCCTACACGCCGTTCGCGGTGATGCTGGTCGGGCTGGCGATCGCCTGGAACAATTACATCCGCACACCGGACGCCGCCGGCCGCTTCGTCACCCAGTTCCCCGGGCTGCACCGCTTCGTTCTCAACAAATGGTATTTCGACGAGCTCTACGACCGCATTTTCATCCGCCCGGCGCTGTGGCTCGGGCGCTTGTTCTGGCACGGCGGCGACGAGGGGACGATCGACCGCTTCGGCCCGCACGGCGCCGCGGTCGCGGTCGGCGTCGGCAACAAGCTGACCGCGCGGCTCCAGTCGGGCTATCTCTACAGCTATGCGTTCGTGATGCTGCTCGGCCTGATCGGCGCGGCGAGCTGGGCGGTATGGTGGGCGCGGTGAGCGAGCTGCCCGCGCTGTCGATCCTGATCGGCCTGCCGCTCGTCGCCGGCCTCGCGTGCCTGTTCGTCAGCGCCTCCGCGGCGCGCTGGACCGCCCTCGTCGTCACGCTCATCGACCTCGCGCTCGGCGCCTGGCTGTGGATCGGCTACGACCCCGCCGGCGCGCAGTGGCAATTCGTCGAGCGGGTCGGGCTCGGCGGCGGCATCAACTGGGCGCTCGGCATCGACGGCATCGCGCTGGTGCTGATCATGCTGACCCTGTTCCTGATGCCGATCTGCATCGGCGCCAGCTGGCGGGCGATCGAAAAACGCGTGCCCGAATACATGTCGGCGTTCCTGCTGATGGAGGCGCTGATGATCGGCGTCTTCGCCGCGCAGGACCTGTTCCTGTTCTACATCTTCTTCGAAGGCGGCCTGATCCCGATGTATCTGATCATCGGCATCTGGGGCGGCCCCGAGCGCATCAAGGCGAGCTACAAGTTCTTCCTCTACACGCTGCTCGGCTCGGTGCTGATGCTGATCGCCATGCTGTACATGGTGATCGAGGCGCATACGACGTCGATCCCGGCGCTGATGAGCTACGATTTCGCGCCGGATGCGCAGAAATGGCTGTGGCTGGCCTTCCTCGCCAGCTTCGCGGTCAAGCTGCCTATGTGGCCGGTCCACACTTGGTTGCCCGACGCCCACGTCGAGGCGCCGACCGCGGGTTCGGTGATCCTGGCCGGCGTGCTGCTGAAGATGGGCGGCTACGGCTTCATCCGCTTTTCCTTGCCGATGTTCCCCGAAGGCTCGGCGATGTTCGTGCCGTTGGTCTTCACTTTGTCGGGGATCGCGGTCGTCTACACGTCGCTGGTCGCCCTCGTGCAGCGCGACATGAAGAAATTGATCGCTTATTCGTCGGTCGCCCACATGGGCTTCGTCACCTTCGGATTGTTCGCGTTCAACCGCCAGGGCATCGAGGGCGCGATGATCGTGATGCTGAGCCACGGCCTGGTCTCGGGCGCCTTGTTCCTGTGCGTCGGCGTCGTCTACGACCGGCTGCACACCCGCGAGATCGACCGCTACGGCGGCCTGTCCGACAACATGCCCGGCTACGCCTTGCTGTTCATGCTGTTCACCATGGCCAGCGTCGGCCTGCCCGGCACCAGCGGCTTCGTCGGCGAGTTCCTCAGCCTGGTCGGGACCTACCGCGTCTCGACCTGGGCGGCGATCGTCGCCACCACCGGCATCATCCTGGGCGCCGCCTACATGCTCTGGCTGTACTGGCGCATTTGCTTCGGCACTTTGCGCCACGCCGACGCGGCGGCGATGCCCGACCTGTCGGCGCGCGAATGGTGGCTGCTGGCGCCGATCGCCGCGGCCGTGCTGTGGATGGGCGTCTATCCGGAAAGCTTCCTGCGGCCGATCCGCGCCGACGTCGGCCGGCTGCTGGTGCGGATCGAGCGTGCCACGCCGAAGAGTGATTCGCTGCCGATTGTCCGCCTCCCCCATGCCCCGCGGGCGGCGCAGCGATGAACCGGTTGATGCCCATCCTTCCCGAACTCATCCTGACCGTCGGCGCGCTGGTGCTGATGATGGTCGCGGCATTCACCGGCCGGCGCGCGTCCGGGCTGACGAGCTGGAGCGCCGTCGCGCTGCTGGTCGCCGCCTGCTTCGCGCTGATCGGCGCGCCGTCGAATGCCGGACCGCTGTTCGGCGGCCTGATCGCGGCCGACGCGTTCGGCGCGTTCGGCAAGGTCATCATCTTCCTGGCCTCGGCGGTGGCGATCGTCGCCGCGCACGGCTGGTTCGAGCGCGGCACCGAGCATGCGTCCGAATATTCGGTGCTGATCCTGTTCAGCGCGGTCGGCGGCGCGGTGATGGTCTCCGCGACCAACCTCATGACCCTCTATATCGGGCTCGAGCTCACCAGCCTGTCGAGCTACGTGCTCGCTTCCTACCGCCGCGGCGACGAGCGCAGCGCCGAGGCGGGCCTCAAATATTTCGTCCTCGGCGCGCTCGCCAGCGGCATCCTGCTGTACGGCATCTCGCTGCTCTACGGCTTCACCGGGACGATGGCCTTCCCGGGCATCGCCGCCGCCTTCGCGCGCGAGACCACGCATTCGATCGGCCTCTTGTTCGGGCTCGTGTTCCTGCTCGCCGGGATCGCCTTCAAGGTCAGCGCTGTGCCGTTCCACATGTGGACGCCCGACGTCTACGAAGGCGCGCCGACGCCGGTCACCGCTCTGTTCGCCTCGGCGCCTAAGGTCGCGGCGGTGCTGCTCGCCACCCGCGTCTGCCTCGATGCCCTGGGCCCGGCGATCGACGCCTGGCGGCAGATCGTCATCTTCGCGGCGCTGGCCTCGATCCTGCTCGGCGCGGTCGCGGCGTGGGGCCAGACCAACATCAAGCGGCTGCTCGCTTACTCGTCGATCAACAATGTCGGCTTCGCGCTGATCGGTCTCGCCGCCGGTGGGGCGAAGGGCGCGTCGTCGGTGCTGTTCTACATGGCGGTCTACGTGGTGATGACGCTGGGCGCGTTCCTCTGCGTGCTGCGGATGCGGGGCAAGGACGGCGAACCGGTCGAGGCGATCGACAGCCTCACCGGCCTGTCGCAGGCGCGCCCGGCCTTCGCCGCGGCGATGGCGATCTTCATGTTCAGCCTCGCCGGGGTCCCGCCGCTGTTCGGCTTCTGGCCCAAGCTGCTGGTGTTCCGGGCGGCGGTCGACGCCGGGCTGGTGGCGCTCGCCGTCGCCGGCATCCTCGGCACCGTCGTCGGCGCTTATTATTATCTGCGTATCGTCAAGATCATGTATTTCGACGAGGCAAAATCGCCGCTGGTGCGGGTGCGGGCGCCCGTCGAGCGGTTCCTGATCCTGGCCGCGGCGCTGGCCGTCTCGCCGCTCGGCTATCTGCTGATCGGGGAACTCGGCCGGCTCTCCGACCGCGCCGCTGGATCGATCTTCTGAGCCGCTTCCGCACCGTCGAGCGCACCGGATCGACCAACGCCGACCTGCTTGCCGACGCCGGGGCGGTGGAGGGCGACTGGCTGGTGGCGGCGCAGCAATCGGCGGGCCGGGGCCGGCAAGGGCGCCAGTGGTCGAGCCCGCCCGGCAATTTCTTCGGCAGCGCCCTGGTCGAGCTCCGGCCAGGGGATCCGCCCGCGCCGACGCTGTCGCTGGCGGCGGCGCTGGCGCTGATCGAAGCGGTCGACGTCGCCGCGCCCAACCTGCCGCTGATGCTCAAATGGCCCAACGACCTGCTGCTCGGCGACGGCAAGCTCGCCGGCGTGCTGCTCGAGCGCGAAGGCGACCGGGTCGTCGCCGGCTTCGGGGTCAATCTCGCCTCGGCGCCGGAATTGCCCGACCGCAGGGCCGCGTCGCTCGACGGCTTGCTCACGCCCCACGCGTTCGCGCCGCTGCTGGCCGCCAGCTTCGCCCGGCTGCTGGCGCTGTGGCGAAGCCATGCTCCGGGCGCGCTCGCCCAGGCTTGGTTGGTGCGCGCCCACCCGGTCGGCACGCTGCTGACGGTCCACGTCAGCTCGGATGAAAAATTGAGCGGCCGCTTCGACGGCATCGAACCCGACGGCGCGCTTCGCCTGCGCACCGACGGCGGCGTCGAGATCGTCCGCGCCGGCGACGTGTCCTTATGAACATTCGTCTCGCTTATGCGGCGCGGCGGAGCTAGCAGGCGCCCATGCTGCTCGCCATCGACGCCGGCAATACCAACCTCGTCTTCGCGCTGCTCCAGAACGGTGAGATCCGGGCGCGGTGGCGGATCGCGACCGATCCGCGGCGGACCGCCGACCAATATGCGGTCTGGCTGCACCAATTGCTCGAGCTCGAGGGCTTCACCAAGGCCGACGTCGACGCGGTGATCATCGGCACCGTCGTGCCGCGCGCGCTCCACAACCTCGAAGTGCTGGCGAGCAAATACTTTCACGTCGAGCCGCTGATCGCCGGGCAGGGCGCCGCGGCGTGGCCGATGGCGCTCGACGTCGACGAGCCGCAGAACGTCGGCGCCGACCGCGCGCTCAACGTCATCGCCGCCCACGCCAAGCACAAGGGCGACCTGGTGATCATCGATTTCGGCACCGCGACCACGTTCGACGTCGTCGACTTCTCGGGCGCCTACAAGGGCGGCATCATCGCGCCCGGGATCAACCTGTCGATCGACGCTTTGGTCAACGCCGCGGCGATGCTGCCGCGGGTCGCCATCGAAGCGCCCGAGGACGCCAGCGTCGTCGGCCGCACGACCGAGAGCCAGATGCTGATCGGCATCTACTGGGGCTATGTGGCGATGATCGAAGGGCTGGTCGAGCGGTTGAAGGCCGAGATCGCGCGCCCGGTCACCGTCGTCGCGACCGGCGGCCTCGCGACCCTGTTCGACAAGCGCACGCAGGTCTTCGACGCGATCGAGCCCGACCTCACCATCCAGGGCCTCGGCCTGCTCCACCAAAGCGCAACCAAATAATGATTCCGGGCGAGGATCTACTGTTCTGCGCGCTCGGCGGGTCGGGCGAGATCGGCATGAATGTCAATCTCTACGGCTGCCGCGGCCAGTGGCTGATGGTCGACCTCGGCCTGACCTTCGCCGGCCCCGATTATCCCGGCATCGACCTCATCCTTCCCGACCTCGACTTCATCGAAAAGCAGCAGGACCGGCTCGCCGGGATCATCCTCACCCATGGGCACGAGGACCATATCGGCGCGCTCCCCTATTTGTGCTCGGACCTCAAGGTGCCGCTCTACGCGACGCCGTTCACCGCCGGGCTGATCGCCGGCAAGCTGGAGGAGGAGGGGCTCACCGGCCAGGTCAAATTGAACATCGTCGAGCGCGGCGGGACGGTCGAGCTGGGGCCGTTCAAGGTCCGTTTCGTCGCTTTGTCGCACTCGATTCCCGAAGGCAACGGCGTGCTGATCGAGACCGCGTTCGGCCGCGTCTTCCACACCGGCGACTGGAAGATCGACGACACGCCGGTACTCGGCGAGGCGCCGAGCCCGGACGCGCTGACCGAGATCGGCGATTCCGGCGTCCTCGCTTTGGTGTGCGATTCGACCAACGTGTTCCAGGACGCGGCCTCGGGGTCCGAGGAGGGCGTCCACAAGGGGATGGCCGAGCAGGTCGCCAAGGCCCGCGGCCGGGTGCTGGTCACGACTTTCGCGTCGAACGCGGCGCGGCTGCAGACCATCGGCCGGGTCGCGACCGAGACCGGCCGCCGGGTGTGCGTCGCCGGCCGCTCGCTCGACCGCATCCTCAAGGTCGCCCAGGCAACCGGCTACCTCAAGGATTTCCCCGAGCCGGTGCGGTTCGACGAAGCGATGCGTCTGCCGCGCGAGGAATTGCTGATCGTCGCCACCGGCGGGCAGGGCGAGCCGCGCGCCGCGCTGGGCCGCATCGCCTCCGGCAGCCACGAGCTCAAGCTTTCCCAAGGCGACACGATCATCTTCTCGTCGCGGATCATCCCCGGCAACGAGGTCGCGATCGGCCGCATCATGAACCAGTTGTCGGACCTCGGCGCGCTGATCGTCACCGAGAAGCAGGCGCACGTCCATGTCTCCGGCCACCCCGGCCGGCCCGAACTCAAGATGATGTACGACTGGGTGCGGCCGGAGATCATCGTCCCGGTCCACGGCGAGGACCGCCATCTCGCCGAGCAGGCCCGCTTCGCGCTTTCGTGCGGCGTTCCCAAGGCGATCGTCCAGAGGAACGGCGACCTTGTCCGTCTGGCGCCGGACGGGCCCAAAAAGCTCGACGAGGTCCGCGTCGGCCGGCTGGTCCTCGATGGCGACGTCATCCTGCCCGCCGACGGCCCGACGATCAGCGAACGCCGCCGCATCGCGCTCAGCGGCCTGATCACGGTCGCCCTGGCCGTGACTCCCGACGGCAAGCTCGACGGCGCGCCGCTGGTGCGGCCGTTCGGGATTCCGGTCGAGGTCGATCGCGACGATTTCGTCGCCGACGCCACCAACGCCGCGACCCGCGCCTTCGACCCCGCCGCCGACGAGGATCGAGCGCGTGAAGCGGTTCGCCTCGCGGTCCGCCGCTGCGCGACGCTGTGGACGGGCAAGAAGCCGCTGGTCGACGTCACCCTGCTCAAGGTCCCGGCATGAGCTTCAGCTCGATCGTCGCCATCTATTTCCTGTTCTTCGTCGCCAGCGCTTTCATCACTTTGTCGATCGGCGTCCGCACTGACGAGGAGGCGGGGACGCCCAAGGTTCCGGGACAGGCCGACAGCGCGCCGCACCAGTTCGACCTGCCGCGGCACCTGCTGCGCGCGGCGATCCTCGCGGCCGTGCTGTTCGGTTTATACTATGTCAATTGGACCTACGGCTGGATCAACGTCGAGGTCTTCGACTTCTATAGGCCCCGCTGAAGCCTAGCGCCGCCGCTCGATCGCCTGGGCGAGCGCGGCGTAAAGCTTACCCATGTCCGACGACATCAGGGTCACCGCCATCATCCCGCCGTCGCGTTCGGCGAGCACCCTGCGGAGCATCGCCTCGAAGTCGTGAACGTAGCGGTTGACCGAGCCTTGGAACTCGGCGTCGGCATCGTAATAGGCCTTGATCGCGCGGCCCTCGCTGCCGCCCAGCAGCTGCACCGCCCGGCGCGTGAACACGCCGCGGTTGCCTTTCAGGTAGGACGACCACGCCTTGTCGTCGATCTCGTCGGACAGGATCTTGCCGACATCGATCGCCGCCGAGTTCATCGAATCGATCAACAGCGACACGCGGCGGGCGAACGCCTCGCTGTCCTTCTCGCGCTGGTCGGCCTGGCTCTGCTCGAAATATTGCTCGAGCGCGGCGCTGCTCTGGCCGAGGCTGATCATCTGCTGGGTCAGCCGGTCCGACGCCTCGCGAGCGCTTTCGACGGCGCGCGCGGCGATCGCCTCGACCCCGCGCAGCTGATCCTCGACGCCCTCGCGGATCGCGGTTTCGAGCGCTTCCCGCGTCGCCTCCGACAGCTTGCCCGCACTCTCCGGAATCACCCCCTCGATCGCTTCGCGCGCCCGCTCGGCGGCGTGGGCGGCGGCCTCGCGGACCTGGAGCAGCGCGGCGACCAGCGCCGGCCCGGTCTCGGCGGTCAGGCGCGACGCCTCGCCCTGCGCCTCGGTGAGCGCCGCGGTCAAAGCCGCCAGCTGCGTCCCGGAAGTGCCGACGCCGTCGTCGATCAGCGCCAGCAGCGCGGCGAAGCGGTCCGCTTGCTCAGCAACTCCGGCGCCGCTGGCGGAAATCTGCTCTGCCGCCTCGACCGCCGCGTCGCGCATCCAGCCGATTTCGGGCTTGGCCGTCTCGGCCACCTTGAGCACCCGCTCGGCGCCCGTCTCGGCGTCGCCGATGGCGCTCGACAGGCCTTCACGGATTTCGCTGGTGAGCTGGTCGATCCCGGCCCGGAGCGCGGTGGTGCGGGCCGCCAGCGCTTCGAGCGAATTGTCCTGCGACCCGGTCTGTTCGGCGAGCCCGTCGAGCTCTGCCCGCGCCCGCGCGAGCGATTCGAGGAAATGGTTGGCGCGCCCGTCGCCCTGCGCCGCCAATTCGGCGAAGCGCTCGTCGATCAGGGTCAGCCCGCGGTCGATTTCGGCGAACATGCGTTGCGACACGCGCTCCTGCTCGGCGACTCGCGCCGACAGGCCGTCGAGCGACGCGCCCGCCTGCCCGATTTTCGTTCCCAGCACGTCGGCGGCCTCGACCCCGGCGCGTCCGATCCCGGCCGAGGCCTGCTCGACCAGCGCCGAGACTGCGGCGGCCTGGGCGTCGATGCCGCTGCGGATACCGTCGAGTGTCGTCGCGGTCCGGTTGAGCAAGGTGTCCAATGCCACCGAGAAGGAGGATTCCGCTTCGCCGACACGGGCCGCGGCGGCGGCGCCGGCGCTTTCGATGTGGGTCAGGTGCGTGACCAGCCGCTGCGCCGCGGCGGCGACCAGCTGGTCGGCCTCGCGGGTTCGCTCGCCGAGCACGCCAACCTGCTGGCCAAGCTCGGCGGTGCGGGCCGCAGAATCGCTGCCGATGCCGCGCAAATGCTCGGCAATCTCTCGGCTCGACGCTTCGGCCTTCGGCAAATCGTCGAGCAGCACGGCGATGTCGGTGCGGGCCGATTCGGCGGCGCGATCGAGCGCCTCGCCGCTCCGGCTCAGGCGGTCGGTGGAGGAATCGAGCTCGCGGGAAATGCCGTCGAACCGTCCGGTGGTCTCGTCGCCCAGCCGCATCAGCCGCTCGGTCATGCCGGTCAGCGACGCCTGGCTGTCCTCGATCCGCTGCGACAGCACCTCCAGCAGCGCTTCCAGCGACTGCGTCTCCGCTCGCATCGCGATCACCGAGCGAGTGAAGCGCTCCGCTTCGCGCCGGCGCGTGCGGCCGAACATGATCCAGGCGAGGCCGAGCAGCGCCAGTGGGCCGGCGGCAATCGCGACCCACTGCGCGATCGCCGGCGACGACAGCGGCTGGTTGGCAAGGACCCGGCCCGCCGACCAGGCGGCGTAGGCCATCCACAGGATCGCGAGGATTGTCAGCGCGCTGCCGAGAACGGCGCGCGCGCCGGCCGACTTGGCGGCCTGCTCGGCTCGGGACTCGGTCCAGTCGATCTGGTCGAATCCCAGTTCGAGCGTGTCGTCGGCGCCTGATTCGGCGTTTGATTCGGGGCCGGATTCGACGAGCGATTCGGTGGGCGAAGGGCCTTCCGCGGCCCGTGGCTGTTGGGTGGGCGGAAGTTCGGCGCGCTGGATGCTTGGGGTCATGGCGCATGCAGTTTACCATCTTTGTCTCGGCAAGAAAGCGATTAGAGAGGGGATGCAGCGGACCGCGGTCGAAGCGGCCGAAAAGCATGGGGGATAAGAGGCGGGATGGCGGTCGGCGCGCTCATCGGGGCCTATCAGGAAAATGACATGGGCGAGCTTCGCGCCCTGCTTCCGCTCGCCGGCCGGACGCTGATCGAATATCAGGCGCGCTGCGTCGCGGCGGCCGGCGCGGCGCCGATCGTGGTGCTGGTCGAGCGCGTGCCGCCGGCGCTGCACGAGTCGCTCGAGCGGCTGCGCGCCGACGGCCTGTCGGTGATCCCGGTCAGCGACGGCAACGAGGCCGCGAGCCGGTTCGAGGCCGGTTCGCTGATCCTGCTGGTCGGCGACGGCATCGCCGCTCCGGCGGAGCTGCTCGCCCAGCTCGCCGAGGAGCCCGAGCCGGCGGTGGCGACGGTGCCCGACGACGAACCGCACGCAGCCTATGAGCGGATCGACGCGACCAGCCGCTGGGCCGGGGTGGCGCTGATCGACGGCCGCACCCTGGGCGCGACCGCGGCGATGCTCGGCGACTGGGATCTGCAATCGACGTTGTTGAGGAGAGCGCTCCAGGACGGCGCCTTACGCGTGCGCGTCGCTCCTGCCGGGGAGCCGCTGCTGGCCGACAGCGCCGAACAGCTCGGTGGGTTCGAACGCGGCCTGATCGCCTCGTCGCGCGGAGTTCGGCGCGACTGGGCGAGCCGCTACGTGCTGCCGGTGGTCGAGGAGTTTTCCACCGAGCGGCTGCTCGACACCGGCGTGCGGCCGCAATGGCTGGTATGGACGGCGCTGACGCTGACCGCCGCGGCAGCGCTGGCCTTCACGCGCGGCTGGCTGTGGCCGGCGCTCGGGCTGCTGATCGTCTCGACCCCGCTCGATCTCGTCGCGGGCCGCCTCGCGACGCTGCGGCTGCGGCCGTTGCCGCCGCGATTGCTGAGCCGGCGGCTGCTGTGGCCGGCGGCCGGGCTCGCCCTGGTCGCGCTCGGCTGGCGGTTGACGCTCCACGGCAGCGGCTGGGGAGCCCTGGTCACGGCGCTGGTCGCCGCCGCCTTCGCCGAAGCCGCGCGGATCGAACAGGGACACGACGAAGTGCCGGGCCAGGTCTGGCTGTTCTCGCGGCGCAACGCGATCCTCGCCGCGGTCCCGTTCGCGCTGGCCAGCGCCTGGGCGCTGTGCCTGGCGGCGCTGGCGCTTTACGCGGCCGCCTCATTTTTCGTTGTCCAACATTGGCACCATCGCGTCAGACCCGATTGACCTAGCGTTAACTCCGCCCCGATAACGTCGCCTTGATGGCACCCGAGGAATGGCCGATTGCTGCTCCGGCAGCCGACCGGACGGTCGCATCCGCGCGCGGCGCGGGGCGGGACCGCTTGTCCACGGTGCGTCTCGACTTCTTCCTCGACCCGGGGCAGCGGCTCAACGAGCAGGAGCGCGCCGTGATGACGGCGATGCTCCACGGCCTGGTGTCGGACATCGCCGACGAGCTGCGCGGGTCGCTTCCGGCCAGCTCGGCGGTCGCCAACGACGAGGATAACAGCGAGCTGGTCGCCGAATTGGGTGCCGCCGGGCTGCTCGACCAGCCGAAGCTGATCGAGCTCCTGCTGCGCCGCGCCGACGAGGAGCAGATCTCGACCGCGGTCAAGGCGCGCAACAGCGGCCGCGACGGGCGCCTGCTGCAAACCCTGGTCAGCGACGAGAGCGCGGCGGTTTCCGCCGCCGCCATGTCGCTGATCCTGGCGCGCGGCCGGCGCCGGGACCGTTTCGGCCAGGCCCGCGTCGAATTCGACGATCTCCCGGCCGAAACCGCGGTCGATCTCACCCAAATCGTCAGCGCCGGCCTTCGCGGGCGGTTGCTGGGGACGCTCGACAGGCAGGCCGCCGACCGCCTGCTGGCCGCGGCCAGCGCGGCGCTGCTCGCGCGCCACGACGAGGACAAACGGCTCGAGGCGCTCGCAGCGGTGCTCGTCCGGCTGCTCGATGAGCAGGGACGGCTCGACGAGGATTTGATCGTCGCCGCGGCCGCCGACGGCGAGGCGGTGCTGGTCGCCGAAGCCCTCGCCCGGCGGGCCGCGATCGGCGGCGAGGACGCCTTCAACTTCCTGCTCGGCGGCGACGGCGCGTCCCTGATGCTGCTGCTGCGCATGGCCGGCGCTTCCCGTGAGCTCGCCGCGCGCCTGTTGGCCGGGCCCGGCGACCTGCTCGAAATCGCCGATGCCGGCCGGGCGATCGCCCGCTTCGATGCCATCACCCAGCAGGAAGTCGATTCCGCCCGCGAATGGCTGCGGCTCGACCCTTGCTACCGGACGGCGCTGGCCGCGCTCGGACAGGACCATGGCCAGCGCGCCCTCTGAACCGCGGCCGATCCTGGGTCGCGTCGATCGCGCCGGGCGCCTGGTCGCGGCCGATCCCGAGCTCGCGACCCTGCAGATGGAGGCCGGCTCGAGCATCGGCGCGACCCTCGCGCTGCCGCAGGTCGCCGCTGTCGCCAGGCTGGCGCGCAAGCTCGGCATCCCGGTTTCGCGCCCCGCCGTCGCCGCTGGCGCCCATCACGACATCGACCTGTGGGTTCGCGCCGTTCCCGAAGGCGAGGACGTTTCGCTGACCCTGGAAGGCTGGACCGTCCGTCCGGCTGCGTCGGCGCGCCTCGCGACCCTGCTCGGCGGCGACAGCGAGACCCGGCCCGCTCCGGAGCCCGGGGAATGGGCCGCGGACGAGGATTTGCTGCTGACCTCGGTTTCCAATTCCCTCGCCGAAAAGCTCGGCGCCGAGCCCGCCGACCTCGTCGGCAAGCCGCTGATGCGGATCTTCCGGCTCGAGGAGAATGAGGCCGGCGAGCTGCCGCTGGTCGCTGCACTCGGCGCCCGCCACGGCTTTTCCGGCCAGCAGGCGCTGGCGCGGAGCGGGGACCCCGGAGTCACGCTGGTCCTCAGCGGCGAAGTCCAGTTCGCGCCCGATGGAAGCTTCGCCGGCTTCTCGGGGCGGGCGGTCACGAACGGCGATGGCCCGGTGCCGCAAGCTCCGCCGCCGCTGGCGATCGACCAGGCGCTCAACGAGGCGCTGCGCTCGCCGCTCGACCGGATCATCGAAAGCGCCGAGCGGATCGCCGATCGCTCGGACGGCCCGCTGCGCGGCGACTATGCGGCTTATGCCAGCGACATCTCGGCCGCCGCCCGCCACTTGCTGTCGGTCATCCATTCGATGAGCGAGGAGCCGGGGCAGGGCCACCGCACCATCGATCTCGCCGTGCTCGCCGCCGAAGCCGTGGTCCTGATCGCCCCCTCGGCGGAAGCACGCGGCGTCCGCATCGAATTGGCAGAAAACGGGCCGCTGCCGGCCAATGGCGAGGAGCGCGCGGTCATCCAGATCCTCGTCAATCTGATCGGCAACGCAGTCCGCCATTCGCCGTCCGGCGGCATCGTCACGCTGCGCTTCGCGCGCACGCCCGAAATCGCCTCGGTGATCGTCTCGGACCAGGGCGCGGGCATCGCCCCGGCCGACCAGCAGCGCATCTTCGAGCGTTTCGAGCGCGCCACCCCGGACGACGGCGGGACCGGGCTCGGGCTCGCCATCTCGCGCCGTCTCGCGCGCTCGATGGGCGGCGACATCAGCCTCGAGAGCGCTCCCCCGCTCGGCGCCAGGTTCACGCTCACCCTGCCGTCAGGCTGACGGTTCCCACCAGCGCAGCGACAGGCACGACAGGCCGGCGTCGAGCTTGCCGACTTCCGCGGTTTCGAGCGCGACCACCGCATAGCCCAATGAGGCAAGCCGCTCGATCGTCCGCGGGAAGCCGGCCCCGACCAGCACCACATCGTTGATCCGCAGCGCATTGGCCGCCGCGTCCTCGCCGTCGGGCGTGACAATCTCCCGCAAGCCGCCGAACATTCCCGTGCCTGCCAGGCTTGGCGCGCACAGCAGGGTTTCGTCGTCGATGAGCGAGCAGGCGCTCTTGAGGTGGAGCACGCCGCTCGGGGTTTCGACGATCGTCGCATCACGCCCGAGCTTGACCAGGCACGCCGCGAGCGCTTCCGCCCCGGCGCGATCGGTGCGGGCACTGAGGCCGATCACCACGCCGCGCGGGGTCACCAGCACGTCGCCGCCATCGGCGCAGCCGGACGGCAAGTCGAGCACGACATCGAAGGTGCCGCGAAGGGCAGGGGCGATCGCCGGCGCTTCGCCGGCGCGGCTCGGCGCCCCCGGCCGAAGCAGGATCGCGCCCTCGGCGAAGACCAGCGCCGGATCCTCGACGAACAGCGAATCGGGGAAATCCTCGAGCGGCGGCAGCACCGTCACCGCCAGGCCCGCCGAGCGCAGCGCCGCGACGTACGCATCATGCTCGGCGCAGATGGTGGCGTAGTCGGGGTTCCCGCGATCGCCGGCGCGCAGCCCGTCGACCACGGACCGCGGCGGGGCGCGGACGATCGCCCGGTTGAAGCGAAACGGCTGCAGCGTCTACCTTTTGTCCACCGGGACGTAATCGCGATGGGCGGCGCCGACATAGAGCTGCCGCGGCCGGCCGATCTTCTGCTCGGGGTCGGAAATCATCTCGTTCCACTGCGCGACCCATCCGACGGTGCGGGCGAGCGCGAACAAGGCCGTGAACATGTCGCTGGGGAAACCGATCGCGTTGAGGATGATGCCCGAATAGAAATCGACGTTGGGATAGAGCTTCTTTTCGATGAAATACGCGTCGTTGAGGGCGATATGCTCGAGCTCGCGCGCGACATCGAGCACTGGGTCGGAGATGTTGAGCTCCTTGAGCACTTCGTCGGCGGTCGACTTCATGACCTTCGCCCGCGGATCGTAATTCTTGTAGACGCGGTGGCCGAAGCCCATCAGCCGGAACGGGTCGTCCTTGTCCTTGGCCCGCGCGATGTAGGCGGGGATATTCTTTACGTTGCCGATCTCGCGCAGCATGTTCAATGCCGCCTCGTTGGCGCCACCGTGCGCCGGCCCCCACAGGCAGGCGATGCCCGCCGCGATGCAGGCAAACGGATTGGCCCCCGACGATCCCGCCAGCCGCACCGTTGAGGTCGACGCGTTCTGCTCGTGGTCGGCGTGGAGGATGAAGATCCGCCGCATCGCCCGCTCGATCACCGGGTTGACCTCATAGGGCTCGGCCGGGACCCCGAACGTCATGCGGAGGAAGTTGCCGGTGTAGGACAAGGAGTTGTCGGGATAGAGGAACGGCTGGCCGATGGTGTATTTGTAGGCCATCGCCGCGATCGTCGGCATCTTGGCGATCAGCCGGTGCGAGGCGATCATCCGCTGCAGCGGGTCGGTAATGTCGGTGCTGTCGTGATAGAAAGCCGACAGCGCCCCGACGACGCCGCACATCACCGCCATCGGGTGGGCGTCGCGCCGGAAGCCGCGGTAGAAGGTCGCGAGTTGCTCGTGCAGCATGGTGTGGCGCGAGATGGTGTAGGAGAAATCCGTCAGCTCGTCCTTCTTGGGCAGCTCGCCGTGCAGCAGCAGGTACGAAACCTCCATGAAGGTCGAATTCTCGGCCAGCTGGTCGATCGGGTAGCCGCGGTGGAGGAGGATGCCTTTCTCACCGTCGATGAAGGTGATCGCGCTCTGGCAGCTGGCGGTCGAGGTGAAGCCCGGGTCGTAGGTGAACATCCCGGTGTCGGCATAGAGCTTGCGGATGTCGACGACGTCGGGACCGACCGAGCCTTCGAGCAGGGGATAGGTCACCTCACCGCCGTCGAACGTCATCGTCAGCATCTTGTCGGTCATGGATTCGGCTCCACCATCTGGTCGGCAATGCGGGCGAGGCTTTCGCCCTGCCCCAGCAGGACCAGAACGTCAAAAATTCCGGGGCTGGTGGTGCGGCCGGTCAGCGCCGCGCGCAGCGGCTGGGCGAGCTTGCCGAGCTTGACGCCCGCCGTATCGGCGACTGTTCGCACCGCTTCCTCGAGCTCGTCATGATCCCATGCAGCGACCTTGCTCAGCGCGTCGTGCGCGGCGCGGAGCAAGGCGCGACCCTCCGGATTCAGGAGCGCTGCCGCCGCTTCATCGATCTCCAGCGGACGCGCGGCGAACAGGAATTGCGCGCCGTCGGCCAGCTGGTTGATGTCGTGGGCGCGCGATTTCAATTCCGGCATCGCCCGCACGAGCAATTCCTGCTCGCCTTTTAGCCCCAGCCGCTCGGCGACCAGCCCGGCCAGCCGCACATCGTCCGCCTCGCGGATGTAGTGCGCGTTGAGGCTCTCCAATTTCTTCATGTCGAAGCGCGACGGCGACTTGCCGACATGATCGAGGTCGAACCACGCGATCGCCTGGTCCTTGGAAATGATCTCGTCGTCTCCGTGTCCCCAGCCCAATCGCAGCAAATAATTGAACAAGGCCTCGGGAAGGATGCCCATGGCGCGATAGTCGTGGACGCCCAATGCCCCGTGCCGCTTCGACAGCTTGGCGCCGTCGGGGCCGTGGATCAGCGGGATGTGGGCGTAGGTCGGCTCCGGCCAGCCCATCGCGCGGATGATCGCCAGCTGCCGAAACGCGTTGTTGAGATGATCGTCGCCGCGGATGATGTGGGTGACGGCCATGTCATGATCGTCGACCACCACCGCCAGCATGTAGGTCGGGCTCCCGTCCGAGCGCAGCAGCACGAAATCGTCGAGCTCGGCGTTGGCGACCGACACGCGTCCCTGCACCAGATCGTCGATCGCGGTCTCGCCCTCGCGGGGCGCTTTCAGGCGGATCACCGACGGCACGCCCTCCGGCCCGGCGTCGGTGCAATCGCGCCACTCGCTTTCGAGCCGGAACGGCCGTCGCTCGGCCTGCGCCTTGTCGCGCCGCGCCTTCAATTCCTCGGGCGTCAGATAGCAGCGGTAGGCGGCGCCGCGCTCGATCAGCTGGTGCGCCACCTCGGCATGGCGCGGCTCGAACTGCGACTGGAAATACGCTTCCCCGTCCCAGTCGAGCCCGAGCCACTGCAAGCCGTCGAGGATCACGTCGATCGCCGGTTGGGTCGAGCGCGCCTTGTCGGTGTCTTCGATGCGCAACAGCGCCTTGCCGCCGTGATGGCGGGCATAAAGCCACGAGAAAAGGCCGGTGCGGGCGTTGCCGATATGCAGGAAACCGGTCGGGGAGGGCGCGAAGCGCGTCACCACGGATTGCGGATTGTGACTTGCGCTCAAGCGCTTTCCTTTGTCTTGTTGGACGCGATGCAATGGACGAGCGCCCCTAACATAGGGTCGGCGCCTCTTCCACAGCGGGCTCGGCGGTTCTGGAGGTCGCGGTTCGGCACCC
>Ga0255312_1000024_pt1 | contig 22255 bp, 29 predicted proteins | sample EtOH5_T0_E5_meta_FD_202081 | JGI IMG/M metagenome (GOLD analysis project Ga0255312, IMG submission 202081) | Sandy soil microbial communities from University of British Columbia, Vancouver, Canada - EtOH5_T0_E5 | ecosystem: Engineered > Artificial ecosystem > Sand microcosm > Unclassified ...
CCCGTGGCCAAACACCAGCCCGTGGTCGGTCACCACCCCGTGGTCGGTCACCCGTCCGTAGCCTCTTACCATCCCGTGGCCAAACACCCTCGCATCTGGTCCGACGAATGCCGTGTCGTCGACGTGAGCGGTATCGGCCACCCACCCTCCGCCATTGATGTGGCGATGCGCCGGGACTGGCCCGGACCCGAAATCAAACGTTTGTTCGCTCATGATGTCTCCTTTGTGTGAGGGTTGTGCTTGCATCAGCAACTCTATACCACGGTATCATCCGTGTCAAGAGTAACGGGCCAACTCCACGACGACCTCGAACCCGGCCCGATACCGCTCCTCCATCACCGACCACGAATGCTCCCGTGCCCAGGTGACCGAGTCCCGCTGCAGCCGCGCCATGCGGTGCTCGTCCAATGAGTCGATCGCCTCGGCGAGCGCCTGGGGGTGTGCAGCCATGAGAGGGGTGTGCCCGAGGGCGGTGTTCATCGATCCGCGCTCGGTCGCCGGCACCGCCAGAACGGGCCAGCCCCTGTTCGGGGCGACGTCGGTCATGATGACCGCGAGCCCTGCCGCCATCGCCTCCTGTGTGGGCAGCGAGAGCCCGCCGTAGCGCCTAGGAGCAATGAGCACGTCGAATCCTTCGTAGAGCGCCCAGTAGTCATCCATCCCGCCCTTGCGGTGCTCGATGGTGACATGGCCACCAGAGCGCAGCTCGGGTAGCACCTGGCCCTGTGATGCAAGCGTGAGGTGGAGCGGGCGACGAACGTAGCGCAGCGCTGTCATGAGCGCCGTCGTGCCCGCCCTGTCCCCTGCTGCCTGGTGGCCGACGACGTGCAGCGCTCGGACCGGCTCATGACGTCCCGCCGGCTGGAAGCTGAACCGATCGTCGGCAACGGGCACCGCCATCACGACCTTGGCGCCAGGCAGTCGCTCGAAGTGCCATGCAGTGGGAGCCCACCATTGCGTTGGCGGCGTCAGTGCGGCGTCGACGATGTGGTGGCAGAACTCGGGGTTTACCTGGAGCACCGTGGCGACCCGGTGCTCGGCGCACCATTGCTGAAACCGCGAGTCGTAGAACGTCTCTGCGCTGAACACAACATCGAGGCCATCGAGCCAATCACGCACCTTCTGCTCGGGGAACCGACCGTCTCGAAACGAGACCTCCGTGGCGCCGGGGAACCGATCACGATGCATGGCGAACGGCCCTGCCAGCGGGCCCATGTCGACGAGCAACGTCCGCTCCGGGCGCATGCGGCGGAAGAACTCCCACGTCTGGATGCCGAGCCCGCGATCCTCAGCCCGCGCGATGAGCCCGATTTTCACGAGATGTGGTCGCAGTGGCCGGGGTCGATGCACATGGCGAGCTCGAGGGCATGTGCTCTCGCCGCCTCGAACTCATCGCCGCTGAGCGTGGCCAGCGCTGCAAGAGCGTCACGTTCCGCGTAGACGTGGCGCTTGGCGTGCGTGCGAGCGATGAACCGATCGAGCGCCTCCCTCATCGGTCCACCCACTTCGGGTCGTCGCCGCGGCCGTCGAGTGTGGTCGAGCGCTTGATGACGCCATCGGGGTGATAGATCGCCACCCGATGAGATCCCCAAGGTTCGCGCTGAAGCACCGAGTGCATGCGCTCCTCGATCATCATCGACTCCTCCGGCTCGAAGTAGTCCCTCAGGATGCGGCGGTAGTACTCGCTGGATGCGAGGTGAGGGCGCTGCGACCATTGCATGGTCTCCCAGCATGGCAGTCCTGCGATCTCGCTCGGCTCATCACCGATCATGAGGTACATGTGCTCATCGAGAACACTGGCCTCGTGGTGGAGCCTGATGAGGTTGAGGTGCTCGCCTGTGATCACCGCTGCCATGTCCAGCCACGGCACCGGGGCGATGACGGGGCAGTCGTGCTCGATGAATGCAATCAGCGGCGTGCGCACATGATCGAGCGCCGCCCTGACCATCCTCGTCTGATGCAGGTGCTCGGACGCGATGATCGGCACCACCCTCGACCAGTCGGGATCGGTGCGGCACCGCTCGATCAACGCAGCGATGGCCTGGTCATAGTCCGCAGTGCGGTGCTCCTGCTCCGCTCGGACGCCATCGACCGCAACGAGCACGTCGCAATCGCCCAGCCCGGACGCCCACAGGGATGCCAGCGTCTCGGCGAGGACGTCGATGCTCGGATGCGAGGGGATCGGGCTCATGGTCACCACGATGGTGATGAGATCCGATGTGGTGGCCTCGTGTGCTGCCTCGCCGGAGAGCCGCTGAATCGTTGCCTCGACGGAGCGCATGAGGTGTCGCCGATAGCCCATCCAGTGAGCCTCAGCACGAGACGCGTGCCATGACCACCGCTGCTCGATCACCTCGACCTCGGCGCGCAGTGTTGCCCAATCGTCGATAATCGACCACGGCGGGTCCATCCAGCCGGCGAACACCGTCGACCAGTAGCCAGGCGTCTCCCGCTCTGCGCTGCGAGCATCCACGATGGGCACGCACCCCGCGATCAGCGCCTCCCAGACCCGGAACGTGTCAGGCGTCAGCACCCCGCCGGGACAAAGGGCAATGCGCGCGCTGCTCATATACGCCATGTACATATCGATCTCGACGCCCTTGGCGAATCCGTCGGTCGGCTCATAGTGGCGATTGACCGGTTCTATGGCCTCCATGGCCTCGATTGCATCCGTGCGGCGGTGATGGGTCATCTGGCCGAGGAATGCCCACATCACAGGGCGCTGTCCCTCTGCGATGTAGCGGCTGCGCTCCGGCGGGTAGCCAACGGGAAGAACGACCTCGATGCCATCACTGTCGCCCGCAGGCGTCTGGACCCAGATCGCCATATTCGGGTGGGCCACATCCCGCCACGGGAAGCCACCGCCCTCGTCGGTCGTGATGATGACCAGAACCCATGGGAGGGCCGCTATGACCTCATTGAGCGCCGCTGCGTCGGTCTCCTTGCCCCCTGGGCACACCACGATTGCGCCCGTGGCGTCGGGGAGCGACTCGAAGCAGCATTTCGTGATCGGCTGCCATGGGCGCTGAGGGGGCCACAGTGCACCACTGACGAGATCCTCGACGATGCCCTGATCCCAATAGCCGCGCGCCCCTGCGTCGGTCGATGACGTCCACCAGATGACAGGGACCGACGTCACCGCCATACCGCCGTGATCCACGCCCAGCCGGGGCGCACGAGCCCGCGGTGCAGCGCAGTGACCCTCATCCCCGCCGACTCGCACCATTCGACCATGACGTCCTCCGGGACGGGATTCGAGCGAGGGCCCGGGTCGGCATCGGTGACCCATTGGAATCGGCCGATCCCTCCAGGCTTCAGCGACTTGGCCAACGTCGAGACGTACCGGTGCTGCATCTCCGCTGCGAGGTGCTGGAACGTGACGACCGAATAGAACCCCGCGAGCCGCTCCATGAACGCTGCCTCACGCACATCGCCGAGCATGGTGGTCGCGTTGGTGATCCCATGAAGCTCGATCAGGTCGTTGGCGTGGGCGAGCATCTCGGAGGAGGGGTCGAGACCGATGAACTCCGTCGATGGCCATAGGACAGCCAGTGGCGCCAACAGCCGGCCCACCCCGCAGCCGACATCGACGACGACGTCACCGGTCGATGGCCTTCGCAAGATGTCGCCGAGCCCGTCCACCACCGCAGCGATGCACGCGGCGGCCCCCTGTGCATAATCGGGCTCGCTCCACACCGCATGGCGAGCAGCCTCGATACCGGCGCTCGCCTGGTCGTCCCAGTAGCGGCGGTCGTCGTCGATGGTCATATCCGTGTCCTTCGTGTGAGGGTTGTTATCCCGACCTTACCGCGGCTCGTAGAGCCAGTGCTGTTCGTGGTCGGTCCCGAGGTGGATGCCGCCATAGCCGCAGAAGTCCATCCACCCATTGAGCAGTTCGGGTGTGGTGCCGTAGTCACGCTCCATCAGGTCCGGGTGCACCGAGACCCATACGAGCGGACGATGATCGGCGAGAACGATCATCCCTCCCATCAAGACCTCCAGCTCAGCGCCCTCGACGTCGATGGTGATCGCATCAGGCGTGATGTGGTGCTGGGCAACCCATTGGTCCAGCGATGTGCATGCAGTGGACGCCACGTCCTTGTCGTTGTGCAAGTAGCGGTAGGCCATTGCCGGGGTCTCGATGTCCTCCCATGCACATGCAGGCCAGCCGTTAACCATGGTGCCGTCGTAGTCGATGGTGATGAGGTCCGTGTTCGTCGGGGTGTCGTATTCCATGTCCGATGAGTCGTCGCCGACGAGGCCCACGAAACACCCCAGCGGCATCGGGAGGTGATTGGCCTCCCACGTCATGCGGATGTTCGGCCAGAACGTCGGATTCGGCTCGAACAACACCATGCCCTTGCACCACCGCGCGTAGACCGCAGATAGCGAGCCGTGCTCGGTGCCCACATCGAAGAGCACCATCTCTGGAGTCAGGCGCTCCTGCATCGAAGCGAACCGGCTCCGCTCCCAGTCTGCCGTGGCGTCCCAGTCCGCCACATGGTCGGGCAACATCAGCGAGTGCTCGCCGTTCCAGCATCCCATTTTCACTTCAGCCACCCTTCGTCGTTGAGCATCGTGATCAATTGCTCCATGCGCACCTCGTAGGTGTGGTATGCCATGACATGGGCCCGGCCCGCCTCGGCGATGGCCTTGCGTACGGGCTCGTCGCCGAGATAGTGGTCCACCGCCTCGAGCAGCCCATTGAAATCACCCAGGGTGTAGGTCGCCAGATGCTCACCTGCGCAGAAGAGCGTCCCATCGGTGACACCCTCGACCTCGGGGTGGATGAGGAACCCCCCGCGGCCGAGGGTCTCGGGCAGTCGGTCGGAGCAGTAGCGCGTGGCGTCTCCGGCCAGACAGGAGTCTCCGACGATGACAGGGACGGTGCCATACAGCGATGTCAACGCCTCACCGCGAAGCCCTGACCGCATCGGCAACGGGCTGAAGCGACGCCGGTAGCGACGGCTCAGTGCACCTACCAGGGAACGCCGGTAGCCCACCCATTCCTCGTGGTAGGTCCGCCACGACCCGACGAAACAGACATCGAGCCCTGCCCACTGCCGATCCGGCCCGGCGATCGTGCGCTCGCATTCAGCGAGCAGGACCCCTGGCGGGAACCATCGGTGATTGACTCCGGCGTCGAGCCATTGGGCATCGTGACCACCATCGGCAGTGCAAACGATGTCCGCCTCGAAGAATGGCTCCTCTGTGACCTGGCCCTGACGGTTCAGGCCCCACCACCGATCGAGGTGATAGCCCACCACGGGGATGCCAATGTCATGCAGGTTCGCCAGTGCCGCTCGCTGGTGGGCATCTGCCTCCTCCTTGGTCCAGCCGGTCAGCGCCGGCCAGTCCCAGCCTGTGCGAGTCCAGAGCACGACGTCGGCATCGATGCGTGATCCTCGCAGCGTCTCCCATGTCTCGACCGTGTTCTCCTGGAGGGCCGTGACCTCGTGGCCGTTGCGCTCCAGCGCCTGGCGCACGTGGTTCTCTGTGGAGTGCTCGGGTGCGAAGTTGCCGATGTAAGCGAAGCGAAGCATGGCCCGACGTTAGCGGACAGTGCTGCGAGAGTGCTTCACTGGCGGGGGCTGTGCGCTGCGGGAGCTCGAAAGTCCAGCTCAAGCTCGAGCAGCTGGAGCCGGGCATTGAGGGCTGCCATCTCCGCATCGAGCACGGTCATGGCCTGCTCGAGGCGGAAGATCATCGCGATGCAGTCCCGCTCGTTCATCGGATCCAGCATACCGGACTATCAGGCTCAGGGATAGGTTCGAGGCGTCGAGGCGTCGGTGGAGCGAAAGGGAACATCGGCGCCTCGACGTGAGACTCGTACTCGCCCAGTGCCTCGGCCCAACTCCAGGTGTTCGTCGATCGCCAATCGCAATCGCAATGGGCGATATATGCTGCCCCGTCGCGGCCGAGGGTGGGGTAGTGGGTCATCGGCAAATGATAACCCACTACCGCTGTTGTCGCTGTATGGTCCGTTCGGCTGGCCATAGAGCGACCCGAACGCTGCGGGCATCGTCGACGTCGATGAAGCGCACCCGGATCGCATGGCGGACCCACACCGTCTCCCCTGCCACCATCGCCTCGACGTGATCGGTGGCGCAAGCGAGAGCGTCGTCACGGCTGTCGTGCAGAAGAGGACAGGCCACATCGTCTACCAGGTCCTCCCACCATGTAGCCATTGCGGCCCCCTCGTCGGTTCAGTGGACTTACCGCAGAAGCAGGCTGGCCACCAGCAACGTGATTGGAGCGATCGGGGTCATGGTGTGCCAGGCCTCTTGAACGAGGCCGTGCCGGGATCGCCGCTCCACTTGGCCGCCAAGCTCAAGAGCACGCTCACTGCCGAGCCCAACGCAGCGATTCCACCCCGCTGTAGTAGCCCGATGTCGAGGGCACCATTGATGCCGATGAGTGCCCCGCCAAGGGTCACTGCAGTGAACGTGTTCACGGCCGCTTTCACCGCTCGTTGTCCGGCGTCGGCTGCCCATCGGCCAAAATCAGCCGTTAGCTTGTTGGCCATGATCTTCCTTTCGCATCGGCAGCGTGAGCCGCTTCCTGGTCGGCCGCGGCGCGGACTGCGGACTCGATTGTGTCGAGGCGGTGGCCCAGAAGGCCAAAGGTGGTGGCGTCCATGCTGGAGTGCGCCAAGAGTGTCGCGTCCAGCCTCGCCGTCGAAGCATGCACCGCTTCGACGGTGGCGACCACCGTCTCTGTATGGCGGACGATCTGTTCGATCCTGTCGCGCGTCGTCGAGCCACCATTGCGGCCGAACTCAGCCCAGATGCTTTCGGTCATGCGCGGCAGTGCGGCCACCGTGCGGATGAAGCTCCAGACGGGTGGGCCAGCCTTGATCGCAGCGCCAAGAGCGGCAAAGGTGGCCAGCATCACCCCGAGTTGGGTGAGCGTCATGAGCGGAGGAAGTCGATGAGTGCCCCGTCATCTGGAGTCGATGGGATGCCGCGACCAAGCAGGCGGTCGTACAGGTCGGGCCGTCCGCCGAGGCTCTTGGGCTCGCCTACGCCGAAGAGCCAAACGGTGTCGTCTCTGCCATCCTGAAGCATGAACATGTCGACCTTCTTTCTGTTGGGGGGCGGAGGTGGAGTGCTGAGGAACGCTCGCAGACGAGCGGTGATAGCGGCCGCATCGTCGGGGCTGCCAACGAACTCGAAGTGCTGCGGGTCGGTCCATTTCCAGTCGCCGCCCCACGCCCAGTCGTGTGCCTTCCACATCTCCACCACCCCGTCGGGGATGTCGCCCCGGCTGCCGCGGGGGTTGGCGGGTGCGTTAATGTCAATCGCCAGGCCCCAGGCGTGGGTCGACTTGACGTTCGTTCCGGCCACATTGCGATCGTTGTAGCCCCACGTCTGGCCGGGCTTCACGTGGTACCCGCTCGCCTCGGTGAGCCCGAGCAGCATCTCGACCAGGTCGAACAGCGCCGCATTGACGGTGAGGATCAGGCCGTCGCCACGTCGCATGGTTTCGAGGGGAACGTGTCCCGGCTGTCCCCATCCCCGGTTGTCCGGCGCGACTGTCATGAGTATCCCTTGGCCAGCTCCGCTTCCGTCGGAATCTCCAGAATCTCGACCTTGGAGAGCCGCTCTTTGGCCTTGCCGTTGCTCGCCACAATGCGGTCGGCATTGGCCAATACCCGGTCGGCTCCGAGTGCCTCGTCGCACCATTCCTTGGTGACTGTCTCGGTGTCGATGAGGATTACGTTTTCGATTTCTCCATCGACACCGAGAACTACTGCATGCTCAATTGTCATTTTGGTCCTCCATCAGAAACAGATCACGACACATCGTCCGCCGCCACCATCTCCGCCCTTGCCGGAAGTGAAGCCAGTGTTGCAGGCTCCGCCACCAGCTCCGCCACCTGAGGGAAACCCACCATTGCCGCCTGCTTGGCCGTTGCCGGTCGAAGAGCCTGCTCCGCCGCCACCACCCCAACCGTGCTCGGCATAGGACTGGGCGTCCGGGCCATTTTGACCAGCGGTTGCTGCCGCCCTCAAAGTGGCTCGATCAGACCCACCGCTTGACCCTGCCTGGCCTGCTCCTGCCGCCAGCACACCGCCGCCTGAGCCGCCGCTCGGGTTACCGGCACCATTAACAGAGGTCCCGACCGTTCCCACTCCTGTGGACCCTGCCGAGCCCAACGCAGCGATTCCCAACGTTCCGCCGTTGCCTTGACTACCAGCGGTACCTGCCGTAGCAGTCCCACCGATACCTACACCGCCGATGACAAAAGCTACCGACTGGCCGGTGTAGGTGCCGAAAGTTGTCTTACCACCAGTCGTGCCATTGTTGCCAGCCGTGTTGGTTCCGGCTTGGGCTGCGCCTCCGACCCCGCCAGCGCCAACGGTCACAGCCACTGAGGCTGGCAACGATGCAAACGGAATGTCGACGACTGAACCAGATGATGTCCCTGCCGAGCCGCCACCGGAGGCACCCGTGCCGTTAGCGTAATTGCCGCCCGATCCGCCGCCATTGCCTCCTGGGTAGGTGTAGACACGAGCGACGGAGAAGTTGCCGGCGGGTTTGGTCCAGGTGCCCGACACGGCGAAATCTTGGACATCTGTTATCGGGCCGACCGACGCTAGTGCATCCCGTACTGCGTTCTTGCTCGGAGCGATCGAAGTGACACCGTCCCATGATGTCGCGTCGTAGGCGGTGTCCGACACATGGTTGATCTCGATACTGTTCGCCATGTCTATAGCTCCACGGTCCGTGCGTCGGTCTGGATGGTCTCGACGCGCTGGGTGCCGGACGCGCAGGAGACCCAGAGCTGCTCGTTGGCCAACAAGTCGGCCCTCATGCTGTCGCCGACATCGAGGCGAACGCCCTTGCCCGGTCCGACCCCGGTGCGAGCCTCTGCCGCTACCTGGGTGAAACCGAACCAAACGGAGCCCGTGCCTCGATTGACCAGGGTGATTGACCGAGGGTCCTGCTCGCCGTAGGTCGGAATCTGGATCGCCGTCGGTGCCGCGTCAAACGTGCCTGTCTCTGCCATCAGAGAGTCCTTTCACTCATCAGGTGCCTACTCGTCTCGCCCCGCCGCGGCCGGGCCGGCCGGGTACCACCACGCCCGATGGTCGATTGGCACGACCGAATCGGACCGAACTCACCCACAGATCCACCTCGGGAATGCCCGTCAGTCCGTCGGCGAAGAGGGTCAGTGGATCGAGGATCGCCAGTGAGACACCCTGACGGGTGATCGACGTGATGCGCTTGGGCAGTCTGCACATGCCGACGGTCTCGGGGCTCATGGCGAGTGCCAGCTCGCAGCCGAGCGACTTCGCCGCCATGACACCGCCGACCGGAGGCGATGTGCCAAATGTGTAGGACACAGACCAGGTGTCGAGCGCCGAGTCCGCGAGATCGAGCCGCTGGCAACACGGCCAGCCCTGACGAATCGCCGAATCGCTCTCGGGCAGGTAGACCAATGAGCGGTAGTCGTCGATGCGGTAGCGTGCCGATGCGAGCACCGCCCCGTCGATCTTGACCTGGGTGATCGAGACGATCGGCCGCCCGGGCAACAGGATCTCGGAGAGCCCGCCACATGCGCAGTCCTGTGAGGTGTTGCAGCCACACCAGCCGGTGCCGCGCACGGTTCACGGCACCGGCGAGCGGTATCCACAGGGGCGCACCGTCGCCGAGCACACGCCCGGCCATGCCCTGCCCGTCAAGTGGAACAGGACGTCGGACGCGACCTGGAGCCCCGCATCGAGCATCGCGTTCGTGAAGCCCGCAGGGGCCTCGGCGCTCGAGCATGGTCCGGTGGTGACGTCGGCGGCAACTGCCCACGGAGCGCAGACCCCCGTCGAGGGCGCTGCCATGGATCAGCTCGCCGGGGTGGTCAGGTAGCCGCATGATGCAGCGGGCTTGGTGGCGGTCGGCAGCCACTGGTAGACGCGGTCGGACAGGCCGGGCCACGTCCCGTCGGGGCCGTTGTACCAGTTGATGTTCTCGTAGCATTGGCCGGTGAACGTCGGAGTCAGCGGATTGGCCTCATGGGTGTGCTCGGCGATGCGCAGGTTCTTGACCTTGGGATACGTCCACCACGCATAGGGGTATGACACGTCGAGATCGCCGTCGTCGATGCGCTTGGTCCACACCTCGATCGACACCGCAGCGGTGCCCACCGGGCCGACCGCAGGCGCAGAGAACCCCTTGGGGCGAGGTACTGCGGTGAGCAGCAATCCGTCGCTGAGCATCTCGCAGAGGAACGGGTCGGGCGTGACAAGACTGATCTCGATGTCACCGCGCCGGAACTGGTCCGCCGATCGATATGACTCGACGAGGTCGCCGCACGCGTTCTGGAACTCGACCTCCTCGCCGTCCTTGTAGACCGGGGTGAACTTGAGGCTGATGAGCGCGTCGGACACCACCTGGTTGTTCGCTCCAGGCGTGGGCACGCCGTTGGAATCCAGGCGACACACCCGCATGGCGCAGGCGTGGAGCTGTGGGCGACAATCGTTAGCGGCCATTGGGGTCCTCCTTGTTGATGATCATGATGCGCCCCCGACGAGCGCAACGGGCAATGAGATCTCTGCGGCCAAGTGGCAACACCAGTCCCATTCGAGAGCCATCGCCTGCTGTGCCCACACGACGATGGTGTTGGTGGTGTGGTTCAGTGCCTCGGCCAATGAGCGGGCGTCGTCCATCGACTCGGGACGGACCTCGACGGGGCCCTCCCTGATGCGCATCATCGAGGTGCCGTAGATCCACTGGCTCGAGCTCGCAGCCACGCCGCCGGGACCCGAGCCGTCGTAGCCGGCATCGGCCACCACAAGATGGCCGTTGGCGGTGAGCCATGTGGAGCCCGAGCGGGCGATGGCTCCGGTGGCTGCGATCTTGACCAGAGCCTGAGTGGTGACGTGGATGATGCCCTGTCGCCCGGCGCCACAAGTGCCGAGCGCCGATTCTGTGGCTGCCAGCGCAGTGACCACGTCCGTCGGACCGGAGGTCACCGTGTCGGACCACGAGGCCGTCCCTGAGAGCCAGCGGTTGCCCAGCGAGTCTGCCGACGCCACCGCTCCGGACCACAGCTCCTTGGCCAGCTGGAACGACCGCGTGGCAGCCAATGACCTGCGTGCTCGCCCCTGCCAGTCCCGAGCAGCGAAGCCGAACGATGAGCACTTGTCGTAGCCATAGACGAGCACCGGATCGCCGGTGACCACGTCGGGGCCGTTGCTCGTCGAGCGTGACGCCACTGAGCCTGTGCAGTCGATGGACACCAGCCCGCCGCCGCCACACCCCTCCGGCTGGAACGACCATCCGGCGCGAAGTGTCGGGTCCGGCGTGACCGCCAACGTGGCAATGAGGCCCTGCACAGGCGGGCGGGCAGGAGGAGCGAGCACGGGCTCACGCATCTGGGCCACATCGAATCCTTTCGTCGGCATCCGCCGAATGGCGGCTCAGGACCAGGAGCACGGTGCCCTGAGCCGCCATTGGCAGATGCATGATTACGACCCCGAGGCGCAGGGGTTGATGTCGATGGTGCTGCTCGTCGAACCGTCAGGGCAGACGTCGATCGTGAGCGTCCATGACTCGACGCCGTGGAAGTGCGCGCCCTCGAATGTCTCGGCGAACATCCGCACATCGTTGGTGCCGTTGAGCACAGAGTCACGCACGATGCCGAGATCGAGCGTGCCGCCGTCGAGGAACAGCCACCCGCCTGCGGGCGCAAGGTAGGTCTTGACCAGCGATGGCCATCCGATCATGGGCCCGACGCCCTGGGTCCCGAAGGTCTGGCCGGACTCGCCGTCCATGAGCCATGTCGGCTCCACGTTGCGGGCCCGGAACCAACCGTCAATGGTGGAGTCGGCGAGCGCCATCGTCTCATCGACGGTCCCGACCGGGATCTGACGTGCGACGTCGACCCGAATCTGATCCCGCAACCACCGGGGCGCAGCGAACTGCAGGACGAATCCGTCCTCGGTGCGATGGCGGTAGCGCCACTGGGCAACGGCGCGGTCGATGGCACTGAGCACGTCTCGGCTCGTGCCGAGGACCTGGCCGTGGGTGACCGCAGTCGAGCCGGTGGCGATCTTGGCCAACAGCCGCACCTCGGCCTCACGTGCATGCTCGGTGACAGCAAGGCGCATCCATGCCTCGATCTGCTCGGGGAAGAACCGGGATCGGAAGTTGCCGAACTGGAGACAGCGGTACATCGCCTCGACGACCGTGGATGTCTCCGTCGGGCAGGTGACCGTCAGGCATGCCTTGGTGAGGCCCGAGGCGTCGTTGGCCTCGGTGTGCACACCTACTGCTGCATCGAGCTGGGTGAGGACCGGGGAAGGCATGGTGGTGATCCCGCCACGGTCGGCCTGGAATCGGGTGAGCCACTGGTCACGCACAGGCCTGGCATCGCTGCCGAGCACGGGCATGTCGTAGTTCACCTCCTTTGGCGCACAGATGCCGCCGCTGGCGGTCAGCCCGTTGGCGATGCCCTGGCGCACGCCACCGGCACGCTGGATCGCTCGCTGCGCCGCCTCGATGCGCTGGTGGTTGGCAGCCCACGAATCGCCGAGCACATGAGTCTCGGGGTAGGTGGTCGCCGCACGGGCGATCGAGACCTTTGCCGCCGGGCCGCGGTAGTCCTGAGCGGTCTGGACCGCCGAGACGAACGCCGCCGCCAACTGGTCGTAGTCGGTGATGGGCTGGCCGGCGGGAACGCCAGGAGCGTTGGCCGACGCCACGAGGCTCAGCGCTCGCAGGTCTCCTACCTCGGCGGGTGGAGTGGACACTCGCGCAGGCGCTGGACGCCGGGCGGCGACACGGGAGAGCACCACGGGCGGCGTGGGTGCCGCTCCGGCAGCGAGTTGCGCCGGCGTCTCCTCATCTGACTCATCGGTCGAGGCGGACTCGTCGGGCTCCGCATCATCTTGAGTCTCCGCATCCTCATCGGATGATGCCTCACCGTCGTCGCCCTGGTCGGGTGCCTCGCCTCGGATGGCGAGCAGTGCAGCCTCTGCACGTCCAGCGCGCTCCGCTGCGGCCTCATCTCGGGCGGCAGCCTCGGTGCGAACGGTCGTGATGGCCTCGCTGATGCGCTCCAGGTTGGTCAGGTCTTCGTCGGTCAGGTCGTCGCCTGCGGCAATGTCCTCCGCTGCGCGAATGAGATTGGCATCGAGATCGGCGAGCGCGTCGGCGTCCTGATCTGCAATGGCTGCCACGAGGGCAAGTAGGGATTCGAGGTCCATTGTGGTTCTCCTGTCGAGTCAGTGTCGGATTCGGTGGGGCTGAACCACTAGGTGACTCGGGTGGAGAACCGCCACTGGGTGACGGGTGCCTGGACCTGCGCTCAGGATACCTGACGAAGCGGCGGCCGTGCGCGAATGCTCCCGGCGGCGGCGGATACCGCATCGGGCAGAAGGTGGCGCGTGCGCCGCTCAAGCGTGTCGAGGATGGCGCGCATCTCCGCAAGCTCGGGGCCTGAGACGCCCAGTGCACCAGCCCTGAGAGCGTCACGGGCGTTGCGCTCGCAGTCCGAGCAGCGGGTGACCGTCCCCGCCGCCACGAGCGAGATCTGGTCGTGACCCGCATAGCCGGCCCTGGGATGGGGGACCATCGGATGCGATGCAGTGACCGCCTCCCTGCGCACCGGGAATCCAGGGGTCGAGACGGCGAGGATGCCGATCAGGTCGAGATCTACGCCGATGCGCCGCCAGTCGCCAGACAGCGACGAGGCCCGCAGCGCCCTCACCGTGGCATCGTCGATGCCCGGTCGGAGCGCCCCGCTGATCCACACGCCGAGCGCACCATTCGACGCGCGGACATCGGCGAAGGCGAGACCGGCGTTCGCATAGTGATCCCGGGCGGCGGGTGCGAGGAGGTCTGCCGCTGCGTGGTCACAGCCGACAGCGAGCGGGCCCGTCGCGACCTGGGTTCCATCGGCGCAGACCACCGCTCCGACGTGGAACCCGGCATAGCCTTCCGATCCCCTTGGCGGCTCGATGCACTGCCCGGGGTAGCCGGTGTGGCAGGTGCCCCATGTGGCGCCGTGGCCGAACACGAGGCCATCGTCACGGATCGTGAATGGCACCGCCATGGTCCCTCCAGGCTGAGCCACGAAAGGCTCGGCGCAGCCATAGACCTCGAGCGCCTCCTCCGGCGTGATACCAGGGTCCGGCTCGGGCAGATGAAACCATCCACGTGGTGGCAGGATCGGCGCTGCAGCGGTGACCACCACCACGGGCGGCGATGCAGCGGTCACACTCTGATCCGATGCTGCAGCGTCACCAGTGGTGGCATCGCCAGTCGCCAGCTCGATGTAGGCGCCGGCGAAGGCCGGGATGGCACACGCCGTCGCACCACGGATGCGCATCCGTGTGTAGCGGGCCAGCATCTCAGTGGGCGCCCACAACAGCAGGCCGTCTGGCCCGCCGCCCTCACCCGGGTCAGGGTCTCCCGCCGCTGCCATGATCCCATCGTCCTCCAGTGCTGAGGCGTCGCGGGTGACGTACTCGACCTCGGCGTTGTCGGGGTCGATGGAGATGCCCTGTCGCTCCCCATGGCTCGCCGTGCCCGACTGGAGTCGGCGCACCAGCTCTGCGCCTTCGGGAATCTCGTCGTCGATCGAGCCGGTGCCCATGATGTCGGATCCGGTCCGGGTCAAGGTGTCGATGGTGCCAATCTGGGTGCCACCGGCCAACATGTCGCCGTGCTGCTCCTCGGCCAGAGACGCAAGCGGAATCGGCAGGTCGCCCCACTCCAGCGCACCTGCGACGATGAGCCTGCCGTCTCCGGTCTCCTCGCCCTCGATCGCCACACGGCCTCGCCATGGAATCAACATGATGGGACTCCTCTCGCTCGCATAAGTCTAAGCACCTGCACCGGCGGGAACGAGTCTCGCGACCACATCGCACGAGCACCCTGCGTGATCCCCGGGTATAAAATACGCGGTCTCGGGCCACCCTGCGGCGTTGGTCAGGACCGGATCGTCGAAGTTGACGAACTCGACCCCATCGAGCGCCACGTGCGGCTCGAACGATGTCTTGCGCGAGGCGGGCCCGTAGACCCACTGATAGCCCTCGACGCCGGCCCCTGCGTCGAGCATGGCGCCCATGAGCAGCTCGCCGGTTGCGATCCCTCCCAGTGGCGTGGTCCCGAGATTGGACAGGGCCACCCATGCGCTCGAGCCCGACGTGGTCAGCCCTGTCGCTCCACCCGCTCGAGCCATGGCCTGGCGGATGAGTGCCGTCGGCACCGTGGTGCCCAGGGATTCGCCTGCCACGGGGATGAGGTCCGGGCCGAACAGCGTGGCCATGGCCTCGACATCGAGAGCGTCACGCATCCATGCCCACGCCTCGGCGAGGTTCTCTGCCTGGCGCAGCTTCAACACCTCACGCTCCGCCGCGCTGAACCCCGAGGCGACCACGCTGGCGATGTCGATGGCCTGGGCCTGCGCGCCTGCCCCCCATGCCATGAACCGCTCCTCCAGGAGATCCCACGCACCGGCGAGCGGATCCGTCTCGCCGAGGATGGCCGCCACCAACGTCTCGCCGAGTTGGGCGAACCCTCGCTGAGGGGCGATGCCACGCAGTGCCCCGGCAGCCTCGGTGCCGTTGGCCTTGGACCTGAGCCGGTTGCCCGCTCGGGTCAACGCGCTCGACATGGCGGAGTCTGCAGCGCCGATGAGCCGGGCCCGGAGATCGGCATCGATGACATGCAACTCCCTGCCGTAGTCCCTCGATCGAGGACGGCGAGCGGCGGCAGTGACCGATCCGGCAGCGGAGGCCGCATCGGGCCCCTCTGGAATCACGATGGGCTCGCCGATTCCACCTTGAGCAAGCGCAGCAGCGGTGATGCGCTCGCTCAACTGGCCGCGCTTGAGCACCGATCGTGCGAGCATCTCGATCGGATCCGGCGCATCGGCCTCAGAGTAGCCGTTGACCCGGCGGTAGGCCTCGGTGCTGATGGCGAGCGAGTCAAGCGCCTTGTCCGAGCCCGCAGCGAGGTCCGGGCTCGACATGAGAGCGGATGGGTCGTACCAGACGAACATCACCGCCGCCCACTCGGGCCCGATAGCGGGGTTCGCTGCCATCTGGTGGACGAGGAATGCAGCGGTCAGCCCATGAACAGCGATCTCCGCACTCGGTTGCAGGTAGTCGTTGAACTCGTCCTCGTCGACCTGGGTCGCATTGGCAAACGTCGTCTCGGCGAGGCCCATGACCTTCTCGACCGGCATGTTGAGCCCCCGCGCGATGCGAGCGATGCGAGCGCTGATGCGCTCCTCGATGCCCGCTCCTGTGTCACGGGCGAAGTCGATGCGGCGCAGGACGTCTGGCTTGAGGTACTCGGCCGGGCCCCTGATCAGCATGGGCATCACGGATGCCGCCGATGTGGGATCGGTGATCGGGTCAGTGAGCGCCGCGGTGAGCGCATCCATGAACGGGTCCTCGTCTGCCTCCCCACCGTCCTCGCTCCACGACGCAGACACCGGCCCGAAGCTCAGCTCGTTGGGAATCGTGAATGCTCCCGCACTCTGTCGGGAGTTGGCCTCGGCGAGCACCTGCGCCGAGAGCACCTGGAGCGCCTGGCAGTCTGCCCGCAGTGCCTTGAGCGGCGAGTCGGCGAGGTCGTAGAACTCTGGATGCGGTAGCCAGATCCGATCGATCGAGTCCAGTTCCTCGTCCATCGGTGTGCCCTTGGTGTCGTTGGGGCTGCTCTTGATGCTCCACTTCGAGCCTTGGTGGGTGACCTCGGAGACCGAGTGGATTCGCCACTCCTCCGGCTGAATCGTCTGGATGATGGAGCCATCGGTGCCCTTGGCCTCGATGATGCGCTCTCCTCTGCCCACCAACCACGCCTCGCCGGCCACCTCGAGGTTCATGTCGAGTTGTCGCAGGATCTCGCCTGCTCCGCCGAAGCGAGAATGCAGACGCCCAAGCTCAGCAGTCGCTGTCGCCGCCACCGATGCAGGAACGCCCGATTCTGGGTCGAGCACGGGAATCGGCTCGCCACCAGGCTCGGGGTTGGCCACTGCGACAAACAGACGCAGTCGTCCCATCTGATTCGCCCGGTATCGGATTGACTCCTTGATCTCGGGCACGCTGTCGAAGTAGCCCCACGCCTCGTCCTGCCATGACGCCTTCGCTGCGTGTCGCGACGAGCGGGCGCTGAGATCGATTCGTCTCGATGCCGCCACGAGGGCATTGACCGTTCGAGCGGTCCGTTTCGTTGCCACGTTGACAGGCTATCGCTCGGGAGGTCGGTGAGTTGAGACCGCCCCGACGATTGCCGCTGCCTGCGCAATGGCGAGTGCACGCGCGACGAGCGCCCATGGACCCGGTGCGAGTCGCCGAGCGATGACCACACCGAAGCTCACCCACACACCTGCGCACCATTGACAGGTCATCAGCGTGGCCTGCCACGGCGCTTGGTCATCGACGCGAGCCAGATCCGCCCAGCGATGCGCACCTTCCCATGTCGGGGTCATCTCCGGGCGAGTCCGATAGGCACGTCGGATGATCGCCTCACGCAGCGGGGCGGTAATGGTGTCGGTCGTGACGAGCCGTGTGATGCGTGCCGCTGCAAGAGCATCGGTTGCCATCTCCGGAGTGCTCACACTCACCCACACACCTGCGCACCATTGACGTCCTCCCATGGCTTCAGCCGTGGGATTCCCGGTTCCGGTTGTCTCTCCGGCCGAGTGGTTCTCGCCGCCACCATGTGGTGGACTTCCGCGAGCAGCACCAGCGTCGCTGGTGCCATGCCCCAAGCCCTGGGGTATGCCCGGATGCCCGGATCCGGGCGGTACTGCGGTGTCGCTGACTTGGTTCTCGCCACCGACACCACCATTATGGCTCTGGGGTGTGACAGTGTCGGGCCTTGCGGCCCGAACGTCCCTTGACTCACGGCTGAAGCCATGGGCGTGCGGGCCGGTGCGATCAAGCGCCGCCTCCGCAGCCACAGCCGCCTTTCGTCACGGTCCAGACCGTGCCGTCCTCGCCGACCACGCTCTGAGCACGGCGCCCATCGGGAGTCACGACGCTCGCATCCATGGTGGCGACCTCGGTGCCTGCCCGATTGATGATGGCAGCCCTGCCGTCTCGCACTGTCACGGTCACATCCTTGTGTGACCCATTCGGCGTGACGACATTGACCCTCGACACCGCGAGAAGGAATGCTCCTGCCATGCGTCGAATGCTACCGCATCGTTCAGCGCCCGGGGAGCCGCACGCTTGCCCGTCGGGCAGTCGACGCCTTGGGCGCAGGCGGTCGGGCAGTCGACGCCTTGGGCGCAGGCGGTCGCACGTTGCCGGTCGGTGCCGTGGCTGTCGCCGGTCCCTTGCCCAGCTTGGCCAGCGCCTGGCTCATGGCGTCGACCTGATCATCATGTGCCCCTGCGGGGAACGACGCCAGCTCGTCGAGCAGATGGGCAGTCCAGCCCCTACCTGCGAGATGCACATTGCCTGCCTCCGCCGCCGGGACAATGTGCGCCCTGGCACGCACGGACTTATCTCCTCGTGCTGCGTTTGCCACCAGGTTGGACATACCACGACGGCGCAGCGCCTCGACGGCGGCTGCCTCTGCTCTGTTCATGCCGAGTCGTCCGGCCATCTCCTGGGTCACAACGTAATCCGGGCGCGCCTTGCGCAACATGGGCATGACCTCGTCAGCGGACCCGGCTGCCTCGATGACGTGGCGGCGAATCTCTGGGTGCCTAATCGCCAGCAGTGCAATCGCATTGGCGGTCGAGGCATGGTCGTATTGCCCTCGGACCTGGTCGATCAGCCAATAGTCACTGCCCACCCGCACCCACGCCTGACCCACCACGTAGTCACCAGCCTCGCGGTCCTTGAGCTTGAGATCCCATGACGTCAGGCAGTCATCGCCGGGGGCGCTCGGCAAGTCCGACTCCTCGACCCGGAACCATGCCCGCTTGAGCTCGTCGCCCTCCTCCGGTGATGGATTCTGTTGTTCTAGAGCGCTCACCAAGTAGCTGCCCATGGCCTTATGCCGCGCTTTGACCGCGGCCATGGCGAACTTCTCCTCCTCCAACACCTCGCCTGGCGCTCGGCCCAGCGGGTCGCCGGGCACCGCAAGGGTGGGCAGTGACACGACGGTCCACGCCTCACCGGTGTCGTCCTCGGTGCCCTTGATGAGCCGCCCGCTGAGGTCATCCTCATGCCAGCGTGCATGGGCCACGATCACAAATGCGTTGTCGTCGTCGAGGCGATGCGAGAGCGTGCCGCGGTATTGATCCCACACCACCTTGCGCTTGTGCTCGCTGTGCGCCTCCATCCATGACTTCATCGGGTCATCGAGGATGAGCCCCCCGCCATGGCCTGCGCCGAAGCCGATGATGGAACTGTGGATACCTGCCGCCAGAAGCCCGCCCCCCTCGTCGGTTCTGAATCGGTCTTGGCGCTGCTGGTCTGCCTTGAGTTGTGTCCGCAATTCCAGCCGATGCGAGCGCAGCTGATCACGCACGAAGATCGACCCCTCCCGTGCAAGGGTCTGACCATATGTCGTGTAGATCGACCTCGACTCTGGCCGCTTGTCGATGAGCCAAATCAAGCCCCACCACAGAAGATGACTCTTGCCGTACCGTGATCCCAGATTCCAGATCTGGCGCTTGTCACGCCCCTCTGCGGCATCGACGAACTTGGCCGACAAGTAGGCGATGTAGCGCCAGATTCGATACTGCTCATCGAAGTGGTGAGCCATCGATGCAGGGTCCGTGCGCCATCCTGCCTGCAGCTCCTCAGCCAGCACCCGCTCGAGCAGCACCCGATCCTCGTCGAGCAGGTGCGATGCGAACGCTTCGAGCTCGACAGGCGTCATCGCCTTGATCAGCTCGGCCAGTTCCGCCCGAGCGTCGACCTGGTGGCGTGGGAGCTTACGGGCTGGCATCGCCTACCACGCTAGGTGCCGTGCAGCGTGGGCAGCGGTTTCAGCTCTTGGGCTTGGCCGCAGGGAGCGCGGCTGCATCGGCTGCGCCAGCCAGGTAGTCGCGCAAGGAGTCGGCGAGCGCACGAGCATGATCGGCCTCCTCGAGCAGCGGTGCCCCCTCTGCTCCGGTGATCTCCACCCGCCGGGCATATTGCGCCGGTCGACGTCGCTCGAGCCACCATGCCGCCGCTGTCCAATTGGGCCGGGCCGTCTCCGTGGTCACGGTGCGCTCGACCACGGTCATCACGCCATCGACGAGCGCCTGGCGCTCGGACACCTTGACGATCCGCTGCCCGCCGACCGCTGCGCCCTGGATCACCGCCAGGCGCTGCACCTCGGCCTCGCCCTCCGCCTTTTCCACCGCGTCGGAAAAGGCGATCAACTTGAGCTCGTAATCCGTAAAGGTCTTGCGTTTGCCCTGCGCCTGCAGAGCCCGCAGCCGAGCGCCGTCACCCTTCCATCGCCAGAATGTGTCACGATTGACGCCTGCCGCCTTGACCGCAGCGATGTTCGTCAGCCCGAGTTGGAGCCGCTGGACGATTTGCTCGCCAACCGTGACGGGTTGCCCATCCGCTCCGATCCGCACGACCTCGTCGATCTTGGACGGGCGTCCGACCAGCGTCGGCTTCAACACTTCGTCGCTCTCGGGGATGCGCTTACGTGGTGCCATGTCATCACCGTAGCGCGCCCGGAACCGGCATCAGTGTGCCGTCTTTGCGGGCTTCGATTTTTTGAAAGACGAGCAAAGTCGAATAATTCCGGCGAGCATGGACTTGGCGTCTGCCTGGTGGTTGAGGACGCGAGGACAAAAGATCAAAGCGGTCTACCTTCCGCAGGCCCAAGGATTGCGCATGAGCGCTGAACTCATCGGTCTGCCACCTAACCCGCCCCGAGCACACCTGGTCCATGCACTTCAGCATCACGTACCCGCCGATGACGCACACTCTCTGACACTCGGCAATACCGGCCTTGATGAGTTCATGCCGATCCTGCCACGAGGTCCGATCGGCTACGCCGTATGCCTCATCGCTGGTGACTGATCCGCCGGTGCCGTTCAGCTTGTACGGCGGGTCGAAGACGACGGCGTCAAATGTGCTGTCGTCGAACGGCATGGCCGTGAAATCCAAGGCATATCCTATTGGCGATTTTGATGGGTCGAGATCGCATGCCGTAAAGTCTTCTGGTCGCCAGAGAGACCAGAACCGGCCCAACCCGTAGGTGGGGTCCAGGACTTTCATCTTTGTCGACAAATAACCCAATGGCACGACGCCATCTCTTATTAGTTGCGCGTTGTTCTTCCACGAGCCGCAAGCATGAACCTCCGCCTTCATCGGCCACCTGTTCTGCCGGAGTCAGCACCTCGACGATTCACCCTCGGCTCCCGTTTCCACAACTGACGGCAGAAGGCCACAGCCTCTGCCTCGGTTGGGAACACCGCTGTCGAGCCATGGTAATCAGTGCCCCAACAGGCATGCATCGTGACCATGCGCCCTGGGCGCTCGGGGATGAACCACACCAAGGGGCGGGGTTCAGGCATTGGTTCAGTCACGGCGATGTCTCCTTGGGTGTGAGGGGTGCGAGTGGCCAGTCGACGACAGTCGGTGGGTTTTGTACGTCATAGCCGTTGATGATCAAACAGCTGTGAAAGAGGCGGGCTACGTTCTCGGCCACCTCATCGGCCAGGAATACGACAATGGCTCTCATCGTCCGCATACCGGCCAGGGTGCATTTCCTCTGGCAGCCTGCAGGTTGGCGGCGGCCTGATCCTGGACCTCGGGGGGTGCCTCGTTCGGCGCCACCCCTGCCCAACCATCCGGCGCCACTCCATCCCATGCCGGCTGGCTGAATTGGAAGGCGCCACGGAACTTCCCCGATCTCGACACCGCTCCGTAGTCACCGCCGGACTCACACGCTTTGATCCGTTCCAGCGAAGTCAACCCCTGCCCATTACGCCTGGGCTTGACGTAAGAGTGATTATCGGCGGGGTGCGGGGGAGCTCCCGCCGGGGTTCCGAGCTCGAAAGCCACCCAGGTAGGGGGTGGCATCCTGGGTGGCCACGGGGGTGGAGGCCACTGGCTTGTATGCGCGATCGTGACCGAGGTGTCGGGCAAGGGGGGATCAAGCACCACCACGCTCGGCATTGCCAGAGTCACACACACCATCAGCTTCGCCATGGGTCAGTCTCCTGTCTGTTTGCGGTGGTGTTTACTCAGTACTTTCCAGCCATTGCCGTCGCCGAAGCCCTCGCCATTGCCCGTGCCCCACCCCGAGCCGTAGCCCGAGCCCGAGCCCGGGCCCCAGCCGTCGCCCGAGCCCCATCCCGTGCCCTCGCCCGTGCCGTCGCCCTCGCC
>Ga0255312_1000025_pt1 | contig 22239 bp, 39 predicted proteins | sample EtOH5_T0_E5_meta_FD_202081 | JGI IMG/M metagenome (GOLD analysis project Ga0255312, IMG submission 202081) | Sandy soil microbial communities from University of British Columbia, Vancouver, Canada - EtOH5_T0_E5 | ecosystem: Engineered > Artificial ecosystem > Sand microcosm > Unclassified ...
CGACCGAAACGTGCCGAGGTTGCGGCGCTTACCGCTCTTCGGATCGGGTCTGCGCGAATAGAGGCGGTACTGTCCGGACTTGAGCTTGCGGATCATTCAGCCAACCTAGACCCCCGGGCGTCGCGCTGCGGATAGGTGCACCCTGGAGACAAGCTAACGGCCCTCTCCACGCTCGTCATCCGCGCCACCGGCGAGCGAAACATGGCTCGCTCCTTCCGGTTTAGTGATCGACACTCCAAGCCGTGCTCAACTCGGTGCTCCCCCACTTGATACGCAGCATACCGCGCAGCTCGGCGTAACCCGTCCCGGGTTTTGGCGTCTCGGGAACGAGATGCAGGGTGAGCGTCTCTTCCGGTTCCGCCAGCCGACGGACGCTGAGTCGGATCCGTCCGAGGTCCCGCGCCGGGTCGTAATCGGTGCCCCACTGCCCCGTACCGCGGTTCACAATCAACTGCCAGCCCGCGCTGCGGTAGAGGAGGAAGAGCGAATAGTCTCCGCGGGGGACTTTGAGGTCGCCGAGGCTGAGGTCGACGTCGCTGTGGAGAGCCGTGGCCTGGTTGGCGCCGAAGCGCCACACGGTATCCAGCGGGATCAGGCCGCCTTCCACCCTCCGACCCCGGGCGTGCGGCTGCCCGTAGCTGATCGCGACGCGTGCCGGCCCGGTAAGCCCGGCGTCCTCTTCGTACCAGCGGGTCCCGATGGGCCGAGCGTTGAGGTGGACCTCAACCGAGGCGAAGCTGCTCGCGGCGACCCGGAGCGGCGGCTCCTGAGCCTGCGCGGCGAGGCGGCGTCCGCCGCCGAAAGTGACTGCGAAGGCGCACAACGCAAGTGCGCTCCTGCTGACGCTCCCACCAGGATCCCTCACCATGCCTAAGCCTCCTCCGACCGGGATTCCTCCCCTTTGGCCTCGGTCACCCACTCGAGGCACCACGGGTGCCCCTGGAATCGCTCCGCCCGGTGCCCAGCGGCAGCCGCCGGCTCATTCCTGAAAAAGAGCCTCCGGAAGGCTAGTTTCCCTCCCGCGAGGCTGCACTCCAGGTTCAGCGGGGTACCCTCCCGGAGAGTGACCCGGGCCAGACCGGAAAGGGACGGCTCGGGTCGGCGGGTGTCAAGGGCATAAACGATTGAGAGGATACCGTGAGACACGACTCGGATGAGCAGGACCGGCTCGACGACGAGCACTCGGGGATCGAAGACTCCGAGATTGCCACCGAGGCCGAGGTGACCTGCCCCTATTGTGCGGAGACCGTGACCATCGCCCTCGATCCCGACGGCGGCCTTGCCCAGGAGTACATCGAGGACTGCCAGGTCTGTTGCCGCCCCTGGCGCGTGCACGTCAGCTACGACGACGAAGGAGCCGTGGAAGTCTCGCTCGAGGAGGCCGAGTAGGCGGTTCGGCCTCGCTCACAGCATCCCGCGCACCAGCCCTACCCCGAAGTCGAAGCTGTACCCGCGGAACGGCGGGACCGCGCGCAGTCGCAGCTCGGTGCGACCGCCCCAGCTCCGGCCGATCCGCACTCTCAGGCCGGTCACCGCGTGCAAAGTCCCGACCCAGCGATCCGAGCCGACGCGGGACTGCACCCCCGCTCCGCCGCCGCCTCCGATGAATGGGCGCACGCCTCCGCGCCGCACCTCGGCTTGTAGACTCAGCTCCGGAAAGAACCAGTGGCTGCGTTGCCCGAAGTCGTTGCGGTAGGTGAAGAACCCCAGTCCGGGTTCGACCACCAGAGCGCGGGCCGGCCGGAAGGCCAGACCCGCGTTGACGGCGAGACCGGTACCACTCCCGCTGAGCTCGTACGGGGAGGGTCCCGCCACCACGGACGTTTCCGGACCCGGGCCACCTTGTGCCTGGACCTGGGAAAGCGGGCTCAGCGCGAGGACGAGCAGTAGCGCCACGACGGCCCGCTTGATGCTCATGCGTTACTCCGATGTGAGCGGATGACCGACCCCGGGGGGCAGGAGTATATCACCCGGCCGTGCTCAGGCGCTGGCGCGGCCATACCACGACCTCGAGCCGGCGGGAGAAGTGCAGCAGGGCCGGCGGGCCTCCCAGCTCGATGCCGTGCACTCGCGGCAGATCGTTTCGGCTGATGGCCGCCTGCGCCGGCTGCAGGGACCAGGGCTCGTGATGGATCTCGGCACGGTACAGCCGGCCGGAGCTTCCCTGCGCATAAAGACAATAGCGTTCCGTCAGCCAGTATTCCGCGCTGCCGGCGCGGTTAGTCACCACCGGTCCCACGGGACCGTAGCGGGCATCGAAACGAGTGCCATCCGCGCGCTCGGAGTGGTACACCAGCTCATCGCCCTCCGCGTGATGCCACATGCGCGCCGAGACGTAGGGCAGCCCATAGAGCCATCGTGCCGTGCGCACCGCAAGCCGGTTTCCGGCGTCGAGACTGAAGAACCAGACGCCCGGACGGTCCGCGAACGTCACGTAGGTCCGCACGTTGAGCTCGTCGAAACGGGACACTCCCGGCATCGCCGGCAGCCCGCGGAACCCGATCCCCGACATCCAGAACGGCGTCATCGCCAGCCACGCCGTCCCTGAGAATTCCTGCAGTGTCAGGGCGGGCGGGATCAACGGGCGCAACGCGTCGGCGGGAACCGTCCAGTGCGCGAAGAGCAGATCGTGCCAGGTCTGCCGCAGCGCCCAGGGGCGCGAGGGTATGGGCCAGGGACGGTGCCCCTGGTGCGCCAGGGAGGGATGGGACGCCACGTGAGGGGCGATCTAGGCGTCGCCCGCGACCGGATCGGCCAGGCTGGCCAGGTCTTCCCGGGCGGTGAAGAAGAGCGACTCCGAGTTGACGCAGAAGCGGAGCCCGCTCGGCGGGGGACCATCCTCGAACACGTGGCCGAGGTGGGCATCACAGCGCGCGCAGAGAATCTCGCTCCGTGTCATGCCGTACGCGTGGTCCTCCTCGGTGGTCACGTTCTCCGGCGCGATCGGCTGGAAAAAGCTCGGCCACCCCGTGCCGGAATTGAACTTCGCTGCCGAAGTGAACAGCGGGAGTCCGCAACAGACGCAGGCGTACACGCCATCCTGCTTGTTGTCCAGCAGGGTGCCGCAGAAAGGCCGCTCAGTGTCCTTGCCCCGAGCGATGCGAAACTGGGGTAGGCTGAGTTGCGCATGCCATTCCGCGTCCGATTTGACGATGTGAGGCGATTCGACCGGACCGACCAGCTCACCCCGTCGGTTGAACACTTTGACTTTCACATACGCTCCTTCGGTTGGGCGGCAGCAACCCGCACCGTCACACTGGCCCAGGAACCATTCCCCCGCCCCTCGTATCGCGCGTCGCTGATGCTGACGTCGAGACTGTCGCCCGCGGGCCGGTAGCGGAAGACGGGGAAGCGGGCCCAGGCCAGGAACGCCGCACCTGCCGGCGTCTTTGCGGCGGCGGCCGCCCCCGACAGCCGACGGCCCGCCTGCTGCAAACCAATGACGGTGTACTCCAGGGGTACCAGTCGCAAGCTGCCCCGCTCGTACAGGTTCTCCCCGAGCTCCCGAACCACGTCTCGTCGAAACGGGTTGCCGAACACGGGCGAGGCCAGGATCCGGGTCGCCTGCCCCTTCAGGCCCAACCGCTCGACGCTGCGGGCTCCGTAGCTGGAGGCCAGGGCCATTACCAGCGCATAGACCGCCGCGACCCCGAGAGCCAGCCGCGCCGGTCGGCCCTCCCGCGTGGCCCGATGCGGGCTTGCGCGTCGCCGGCGTTGCGAGAGCACGATCCCGAGCAGCAGCGTCAGCCAGAGCCAGGGATCTATGATGAAGAGGGCATCCCCGTAGAACCAGCGCGGGGAAAATGGCATCAGCAGCCGGACCCCATAGGTGTTCAGCAAGTCGAGCAGTGGATGCGACCAGACCCCGATGGCGGCGAGGACAAGCAGCCATCGCGCCTGCAGCCCGGGTTGCCGGCCGCGCAGGCGATCCCAGCCCAACATGATCGTCACCAGAAAGGGCGGCAACAGTACCATCGCCAGGGCTCCGTGGGTCCAGCCCCGGCGAAAGGAGAGCCCATCGATGCTCCCGCCGAACAGGTAAGCCAGGCCGTCGACGTCTGGCAGGTTGGCCGCCACGATCAGCGTGGCCGTCGCGAGCCGGCTGGTACGCCTGAGCCCCGCTTCGGCGAGGGCCAGGCCGGCCAGTGTGTGGGTGAGGTTGTCCATCAGCGAAGCGGGCGGCGGGAGCCGTCAGCCGCAGAAGAAGCCAAGACCGTTCGGGTAAGGCGACCGCGGTGGCGTACCATACGGAGTCAAGGCCCCGCTGCCGTCCGCGTCGTAGCTGTGGTGACTGGCCTGGAGAAAAGTGAGGTCCTGCCGGATGCTGTAGAGGTAGACGTGAAACTGGGCGCCCGATTCGTTGAGCTGGCTGCTGGCCGCATCGCGAAGCCACTTGAGCGAATCGTACGAGGGTTCCATCGGCTGCGAGCCCGAGCTGCGCACTACCACGAGTACGAAGTCCGCATCACGTACCGCGCTGGTGTCACTCCAGCGACAGAACCGCAGCATGGCCCGCGCTTCGCGCAAGGTGCTTGCGCTCGGGGCCACGAGGTATGCGATGGGGCCCTGGGCATTCAGCAGCGGAGCGCCGATGCTCCCTGCTCCGATCAGGCCCAGACACAACGCAATAGTGGAGGCGACGCCGCGCATGGAGGCAATATGCCGGTGGGATCATCAAACTTCCAGACGACGCTCGTACGGTACCGTCTCTCCCGCTTCCAGGAACCGCCGCAGCACCCGGAGGTACATCGCCCAGCAAAACGCCGAGGTGCGGTAATGCTCCCCTGCGTCAGGCCAGCCGCTATGCGAGAATCGCACTTGCGTGGTTCCGCCCGTCTCTCGCAGCGCGAAGCCCACCCGGGTACCCAGCCAGTCCCCATCGGCGCGAACGATCCGGTATTCCAGCTCCAGCGGCGGAGCGTGCTTGCTGATGACGGCACGCCAATCGTATTGCGGCCCGAACCAGAGCTGATACTCGGCTCCGACGTTGGGGATTCCGCTCGAGCGCTTGGTCCACCACTGATCCAATCCGGCAGGTGTGCTCAGCGCGGCGAAGACGCGGTCCGCCGGGGCGTTGATGGGGAAGTCGTGCAGGATATCGGGCATACGGTTCGAGTGCGTCGAGTTCGGGGAATGCTACCACATATCCATATATAAGGATGTGAGGACGTCAGGGCCGCCCAATCACTTGTTGCACCAGTTGGCGAACCGGTTGTCCGGTTTTCTGCGCCGGCTCGAAACGGGACTCGCGTACGACCTCCCATGCTTCGGCGGCGAGCCGCGGCGAGGCCGCCAGGAGCACCGTGAAGCTGGTCGGCTCGACGCGGCCGTCGGAGCCGACCACGTACTGCACCGCGACCCGGCTCCGCAAGCCTCGAGACGGCGGCCGCGATTGCCGCACGACCGTCACCGGCCGATCGACCTGGCGACGATCGCGCGCCACGCTGGCCGAGGTATCGATCCGCGCCTGCGGCGCAAGCGCAAGCAGAAGATGCAGCACACTGTCCGCTTCCTGCGCTGCGAGCTCCGCTTGCCACCCTGGCGCCGAGTCGGCGATGGCGAGCCAGTGTTCTTTGCCGAGTCGGCCCTTGCTGCGATGGCGCCCCAGCAGGAACCCGCCCGGCCCGGTCAACGGTCGCAGCGCCGGCGACCATTGGATCGCATCCGCCGGGCCGCCCGGGACCGCAGTCCGCAGGATGGCCGCGGCGGCGTTGAGCCAGTCCAGCACTGAATCAGGATCGAAGCGGAGCCAGACCAGTGTGCCTTCGGTCCCTTCGGCAACGGTCTTCGAGGCTGGCACCACCAGGAGCTGCAGGCCGTACGTGCTGTCGGCCACAACCGTCAGGTCCACCAGGCGCAGCGAGTACCGCACCATCGCGGCCGGCGGTTGGCTCGCAAGGCGCGCGGCGCCTGGAATCAGGACGACAAGCAGCAACGAGAGGTACGTGGCGCTGATGCGGCGCCCCACGTACAGGCCGCAGCCTGTCCCGATGACGCTCGCGATAAAGGCCAGGAAGGTTCCCCCGTGAGCGCCGAGCCACCAGCCGAGGTACCCGCCGATCGTGGCACCGAGTAGGGCCGGTAATTTGCTCAGGCGGGCCTCAGCGTCATTCGCTCACCGATCCCCGTTCTCGAAACAGCTTGGGGAACATTCGTCGCAACAGCTCCAGCTTCGGCGCGTCATTGACGACGATGTAGGGCTCGTCCGGGTGTCGCGCCGCATAGTCCTGGTGAAACGGCTCCGCCAGCTTGAAGGATCCCGCCGGCCGAACCTCGGTAAGGATCGGGCGCGCAAAACGGTGGGCCTGCTCCAGCTCGGCGATGTAAACCTCTGCCACTCGGCGCTGCTCGGCTGAGCGGTAGAAAACCACGGCTCGGTATTCAGGCCCGGCATCGGGACCCTGGCGATCGCGCTGGGTGGGATCGTGCGCGATGGAAAAGAACACTTCCAGCAGCTCGCGATAGCCGACCTGGGCCGGATCGTAGACCACCTGCACCGTTTCGATTCCGGCGTCGGCATAGCCCGAAACCACCGAGCGGACACCGCGAACGTGTTCGAAAACGGACTCCACCCCCCAGAAACAACCTCCCGCGAGCAGCACGGTGGCCTCCCCGCGTACGGCAGGCGATGGCGCGCGCGACAGTAGCACCAGGGGGAGCAGGAACAGGCTTCGTCGGTCAGTCAAATTCCAGCCTCGGCTCCGCCTGCTCGGGACCAATCGCACCAACCCGGATGTCCGCCTTAAAGTAATTCTCGCCGCGGACCGGCGCGCCGGCCCGGCGCCGCAGCAGGGCCAGTTGACCGAAGTGGGTGAGGGCATCGGCGATCGGGCCCTGGAAAAGTCGCTCTGCATCGCAGCCCAATGGAGCGTCCGAGGCCAGCACCGCGTCGAAGCGACGCAGTTCGCGGAAGCACCGCGCGACCTCCGCGTCCCAGAGGCCCGGCGAAGCCTCGTTCCACACCTGCCGACCCTCGGCGAGGTGAGTCGCCCAGGTGAACAGGTCCGCGACGTGGGCGAGAATCTCGACCGGCGTGCGCGTCCCGGGGCCCAACCGGGCCGCGGCGAATTCCGGCGGGGCTCCGCGCAGCACCTTGGCGCCCCGGTAGGCGACGGTCGCGAGGGTATGGCGCAGCAGGGCGCGTTTGGGATCGTCAGCGGTGGCCAGGTCGGCTCTACCCCTTCGGGCTGCGTCGCCAGATCCGCGGCCGGCACAGCAACAGGATCCCGACAGCTCCCGTGAGCACGCAAAGCAGGTGCAAGGCATCCAGCGACAGCAATCCGAGCAACGGGTTGGCGGCGGTGAGAGGGCGGAAGGGATGCATGTCGTAGTGCATCGTGCCGTCGAGCAGCGCGTGGGTCAGGCCGCCGCTTACCCCGCCGAGCAAAGTGCTCGTCCCGGCGAGCTCCGCCGCCACGGCGGCTCGCTGGTCCTGTGCGACGCGCGGCAGGATCCTTCTGCCGATCCATCCGCCCACTACCCCGACCGCAGCACCTGCCAAGCCCCCGATCACAAACGTGTGCAGGGAGCGATGAACCGGCGACTGCTGCGTGAGGAGGTAGTAGCCCGACTCGACATCGATGACGACCTGCGCGGCCGCGTAACTCGCGAAAGAAAACCGCGTGGGAGCCAGGGCCTTGAAGAGCAGTCCCGGGCCGAAATGGAACGGCGTGAAGGGCACTCAGGGCTTCGCTTTAGGACGCCGGCGTGAGCCCCAGCGCGGTGGGGTGACGCGGCTGGTAGAGACCGATCTCCCCACCGCTGGGCAGCCGGATCGTCGTCTTGCTGCCCCAGGGTGCCTCGTCCACTTCGGTGCAGCGAACCTTCTGCTCGGCCAGCCGCTGTACCACGCCTGCCAGATCGTCGCACATGAGGTAGAGCGCGGCGCCAAGCAGCTCGTGACCGGCGTGCTGCCGCCCGGGGCCCTCCATCGGATGGACCGCGAGTTCGGCCGGAGGCAACGCAAAGATCAGCCAGCCGCCGCCGGCGTCCACGCTGGGAAACCCGCGTACGTCCCGGAAGAACGACCGGTCCGCCTCGGGATTCGCGCTGTACAGCAGTAGGTGGGCCCCGCCGATCATGGGGTATAGCGCCGCTTCTCCACCAGGACCACCAGGCTCTGGGTCCCGAGGGTGAAAGCCGCGCGGAGCGTTCCTTCCACGCCGACGTGTGCGCCGGCGCGCGGTGCCCCGCCCGCTTCGCTCACGACGGGCATAGTCCCGGTGGCATCCTTCACCTCATAGGCGCCGATGCCCAGCGCCCCCATCGCTTGCTGGACTTCGCCCTCGATGCGGACTGTCTTTCCCTCGAAACGAGCGGGGTCATCCAAGAGCGTCTTGATGGGCGTGGCGCCGCCGCAGCCGCGCAGCAACAGCACGGTGATCGCGGCGAACTGCCAGCCCTGGGCGGAGCGCTGCACGCGGCGCAGCGCGCGAATCAATGTGGCCATAGCCATCCAAAGGTTCCGGCGGTGAGTAAGGCGTAGATCAGTCCATCGATGCTGGACTTGAGGGTGGTCGTGGTGGAACGGTGGTACCAGATCGACATCTGCCAGAGGGCAAGTGAGTAACCGACAAAGGCCGTCGCCCCGACCAGTTGAAACACGCGGAGGTATTCAACACCGGGGGGCAGGGCGCGGCTTGCGACGTAGGCGGCGAAGAAGCCGACCACTACGGCGTACACGAACCACTGCACCAGGTTCTTCCCGATGGACATCGGACCGGCTGGTAACATCGTCATGATCAGGTTGGGCCCCTGCTTGAATTTCTCGGCGAATTCAGGCGAGCGCATCTCCTCCCGGCTTCCGGGACACGGCGTCATGTAGTCGCCGGGAGGGATCGCCAGCGCGCGCAGCGCCTCGCGGGCGCGGTCCTCATTGGGAAGCTTCGCGTAATCGCCCTTGTGCCAGGAGGTTGCCATGTGAAGGATGAAGCTCATGAAGAAGACGATCACGGCCGACAGCAGGATCGGTAGCCACAGTGCGCCCAGCCCGGTCATGGCCAGCTCCATTTGAGGGACAGGGAGCCGCCCCCTGCGGCCCCGGCACTAAGCTACTCCGTCCGTGCGCCGTGGCTAGTCGGACCCCGAGGCCGGCCGGGTCCTTCGGCTTGACGCCGACCGGCCCAGCCTGTCTCTTGGGTCTGGGACCGATGATTCACCCTCTGCGAGCGGCACTCCTGCTGGCCTCCTTGGGGGCGGTTGCCCCCGCCCTCTCCGGCCAGGCCGTCCCTCCACTGGCGCCGGGCGGCCGGGTGCGCGTCCGCACACTGGGGGAAACCGGCCTGCTCGACCGCGGCATGGAAGGAACCGTGGAGCGGCTGTCGGGCGACACGCTGATCCTCCGACCCAAGGCCGGCGGATCAGTGCAGGTCTTTGTCGCCGGCGAGGAATCGCAGCTCTTCGTCTTCGCCGGTCACCGCTCGCGCGTGGCGCGCGGCGCCATTATCGGAGGCGTCGCGGGACTGGTTGCTGGAGGACTGGTGGGGGCGGCCTCGGGGGAGGTCTGTGAGGGACCCAGCTCGCTCTGCTTCGACCGCCAGGTCGTCGCGTGGCGGGCCGGGCTGATCCTCGGGGCGTGCGGGGCGGTGAGCGGCATCATCATCGGCGCGTTCGCTTCCCACGAAGCCTGGGCCCGCTCGGCCAGGCTTCCCTCGGTCCGGCCCGCGGTTTCGGTCGGAGCCCGCGGCATGGCGCTCGGATTCTCCGCGACGTTTTAGATCCTGGAGGTGCCTGCGGGTTGCTCCCGCGACGCAGATCGTTAGCGCGGGTTAGGCTGCGGGCGCTCGAACGGCAGCTCGAGCGTCGCCCCTCCCGGGAGCGTGCGCCAGCGTGCGATCAGCTCGTCCCGTGCCGCGCGAACCCGCTCCAGTTCGGCAGGGCTGATCCGGCACTCGCCCGCGAGTCCGTGCTGGGCGTAGTAGAGCGCCACCTTCTCGTTGAAATCGTCGGCGCTCCACTGCACGCCGCCGGCCCGCTCCCCATCCAGGAACCCCACCAGCAGCTCCGAGGGATCGAGATCCGCCGGCAGCCGCCCCTTCGGCCACGGCGGGCCGAAATCGCTCAGATCCCATCCCTCGGCGATCAGCCCGTAGAAACCGCGGCGATGGCCCAGCACCGTTTCGACCGCGTAGTGGGTCAGGTCGTGGACGGGGAAGAAGCGACCCTGAATGCCCTCCTGCCGCTGCCAGGTAACAGTACCGTCGGCCCGCAGGCAGCTCAGCGCCGCCGAACCGTCGGTCTTCTTCTTGATTCGGATCAGGATTCCGGCCATGGGCAGCGTGGATCCCCAGGATGGTCGTAGCGGTGCGGGCTGGTCAGGCGCCTTCCGTGCCCACGATCCGGCTGCGGCGTTCCAGGATCAGGACATCCCGCCACCGAGTCCCCAGCCTGCCCAGCCGCTCCCTCCGTCCGATCACCCGGAATCCGCAGCGGAGATGAAGGGCAAGGCTGGCGGAGTTCTCCGGAAAGATCCCGGCCTGGAGAGTCCAGATACCCGCCGCTTCCGAGGCCTGCACCAGCGCCTCGAGCAACGCGCGGCCCGCGCCCTGTCCCCGGGCCGTGCCAGCGACATATACGCTCACCTCGGCCACCCCGGCGTACACGCAACGGTCCGACACGCCGGTCAGCGCGGCCCAGCCGACGACCGCTCCGCCGGCGAGTGCCACCAGGCGGCCAGGGGCAAGGTGCTTGGCGTCCCACCGCTCCCAGGATGGAGCCTCCAGCTCGAAGGTCGCGTTGCCGGTCGCGATCCCCTCGAGATAGATGGACCGGACCGCGTCCCAGTCCGAGGGGAGCAATGCGCGCACGTCCATCGCCGGGCGTGTCCCCCGTTGCGGGTTAGTGAGTTCGCTCCCCTCGCCCTCCCCGGAATCGGAGTCCTCCAATCCCGGGCCGGTTTACCTGTCGCGCGAGGACGCTGGGGGGGGGAGCATCGGCCGGTGGGGTCAGCGGCCGACGGAGCCCTTACCGGAGGCGTTGGATTCGGGGGGGGTGAAGACCTCCACGGCCAGCGTGAAGGTGCGTTGTTCGGCCGGGTGCAGTGCTCCGACATCCACCACCTGGCGAGCGATTTCTTCCCCGCGGTCGTTGCGGATCGACAACATCACCGAGTACTCCCAGGCCTCACCCACCGGCGGGTGTCGAATCGTGCCCTCGACCCGCAGCGGCGTCAGGCTGGGTACGGCCCGCGCGGCGGCCCCGGGATCGAAACGCAAGTGGTGCCGGCAGGACGGGCAGACACTCGCGCTCTCGAGGATGACCGCCCGGCAGTGCGGACAGGTCCGCGTCGTTCCCGGAGCCCCCTGACGCGCGGTGCTCATGTCGCGAAGCTGCTCTCCAGTTTCATCCCGGCCTTGGCGGGCGCGCGATCCTCCCAGCCGAACTCGACCTGACCCCGCATCCGCGAACCCGCGGCGACGGTGAGCGAGCCGGCCTTCAGGTCTCCGTTCAACACGCCCGACTCGAGCAGCTCCACCCGGGTCGCACCGTCGATATTGCCTTCCAGTTCGCCCCCGATGACGACGGTGTTGGCCCGCACTCCACCCGTCAGCTTGGCGCCTGCCTCGATGGTGAGATTACCCTGGACGTGCACGTCGCCCTTGAAGCGGCCGGCGATCCGGACATGACCGGTTCCCTCGATCTTTCCCTCGATCGTAAGATCCGCCGCGATCAGCGATTCCTTACTCTCGCGTTCCGGCGTCCGCCGCGGCGCCTCATAGTTGGACGCGAACTCGCTGCGGGGCTCGGGGTCTCTCTTGGGTGTGGGATCCAGCGCCGTGGGGGCCGAGTCCTTCTTCGGTGGGGCCTGCTCTTTCCAGATTGCCATGGCTCGTTCCTGTCGTGGTGGCAGACGATGAGTACGCCCCCCGGACGGGTCTCATCGCCGTGGTACCGGAAGTCCCGCGACGTTGGGGGGACACCGAAGATAGCCCGGGTTCTTCCGCCCTGTAGTGGTGGCCTGAAATCGGACCCCGGGCGCGGCGCTGGCGCATCTGTTGCCTTCTTAGACGTCTATCAACTGGAGGAGGCAGCCATGCTTTTGAACTCTCGGGACGAAATCGTGGAAACGCGAACCTGGAGCAGCGGTGCCGAAATCATCGCCCGGGTCAATTGGAGCCATATCGCTCGCGTGCGTGGAGCCCTCGGCTTGGGCGGTGAAGCCTTCTCCCGTAGCCAACTCGGGCGGGCCAGCCAGCCGGCGGTCCTAACGCGTCGTGTCAACACACGTTGGCCCGCTGCAGCCTGGCGCGCGGCGTAGTGATTACCGGCACCGGCTGAGCGGGGCTCGCGACGCGGCGCGCGGTGGAGGAGAACCGCGCCCGCAGCCGCCCGCGCAGCGCGCGGGCTCTTGCAGCTTGGTATGCAGCCCAAAACCGTAGCGCTTCTTTGCAGTCGTGTTGGAGTGATCCCGCAGGTGTTGCGGACATCACACGACCAACCGCTTCCCGCCCTGACCGCTTTCCGGCGCTTCCTATTCCGGTTGCTTGCGCGGGTCATCCGCCGGATCGACGTAGCTGATGGTCCAGGGCCCCTGCCCGTGCAACTGCAGGATGGTCTCACCCTCGGCCCATGCATAGTGCGGCGTACCGGCGGGCCAGAATCCGAACGAGCCGGTCGCCAGCGCTCGCGCGCTGGAACGATCGAAGCGCTCGCCCATCCCGAGATGCAGCACGCCCGCGAGTACGGTTGCGTGTTCGGTCTGGCTGTGCAGGTGAGGACCGACCCGGAAGCCATCCGGGAAACGAAAGCGGATGGTGAACATGCCGGGCTTGCTGGGGTCGCCTTCGAGAACGGCCATCTGGGCGCCCTTGGGAAGCGAGGCCGGCCCGTCCTGCCACTTGGCCTCCCCGGCGGGGTAGAGGGTCATCGCGCCCGGCCCCGCGTCCTGCGCCAGCACGCTGCGTACGCCGGCGAGTAGCCATCCGGCAATCCAGAACAAACGCATAGCGAGTCCCTCCTTCGGATCCGCCGCTAGGGAAGCACCACCAGGAGGCCCTGCATCCCGCCGGCGGCATGGGGAAGGCAGACGAACGGGTAGCGCCCCGGCGGGAGCGCCGGAACCGTGATTTCGTAGCGCTCCTGCGGCTCGAGCAGCAGCGGACTCGAGAGCGGGCCGATTCTCTCGCCGGGCATCGCCCGAGCGAGCAGGCGGCGCGCCGAATCGGAAATCGAGTCGGCCAGGAACTCCACGTTGTGGAAGCCCCCGAGGTTGAGGAATCGCAGCGTATCGCCGGCCTGCGCCTGCGTTTCCACCGGTTCGAAGCGAGCTCCACTCGCCCCGCCCATCCGAATGACCCGGAGCGTCGCCGCGGGACGGAGGAACGCCCCGGTCAGCGCACCGGCGACGAGTCCGCCCAGCACGAGGCCCCGCAAGCGGTCAGGGCCCCTTGGGAAGCGTGTAGTCGAAGGCATAGGAATGCTTGCCGTCGGCGATGTTGATCAGCATCGTCCCGGCCAGTCCGGTCAGCGCGTCGGTGCCGGAATCGGGCACCACACTGATGACGAGCTGGGGGGTTCCACGCGTCATGGTCCCGCTGTGCTGCAGCACGAAGCTGCCCCGTCGTCCTGCCAGCATCCCGGTCACCCGCTCGAGCGCGACATAACCCGCCGAGCCCTTGACGCCGGTGCCCGCCGCCAGCATCTCCCCCTGACTGGTCCCCTCCAGGTCGCCATGAAACTGCTTGGCGATACTGAGCCGGCTGAGCGGCGAGCCGCGCAGGCTGTCGCCGGCTGGCTGCGGGGTCAGTGTGACGTCGAAGCTTCCGCGGGCGTGCAGGGTCACCACCGACTCCTTGGGTGATTCGCGGGATGCCTGCGCCTGGAGCGGCGCGCAGTGGGCCCCCGCGGCGCCGGCCAGCAGGAGGAATCCGAGGGCTCGGATCAGCACGGATTAGGTTCGCAGTTCCGGATAGGTTGCCGCCGCCGCCGCGCGCCAGATCGACAGCTGCCCGAGGTGGTAGCCCAGGTGGCCGGTGAGCAGGTAGGCCGCGAACTCCCCCGCCGTCGGAAACGCGGCCCGGGCCGGCTCGAACGGGTTCGGCAAAGCGAGTGCGTCGGGGGGAGCGGCCGGCGCCTGCGCCGAAAGGTCCGCGTACACCGCGCGAAAACGATCGAGCAGGGCCCCCATGGGCGGATAAGAGCCGGGTTCGGTGCTCGGCTGCGTACCGGGTGCGAACAGCGTCCGCCACTCTTTCGGGGCCAGCGGGGGAAGGCCGCAGAGCCGCCGGGCAAAGTCCCCGGTGACCACCAGGTGCCCGAGCAGCCAGCCGGCCGTCTTTGTCCCGGGGCCCGGCTCATGGGCGCGATGCTCGTCCGCGAGACCCCGCAGGCAGGGCTCGTAGGTGGCGAGGAGAAAGGCGCCTTGGGTAGCGGCTGCCTGCATCACGACCTCCGCCGCACTCGCGGCCACTACGGGTTAGGCTTGCGTCACCTGCACCGGGTCCCCCCGCCGGACCGGACCCCCGTCCAGTACCCTGGCGTACCAGCCCCGCCGGCCCTGCAGGGTCCGCACGAACTGCGGGCCCCGCGCGGTGCCGACATACGGCAGCAGGTACAGCTCGGTGCAGGGGTCACAGTCGCGGGTCAGCTGCACGCGCACCTCTCCCAGCCGGACCACGCTGCCTGGCGCGAGTGCGCTGGCGGGGATTCCGCTCACCAACACGTTTTCTCCCAGGTCGCCGGCCGCGACCGGCCAGCCCTCTTCCCGCAGCGTAACCAGGATGTCCTCGGTGAGCAGCAGGACCGCTGAATCCGGATCACCCTGCAGCTGCCGCGTCCGGTAGCGATTGAAGTCCCCTCCGGCGCCCGCCGTCGTGAACTCCACCGAAGCGACCACGCGCTTGGGAAGGCCCGCCTCCCCCGCGGTTTCCGGCTTCACGCTGAGACTGGCCACGCGACCGGTCATTTCGCGGCGCTCCGCCGCCTGGGTTTCGCGGGCGTTTGCAGCCGCTTCGGGGCCGTGAGCCGGTAGGCATCCGCCAGCAATTCGGCCAGCTCCCGCCAGCCGGTTCGCTGCTCCAGGTAGATCCCGATCCAGCCCGACGGCCCCACGTAGGGAGGGACGAAGAATCGGTCGGGCGCCGCGGCAACCATCAAGGCCTGGTTCCCCGGGCCCGCCTTGCACCACACCGCCTCCCGGCCGTCCCCATGGTGGTTGCCCGCGGCCGCATACATCGCGAACAGCCTGTTGCGGACCCGAAAAGTCGGCGCGCCCCACGCCTCGACCTCGTGGGCTTCAGGAAGGGCCAGGCAGAGCCGGCGCAAACGCTCCAGCGGCTTTGCGGGCATGGGTTCATTGCCCCGGCACCGGCTCGCCGGGCCGGTAGCTCTTGAGCGCACCCGAAGGACACCGGGCCACCTGGGCCGCGACGGCGGCGGCCTCGGCGCCCTCGGGGCGGACCCAGCGCTTGCGGCGCAGGTCGAAGACCTCCGGCAACCCGCGTATGCAGTTGCCCGAATGGATGCACAGCGCCGGCTCGAAGGTGACGGTAATGGCCGGGGTTTCATAGACCTGCAGGGGCTTGGCCATGGCGAGCCTCCGAAGAAACGAGCCTCAATGGTGCTCGCTTGGACCCCGGCGGTCAAATCCCAGCAGGAGTGCCGGAAACCGCCTTGCGCACCACCCAGGTCGTCATGCTGCGCTGCCGCTGTACCACCGTGGTCTTGAGGGGATCGAGCAACTCGCCGCCGAGCTTCCCAGTGAGCTCGACCAGCAGGGATTCGTCCACCAGGTAGCGCTCGGTGCCGTCGGGCAAGCGGTGCCGCCGGCCCGCAACGCGCCGCACCTGTCCTTCCGTGCCGATCGAGGAGGCGAGCCGGGCCCATAGCATCCCGCCCGGCTTGAGCATCCGCCAGGTTCCCCCCAGCATGGCCACGAACTGCTCGTCGTCCCTCGCGAAGTGCAGCACCGCGCTGCTGAGTACGACGTCCGCGAAGTGGTCGGGGAAACTCAGCGCTTCGACCCGTTCGAGTCGGAAGTTGTCCGGGGGAAGCCGTGGCGCGAGTGCCGCGGCCAGCCTCCGCACCGATTCGATCGAAACGCGATCGGCGTCGGCGCCATAGACCTCATACCCGGCGCGAAGCAGATAGACCAGGTTTCTGCCCGAGCCGCAACCGGCATCGAGCACCCGCATCCCCGGCTGCAGGCGGTCCCGAAGCAGCTGATCGAAAAGATAGATGTCGATCTGGCCGAACTGTTCCTGGAGCTCAGTCATCCCGCCCAACCTTGGCCTCGAAGACGAGACTGCAGCAGGTGACCGCGCCCTCCGCTTTCGCCAGCTCGCTGCAGTCGATCGGTGCCACCCGGAAACCCCGCCGCACCAGCTGCTCGAGGGTCAGCGGATATTGTGCGGGGAAGACCAGCGTACCGGCGATCGAGAGGGTGTTGGCTGCGTACGGTTCGCCTGGGTCGATCGCCACCGATTCGCGGCCCCGGAAATCCGCCGCCGATACCCACGCGGGGTTCAACAGCAGGAGTCCGTCGCCCAGCCCGGTGACGGCACTCTTGAGATGAAGACACCCCTCGAATGCGACCGGAACCACTTCGTAGTCAAACGCGGCCAGCAGCCTGCTCAGCTGTTCGATGCCCTCGGCATTGGTACGGCTCGAGCGGCCCACGAACAGGGTACGCCCGCTCCGCAGCACGTCGCCACCATCGAGCGTCGCGGGAGCACGCAGCGGCACCACCGCCCGATATCGGCCGAGCACCTCGGCGACCCCCGCGAGCTCGGCGAGCCGGCTTGGCGCGCCGGGTCGCGTCAGGATGGCGACCTCGTCCAGCACCAGCGCTGCATCCTCGACGAAGACCGCATCGGGGAGCTCGGCGGCCGCCGGCGCCCGCACCACCGTGGCGCCGAGTGAGCCCAGCAGGCGCTCATACGCGGTGTGCTGGTCCGCGGCGCGCTGCACGTCGATGACTTGCCGGGCAAGGTGGGTCAGCTCGCATTGCGCGAGCGTGGGACTGACCGGCCGGGTCACGGCGATCAGCATCAGAATCTCACCAGCCAGCGGGGGACCCTGGCGCGGTAACGGGTCCAGGCTTCCCCGTGGGTTCGCGCCAGCCAGGGCTCTTCGAAGCCAACCACGCGAATGTAGAACAGAATCAGCACGCCTCCGGCGTACATCCACAGCGCCCGCAATCGGAATCCCAGCGCCCAGCCGCAGAGAATCAGCAGGACAGATAGATACATCGGATTCCGCGTAACCCGGTACAGGCCGACGCTCACGAGATTGCGCGGGGGTGTCCAGGGCGCCAGCGTTCCCTTCCCGGCAACGTAAAAATCCCGCACGCACCACAGCAACGCAATCAGCCCGATGCAGAGCGGAATCAGGCCCGGCAGGTTGAACCGATGGGCATCCAGCGGTCGCGCTACCCAGAGGGGGATCACAAAGGCCACCATCCCCGGCAGGGCCAGAAACGCGAACAGGGCGCGCCACAGCATCGGACTCAGCCCGCGTCCATCATCCGGCCGGCCAATTCCTTCACCAGCTTGGCGGCCACGATGGCCGTCATCCCGGAGCGATCGCGGCTTGGATTGAATTCCACGACGTCGGCCCCGATCAGCGGCCCGCCGCAGTCTTGCACCAGGCTGAGGACCTCGCGAACGCTCAGGCCGCCGGGCTCCCGGTGCGACACGCCGGGGGCGAACCCCGGCTCGAGGGCATCGAGGTCGATCGAGATGTACAGCGGCCCTTCGAGGCTGGGTCGCACACCGGCTGACCAGGCGCGCATGTCGATGACTTCCACGCCGAAGCGGGTCGCTTGCTCGCGCTGATGTCCGTTCATCGTGCGAATGCCCACCTGGACCAGCCGTCCGACGAGCTGCTCTTCCATGATCCGCGCGAACGGACAAGCGTGGGAGAAGCGATCACCTTCGAACTCGTCGTAGAGGTCCGGGTGCGCATCCAGATGCAGCAGCGTCGGCTTGGCATAGGCTCGGTTGACGGCGCGCAGAATCGGGTAAGTGACCGAATGGTCTCCCCCGAGGGCGATGGGTCGTCCCCGGGAAAGCAGCTCCGCAATCCCGCTCTCGATCCGGTCCCGTGCGTCCGCGTGCTCTGGAAGGGGCAGATCGCCGGCATCGCTAAGGCCACCCGCGTCCGCCAAATTGTGAAGCGCTTCGGTCCAGCGGTTGCCCCCTGCGCAATACAGGGCCTCGCGAATCAGCGCTGGAGCTTCCGCAGGGCCGCGCAGAAACGAGGAGCTGGCATCATACGGCAGCCCGATCAGTCGCGGGGGAGGCAGGGCCACGAGCCGTGTGCACCAGGGAGGCTTGAGATAGGCCGCGAGTTCACGACGTACCCGGCCCTCCGCTCACCCGTTTCGCGGAGAATTCGTCCTCCGCCACCCCGCCGAAATCCACCGTCCCCTGCATCGAATCCCCGGTGAGCGTTGCCGTAATCGTGATCTCCAATGCATTCCCGTTGTAATCGATGGTGTAGCTGAACTTCACGGCGCTCCCTTTGACCGTTCCGGTCAGCGCGACATCGCCAGCCGGGCGTTTGACCGTGCCGGTCAGGGTGTCGCCTTTCACCTGGAACACCATGCGGACGGTGCGAACCCCGCCCGGAGTGTGGAGGGTAGCATCCCAGTCGCCGGCTATCGACTGTGCCCCGGCCGTGGGGACAAGGACGAGACAGCTCGCGACAATGGACAGGATCAGGGACTTCATGCGCGCTCACCTCTCGGTCGTAGAAGGTGGATATCCGGAAGATGCGTCCCCGCCTGGTGCCGCGCCACTGCGGCTTGTTCAACCGGCGTGTCCTCCGGCAGGGGGACCCATCAGGATGTGCAGCTTGTTCATAGTGGCCCAGTTGCGGGCCGTGACGGCGTCTCCCAGGACCCGGCCGACGGCTCCTGCCAGCCGGCTCGCGATGATGCCCTCGGGGCACCAGAGATAGGCCACCCGGCGACCGACCGCCAAGGCTTCGGGAGCCCACGCCTGCTCGGTAAGCGGTTTCAGCCTGGCCCGATCGGCAGGGTCGCCCAACACGAATACCATCAAGCAGCTCGGATTCTGCGCGATCTTCGTGAGCGGGTTTTCGGCGATTACCACGTCGAGCTCGGCCGCCGTCAGCACCATCACCCGCGCCGAAATGCCGAGCCGGCGCACGAGACCCTTCTCGATCCGCGCCGCCGCGTCGGCTCCGCGCCCCGGTGGGGAGGTAAAGACGACGTTCCCGCTGTTGAGGACGGTGCGCACCTCTCGATAACCCAGCTCGGTCATCAGGACCCGCAGGTCCGCCATGGCGACTCGCTTGGCGCGACCCACGTTGATGCCACGGATCAGCGCCACTTGCCGGCGCGCTGCGGATGCCATGACGGCCGGACCCTACGGACGCTTCTTCGTCAGCGAGCCGAGGATGCCAAGGCTCAAGCTGCCGTCTTTTTCGATGCCGAACGTCATCAGATCCGCCATGCCCCCCTGCGGAGCGTGGATGACCAAGCTGTCGCCCCGGACCTCATAAGTCATCGCCCGCCCCTCCTGGCCCTGCATCGTGAGCACCTGACCGCCCTTGAGCTCCATCGCGAATTCACCGGTTCGGCTGTTGTAATACTTGCCGTCGATCCCTCCGCCCGAAGAGCATGCGAAGGTCAAGGCGGCCAGCCCCAGCATCGGGACGCGGCGCAAAGTGAGGGAAAAGCCGGGCATGGGGTGCTCCTTGATTGGAAGAACACTGAGAGAATACGGTGGTGCCTCGGACTGCAGTGCGCCGAATCCGGCGGATTCCCGTCATGGCTCAAGGGTCAAAGCGGAGCCGCTCGGTCTGCAGAGCGTCCACCACCGCCAGCAGGGTGGTCAGCCGCTCCCCGGCGGGAGCCGCGCGCAGGGCCGCGGCATCCTTCCCGTAACCGCGCCGGGCCAGGAAATCACAGAAGCCCAGTTGAGCCTCCGGCGCGGAGCTCAGCACGGACCGCAGCTCAGCCAGGGAGCCGAGCCAGCAGTTGCCGCATCGGTACGCGGTGATCATCCCGGGAACCTCGGGCCGCCACCGGGGAACGACGTGAGCTTCCGACGCCGGGCAGGGCGCATAACACGCCGAGCAGAGCAGGAAGGGCTCGTCGTCACTCACCGACACCTCTCAGGGTTGACCGGCTGGATGTTATCGGTCCGGGTACGTTGCGCCAACCGATCCTGGAGGTCATGCATCCGATCGAAGCGTGCCGCCAGCGTCCCGCAGCTCCACCGGGAGGACGCGGTCGAGCTTGTCCCAGACCGTGTAAACGGGGCGGTCGTGCCCGACCGGTCAGGACGCCAGGGCCACCCAGGCCGCCAGCGTGGCGAGTTGCTCCTCCCGGCGCCACGGCCGACCGGCGCCCCTGCCGAGGCCGGCCAGCACTTCCTCGAGCCGGGCCGCATCAAGCCGCAATGAGCGGCTTGCGGTCGCGAAGGCGGCCCGCTCCACTAACACGACGCTGCGCATGCCTGCATCGCTTGCGGCGGCCTCAAGCCCCTGCCGGTAAAACTGACCTTCGAGCGCGTGGGCGCGAATGTGCGGGTTGCCGAGCGTGAAGGGATCTACGACGCTCCCCACCACCAACCCGATCGCAGTAGCGTTCGCGCCCTGGCGGGTTGCCAGTTGAGCCAGTTCTCGCAGCGCCATTTGCGCCCGGGCCGTCGCAGCGTTCCTGGCGTTGATCACCACGGCCGCGCCAGCCAGTTCCCCGCGTTCCAAAACGGCATGATACGGTTGTCGCGAATCGTCGACGTCGAGGTCTGCCAGCAGAACGGTCTCTCGCGCCAGGAATTTCGGAGCAGCGGTCGGCCCGGTCAGGACGATCGTGGTGGCGTACCCTGTTTTGACCCGGAAGCCCAGGCCGGCGCGATGTTGCATCGGCGTCAGCCCGCGACGCGCGCGACGATCGCACGCACGAAGGCGGTAATCAGCGGCGGGGCACACCCCGCCAGTGCTTTCCGCTCCGGCTGAAACAGGGTCGCGACAAAGAACGGGTGCCCATCGAGCTCCACGGCGCGGACCTCATTCGCGCTGTCCCACGCCGTGGCCCGCAGCGGACCAGCCTCGAGTCGGGCGGCATACTTTGGACTCAACCCGTAGCGGCAGTGATACTGCTCCTCGGCTTCCAGCCGGCCGTACGCGCCGGCGAGGCGTGACCCGGGGGCAAGCCGGACCGTTCCGCTGACCTCGACGAGCGAACAACTGAGCGGCGCGATCACGGGATCGGCGGCCGCAGCGTCCAGCTCCGCATGGGCGGGAGCGGCCAGACCCCACAGGGCGCTGGCTGCTTCCAACACGGCGTGCTGGAATCCTCCGCAAGTCCCCAGGAATGGCGTGCCCGCTTCCCGCGCCGATCCGATCGCCCCCAGGACCGTCGCGGTGTCGGCGTACGGACTCGCGGGCACACACCAGACGCCGTCAACCGAGAGTGGGGCCAGGCTGCTCAGTTCCGCGCTATGGATCCATCGGCCCCGAACGTCGGCGCGCGCGCGTTCCGCCGAGAGCGCCAGCGCTTGCGGAATCGCCTGGTGAGCGGTCACCGTTGGGTCATAGTCACCGATCAGGGCGATCTGCAGCTGGCGCATGCCGGCCTTGCTGTTCGGGCCGCCGAGTGGTTCGCGGCAGGTTGATTTACGGCTGGGCGCAAGGCAGCCGGATCTCCCGGATCCGCGCTGCCCCAGGAGTGCCCTCGACGAACACGGTCAGCGGCCACTCGGCACAACGGGCCAGCGCCGGGGCGTTGAAGAAAAGCGCGGTTTGGGTTCCGTTGTGACTGGCCTGTCGCAGGCGAAGGTCGCTCAGCAGGGCGCGCAGCATGACGGGCTTCGCACGGGCGGCGTCCAAGGCTGTGCGGACGGCGGGCTGCGCGGCCCCTGTGCCGACCAGCCGGATCGAATCCAGTGCGAGTGCCGCGCGGAGATACTCCCGGACCGGCGGGAGAAAATCGGCGTCGCGACCATCGATCGAGTACAGGTCGAGGAGAGACCACGCCAATCCTCCCAGGCCAAGTGCCAGCAGTATCGCGATGATGGTCTGTCGCACCCGCATGCGTAGGCCGGCCTCCGCTCAAGGCTGCGCGCTCACGACCACCGTTTCCGGAAGGTCGCTGCATCCTCGCTGCAGCGCAGTATACGGTCGGCGACATCCGCCCGCGAGATCCTCCCGATCCCGTGGATCGCGCGATGCTCCGCCAGCCCGAAACGTCCGGTGCCGGGGCGGTTGGTAAGCAGCACGGGAGCCAGGATTGTCCAGTTGATCCGACTGCCGGCGATGCTCCGCTCGCCC
>Ga0255312_1000026_pt1 | contig 22090 bp, 32 predicted proteins | sample EtOH5_T0_E5_meta_FD_202081 | JGI IMG/M metagenome (GOLD analysis project Ga0255312, IMG submission 202081) | Sandy soil microbial communities from University of British Columbia, Vancouver, Canada - EtOH5_T0_E5 | ecosystem: Engineered > Artificial ecosystem > Sand microcosm > Unclassified ...
CACGCGAGAGAAGGAGGAATACGTCGAGAGCGTGAACCACCGCGGCGAGGAGGTCCGGCGAAAGACCGGACAGTTCCTGATGGAGTGCGACAAGCAGACGGAGTACCTGTTCGACTTCATCTTCCGGATCCGCACGGAGGGCGACCGGAAGAAGAAGGAGTGCCGCCGGATCCTATCGGTCGAGGGAAGCCGGTACGAGGAGTTCATGCCCCTCTTCGCCGAGTACGACATCACCGGGAAGCGGGTGTTCACGGAACTGCTCGAGCCGCATCTCGCCGCGATGCTCGATGCTGCCGAGGACCCCCAGCCGGAGCAGGCTCCGGAACCGTTCGTCGAGCCGGAGGTCGAGCCGAAGGCCGAGGATAAGCCGACATCGACTCCTGCCGCCGAGGAGTCCATCCTTGACGAACGCGGCGCTACCGAGCGCGTCGGCGAGGTGCTCGACATGTTCGCCGGCGGCGGAGATCCGGATGCACCGCTCGCGACCCTGGAAGACATCAAGGTGCTCATGACCCGCTGCGGCGAGCTCCGCTGGCCGGACGGATCACCCTTCAAGAGCACCGACGGCAAGGCGCTGCTCAAGGCGCTCTACAGGATCGAGTCGACCAAGGAACTGAAGAAGTACCAGTGCGAGTTCCTCGACCGGGAGTTCGTCGAGGTGCTTGCTGGACGCGCGGCCCTGGAAAGGGATGAGACAGGTGTGCCGTTTGTTCGGCGCTTGTCGGGGGTGACAGCATCGAAGTAGTGGCGTGGAGTGTCGTTTTTCGTTTCTTTTCTTTTTTTTATCTCAAGGAGAGAGCCCATGGTTCACGATCCGGAAAATCCGTTCGGTGAGTTCGAGGACGTTGCCAAGAACACGGAAGCCGCGAAGCCGGCGTCGTCGGCCGGGAGGCTTCCCGTCTTCGCAAACTACAAGGGGGTCTGCACGACAGTCGACCTCGAGGGCGACGGTGTGCTCGTCGACAAGGAGGTCTTCACGACCGGCAGCGGCACGAAGGCACTTAAGATCTTTCTTGAGATCCTGGAACCCGAGAAGGTCGGAGACGTGACCGTCAAGGGCGAGATCCACGAGCACGTCTTCTGGGTGACCGACGGGATGGTCCCGTACATCAAGCGGGACGTGCCGATCATCACCGACAAGCCCTGGGAGTCGATGGCCCAGTTCGCCCGGGAGAAGTGGGCTGGCATGACGGTCGAGTTCGGACTCAAAGACGAACTCTATATGGGCTTCATGCGGTCGAAGGTCTCGTACTTCGCGCCGTGGAAGCCCGGCCAGGAGACCGAGAAACCGAAGGCCGCCGCCGACCCGAAGAAGCCCGCCGAGAAACCGAAGGCTGCCACTCCGACCAAGTCGAAGGCCGCCGCTCCGACCAAGTCGAAGGCCGCCGCTCCGAAGCCGGCGGCGGCGGGCACGAAGGGGTCCGTCGACTTCTAACTTCGCAAGCGCAGGGGGCTCCGCCTCCTTTTCTCTCTCTCCCGCGCTCCCCCGATCCGGGGGAGCGCGGCTTGCGAGAGAACGGGAAAAAGTTCGGGGAGTTGGTTGGGACGGCTCAGTAGCTGGAGAGAGAAAATCCGTGCGCGTCAACGAGAGGGTAAGAGAGTACGCGCTTCGATACATCAAGGCGGGGTTTTCCGTCATTCCCATCCGGAAGGACGGATCGAAGGCGTCGGTGGGACCATGGAAGTACTACCAGAAGAGAAAACCGAGTCCGTACGAGGTCGGTCAGCTGTTCCGCGGAGAGGTCGGCATCGCAATCCTGGGGGGAAAGGTCTCCGGCAGCCTAGAACTCGTCGACCTCGACCGGATCGACATCGTCGACCCTTGGATCGCGACCGTCGAGGGGTCGGCGCCAGGACTCATCGCGCGCCTGCCGAGGATCCGGACCCCGAAGGGCGGGGCGCACTTCTACTACCGCTGCTCGGAGATCTCCGGCAACGAGAAGCTCGCCCAGGAGCCACCATCGACCGACGAGACCGGCTCGCCTCGACCGAACACTCTGATCGAGACCCGCGGTGAGGGGGGCTACGTGCTCGCTCCCGGATGCCCTCCGGAGTGTCATCCACGGAATCTTCCGTACGAACACGTCGGCGGGCCGCCGATCGAGGAGACCCCGACGATCACGCCGGACGAACGCCGCGCCCTGCTCGACGCGGCGCGGCGGTTCAATACCTGGACGCCGCCGGTTGTCGACCACCGCGAGGGCGGCCGGATCCCGGAGGGCGACCGGACCCGGCCCGGCGACGACTACAACACACGCGCGAGCTGGCGGGAGGTGCTCGAGCCCGCTGGCTGGACGATCGTCCAGCAGGTCGGCGAGATCGACCACTGGCGGCGCCCCGGCAAGGCCGACCGCGGCACGAGCGCGACGACCGGGCACTGCGGAGACTGCCTGTACGTCTTCAGCTCGAACGCGGCCCCGTTCTCGCCGGGCACGGCCTACACGAAGTTCGCGGCCTACGCGATGATCCACCACAGCGGGGACTTCCACCGGGCTGCCGACGCGCTCGCCGCCGCCGGGTACGGGGACCGCGAGAAGGCTCATCGCGAGGTCGAGTCGTTCGGCCAGGCGGCGGAGACCGAGAAGAGGGAAAGGAAAGAAAAGAAGGAAATCGGGAACGGACAGCAGGGCCAGCCGACAGAACAAACTCTCGGGACTCCCCAAAAGGACTATCACGAGAAGAAAAAAAAGAAGAAGAAATGGGGGGAGGCTTCTAGGTTCTTCGACGGAAAGACGTTCCTTCCAGAACTCCTAGCCAAAGAGATCTGCTCTGAACATAAATTCATCTCAACACCGATCGGTGACGACGGACTGGGAACGCGAGTGTATTTCTACCGGGACGGAGCGTTCCGGCCTGGAGGAGAGTCAGTGATCGTCGACGAGGCTCACGCCGCGCTTGGAGAGCTTTCTAACGAAAATCGGGTCAAGGACGTCGTCAAAAACATCCGGATCTCAAAGAAGATCGGCTACGAACTCCTAAATCCGGCGGCCCACAATCTCATCAACACCAAGAACGGAATGCTCGACTGGAGAACGGGAAAACTTCTCCCTCATGACGAGGCGTACCTGTCGACAATCCAGATCGACGCGGAATTCAATCCGTCAGCGAAGTCAGGGCAGCTCGACAAATTTTTCGAGTCGGTGCTCCCGGTAGATGAAGTCAGCATTGTCGAAGAGTTCATTGGATACCTTCTCCTGCCGGACACCTCCTTCAACAAGTGCCTAGTCTTCGTTGGCGAAGGCGGAAACGGAAAAACCCAGTTCATGAACCTGATCATGGGATTGCTTGGAGAAAAGAACATCTCCCACTACTCGCTCCACCACATTTCGGAAGAGAAGTTCTCGGTCTCTGGACTCTTTGGAAGCCTTGCGAACTTCTACGATGAGCTTCAGACCAAGCAGATCAAGGACACAGCCACCTTCAAGATGGTCACCGACGGAAACCCGATCAAGGCAGAGGACAAGGGGAAGGCACCGTTCTCGTTCGTCCCGTACTGCCGGCTGGTCTTTGCAACGAACGAGATGCCGAAGTCGGACGACAAGAGCCAAGCCTACTTTGACCGGTTTATTTTCATCCAACTTCCAAACCGAATCCGCGGGACTAGGGTTGAGATTCGGAAGTACGCGAACGTGCTCCTCGGGATGCCAGGTGTCCGGTCGGCGTTCCTGAACCGCGCGCTATCCGGCCTTCATCGGCTGATAGAGCAGAACAAATTCAGTGATTCTGAGTCGAGCAGGGCTGCGATCGACGAGTACCGGCGTGAGTGCAACAGCGCCTACGATTTTATCAAGGAGCACTGCACGTTCGACGATCCGACTGCTTGGATTCAAAAGCGAAACATCTACATCAAATATCATAGTTGGTGCTTGGAGAGTGGGCGCCGACCGATGTCGGATCGAGGGTTTTCAAAGAACCTGGAAGCGATGAATGTTAGTGTCGTCCGACATGGAGAAGCCCGAGGATGGGGTGGGATCGCCTGGGTCAATGGGCAGGCACCAAAAACATCATCGGACGAGGTCAAAGAGTTCGGCGCAGAAAAGGAAGGTGACCATGGCGGGGGTCAGTCGAAACTCGATTTTTAGCGAAAATTTGATGTTGCTAAACAGTTTAGTGACGCTTAGTGACGCAAAAAAGGCATCACGGTAACTTTGTACCTTTGGGAAAGTGCGTAAATGGCTGGTTTTGATGTATTTACGGAGATGTCGTCACAAAGTTGTGGTGATGCGTTTTTTGCGTCACTAAGCGTCACTAAACGTCACCTCTTTTTTCGCATGTTCTCAAATTTTTAGAATGAATGTTAGGTATCAGAATGAACTCTGCCGACCGTGTCGCTCAGATCCAAAGATCCAACACTCCGGCCCGTCTCCTGAAAGGCGCCGAGAACCTCGGAGCCGCCTGGCGTGCTGGCCAGAGATGCCTTTCCGGATTTTCAAGGATCTGTCCGTGCGCCAACCCGACGGACTTCTGCCTGATCAAGTTGAAGTGGGTCCAGATCGCCGAGGAGTACTACGGTGGTCAGCCGTTCGGACTCGCCGGCCACGAATCCTACTACGTGATCGACGCAATGACGATCAGTCAGTTCCGGGCGACCGGCTTGACCGCTGTCGTCGAGATCCCGATGGGTCCCGTTTCCGGAGAGAAGATCTACATCGGTCCGAAGGGGACCCACTGGGGCACGATCGCCAATCTCGCACAGTTTCAGGACGACGACGCCGCGCTCGCGGTCGCCATCGACGCGATCGTGAAGCTACAGAAGGCGGATCGCCGATGAACCCGATGCAGATCCGCGCCATCGTCGGTCCGATGGTCGAGACGTGCTTTCTCTGTAAGTGGATCGAGCAAGATCTTCAGTTGAACGGAAAGCTGACCGACTGGCCGTTCGACTCGAACGACAAGGGACAGTTTCCGACCTACGGGAAGCTGGGCCATCTGGAGCTCGAGAAAGCGTCGCTCGACAATCGCTTGACATCGCGAAAACAGTAAGTACACTGATAAGTAAATATGAAAATCGTCATCGGCTGGCTGAAGTGCCTACGCTGCGGACACAAGTGGATCCCGCGGGTCATAGATGTGAAGATCTGCGCTAGGTGCAAGAGTGCCAGATGGAACGAGGCAAAGAAGAAATGATCTGCCTCCGCTGCAAGAGCCAGATGTACCAAGTCGTCGGCCCTGCCGGCGCAAAGGCGTTCTGCTCCGGCTGCAGCCAGTGGGTCGACTGCGCCCAGTGCTCGATTCCGAGGTGCGGCGACACTAAGTGCTTGTCGTGCTACAACAAAGCGGTGACCGGCGTGAAGAGACCCACGGTCGGTCTCCTGGCGCCCCAGGACGAGGAGATCTGACGATGGTCGACCCAAAGGACTACCTAGCCACGGTCGCTCCGAAAAAGGGCGCCTGTTATGTCTGCGGGAAGGACCTCGCTCCGGTCCCATCGCTCCAGGTCCAAGTGAACGTCCCACTCACGAAGTTCAAGAAGGTTGCCGGCCGTGCGTGCCTCTCCTGTTCTAAGGAGTTCCGGTCCTTGCTCGACCTTCGGATCTCCCAGGCGGAAAATGGGGAATACCAGACGTGAGTTTTCAGGTTGCCAGGACGAACCTTGCCGTCACAAAGCCGGACCAGACGATGCTCCGGAAAGAAGTGATCCTCTACTACGACGCCCGGACTCAGTCTGTCGGTGTCAAGTTCGTCGGCGAGTCTCCTCTCAAGGGCTACGCGTTCGATCTGCTCGTCAGCGAGATCAACCGAGTGATGACCCAGGGAGTTTTGATGGAGCAATTGCCGGATCGGGTATGAGGACGAAGGACGATCCACAGATCTTTGAGGCCGGCAGGTGTGCCGTTGGCCAGAGATGTGGAAAAATTTGGGAGAAATGGTGCAGGGGTTGCTGCTTGACTTACTGCTCTACGCACGCGGAGCGAAACCTGCACAACTGTCCGTCACGGGATAAAAGGGGCGGGGGCGGCGAGAGCTTTACTGCCCCCGTCGCCCCCGTTCGGAGAGAGGGTTGCGCCGAGAGGCTGTTGCCTCCTAGAGCTAATGGAACTGTACACCGAAACGGCTCGGACGGGAAGAGAAAGAAATGATCCACTGGCTCCAGCAGGCGGCGTACCTGACCCAGATCCTGATGGCTGTCGGCGCGACGCTCTTCACGCTCTTTGTCCTTTGGCCGTCGATTCGTTTACAGACAAAGTTCATCAAAGATCAGGAAAAAAAAGCCGTCGACAAGATCCTGGAGGATCTGTAAATTTCAAGCACTCAGACGGGGAGGGGGGCAGGTGATCCATCTCGTGACCGCAGTCTCCAGGCCGGAGAACCTTCCAAGAATTCACAAATCGATCTCCTTAGCCATCTCCAGATCAAAGCTTAAAACCAAGTGGATCCTCGTGGTAGACGACGTGAGCGCCATTCCGCCGGCCATGGACGCGATTCTCAAAGACGGAGCCTTCGAGGTCGAGAAAATCGTTCACCGGGACGGGAAATGCTCGTACGGGATCGATCAGAAGAATGCCGGCATGGCTTCAATCGCGGATGGGTACTACCACTGCATCGACGACGACAACATCGTTCACCGAAATTTCTTTTCCGGTCTCGAGCGTGCAATGACGGCGCATCCAGGGAAACGAGCGTTTGTTTTCGGTCAGCAGCGGTGGGACACCATCAAAAGCCTGGTCGCGTCTCCGGATCGGATGGAGTATGGAAAGATCGACAACACGATGTTTGCCGTCCACTCCTCCCTGATCGGATCGCACCGGTACGACCTCAGCCGGTCCGGTCGGGAGGACTTTCATTTCTTTCGGAAATTGTACGACCTCCACCGGGACGAGTTCGTCTTCATCTCCGAAACGCTCGCGTACTACAACTACATCAGGCATTTTCCGTCGGAAACGAAAGAGGAGGCGGCCATCTCTGAGCCGGTAGTCGCGCTTACGGTCTCTTCTGTTCCGGCCGTCGTCCATTCCCAGAAGATTCCCGGCGTCAAGAAGATCGCTCTCTACAGCTCGAAGCGGGAACGTTGCGGGATCTCCACGTATACGTCCCAATTAGAGGAGGCTTTCACGTTGCTCGGGCACGACGTCCGGCACTGGGGGAGCCAGTCTCCGTATGAACACACCTTCAGCGAGATCCGCGCCTGGCGCCCGGATGTCTTCCACGTCCAGCACGAGACGTCGATCATGCCTCCCGGGGGGATTCTCGAGAAGTACGCGAGCCTCATGAGCCGGGAGGGGATACGGGTTACGGTCACCCTCCACACGGAGAGCGACGAGGCGATCCGACTTGCCCGTGCCGCGACGGTCGGCCTTCCAAACCGCATCGTCCTGCACCGTCCGACCCCGAGCGCCACGGAGGCGGCCGTGATTCCGATGCCATGCACAGGTGTGGGGGTCGTCCAGAGTCGAGGGGAACTTCGACGTCGATTTGGGTTTCCGGAGGACTCTTTCGTCATCTCGACAGTAGGATTCATGATCCCCTGGAAGGACCACCCGAGGATTGTCGAGGCGCTGTCCCCGTGGGTCCGGAGCCGCCCATCCGTCCATCTGCAGATCATCGCCAGCGAGCACTTCAATGAGGGTTTGAGTGGGTACGCCAAAACCTGCAGGGAGCAGCTGGCGGGTTTTAGCGTCGGCGACCTGAAGGGGCGGATCCACCACATCGATGGGTACCCGAGCGACCGGGAGCTCGTCGAGCGTCTGGTCGCGTCGGACCTCGGGTACGTGTGGTGCCCGTTCGACACGGGGTCAAGCTCCGCCGCAGCGGCGCAGTTCACTACGGCCCGCTGCCCGCTCGTGGCCACCGACTCGAGCCACTACGCGTTCCTCGGGACCGGGATCGTCCGCGGACCGAAGAGCGACCTCGGTGCCTTCGTGAAACTCATCCAGGAAACAGCGGAAGACCGGGATCTCTTGATGAAACTCCGAGAAAACCAGTGGTCCATGTACCGGGAGCGGAACTACATTGCGACGGCCGCGAGACACTTGGAACTCTACGAGAGGGACTGAACGGTGAACTACTCAAATCCGGAGGTCACGATCGGGATCCCGACCTTGAACGGTCCGGACCGGCTCCGTCGCTGTCTGAAGTCGATCCGGATCAACACCCCCAGAGCCGAGCCCTTCAAGGTTCTGGTGGTCGACGATTGCTCGACCCCGGAGAACCTCCAGAAGAACAAGGATGTCATCCACGAGTTCGGGATCGAGATGATCATCCACCTGGAGAGGCTCGGCGTGGCCCGCGGGTGGAACGACCTCACGCGCCACACAAAGTCGCCGCTCGTGATTCTGATGAACGACGACGTGGAGGTCGTCCCAGACTGGTACGAGGCGCTCGTCTTCTCGCTCCGGAACAATCCTCACGCCGGCATGATCGGCCTCACCGCCTACCAGGGGGTGAACAGTTCGAACTTCACCCCGCCGCCGATCAAGTCGTACAACGAAGCGAGAATGCTCCGCGGCGTCGGTATGATCTCGACCACCGGCTTCCTGTTCGGATTCGAGCGTCAGAAATTCGACGAGGTCGGCGGCTTTGACGACCGGTACTTCCTGTTCTACGAAGAGTGCGACATGGGTGTCCGACTGCTGGAGAAGGGGTGGCCGCCGTACATGCTCTCATACCCGGTGATCATCCACCAGGGCGGAGCGACGACCAGCGACTCCCGGAACGTCCCGGACACGCAGGGGGTGATGGCAGAGAGTCGGGCGAGATTCAAGTCCAAGCATGGTAGCATCGAAGAAGTCAGGAAGAAGATCGACCGCCAGACTCCATTTCCACTGGTCGAGTGGAACACGATGCTTAAGACCTGGGTGGACTGATGCCGAAAGTTACTGTCGGAATCCCAGTGTACAACCGAGGGGAACGGCTGGGCGATCTCCTGGAAAACCTCCGCCAGCGGACGCCGAAGGAAATCAGCCACGAGATTGTCGTTGTGGACGACTCCGGACGGTCCGAACACCAGGCTGTCGTCTCGGCGACCTGCTCGAAGTACGGAGTGAGCTACCTGGCCCACGAGAAGAACCGAGGGGTCGCGGCCGGGTGGAACACGATCAGTCGGTACTACAACAAGTCGGATTTCGTCGTCATTCTGAACGACGATGTCTTCGTGGCCAACGACTGGCTGACGTACATGATCTACGCCCTCGAGAACAATCCGAAGGTCGGGTCCTTCGGCATGAACTGCCGATTCATCTCGAAAGACGACGCTCGGGAAGTCATCAAAGGGGCCGGCGCGAAGATCGTTCCACTCAACGTTCACTGGAGGGGCTCGGAGTTGATCCGGAACGAACGGTATAAGTCGATGCCGGTCGAAGAGGACGGCGCTCCAGGGAAGGTGATGTGCCCAACCGGATGCTTCTTTGGGTTCCGCCGGGAGATCTACGACCTGGTCGGAGGCTTCGACGAGAGGTACTTCGCCTTCTACGAAGAGACGGACTTTGGCGTCGCTTGCGCTTACCGCGGGTACCCGTCGTTCAGTCTCGGCGTGCCGGACCACAACTACCACATGTGGTCGGCCTCGTTCGGTTCTGCCCCGGAGATCGACGCCGGCGGCATCATGGCGCGCAGCCGAGCGTCGTTCGTGGCGAAGTGGATGGGGATTCTTGGGGTTGAATTCAGAGACGCTCCGGAGATTCACTCCCTCCTTATGGACAAGATCAAACCGTTTCCCGTGAAATGGCTCGGACTCGGAAAGGTAGAAAGGAGCGAGATCCTGTGAGCTTGAAAATAGAAGACCTCGTCAGTCTCGCTCTCGAAGTGACCGGAATGACGCGGGAGCGGTGGAACTTTCTCTTCGAGGAGATGAAGAGCGACTCGAAGATGAACCTGATTATGAAGCAGGACTGGAATGCTAAACCTCGGGGCAGCGAGGAGGCAATCAGGGAGTATTACCGGACGAGCGACATCTGGTTCATCAATACGTTTAACCACGGAGCTGGAGCGTTGCTCTCGATGGCGGCCGGACAGCGCGGAGACCTGGTCGGATGGTGCCGGAAATTCGCCGAGACGCTCAAGGCTCCGGGGGGAAGGATCTTGGACTACGGAGGCGGATTCTTCAAGGACACCTGGCCGATGGTCACGGCCGGGTACAAGGTTGACGTTGCGGAGGTCCGCGGCCCGGTGACCGAGTTCCTGAAACGGTTCGTCTCGCTTGCGAAACTCGAAGGCAGGCTCGGCGTCGTCGAAGTGGACAGCGAGACTCCGATTGAGGATATCTACCACGGTATCGTCTGCTTCGAGACGCTCGAACACGTTCTCCGTCCGGAGGCGCTCACTGCCCACCTATACCAGCATCTTCGTCCGGGTGGCCTGTTCGCCTTCTCCGTGACGTTCGGAGCCCCGGAACACGCCCCCTACCACGTCGCCTCGAATGCGCCATTTGGAGACTGGAACGTCTGGGCCGCAGTCTTGACAAAGATCGGATTTTCTCCGTGCTGGGAGGATCCCTCGGGGACGAGTGCGAAGATCTGGAGGTCCGGACCGTGAAGAAGTGGGTGATTCTCAGCTGCACCCCAAGCAACATCTATGACTTCTTTCTTCCGATCGCGGTACGTATCTGGAGGAAACGGATCGGATACGAGCCGGTCGTGGTTCTGGTCGGCTCCAAGGAGGACTGGCGCTCTGGTCATTCAAAAGTCGTCTACGACGAGATTGCCGGGAAAGAACGGATTGAATTTCTAGCTCAAATCCCCGGCCTTCCGGATTCTGCGGTAAGCATGGGGCTCCGGCAGAACGTCTCGGCTCTGGACTTCGACCAGGATGACGTTCTTTTGATTGGAGACGTGGATCTCTTTCCGGTGGACAGGGACTTCTACCACCGTTACGACCATTCCAAGAATCCTGTCGGAGTTTACTACTCCGAAATGTACGAGCATCTTGGCGATGACCAGTACTGGCCGGCCTACGGAGTGTCGATGCCGGTCCGGAACTGGAGAGAGGTGATGGAAGTCACGGCCGGGGACTTCAGAGGGTCCGTTGAGCGAACGTTCACGAAAGAAAACCTGAAGAACGTCGGAATGTGGGACGGGACCGAAGTTTGGGACACGAGATTCTGGACGTTCGACGAGAAGTACGCGACCTTCAAAATTAAAAATAGTAGATTCGCAAAAGATGTTGCTACGTTTCCGTCGTTCGTCGGCAGTAAACGTCCATATCGGTTTAAGCTTCCGCATCAACCGTACGCTTGCGACTATGTCGATTTTCATTGCTCGAGACCGGGATGGAACGAGGAGAACTGGCCCGATATCCGGTACGCTCTGGCGCAGATGATCCCAGAGGATCTCAGATGGATCGACCGTTACGTGAGCGCGTACCGAAGAAGCCTCGGGCGCGATCTCGGAGAGCGGCCGGAAAGTCTCGACGCGACTCCGCTTCCGTGGGACAGCGAAGTATTCGGTGCTAGAGTCGGCCTGCTGAAGCCGGAGGGGTCCATCCCAAGAAGCCTCTCCATCGTCGAAGCGAACCGTGGGAGATTCGACGTCGTCTTCGTGAAGGCTCAAGGGAGGCATGAGCCAAAAGGAGTTGCTGCGCTCGACTACACGTACGAGATGGAATTCTCCGGCCCTGTCGACGGTGGCGACGCTTCCGTGGTCGAACTTCATTCTCCGAACCCTGCCCATCTCTCTATATCCAGCGGCGCGTTTCCGGACAGCCGCTTCAACAGAGACCCGAAGATTTCAAGAAAAACCGGAGAGTTTTACGAGAAGTGGCTTTCTGGAGACGGAGTCATCTACGTTCTCAATCAACTGGTCGACGACGCCTTTGTGATCGTAAGCGTCGACCCCGACGGGGCCGGACGGATCTCACTCGTTGCCGTCTTCGAAAAAAGCCGAGGACTCAGCATCGGAGGGAATCTCGTCCTGGGGGCGATGCGGCGCCGGCGCGACTTGAAATTATGGAGGGTCAGGGTGAACGCAAGGAACATCGGGGCGATCCGGTTCTACGAACGCCTCGGATTCCGCGTGAAATCAGTGCAGACAGCGTTCCATGTCTGGATGGAAGATCATACATAGGGGGAAGGCGTGAAACGGATCCTGATCGTCGACCATCCCCAGTTCACTTCAGCCACCTACTATCTGTGGCAGGGATTGAAGGAACTCGAAGAGCTTTATCCGGAACAACTTTCTGTTTCCTCGTACCCCTACATTCCGACGAACTACGACGACGACAAGTTCGACCTCAGAAGTCTACCGTGGTTCAACTGGCTGGACGAGCTCGTGGAGAACTCGAAGAGGAACGCGGCGCAGCTTCCATACGGGATCCCTCCCTTCCAGGCCGACGAACGTCTCACGTCGAGGGGTGAAACCTTCATGAGTCGCGGAGCCTACTGGAAGAAGTTTCCAAAGGTCAGGGTCATCGTCGACGAGGCCACCGCCATCTCTGCGCTTAACAGCGGCGAGTTCGATCTCGTTGTGCTCGGAAACAGTCACCGGGTTCCGACGATCCTGCTCTCCCGTCTGAAGGAGCGCGTCCAGAACTTCCCTCCGGTCGTGTACTTCGACGCCGGCGAACGAGACGAGTTGAATGAGCACTGGATCCATGTCTTCCGTCCGGATCTCGTCTTCAAGCAGATCCTGACGCCGGAAGTTAAGAAGAAGGGGCTCTCCGTGCAGATCTCCGGGTACAAGCTGCGAATGTACCCGCTCCCGCTGTCGTCCCCGATCGTCGACTGCCAAGAGGCCTCCCTGGAAGGATTGTCCTTCCAGTGGTTGAGGAAGAATTCCAGGACCTCCGTGAAGATGCTCCAGATCTTCTACGCTCTGGGAAACACCTGGCCGGAACGGGAAGAGGTGATCAAGGTCATTGACGCCATCGTCCTGCGGAGAAACCTGGACAGGATAAAGCACTGCAGTTACCTGAATTACAACATTGCCATGGCGAAGAGTCGCATGGCCGTCACGATGCGCGGATCCGGACGGGATACGAACCACTACTGGGAGATCCCGCTCTACAGGACGGCTATGATCTGTGACGGGACGATGGGCTGTATCCACCCATACCCGTTCGAGGATAAGAAAACCGCCATCTTCTACCGGTCGATTCCGGAGCTGGCAGAGCTCGTGGAAAAGTATCTTCCCGATTGCGGGGAATCGGCAGTCGAACTTCATAAGATCGCAGTTGCCGGCCAGGATCACCTGGAGAAGTACCACTCGACTGCGGCGCGGGCAGTGTTCTTTCTGGACATCCTGGGTAAAGAGCTGAACTTTTTGGATCGTGGGCTTTCAGACGTTCTTGCCGGATGGAAATCAATGAAGCAGTGGGACGGGAGACCGTGGGAGGGGGTTGTCGTATGAATCAGCGCGGAGACAAGCCGTTTCTTCCGTTCCATCGGCCAACAATCTACGAGCATCATATTCAGGCTGTCGCCGACACGCTCCGCTCCGGATGGCTGTCGTCGGCAAAAAAAGTGGAAGTGTTCGAAAAGGCGTTTGCCTTGGATGTCGGCGCGCGGTACGCAGTGGCCGTCAACTCCTGCACGGCCGCGCTCCACCTGGCTCTCATCTGCCTTAGGATCGGCCCGAACGACGAAGTGATCACCAGTCCGATCACCTTCGTCTCCGCGGTCAGCGTCATTGAGCATGTCGGCGCCACGCCGGTGTTCGTCGATGTCTGTCCAGAAGACCTGACGATCGATCCCGAGAGCGTCCGGCGCAGGATCACGAAGCGGACGAAACTGGTCATCGCCACTCATTTCGCCGGCTTTCCGGCTCACATGGAAGAACTCGAGAAGGTGGCCGACGAATACGGGATCCCGATCATTACGGACGCCGCCCACGCGATCGAAGTTGTCTACCGTGGACGCAAGAGCGGCCAACTCGGCAAGGCCGCCTGTTATAGCTTCTACCCGACCAAAAACATCACGACCGGCGAGGGTGGAATGCTGACGACGGACGATGCCGAACTGGCAGACCAGGCGAGATCCCTCCGGATGCACGGGGTGACGAAGAGCGCCTGGGACCGGTACGGTCCTGGAGGATACAAGCACTGGGACGTCGTCGCGCTCGGCTGGAAGTACAACATGAGCGACATCCAAGCGGCGCTCGGGCTGGCCCAACTCCAGGAGATCTGGACGTGGCTTGGAACTCGCGTCATGCTGGAAGGTGCCTACAGAAGTCATATCGACAAGCGGATCACCATCCTTTCTCCGAGCGAGAACGACGTCCGGTGGGCTCGGCATCTCTTCGTTATACGTGTCAATAATCGCGATCAGGTCATGAGCGACGTGCAGAAGGCCGGGATCGGCGTGGGGGTTCATTTTCGAGCCGTCTATCGGCTGAAGTATTACCAGGAGAAGTACCGGATCCCGAAGGCCGCCTTTCCCCAGGCAGAGCGAGCGTCCGAAGAAGTTCTTTCCCTCCCTCTGTACCCGTCGATGCAGGTCTCTGACGTCTACCGGGTTCTCGACGTCCTCCACAAGGTCGTCAAAGATTTGAGTTGATTTTCAGGGCTGCACGAATATAATCTTATTGAGATAAGATTAGGAGAGTTTATGAAAATCGCGCTCGTGGCTCTCGTTATTCTACTTCAGGATCCGATGCCCCAGGATGCCCAGAAGATCATCGCGACAGCAGACGCGAAACTGGAATCCTTGAAGAAGTCGTACGACGAGGCCTGCGCGAAGATCAAGGCTCAGGAGATGAAAGATCTTCAACGGATCTACGACGCTATCGCGAAGGGGAGTCCTGGCCCCGCCGCGACCGTCAAGATGAAGATCGACGCGCTGGCGGCCGACGTGACCGTTGCGATGAAGCCGGCGTCCACTGCAGAGCAGTGGCTCCAGGGGAAGTGGATCATTATGTTCCAAGGGTCCGGAGACGTGATGGAATTCAAGAGCGGTAAGCTCGTTGGATCCGGAATCGGAGATAGAACCAAAGGGAGATACACGATCGAAGCGAGTGCCGTTACGCTTATCTGGGACACCGGATACGTCGAAACGTTGAGGGTTCCACAAGTGCTGGGCGATGAAGCTCCCGGCATGGGGCGAAACGGCGCGGAAACATTCAAGAGGCTTAAGTAGAACGAAACCAAATGGAGACGAAAGTCTGCGGTGAGTGTGGCATCGAGAAAGATCTCGAGGAGTTCTACGCTCACCCAGGAACGAGAGACGGGCGATTCAAGAACTGCGCCACCTGTTTTCGAGCGTACCGAAAGACGTTGTACGCGAAACCCGGAGATACGGCGACCGAAACAGTGTATCGGCAGATCTCGTCAAGGGAGAGGCGCGCGCCATACCTGCGCGGATCGTCCCGCTGGGACGTCGTAAGGTGAATCTTATGGCAGGAAGATAAAGCGGAAGCGAAGGGTTCACTACCCTCTCTCCTCGAGGTCGTGGCACTTTCCCCCGCCACGGCCTCATAGGGAAGAGGCTTAGAAGAATCGACTGAAAGGAAGGCCATGAAACTCAAGGCGGAAACCGAGAAGCTGCAAAAGGCCCTCACCCAAGTGGCTGTTCTCAAGATGGAAATCTCCAAGAAGCGGGATGAGCTTCGGTCTGCGGTCGAAGAGGTCGAGGAGATCGTCCGTTCGATGGACGAGGCAGACGAAGAGTTGGAGGCGGGATTCCGCGCCTTCTCCCGAGCCGTCGATGCGTTGAGCGAAAGACTTTAGACCAATAGGGGGATTGTCGGATGAACGAAGAAGGACGACTGAAGGTGGAGCGCGACTTCTACAAGAAGGACGCCGAGGACAATTTCAAGAAGAAGGTTCAGTATCAGGACGCCCTCTTTGCTGTGCTTGAGGCCGGAACTATTGAGGACGCGAAAAGGATCGCGGAAGCTGCTCTCCTTGGAAGGAATACCTAATGACGCTGAAAGAGATCGAGCGACTGGAGAGATTGGTCAAGCCGAGCGTGGAGGCGAAGTGGCGGGATCTGTTCGCCGCCGCTGCTCTCCAGGGGATGCTTCAGTCCGCACCCCTCTGCGACCGAACGAAGATCAACAAGCGGAAGTGGGCGAAGATCGCGTTCGAGTGGGCTGATGCAATGATGAAGGCGCGTTCTTAGCGAGTGATGCTCATGGAAGAATGCAAGAAGTCTCCAACGATGGACTGGTGCTACACGCACAACCGGAGCTACGAGCATTGCACCGCGCTCCGCGAAAGGGATGCGCTGCTTCTTCAGAATCGTGATCTGCTCCACAAGCTCACGACCGCCGCCGACACCTTCCACCTCGAGAGCGACCACCACCAATCAGCTCGGGAGGACTGCGGCAACGCGACCTGCGAACGACTGACGGAGTGGATCGATAAGGCCAAGGAAGGTCAGCAGACCGAAAAGCGGGTTGAGCCTACCCCTAAGTGTGACAAGTGCGGCGGCGGGTACGGGGTGACGCCGCCTGTTTTCAACAGGGACCCGCAGTACAAGCGTCTCTGCCACAAGTGCGATAGAGAGTAGAGCTATGAAGACAAAGACAAAACTACGCGGGAAACCCCAGATGCCCACCGAAGCAAAGGGCTGGGGCGAGTGGTGGTGGTATGAGGACAAGGACGGAATCCGCGTTTGCCACTACGAGAAGGGGCGCGAGACGGCGATGGCCTTCTTCTCCTGGGCGAAGATCAAGGGCTCTCTTTCGAGGAAGCGTGGTTCATGACATTCGTGAAGTGCGGTGAGAGTTTGTGCGACGATCAAACGACCTGCCACGATTGCGGCAGATGCGGTCCTCACTGCCTTTGCCGTCCTACGGTGAAATCGCATCACATCGAATGCCACCTAGGAAAGCCTACGCTGTGTCGCTGCCAACTTCTTGAGGAGCGAGACAGATACTACTTCGCACTACAGAGGATCGTCATCGAGGGAGCCTTGAAGACGGTCGATGACGCACGAATCATGGCTGCGGCGGCTCTTCGTGATTCCAGCGATTCGTCTAAGGGGGCCAAGTGAACGAAGGAACCTACAAGTGTCCGGTATGTAAGCTAGACACGCCGCACCATCACGGAGAGATTGTGCAGATCACCGACACCGACAAACTCCTGCGGGCCTTGAGCGGTGCTGGGCGCGATTTCAGTCTTGGGTGCCCAAGTAGAGGTGGCGAGTGGGTCGCTGCGCTTCGGCGGGACGGCTTCATTGCCCGTCACGACCGGGTTCTTGTGACGAGCCGACATGGAACAGCCCATCTCGCACTACGGGCCTTGGCGCTCCTTGTGGACAGGGACGACCAGATCCCGGACAGCGAGCGGTGGAAGCTCGCGTCAAGCGACATTCACGAATCAACCGATTCGTCTAGTGGTTGACACTACAATCTTCGTGATGTAAGATTTACCCGTATCTGAAGGAGAGAGGCATGTCCGACAACCGCCCCGCCGGCGAAGAGACCGAACAGTTCGAAGAAGAGGTCGAGGAGGTCTGCACCGAGCAGCATCTAGCGGACCTCGACGACCAGGCAAAGACCTTCCTGTCGACATTCACGACGATCCGGAGCAAAATCACAGATCTCGAACGCGCCGAGAGCGACCTCAAGCGGTTCGAACTGTCGATCGAGGCGGACCGGAAGCGACTCCAGAAGCAGCTCGATGGCGCCCGGCTCGCGCTCCGGAACGCCAGGATCCAGATGGCCGTCGAACTCACCAAGATCGACGGGATCGGATTCACGAAGGCTGCAGACCTCATCAAGGAGGGGAACCGTGCCTGAAGAAACCATCATGTACGAGATCTTCGTTCGGAAGGGCGATAAAGGCGCTCCATTCTTGGTCGAGGATCCAGCGGTCACCCAGGACTACTCTGCGATGCTCTCGATCGCGAAGGATCTCGTGAACCAGAAGGACGTCGATGAGGCGGTCCTCCTTCAGAAACGCGTGCTCAAGCGGTTCCGGAAATACGGCGGACAGGGGTAGGATGCCAAAGAAAGAGAAGTTGGTTTCGACGTGTCTGAATCCGAACTGTCGGAAGCAGTACACCCCAGGCCATTACGGCAAGCTCCAGAAGGTCTGCACGGGATCGTACACCGAGAAATGCATCAAGAAGTGCCTCGGCAAGGCCTGTAAGAAGTGCCGCGGCAAAGGATCGTACATCGCGACCTGTAAGGCCTGGTACAGGAAGTACTGGAGCCAGACTCGAAAGCCGCCGCGTGGGATGAACGACGTGGAGAGAAAAAGAGCGATCGACGCGGCCCTGAAGCAGGACCCGCGTTTCTGGTCTCTCCTGGTCGCTGCCGCCAGCTCTGCTATGCGAAAAGGTGAGTTGCTTGGGCTCACCTGGGCGGACGTGGAGGACGGAAAGGAGATTCGTTCGAACTTCCCGCTCCGGGGACAGTGGGACGACAAGGAAGGGTTCAAGGAGACCAAGACCGATTCCGGCCGGATCGCATTCCTTCTGAAGGACGCGCGCGAAGCCCTGGCGCGGATCCGGAAGGACATTGCGAAGAAAGACAAGCCCACGGACCGGATCTGGCCGTATACCGAAGTCGACGCTTGGGTCTGGTGGACTGACCTACAGAAGCGGCTGAAGATTGTCAATCCCGACACTCGTCGCGAGTTTCGGTTCCACGACCTGCGCCACACGGCCGCGCGGCGTGCGCTCAATCGTACCGGAAATCTCTCGGACGCCTCGACGCTGTGTGGCCATAAGAATCCTGCCACGACGGCGATCTACACTCAGCAGCGGCCGGAAGACTTCGTTGCTTCGATGGAGAAATAGATGGCCGACAAAGAGTGGTCCGAAGATCCAGAGGACGATCCTGTTGAGCTCCAGAAGAAGCAGCTGGCGCTAGGTAAGAAGTTCCTCGAGAAAATGGAAAAGCAGGAAGCCGACGAAGAAGCGAGGCGTCAAGCGTACGCAGAAATGCCCGCTCGTCCCGCAGTACCATACAAGCCTCCGACGTTCGAAGATGTCTCTGGAACCCTTAAGAAGGCGTGGGACGAGGTAGAGCGAATCATGCCTGGGGCGCCAGAGGCCGCCAAGAGCTACGCTTTTCAAACGCTTGTTCATGCCGCTGCGCCGGTGGCCGGGTTCGGATCTCTGTAATCTTCTCGAGCTAAGATTCGTAGTTGTGTAGGGAGAGGGCGTCGTGATGTCGAGTCAACTGCCGTGGTACCTTCCAGCTGCTCTAGGTCTCGCAGTCGGCGTTCTTGTATGGGCGATTCTCTGTGCCAGGGAGCGCCGTAGGTAAAAGGAGAGATGGTGGACGTAGCGAAGCAGGCGGAGAGCGCGCTTACGGCGCTGAAGAGCCATGTCGAGTTTCTCGAGCTTGAGGTTCGAAAGAGCGTCGCGCAACTGTCAAAGTACCAGGCTATCAATACTCAGGAGGCGATGTCCTTCCTGCGGGAGCCGTGGTGCATCCTTCCGAAGTCCCGGGAGGAGTGGTGGGTGGTCGTCCCGAAGTGGGTCGGCGTCCAGGTCGGCTGGCTCGAGCGCGCGACGGAGACCTACAACATCTTTGTCGTCAACCGCTACAGCCACTGGCTTGGCCAAGTGCCTCAGGAGCTCCGCGAGAGACTGAAGCTCCCGGAGCCGATCGACGCCAAGGTGAAGGACGGAAAGCTTCTGGCGACCCCGGAGGTTGCCCAGCACTTCAAGAAGCATCTCCGCGGCGGAAACCAGAAGGATGGTTTCCAAGTAGTCCGCGGTCACGAATTCGATCTGCTGGCAGACCTGATCGAGGCCGGATCTCTGCCCTTCACTCCGAAGCCGGTCTCGGTAGCGGATCTCGAGCCGGCACCGATCCTGACCAACGAACTCGCGCACCCGCGCGACTACCAGTCCAGCGCCTGGGAGACCTTCAAGCAGAACGGCGCCATGATCGTGTGCTGGCCTTGGGGTATGGGGAAGACGTTCATCGGCGCGTACGCCATCGCGCACCTGAAGCAGAAGGCGCTCGTGGTCGTGCCGACAACCACCTTGAAGGAGCAGTGGGACCACAAGCTCCGCCGTTGGGTCTCGAACAGCAAGGTCTGGTCGACCAAGATCATCACCTACAATGCGTGGGACAAAGTGAAGAACGACGACTGGGGCCTCGTCATCTTCGATGAGTGCCACCGGCTGCCGGCGAACACTTTCTCGAGGCTTGCCACGATCCGGGCGAAGTACCGGATTGGCCTGTCGGCCTCGCCATACCGGGAGGACGGTCGGACGAGTTACATCTTCGCCCTGACCGGGATCCCGGTGGGCGTCGACTGGACCGACTACCTCAGAAGCGGAAAGATCGCAAAGCCTCAGGTCCGCGTGCAGCTCGTGTCCGGCTGGCAGGAGAAGGCGCGCGTGACCGAGGAGGAGGTCAAGTCGAACAAGGGGTCGACCTTGATCTTCTGCGACGGCATCGACAGCGGCCGGTCTCTCGCCGGTCGCCTCAGGTGCCCACACATCCACGGTGGCACGTCGAAGCGTCTGGATGCTATCGCGAGCTCGAAGGTGATCGAGGTCGACTTTCTCGGTGGATCCCGCCGGCAGGAGTCTCAACGTGTCGGACGTCTCTTCCACTCTGACCAGAAAGGCCAACACCTGGTGCTGATGACGCGCGAGGAGTTCGACAAGTTCGAGGGTCGCTTCCTGGCGCTCGAGGAGAAGGGTATCCACGTCGAAGTGCTCGGTCAGTAGGTAATCTTATTTATGGAAGATAAGCGCAGTAAGAAGGCAGCCTCGAAGATCGGCTTCGAGAAGGTCAAGGTGTACATTCCAGAGAAGGACGTCGAGAAGCGCGTCGACTTCCTATTCGTAATGATGCTCACCGGCCTGTCGCACATGCTTATGGCGTGGGGCGACATGGAGTGCAAGGGCGGCGGCTGCATCGACGCTCGGGAACAGTTGTTCCACTGCAAGGCCTGCGTGATGAACGGACTCCGGCATCACGTCGACCAGGCCATTGAGCGGTGGAAGGACAAGCTCAAGTAATCTTCTGAGGGGAAGATAAAGATGCCGAAAACGAAGACGGTACTTCGAGACTGTATTCTAGCCTACTGTCGGTCGGCGCTCGTAGAGTTCATCGACCTGATCGACAACAAGGGCTACAAAAAAGGCGACCGTGCGATTCGAAAGACGCTCGACCTGGTCAAGGGGCAGTTCAACCGGAAGTACCGCAGCAGGTAATCTTCTATATCGACGATTAAGGAGAGAGGCAGATGCACCGTACCGAGCCGAAGGTGTTCCTAGTGGGAGAGACGAAGGTCAACCGGTCCGAGATGGACCGATACCTCGCCTCCGTCGGCGGCGACGACTGGGAGACCGATGCGGCTTCCGACAGCGAGTACCTCGTCGAGGCGATGGGACGGCTCTGCTACCGTTCCTGGAAGCCCGGCCTGAATGCGAACGTGAAGAAGGTTCGCGAGGGGAACGCTCCGTACCTGAAAAATATCATCGCCTCCGGCCACGGATCCGTTCTCGAGCATACGGTTTCGAATTGGATCTTCGCCGACGTCTCGCGCGTGTTCACGCACGAGATGGTTCGCCACCGGGCCGGGACCGCCTTCAGCCAGGAGTCGCTCCGGTACGTCCGCCTCACCGACCTAGGCCTTTGGCTTCCGCCGGAGATGCAGGATCCGCAGCTGATCGAGCTGTTTGAGGTCACTTTCAAAAGCCTCGAGGAGATCCAGCTCAAGATGGCCGAACATTTCAAGCTGGATGATCCGTCCGGAAACTTCGCCTTCAAGAAGAAGATCACGTCGGCGATGCGGCGTCTGGCACCGATCGGTCTGTCGACCGCGATCGGCGTCTCCTTCAACATGCGGGCGCTTCGGCACGTCATCGAGATGCGAACGGCCGAGTCTGCGGAGACGGAGATCCGGTTGGTGTTCGACCAGGTCGCGAAGGTCTCGGTGGGCCGCTGGCCGGCACTCTTTCAGGACTTCTCGAAGAACGAGAAGGGCGAGTGGGTCTCCGGAAACAAGAAAATATGAGCTCAGAAAAGGAAGCGGTCAACCACCCGGCGCACTACGGTGGCGACGTTCCACACGAGACGTGGAAGTGCCTGAAGGCGTGGGGCCTAGACAAAAGCGCCTACCTCTGGAACTGCGTGAAGTACATCTCCCGCGCCGGCAAGAAGGATCCGGCGAAGGAGCTCGAGGACATCAAGAAGGCGCGCTGGTACCTGGATAGGCGGATCGAGGAGCTCGAGGCCGCTCCCAAGTAATCTTCAGTGGAGAGGATTGTGAAGAAAGTGTACGTCCTGCTGCGGATCCACAA
>Ga0255312_1000028_pt1 | contig 20939 bp, 18 predicted proteins | sample EtOH5_T0_E5_meta_FD_202081 | JGI IMG/M metagenome (GOLD analysis project Ga0255312, IMG submission 202081) | Sandy soil microbial communities from University of British Columbia, Vancouver, Canada - EtOH5_T0_E5 | ecosystem: Engineered > Artificial ecosystem > Sand microcosm > Unclassified ...
GTCCGGGTCACGAGCGCGCAAGCGTTCGCATCATTGTTGAAGACGCACTGTTGCAGGGTGGTGTTGGCATTCACCGCCTGGATCGCGCCCTTGATCTTGATATTGTAATAATTCGCCTCAACCGAGAAGCGCGGGATGAAGCCCGGGCTATACACCGCGCCGAAATTCCAACCTTTCGAGGTTTCCGGCTTCAGATTCTCATTGCCGCCGGTAATCACCGAAATCTGCGGATTGTTCTGAACGTAGGTACCACCCGGAGGAACGCCTTGCGCAATGCAATTGGCGGCAACCGCCGGGGGAATTACGCCGCCAACGGCCGAGCAAGGATCAGTTATTTCCTGGTCGAAACGCGATGGCGTGCCAAACAATTCGCCGATGGTCGGAGCGCGGAAACCTTCCGACCATGAGCCGCGCAGGCGCAAGTCTTTGATCGGCTTCCAATTGGCTCCGGCCTTGAACGTCGTGGTCGATCCGGAAGTCGAATAATCGGAGAAGCGCACCGCTCCGTTCAGTTCGAGCAACTCGAAGAACGGCCGGTCGGCGAGCAACGGCGCGTTCAACTCAGCATAGGCCTCGTCAACGTTGTAGCCGCCCTTGGTCGGCAACGCCGGAATATCGGATCCGAGTCCAGCCTGAACCACCGGATCGGGATCGAACCGGCCCTTAAGGTCGCGATGTTCGAGTCCGACAGCGAGGCCAAGCGGGCCACCGGGCAGATCGAACAGACTGCCCGACATGTTGGCGCTGGCGCCCCACATTTTCTGTTCGCTGCTGTCGTTCTGGATGAAGCCGACATAATCGAGCATCGCCGGGGTAATCGAGCCGACGCCGCCGAAAATGTTGAACGGGACACAAGGTGCGGTGCAGGCCGCGACCGGGCCGAGCGCCAGTTGCAGGTTGGCGGCGTTGATGTTGCCCAGCATCGTCTGCTTGGCCTTGTTGCGGCCGTAGATGCCGTTGACGTCCCAGAACCACTCACGGCCGCCGATACTGAACTTACCGTCGAGCGTCGCGGTGCCGTAATAGGTATCGACCTTTTGATTATAGCGCCGCGGCCCGCCTTCGATCACTCGGCGGCCAATGAAGTTGTAGGTGCCCGGTCCGAGAGTCTGGCCGAACGGGTTGAACGGATTGGTGACGTCGATCACGATTGTGTCGAGCAGATTGCCATTGCCGGCATCGGGACCGACGAACAGCGGCAACGGCGCCGCCTGGTTCTTGGAATTGCGACGGTTGTAAATCGCCTTGGCCGAGAAATTCATCGTGGCGCCAAGTTCCTGCTTGAAATTGACGAAGGCGCCATAGCGCTCAAGCGGAGTGAGGATGAAATTGAACGGCGCGAAGTTAAATCGATCGGCTGTCGTGAACGCCTTGAAATCGCTCGCCGGGTCGGTGGGATCGGCCGGGTTATAAATGATCGGGCGGCCAATCACCGGGCCGCGCAAGGTGAGGTCGTTGCCGAGAACGATGAAGCGGCCGAGCGGGGTGCCCGAGCTGCATCCGCCATCGAGGCATGACGTGCCGCCCGGAGCCGGAAACAGCGAAATCTTGCGATCGCCGGAGCTGATCGATTCCTGTTTCACATAATTCGCGCCAACCACGATCTGCGTCGGGCCATCGCCACCGTTGCCCCAGCTGAGCTGGTAATTCTGCGAGAAACCGTCGCCATCATCATAACCGCCGAGCTGGGCGGTCGCGAGGAAGCCCTTTTGACGGCGCTTGGTGATGATGTTGACCACGCCCGCAATCGCGTCCGACCCGTAGATCGCCGAGGCACCGTCCTGGAGCACTTCGACGCGCTCGATCATCGATTCTGGAATGGCGTTCAAATCGACCGAGCCGGGGACGCCGCTGGCCGAGGCCGCGTTGACGAAGCGGAGACCGTCGACCAGCACCAGCGTGCGCTTCGAGCCAAGGTAGCGAAGGTCGATCTCGGCCGCACCCGCACCGACGCCGCCGCCGTCCGGCGGGTTGCCGAAGTTACCGGAGTTGTTGAACTTTCCGTTGAGGCCGCCGCCGGCGCTCGGCAGGCGCTGAAGGACGTCGTTGATCGAGTTGAGGCCGGTCTTGGCGATGTCGGCCTGGTCGACGAAGACTATCGGCGAATCCTGCGACAGCGGGTCGCGGCGGATGCGCGATCCGGTGATGACGATATCTTCCTGGTTGCTCGTCGTGGCCGCCGGGGAGGCTTGGGCCTCCGCGGTGTCCGCTGGCGGCAACGTGCTTTGCGCCTGGGCGCCGGCCGAACCGGCAACGATAGCCGCCAGCGCAGCGCCGGCACGAAGGGCGATTTCGACCCGCTTCATAGAATTTCCCCTGTTGCACCGCGGCGAATTGGCCGCGGAAAGACGTTACAGGGTTAAAACAGACGCGGCGGCGGAGGAAGAGAAAGAGTCACATGCACGACACAATCCGCGTCGAGTGATGCAAAACATCTACAGTTGGGCGCTGCGCTATGTGCTTCCGGGCGCGGGAAGCGCGAGATAGGCGAGCCGCCGCACCTCGCGCCGGCCGCGGGTGACCGTATCGAGGATCAGCCCGGCGAAAAAGCACAGCACCGCGACGATGGTCATGCCGGTAATCAGGATCGCGGTCGGCACCCGCGGCACCAGGCCGGTGTCGAGGTAGGTCAAGACCAGCGGCACCGACAGGATCAGCGCCGCGATCAGCAGCAGGGCACCGAGCGAGCCGAAAAACAGCACCGGCCGCTCGATCCGATAGAGGGTCGCGATGGTCTTCAGGATCCGCCAGCCGTCGGCGTATGTCGAAAGCTTGGATTCCGAGCCCTCGGGACGCGAGCCGTAAGCGGTCTCCACCTCTCCGACCGGCATCCTCAGCTCGAGCGCGTGGACGCTGATCTCGGTCTCGATCTCGAACCCCGACGACAGCACCGGGAAGCTCTTGACGAATCGCCTCGAAAACACGCGATAGCCTGAGAAGATGTCCGAGAAGCTGCGGCCGAACAGGCCGGCGAGAATGCTGGTGAACAGCTTGTTGCCGAGCACATGGCCGCCGCGATAGGCGTCCTTTTCCTCGTGGCGCCGGGTGCCGACGACCATGTCCATTTGCTCAGCGAGGAGCAGGTCGACCATCGCCTGCGCCGACTTGGGGTCGTAGGTCAGATCGCCGTCAGCCATCACGTAGACCTCGGCATCGACGTCGGCGAACATCCGGCGGACGACATGGCCTTTGCCTTGCTGACGCTCGGACCGCACCACTGCGCCGCCCGCCGCCGCGATCTCCCGCGTCCGGTCGCGGCTGTTGTTGTCGTAGACGTAGATCCGGGCGGACGGCAAAGCGGCGCGGAAGCCCTCGACCGTCGCGGCGATGGTCGCTTCCTCGTTGAAGCAGGGAAGCAGCACGGCAATGCGCGGTTGGTGTTGTGAAGCCATCCTGCCCCTCTTCGTCGTTCCCGCAAAAGCGGGGACCCCGCTTCTTATTAGGCTAAGCTGCGGAAAATGGATTCCCGCTTTCGCGGGAATGACGATTATTTTTTCTTAGACGCTGGCTTCGGAGCCTTCTTCGCGACAGCCTTGCTCGCTGCTTTGGCTGCCGGCTTGGGAGCGGCAGACTTGGCTTCAACGATGTCGGCCTTCTTCGCGGTCGGTTTCGCCGTTGCAGGTTTCTTGCCCTTCGCCTTGGCAGGCTTCGCGGTCGCGGCATGGTCATGGCCGCAGCCGGGCCCGTGGACGTGGCCCTCCTCGCTTTCGAGGTCGGCCTCGAGCTCGGCGCGGCCGGCCTTGCGTTCGCTGATTTCCGCCTTGTCGAAGAGGAAGTCGACGACCTTGTCTTCATACAGGGGCGCGCGCAGCTGGGCGGCAGCCATCGGCTCCTGCTGGATATATTGGATGAAGCGCTCGCGGTCCTTGCCCTGGTACTGCGACGCCGCTTGCCCGATCAGCCGATTCATCTCCTGCTCGGTGACCGCGATGCCGTTGGCCTGGCCAATCTCGGACAGCAGCAGGCCCAAGCGCACGCGGCGCTCGGCGATCCCGCGATATTCGTCGGCGTCCTTTTCGATCTCGGCCAGGGCGGCCTTGGGATCGTCCTCGTGGCTCGCTTCGTGGCGCAGCTGCTGCATGATGTTCTCATACTCGGCATCGACCATCGATTGCGGCACTGGAAAATCATGTTTCGCGGCCAACTGGTCGAGCAGGCGGCGCTTCATGTGGGTGCGCGTCAGGCCGTTCAGTTCCTGCTGCTGCTGCTCGCGGATGAGGCCGCGCAGCTGGTCGAGACCGGTGAGGCCGAGCGATTTGGCGAAATCCTCGTCAACCTTGGCCTCGCCGGCAGTCTTCACCGCCTTGACCGTCACCGCGAAGACTGCCGCCTTGCCCTTCAATTTGTCCGACGGGTAATCGGCGGGAAAGGTCACCTTGACGTCGCGCTTGTCGCCCGCCTTGGCGCCGACCAGCCCATCCTCGAATCCCGGGATCAGCTGGCCCGACCCGAGCTCGACCGACATGTCCTCGCCGGAGCCGCCCTCGAACGGCTGGCCGGCGACGGTGCCGGCGAAATCGATCACCACTAGGTCGCCGAGCTCGGCAACATGTTTCTTGGCGGCGTCGGTCCATTTCTTGTTGGACCGCGCGAGCGTCTGCAGCTGGTCGTCGACCTGGGCCTCGTCGACGTCGACCGTCAGCCGCTCGAGGACGATGCCCTCGATCTGCGGCGCCGGGACGTCGGGGAGCGCTTCGAGGCGGACCCGGACCTCGGCGTCCTTGCCCGGCTCATATTCATCGTCGAGCTCGACCTGGGGCTGCAGCGCCGGACGCAGTTTCTGTTCCTCGAGCAGTTGCTGGACACCATCCTGGACGGCGCCGCTGAGCGCATCGCGCTGGAGCGAATCGCCGTGCATCTTGCGAATGAGGTTGGGCGGAACCTTGCCGGGCCGGAATCCGGGCATGCGGACCTGCGGCGCGATCCGGCGCACCTCCTGGTCGACGCGCGCCTCGATGTCCTCGGCGGCGATAGTCAGCATGAAGGCCCGCTTGAGGCCCTGATTTTCCGTCTCGACGCTCTTCATGGTCAATCTGCAATCCCGTTGAATGTTCTGGCCCGCGGTCGGCGAAAATGGTGCGCGCGGAGGGACTCGAACCCCCACGTCTCTCGACAACAGGACCTAAACCTGCCGCGTCTACCAGTTCCGCCACGCGCGCGCGGACCTCTCGAAGGTGGGCGGCCTATAGCAAGGATGGGCTCCGGGGCAAGCGCGGCCGGGACGAGCAACGCGCGGCCAGGAAGAGCAACCAGGGGCATGGGGCGGGCGTTCACTGACAAGGAGAACACGCCATGCAACAAAATCCCGAAACTCCGGAGCCGCCGATGCCCGGCGAGCCTTCGCCGCCCGGCAAACCGACCGAAACCCCCAGCGAAACCCCGCACACCACGCCGGACATCGATGTCCCGTCGCCCTCGCAGCCCGGCGTCGACCCGTCGCCGACGCCGATCTCGCCGGTCGGAGGCCCTGTCGCCTGACTAATGGGCGCCTGACCTAGCGGCGGCGACGCGCCGAGGCGGCCATCGCCTCGAAGTCGCCGACGGCATTGTCGAAATAGTGCGACCGCGCGGCGTCATAGAGGATCAGGTAGAGGCGGCCGTCGATGACCGCGCCGACCGCCCGACCGCGCCGCCACAGCTCGTCGGAATCAAGATGCTCGAAGTCGTACTGGAAGCCGTTGCTGCCGAGAAAGAGGCGCGGCTGCAGCGAGGTCGTTCGGAAATCGACCGCCCCGCCCCGCACCCGGTACAGGCTCTCGAGCATCGCGGTGATCTCGGGCGCGGTCATGTCGGAGCGGAACTTGGGCACTTGCCGGTCTTCGCGCTTGCTCTGGCGAATGAGATATTTGCCGCTCGGCAGCCCCGCGACAAAACTCATTCCGTCGAGCAGCGGGCCATTGAGGGTCCAGTCCTCGACCCAGCGTACATCGTCGAACAGGAACAGCTTGCGGGTCCGGTTCCACGGCCGCGGCGCCGTGACGGCCATCGAACCGTCGCCGACCTGGCGGTCGCCGACCCGGACCAGCGAGTAATAGTCGCTCCCGAACCCCTCGCCGCCGCCAAACGATGAACAGCCGGACAGCGCCAGCGCGACGGCGGCGAGAAGCAGCTTCGGATTGCGCATCATCGGCTCAAGCTCCGGTTAGCCAATCATCTGGCGAATGAAGGGGGCGTCGGGGGCATTGGGCTGCATCGCCAGGTAGCGCGACAAAGCGACCCGCGCTTCCGCCTGCCGGCCCTGCTTCATCAGCGACAGGCCGTGCCAGCGCCACGCCTCGGGCGGCGCATCCGGGTAAAGCACGGCGACGGCATAGCCCTGGGCGGCGCGGAGGTCGTCACCATGGCGATTGCGCAGGCGCCACACCTCGGCCTCGTAGAAACGCAGCAACCCGTTCCAGCCGTCCCGCGCCAGTGTCTGGATAAGATACTCGGACGCACCGGGATCGTTGAGCTTGACCTGGTCGTCGAGCAGCATCTGGCGGACCGGCGAGATCGCCTGGATGTAGCGGGCGCGGTGATTGTCATAGATGCGGCCCGGCACGGTGACTTCGGCGGCCGAGGCCTTGAGGTCGGCCATCCGCGATTCGGGCGCCGGGTGGGTGGCGAACAGCGAGTGACCGCGGTCGCGCCGCTTGCGGCGATGCCTGGCGCTCGCCTCTTCCTCGCCGATCAGCTGCTCCCAGGTGTTGGCCATCTCGATCGCCGGGTAGCCGTTCTCGGCGAGCAGCCGGGCACCCATGGCGTCCGCTTCGGCCTCCATCTCGCGGCTGTAGCGGAACAGCGAAAGGATCGTGCCGAGTTGAGCCAGTTGCGTGATGTCGCCGGTGTAAACGCCGGCAGCGCCCCCGGCGACGCCCGCGACCATCGATCCGATCGCGAATATGTCGCTCTTGCGCTTGAGGTCGCGCCAGCTGCGGATCATGTGACGGCGCAGGAAGTGCCCCGACTCGTGCGCGATCACGCCGGCGAGCTGGGCTTCGTTGCGCATTCGCAGCAGCAATCCCGAGAAGATCACCGCAAAGCCGGATGGGAACATCACCGCGTTGAAGTCGGGGATGCGCGCCAGATAGATGCGCATGTCCTTGGCCGCCGGTCCGCCGACCTGGCCGATGAGATTCTGCAAATAGCGAAGAAGCGCCGGATCCTTGATCAGGATGTTCGACCCCGCGACCTCTTCCTCGACCCGCTCCATCTGCTGCCACAGGCCCAGTTCGTCGCGATCGGTGGGGCGGAAGCCGGGACCGATCAGCGGCTGCATGTCGGCCGGACGGATGCGCGCATCGGCGACGCCGGTGGTCAGCGCCGCGGCCGCCGCGCCGCCAGCCACTAGCAAGGAGCGGCGATCGAGCTCAAGACCATGCCTGCCCATCAGCGCCTCTCCATCGCCCGGCGGACGGCGAGGCCGGGCTTCATGCGCCCCAGCAGGCGCTCGACCAGCTGGGCAGCGCCGTCGGGCGAGCGGATGTCGCTCATCTTGACGCCGGCGATCTGGCTGCCGGTCTGGACGACGTTGAACCAGACCACGTCGCCGGTTTTTAGGTCGACCAGCGACGCATAAGCGAACTGGCCGCCGCCGCCGATATTGGGGGCGCAGAAGCCGACGAAGCAGCCGGCGATGCCGAGCACCTGGAGCGCGACCCGGCCGCCGGAGACGATGCTGTCGTCGGCGTACATGAACAGCGCGTAGTCGAACCCGGTCTTGCGCCCGAGTGCGACCGCTTCCTCGCCCAACGTATAATCGAGGCCGCGGCGGCTCTTGGTCGGCAAATAGGCGCCGAGATATTTGTGCAGCGCGATCGAGTTGCCGACCGCGCTGTGCAGCCGCTCGAGATCCGCGACCGCGTCCTCGCTGACGCCGGCCAGTTCGTTGCGGTGAGCAAGAATTTGCACCTTGCCGCCGCGCCCCGCCTGCTGCGCCCGAATGGCGGCAAGGATATTGGTGCGGGCCTGCTCGGTCCAGTCGGCGCGCGGCTCGGCGAGGCCGCCGGTGGCGATCGAATTTACAGTGACGTCGGGGCGCATGACCAGCAGCCGGTAATCGCCCTGCGGCGGCGTGAACTGCAGGTCGGCGAACTGGCGCGTCTGCACGCAGCCCGCCGCGGGAAGGCTGAGTGCGAGCGCGAGCGCGATACCCAGATGACGCATATCAAACCTCCGCGATCCGCAAACCGCGGCCGCCCCAACATGGTTGTACTGCTCGCGCCGGTGTGAACGATAGATTAAAAAAACGCCAGCGTTCTTAACCGATTAGCGCGGCGGGCAAGCGACCCCCTGGACGCCGGCCAGGCACTTGCCGTCGATGCTCGCGGGGTCGATGCGAAGGCCGAGCATCGCGCCGAGCGTCGGCACAATGTCGGCCGTCTCAATCGCCTCGTTGCGGTCGGCCGCCGCCACGCCTGCGCGCCAGAACAGGATCGGCACGCGGCGGTCGTAATTCCACGGGCTGCCGTGGGTCGCGACGTAGCGAGTGGTGTCGGCGATCGGCGTGACGTGGGGCTTCAAGACCACGACGAGGTCGCCCGAGCGCTGCGGGTCGAACGACGCCCGCGCGCGCTGGATCAGCGTCCAGCGGTCGGGACTGGCGGTTGGCGAGGCCGTGCGCCGGAGCTGGACGGAGGTGAACACTGCCACGACTTGCGGGTGGCGCGAGTAAGCCGCGACCGCTTCGCGAATGGCCCGGGCGCGGTTGGCGGGCTTGAGCGCGCGATCCACAGAGATGTCGCCGGCAAAGTCGCCGATCAGCACCGGTCCGCTCAGCTTCAGCTTGGCGGCGATCCTTTTGCCCATTTCTGCAGCAGCCAGCGCCGGATCGACGCGCGCCGCGACCACACCCTGCAGGCGCAAGCGCTCGGGGATGTCCTCGCCGCCATGATCCGCGGTGAGGGCGACCGCATAATCGAGGCCGCTGCGGTCGAGCAGCCCGAAGAAGTCACCGAGGTCGCGGTCGAGCGACAGCAATTGCAGGCACATCTCCTGGCCGCCGGGGCCGTAGGTGTGGCCGACGTAATCGGTCGCTGAGACGCCGATTGACAGCAGGTCGGGCGAAGCGCCCTGACCGAGCTTCATCTCCTGAATCAGCCCGGCGGCCAGCGCCAGCACCGCCCCGTCGAACGCCGGCGATGCGCGGAAGGCGGCGGCGTCGCCGGCAGCCCGGGCAAAGCGGCCGTCGCCGACGGGCTTGCCGCCGCCCTCAACCGGCACGACCTGCGCCTTGGCCGAGCAGATCGCGGGCGGGTCGAGCGGCGCCTGGGGCGCAGCTAGCAGCGCCGCCACGGCTGCGTTGGTGCGCGTGACGCTGGCCGGCGGCGCGGCGCCAAGGTCGGTCGCGAAGCGCTTGCCATCCCAGTACCAGCGCTGGTCGGGCGTGTGGCCGCCCATCATCACCGCCGCCCGGTCCTTGCCCGCGACCGCGACATTGCGGCTGGCCGGCGACCAGCTCTTCAGCCGTTCGCCGAGCGTCGTCACCTTCAGATGCATCGGCGACACGGTGTAGGCGATTGACGAGGAGCCCGGCACGCGCTCGTCCTCGGCGCAATAGACCGACTTGTCCGAGCGCGTCAGCGACTGGTCGACCCAGGTGTTGGCGATGATCCCGGTGCGCGCCGGGCGGTCGCCGGTGAGGATCGTCGAATGGCCGGGGCAGGTCTCGGTCGCGGCGTGGCTCTGGTAGCCGTTGTGAAACACCGTGCCACGGGCAAGACGCGCCAGCCCGGCGGTGAATTGCGGCCGGTACTCGTCGAACAGGTCGGCCGAGAATTGGTCGACCGAAATCACGATCAGCAGCCGCGGGGGCGGCGTGGATTGGGCGAGCGCCGGGGTCGCGATGGCAGCGAGAACCACTCCGATCAACTTACGCATGGTGTTCCCTTAAACGTCCAGCTTCGCGCGCAGCCGCTCGTTGACCAGTTTTGGGTTGGCCTTGCCGGCCATCGCCTTCATCACCTGGCCGACGAAGAAGCCGAACAGCGCCTCTTTGCCACCCTTGTACTGCTCGACCTTGTCGGCGTTGGCGGCGAGCACCGCGTCGACCGCGGCGTCGATCGCGCCGGTGTCCGAGGTCTGCTTTAGGCCGCGCTGCTCGACGATCTCGGCCGCACCTTCGCCCGTCTCGAGCATGATCTCGAACACCTGCTTGGCGAGGCTGCCGGAAATGGTGCCGTCGCCGACGAGGCTCAGCAGCTCGGCGGCCTGGGCGGGCTCCACCGGACAGTCGGCGATCGTCTTGCCGAGGCGGTTCAAGGCCCCGAACAGCTCGGACGCAACCCAGTTAGCGGCGGCCTTGGGCTCGACGCCGCTCTCAAGTAGCGCGTCGAACCAGCGCGCGCTTTCGACTTCGGCGGTCAGCACGCTGGCGTTGTACGGCGGGATGCCGAGCCCCTCGTAGCGCTTGCGCTTGGCGTCGGGCAGCTCGGGCAAGGACGCGCGGCACTCGTCGATGAACGCCGCGTCGAGTTCGAGCGGCAACAGGTCGGGGTCGGGGAAATAGCGGTAATCGTGCGCGTCCTCCTTGGAGCGCAACGACCGGGTGACGCCCTTGTCGGGGTCGAACAGCCGCGTTTCCTGTACCACCGACCCGCCCGCCTCGATCAAATCGACCTGGCGGCGCGCTTCATGCTCGATCGCGGCCATCACGAAGCGCACGGAATTGACGTTCTTGGTCTCGCTCCGCGTCCCCAGCTCGCCGCCGGGCTTGCGCACCGAGACGTTGACGTCGGCGCGCATCGAGCCTTCCTCCATATTGCCGTCGCACGACCCGACGTAGCGGAGAATTGCTCTTAGCTTCCTCAAATAAGCCCCTGCTTCGGCTGGTGAACGCATATCGGGGCGTGAGACGATCTCCATCAGCGCGACGCCGCAGCGATTGAGGTCGACGTAGCTCATCGTCGCGTGCTGGTCGTGCATCAGCTTGCCCGCGTCCTGCTCGACGTGGATGCGCTCGATGCCGATCGCCTTGACGCTGGTCTCGTCCGCCGGGTCGAGCAGCACCTCGACCTCACCCTCGCCCACGAGCGGGTGGTAGAGCTGGCTGATCTGATAGCCCTGCGGCAGGTCGGCGTAGAAGTAATTCTTGCGGTCGAACCGGCTGTATCGATTGACCTTGGCGTCGAGCGCGAGGCCGGTGCGCACCGCCTGGCGAATGCATTCGCGGTTGAGCACCGGGAGCATCCCCGGCATCGCCGCGTCGACCAGGCTGACATGGCTGTTGGGCTCGGCCCCGAACTCGGTCGAAGCGCCGCTGAACAGCTTGGCGTTGGACGCGATTTGGGCGTGGACCTCGAGCCCGATCACCACCTCCCACTCGCCCGTTTTGCCTGCGATGCGGTAGGGAGCGCTCACCACCATTTCTCCGGGCGATGGGTGAAGCCGGCGCGTTCCTCGATGGCGAGTGCGGCGTTGAGCACGCCCTGCTCGTCGAGTTCGCGGCCGATCAGGTGGAGGCCGAGCGGAAGGCCCAGTCCGTCGAGGCCGCCGGGGACCGACATGGCGGGCAGGCCGGCAAGGCTGGCGGGCACCGCGAATACGTCGTTCAAATACATGGCGATCGGGTCGGCGCCCTTTTCACCGAGGCCGAACGGCGCCGACGGCGCGGTCGGCGTCAAAATCAGGTCGCAAGCCTCGAACGCGGAAGCGAAGTCGCGCTTGATCAGCGTGCGGACACGCTGGGCCTTGGTGAAATAAGCGTCGTAGAAACCGGCGGAGAGCACGTAGGTGCCGATCATGATGCGGCGCTTGACCTCGGCGCCGAAGCCGGCGGCGCGGGTCGCGGCGTACATGCCGTCCAAACCGCCTTCCCCTTCGACCCGCAACCCGTAGCGAACACCGTCGTAGCGGGCGAGGTTGGACGAGGCTTCCGCGGGCGCGATGATGTAGTAGGTCGGCAGCGCATATTTGGTGTGAGGGAGCGAGATCTTGACCGGCTCGGCGCCGGCGTCGCGCAGCCATTCGACCCCCTGGTCCCACAGCGCGTCGATGTCGGCGGGAACGCCCTCGATGCGGTATTCGATCGGGATGCCGACGCGCTTGCCCTGGAGGTCGCTCGAAAGATTGGTTTCCCACTGCGGCACCGGTAGGTCGAGCGAGGTCGAATCCTTGGGGTCAAAGCCGGCCATCGCCTCGAGCAGGATCGCGCAGTCGCGGACCGTCCTGGCCATCGGCCCGGCCTGGTCGAGCGACGAAGCGAAGGCGACGATCCCCCAACGCGAGCAGCGGCCGTAGGTCGGCTTAATACCGCAGATGCCGGTGAACGCGGCCGGCTGGCGGATCGAGCCGCCGGTGTCGGTGCCGGTAACGCCTGGAGCGATTCCGGCCGCGACCGCCGCCGCCGACCCGCCCGACGAGCCGCCGGGGGTCAGCGCGGCGTTGCCGCCGTCGTTGCGCTTCCACGGGCTGATGACCGGGCCGTAGGCGCTGGTCTCGTTGGACGAGCCCATCGCGAACTCGTCCATGTTGAGCTTACCCAGCATCCCCGCCCCGGCCTTGCGGAGGTTGGCGCTGACGGTCGACTCGTAGGGGGGCTTGAAGCCGGTGAGGATGCGGCTGCCGGCGGTGGTATCGACGCCTTGGGTCGCGAACAGATCCTTGATGCCGAGCGGGATGCCGGCGAGCGGCCCAACATCGCCCTTGCCGCGCGCGGCATCGGCGGCGTCCGCCGCGGCAAGCGCGTTCTCTGGAGTCTCGACCGTGAACGCGTTGAGCGCCCGCGCACTGGCAACCGCAGCGTTGAACGCCTCGGCCACTTCGCGCGCGCTGAACTCGCCGCCGCGCAAGCCGTCGCGAAGCTCGGCGATGGTCTTGGCGGTCAGCGACACTATTCGATCACCTTGGGCACCGCGAAGAAGCCGTGCTCGGCGGCGGGCGCGTTGGCCAGGACGGCATCGCGGCAATCGCCGTCGGCGACGACATCATCGCGCAGGCGCAGCTTCTGGTCGATCACCGCGGTCAGCGGCTCGACGCCGTCGGTGTCGACCTCGGCGAGCTGCTCGACCCAGCCGATGATGGCGTTCAATTCGGGCACCAGCGCGTCGATTTCCGCATCGCTTATCGCAATGCGGGCGAGGCGCGCGATGTGGCGCACTGTGGCGGTATCGACGGACATGGAGGCGCGGCTAGCAGGGCGCCCCCAGCCCTTCAACCGCCTTGCCGCCCCTTCCGCTGTTGCCCAAGGCGCCTCGCCCCAATAGGGCCGGGCGCCAATGTGTGCGCGCCGCTTCCTGATGATGATCTTCTGGCTGACCCTGCTCACCGTCGCCGGGGCGTTCGCGATTTTCCAGTTCGGCGACCGCGTGCTGATCAAGAGCACCATCCCCGAGGGCCATTTCGAGGCCGCGAAGGCCGGCGGCGGGCCGGATTACTCACAAGCAGCAAGCTGGGCTGCCAGGCCGGAACTGCCGGATGATCCGACGCACTGGCTTCCCGAAGGCGTGAGCCCGCCGGCGACCGGCCACGCGGCAATCTTCTACATTCACCCGACGACCTATCTGGAGCGCGACCGCTGGAACGCTCCGCTCCACCCGGATGCGCAGACCGAGTTCCGCACGCGTTTGTTCGTCCAGACCCAGGGAAGCGCGTTCGGCAGTGCCGGCGACGTGTGGGCGCCGCGCTATCGCCAGGCGGCATTCGGCGCGTTCCTGCTCGACAGCAAAGACGCGCGGGCGGCGCTCGACCTCGCTTATTCAGATGTGGCGCGAGCGTTCGACCGCTTCCTCGCCAGCGTGCCCGCCGACCAGCCGATCATCCTCGCCGGGCATAGCCAGGGCGCGCTGCACCTCGAGCGGCTGCTCAGGGAGCGCGTCGCCGGCAAGCCGCTGCGCGACCGCGTCATCGCCGCTTATGTCGTCGGCTGGCCGCTGAGCGTCACCGCCGACCTTCCGGCGCTCGGCCTGCCGCCGTGCCGCTCAGCCGACGAGGCCGGGTGCATCCTGTCGTGGCTGAGCTTCGCCGAGCCGGCCAACCCTGAGCTGGTCACCGCCAGCTACGAGGGTTCGGCCGGGCTGACCGGCGGGAAGCGCAAGCGCGACGATATTTTGTGCGTCAACCCGCTGACCGGAACGCAGAACGGCGCGGCACCAGCGGCCGCCAACGGCGGGACGCTGGTCCCGACCGCCGACCTGCGTTCGGCGACGCTCCAGCCAGGCCAGGTCGGAGCGCGATGCGACCACGGGCTGCTGATCCTCGACGGCGCGATCCCGCCGCTCGGCCCCTACGTGCTTCCCGGCAACAACTACCACGTCTACGACTATGCGCTGTTCTGGGATGCGATCCGGGCCGATGCGCTGCGGCGCATGGCTGCGCGGGAGTCGCAGAGGTGATCACTTTCAGCCCAGCCGATTTCGCGGCGCTCCTGCCGGATGGGGGTAAGCTGGCGGGGCTCGACGTTGGCACCAAGACCATCGGTCTCGCAACCTGCGATCCGGGCTGGAGCTTCGCCGGGCCGTCCGAGACCATCCGCAGGACCAAGTTCACCGCCGATCTCGAGCAATTGCGTGCATTCGTCGCGCGCGAGCGCGTCGCCGGCCTAGTCGTCGGCCTGCCGCTCAACCTCGACGGCACCGATTCGCCACAAACCCAATCGATGCGGGCGTTCGCGCGCAACCTGGAGCCGCTCGGCCTGCCGATCCTGCTGTGGGACGAGCGCTGGTCGACGCAAGCAGTCGAGCGGGCGATGGTCGCCGCCGACGTCAGTCGTGCGAAGAGAGCGGCCGCGGTCGACAAGCTCGCCGCGGCGCACATCCTGCAGGGCGCGATCGACGCGCTGGCCAATCTCGCCGCGCCCGAATAAGCCGCCGCCTCGTGGATCTCCTTTCCATCGACTCGCTTAGCGACGACCAGATCGCCACGATTCTCGACGAGGGCGAGCGCTGGGCGGAAGCGAATCGGTCGGGCGCGCCCGCGAATGCGCCGCTGGCGGGCCGGATCCTGTTCAACCTGTTCTACGAGAATTCGACGCGGACCCTGATGTCCTTCTCGGTCGCCGCGCAGCGTTTGGGAGCGCAGGTCGTGACCCTGCCGGTCGAGCATTCCTCGGCGAAGAAGGGCGAGACGCTCGACGACACCGCGCGGACCCTGAACGCGATGCGGCCCGATGTCCTGGTGATTCGCCACTTCGAGAACGGAGCGCCGGCACGGATGGCGCGGATCATGGACTGCCCGGTGATCAACGCCGGCGACGGCACCAACGAGCATCCGACCCAGGCCCTGCTCGATGCGCTGACCATCCGCACCCGGCTTGGCCGGATCGCAGGACTGAAGGTCGCGATCTGCGGTGACATCAAGCACAGCCGGGTCGCGCGCTCGAACGCCATGCTGCTGCCGCGGCTGGGCGCCGAGGTGCGGCTCGCCGGGCCCCCAGCCCTGCTGCCCGACGACTTCGAAGGAACCGGCGACGTCGACGCCGCGATCGCCGGCGCGGACGTGATCATGATGCTGCGCGTCCAGCGCGAACGGCTCGAGGAGGATCTCGGCGATGCGCCGGGCGAATACCTGGCGCGCTACGGGCTGACACCCGAACGACTCAAGCGCGCTTCGCCCGAGGCGGTGGTGATGCACCCGGGCCCGATGAATCGCGGCGTCGAGATTGACGGGACGATCGCTGACGACCCGCAGCGGTCGCTGATCCCGCTCCAGGTCGAAACGGGGGTCGCCGTGCGGATGGCCTGCTTGCTATTGCTGGTCGGAGGCCGCGCTTAGCGCGAGGCGAGACGGACCGGAACGTCGCCGGCGACCGTGCGCACGAAGCAGCCTGCCCCGGCACGGTGCAACGACATGCACAGGTTCTTGGCCTGGTCGGCGTCGGCGAAGCCGCGCACCGACAGGCGGTAAACCACGCCCTTCGGGCTGTTGAAGCGCGCGCTCATCGGCGAATAAGCGCGGAGAGCCGCGTAACGCCGCGAAGCATTGTTCCAGGCGGCGGCGACGCGGTGCGGCGAGCCATAGGCGCCGAGCTGCACGACCGAGGTCGAATTGCCGGTCGCCCGCGGCAGCGACGCACGGCGGACCGGCGGGCGCTGGGTTTGTTTCTTAACCTGGGCCCGGTTCGTGAAGGCGGCCATCGCGGCGTAGGCCGACGGCGCATCGGGCGCAGCCGCGGCGGCGGCGGCAATGACCACGGCAGCCGACTGAGGCGCGGGCGCGGGAGCCGGTTTCGGCGCTTGCGCGACCCGCACCGGTTTCGGTGCCGGCGCGGGTGCCGCGGAAACTTGCGCGATTTGCGGCGCGGGAGCCTGATCGGCGACGGGCTGCGGCACAACCTCAGCGACCGGCTGCGGCGCGACTTGCGGCGCGACCTGGGCGACTTGCGGCGCAGACTGCGCAACCGGCGCGGCCTCGGCGGTGCGAATGTTCACGTCACGCAATGCCAGGCGAGTCGGCTGGCCGGGATCGGCCACCGGCTTGAACCCGGTCAGGGCCGCGACCTGGTCGGACGCGGCGGCCGGCTTGGCAAAGGTCATCCATTGCTGGATTCGGGCGTCGACTAGATTGGCTGGGACATCCTGGGCGGCGATCGTGCGGGCCGACGCCCAGTCACCGGTCAGCGCATAGGACAGAGCAAGATTCTGGCGAACGCGGGCATCCGCACCGACCTGGCGGGCGGCGGGCTCGAGCACGTTGATCGCTTCCTGCGGCTGGCCGGCCAAAGCCATCGCGAGGCCGTAGTCGGCGGGGTCCAGCGAGTTGCGGGCGGAGGCCAGGAGCGGCAGCGCCTCGGCATGCTTGCCCTGGGCGATCTCGACCAGGGCGAGCTTCAGGACGACCTGCGGCTGGTTGTTGCTGAGCGCGAGCGAATCGCGAAAAGCGGTTTCGGCCGACGCGAAGCGGCCCGAGCCGAAATAGGCGTTGCCCAGAAGCCCGCGGAATCCGGCGTCATTGGGGCTGTTCTCGACTGCCTGTTCGGCGAACTTCACCGCGGTCGGGTAATCGTTGGCGTTGAGCGCCATCAGCGCGCGAGTCGCGACGCCGACGTTCGTCTTGTCGACTTTGCCGCCGAGGTTGGATGCGCTGCGCGTGCCAAACTGCGGGGCGGCGCAGCCGGCGATGACCGAGGCCATGGCGATAGCCGAAAGTGCAGGGCGAATACGGAGCGACTTGGTCATTCGATTATCCCTTGTGGTTGGCTTTGGCGGCCATGGCGTCGAGCTCCGGCATGGAGTCGAGCAGCGCGTCGAGCGCGTCGGTCACCAGCATCTGAGCCGAACGGCCGCCGACGGCGCAGGCCAGGCGGAGCTTGAGATGGCGAGCCGGATCGAGGCGGAGCGTGAACGCGGCCTTAGCTTTGCTTCCGGGAGCCGCGCGCGGGCTGGGCGCACGGCGGGCAGTCGGAACAGAAGCAGGTTTGACAACCGGAACGGGAGCAACGGCGGGAGCTTGGGCAACCGGCGACTCGACGACCGGCGGGAGTTCCAATTCGGCCCCGGGCTCGTAGAGCTCAGCGGTTTCGTCGAAGTCCTCGCCTTCCTCGGTGAGATCTTCGTCCGATGCACCCAGCCGGCCGGCGATCTCCGCCTGCTGGCTGTGAACCGGCGACTGGACCGGAGTGAGCGCGGCCACGGGATTGCGCAGCGGCTGCTCTTCCAGTTCCTCGCCGAACGCATCGTGAGTCTCGTCGCGCAACGGGGTTGCGACCGCTTTGGGTGGCTCGAAGCCCATGTCGTCCCAGCCGAGATCCTCGAGCGAGCCGCCACCGCCGCCAGCCTGGCCGAAGCCCTGGGGCCGCATCGCCGGACGAGCCGCGCCCTTGCGGGCCAGAAGACCCGACGAGAGCGACGCGAAAACCTTGGGTTCGCTATTGAGCTTGGGTCCGCTTTTCACTGGTCGCCCCCGTTACTGGCCGGCCACGCGACGGCCGAAGCCGCCGACCGGGCGAGGTGCATTGGGAGCCGCGGCGCCAGGCACCGCAAACACCGTCCGGCGGAAATTCTTTTCGAGACGGTCGGAGATGTAATCCCACAGCTCGACCACTTCGCGGGCCGAGCGGCCGTTGGGATCGACCTCCATCACAGTGCGGCCGTCGATCATCGATGCGGCGAAGTCGGTGCGGTGATGGACGGTGACCGGGGCGACGGTGCCATGCTGCGACAGCGCGACCGCGGCCTCATAGGTGATTTTCGCCTTGGGCGTCGCGCCGTTGACGACGAACAGCAAGGGCTTGCCGGCGCGGTCGCACAAATCGACGGTGGCGCCGACGGCGCGAAGGTCGTGCGGACTCGGGCGGGTTGGAATAACGATCAGCTCGGCAACCGCGATCACGCTCTGGATCGCCATGGTGATAGCCGGCGGAGTGTCGATTACGGCGAGGCGAAAGCCCTGTTGACGAAGGACCTCCAGGTCGGAGGCCAGGCGGGCAACCGTGGTCTGGGCGAATGCCGGCATGTCGGCCTGGCGTTCGTTCCACCAGTCGGCGAGACTGCCCTGCGGATCGATGTCGATGAGGACGACCGGACCGGCGCCCGCCTGCTGCGCCTGCACCGCCAGATGCCCGGACAGAGTCGTCTTGCCCGACCCGCCCTTCTGCGATGCCATTGCCAGAACGCGCATTCTTTTCCCCCGCCCAGTGACTTGCGTAAGTGGCGGGAGTGACACTCAAGGCTCTAAAATCTGGTTAACAGTTGCACGACCTTGTTGCCCGTCAAGAACGGGAGTTTAGTGTGGGTTCAATGAGAATGGCGACGCGAAACCTGGCGCTGATGGCTGTCTTGCTGGTCACGGCTGCGCCGGCCAGCGCGCAATCCGTCAAGTCCGGGATCGAGGCGTGGCAACGCGCGGATTATGCCGCCGCGGTCGGAATCTGGCGCCCGCTCGCCGAGGCCGGTGACGCCGACGCCGCCTTCAACCTCGGCCAGGCCTACCGCCTCGGGCGTGGCGTTCCAGTCAACCTCGCCGCGGCCCAGATCTGGTTCGAGCGCGCCGCCCGCAAAGGCCATGTCGACGCGCAAACCAGCTTGGGCCTGCTGTTGTTCGACACCGGCAACCGCGTCGGCGGGCTGCGCTGGCTGAAAGCGGCGGCCGAACAGGGCGAGCCGCGGGCGCTGCTGATCTACGGCACGGCCTTGTTCAACGGCGACGGCGTCGTGCGCGATCCGGTGGTCGCCTACGCCTACGTCAGCCGCGCCGCAGCCCAGGGCCTCGCCCCGGCCAAGACGACGCTCGCCGAAATGGACCAGATCCTGCCGGTCGAGCAGCGCAAGAAAGGTGTGGCGCTTGCGCTGGCCAAGGCCGCGCCGCCCAAGGCCGAGCCGCCCAAGTCCGAAAAGCCGGCACCGGCAAAATCCGCGGCCAAGGCAGCCGCGACTCCGAAACCACCGGCCAAGGCAGCCGCCAGCGCTCCGGCGAAAGCCGCGACGGCCTCAGCGAAAGCACTGGCAAAAACGGCTGCCGCTCCGGCTGCGGCAGGCGCATGGCGGGTCCAGCTCGGCGCCTTCTCCAAGCGCGCCTCGGCCGAAGCCTTGTTTAAGCGGCTTGCGGGCAGCGGCGCGCTCGCCGGATGGCAACCGTTCCTGGTCGCCGCGGGAGCGATCACGCGGCTGCAGGCGGGCCCATTTGAAAGCCGAGCCGCGGCCGCGGCCGCCTGCGCGGCACTGTCCGCGAAGGGCCAACCCTGCTTCCCGGTCGCGGCCAAGTAAGGATCAGGCGACCACCCACTCGCGCCGCGGAATGCCCTGCGCCCACAGCAACGCGTCGAGGCCGTGATGATCGAGCCGGGCATCGGCGATATCGGCGAGGACGGGCTTGGCGCGGTAGGCAACGCCCAGCCCCGCTTCCTCGATCATCGGCCGATCGTTGGCGCCGTCGCCAACCGCCAACACGTCCGCCGCCTGCAGGCCAAGCTCGTCGCGCGCCGCGACCAATGCCGCGCGCTTGGCCGCCGCATCGACGACCGGGCTGTCGACCTCGCCGGTCAGCAACGCATTGGCGATACCGAGGCGGTTGGCGCGGATCCGGTCGAAGCCGACGTCGCGCGCGACCGGCTCGGCGAAGGACAGGAACCCGCCCGAGACGAGCAGGCAGCTGGCGCCCAGGCCGCGCATGGTGCGGACCAAAGTCACCGCGCCGGGATTCGGCCGCACGCGTTCTGTCAGACAGCGGGCGATGGCGCCTTCGTCCAGGCCGGCGAGCAAGGCGACGCGTTGCCGAAGCGCGGCTTCGAAGTCGAGCTCGCCCTGCATCGCGCGCTCGGTGATCGCGGCGATTTCGTCCTTGAGCCCGACATAGTCGGCGAGCTCGTCGATGCACTCCTGGCCGATGATCGTCGAATCCATGTCGGCGACCAGCAGCCGTTTGCGGCGCGGACCATCGGGCTGGACGATTACGTCGACCCCCGGCAGCTCTTCGAGCGCCCAGCGCGCGGCTTTTAAATCGGTGGAGAATCGCAGGTCGGCGGCGTCGCCCTCGTCGACCCAGCCGGCAAAGTCCGCTTGCGGATCGAGCTCGCGCAGCAACCCGAGCGCGCGCTCCAGCAGCCTGTCATCGAGCCGTCCGGCTGCTATCAGCGTCGCGATGCCCACAGATCCTCCAGTCGCCGTCATCGCCGGTCCGACGGCGAGCGGCAAGTCGGCGCTGGCGCTGGCCTTGGCCGAGCGCTCCGGCGGAGTGATCATCAACGCCGACAGCGCGCAGCTCTACCGCGACGTCAGGATCGTCAGCGCGGCACCGAGCGAGGAGGAACTGAGCCGCGCGGAGCATCGGCTGTACGGGGTGCTCGACGGCGCTGAGCCATGCTCTGCGGCGAACTGGGCGGCGATGGCGCGGGGGGCAATCGAAGAGGTGCATGCGCACGGCAAGACGCCCATTCTGGTTGGCGGGACTGGGCTGTATTTACGTACGCTTATCAATGGGATAGCTCCGATTCCGGCGATTGATGCCGGGGTGCGGCGAGAGGTGCGTGCGGCCGATGTCGAGGCGAACCGCGAGCGGCTGATCAAGTTGGACCGAACTTCGGCGGCGCG
>Ga0255312_1000029_pt1 | contig 20319 bp, 18 predicted proteins | sample EtOH5_T0_E5_meta_FD_202081 | JGI IMG/M metagenome (GOLD analysis project Ga0255312, IMG submission 202081) | Sandy soil microbial communities from University of British Columbia, Vancouver, Canada - EtOH5_T0_E5 | ecosystem: Engineered > Artificial ecosystem > Sand microcosm > Unclassified ...
CTTCCGGCCCAATCCCGCCAATCACGGCTCCTACTTCATCGGCTGGAGCTCGACCGACGAGAGCTACTGGAAAGAGAACTACCGGATCTGGATGGCGGCGCTACGGGACTTCGAGCGGCGCGGCGGCATCATCGGCGCCGGCGAAGACGCCGGGTTCATTTATCAGCTCTACGGCTTCGCGCTGATCCGGGAGCTCGAGCTGCAACAGGAGGCCGGCTTCCATCCCCTCAAGGTGATTCAGCACGCCACCGTCAACAACGCCCACATCCTGGGCCAGGACGGCAGGCTCGGCAGGGTTCGCGCGGGTTATGCGGCGGACTTGATCGTGGTGAACGGCAACCCGCTGGAGGACCTGAAAGTGCTCTACCCCACCGGCACCGAAACGGTCCGGAACGGCCAGACGGTGCACACCGGGGGGGTCGAGTGGACCATCAAGGACGGCATCCCCTATCACGGGCCGACACTGCTGCGCGAAGTGAAGCAGCTGGTGGCGGCGGCGCGCAAAGGTCGGTAGGGGCGTCCCTCATTTCCTGTCCGCGATCACCAGCAGCAGGGATGCGATCGGCCCGAGCAAGAGCGAGAGGAGAAACCAGTTGAGCCCGCTGCGGTTCTTGCCCTGGGCGATCCCGGCGTTGAGCAGCGCCAGCGTGCCCCAGCCCACGAAGTAGCCTCGACCGATGCCCAGAAGCATGTGCTGTCTCCTCCTCGTTGTGGTGGTGCTGCCGGCCCGCCCCGCATCACTGCGGGCACAGACCCCAGGCACCCAGGTCGTCGTCCTGGGAACCGGCACACCCAATCCCGACCCGGAGCGCTCGGGACCCGCGGTGGCCATCGTCGTGAACGGCTTTGCCTACCTGGTGGATGCCGGTACCGGCGTGGTACGCCGAGCCGCCCAGGCCGCCGCCACTGGCATCGGCGAGCTTGGCGCGGCCCGGCTGGGCATCGTCTTCCTGACTCACTTGCACTCCGATCATACGATTGGACTGGCGGATCTGATTCACACCGGCTGGGTCGCCGGCCGGGAACAGCCGCTGCGCCTCTTCGGTCCCCCCGGCACGGCCGCCATGGCCCGCCACCTCACGGAGGCCTACGCCGCGGACATCGCCAACCGGACCGGTGGGCTGCAGCCCCACACCGCCAACGGATGGCGGGTGACCGCGCGCGACATTGCGACCGGCGTGGTCTACCGGGATTCCAACGTCACGGTGACCGCGTTCGCCGTGGTGCACGACGGGTGGAAAACCGCTTTCGGGTATCGGTTCGAGAGCAAGGACCGCGTGGTGGTGATCTCGGGAGATACCCGCCCGACCGACGCGGTCGTCGCGGCCTGCGATGGGTGCGATGTGCTGGTCCACGAGGTGTATTCGGCCGAGAACTTCAAAGCGCGGGAACCGGCCTGGCAACGTTACCACGCCGATGCGCACACCTCGACGACCGAGCTGGCGGAGCTGGCGACGCGGGCCCGGCCCAAGCTGTTGGTGCTGTATCACCAACTCTATTTTGCTGCCGCGGATGATGCCGCCCTGCTCGCCGAGATCCGCCGGCGATACGGCGGCCGGGTGGTGTCCGCGCGGGACCTCGGGATCTACTGAGGAAGCGCCATGACCTCACCGGAGCGGGATCAGCGTACCGACTGGCTCGCGGAGCTGTCGCGCATCGACCAGGAGGTCCGGCTCGAGCTGGACCCGTTGAGCGAGGCGCAATTCGCCTGGCGTCCCGGACCAGGACGGTGGTCGATCGGGGAGTGCCTCGAGCACCTCGGGATCACGACCGCGCTGGCGGTGCGGGGCATCCGCGCCGCGCTGGAACAGGGACGCGCCGCCGGCAAGACGGGGATGCCGCCCTTCAAATTCGGCTGGCTGGGAGGCTGGTTCGTCCGGGCGATGGAACAGCCGGGCAAGCGGGGGATGGGCTCACCACCGAACTTCGTGCCGCCCGCGGGGACGGCCAAGGCAGCGGTGCTGGAACGCTTCTCGGGGGCCCAGCGGGAGCTGCGCGCGGCGCTGGAGAGCGCCGCCGGCTTGGCGCTCGACCAGCTCAAGGCGCCCTCGGCGGCCAAGGGTGCCGGCTGGCTGCGGCTCAACGCGGCGGCTTGGTTTGCGGCGACGCTGGCGCACGAGCGGCGCCACGTGGCCCAGGCCCGGCGGGTGAAGCAGGCCCCCGGGTTCCCGGGTTAGGCTACCACCCCGCCGCCATCCCGTCCTTCCTGGGGTCCGACGCGGCCGCCCAGCCCCGGGCGAGCCGCATCACGGCTTGGCCGCCGCCCGCGTTGCCCGGGGTCAGCAGGTCCACGTGGTGGCCCAGCGCCTGGAGTTGGCTGCGAACCTCCGCGCCGATCGGGCCCTCCAGCGCGACGCGCAGCCCCTCGTAGTGCCGGAAGCGCGGCGCATCGATCGCCTCCTGCAGGTCCATGCCGAACTCGAGCAGGTTGAGCAGCACCTGCAGGTGACCCTGCGGCTGGATCGACCCTCCCATCACTCCGAAGGCGAGCCAGGGCTCCTCACCGCCGGGCCCCGGCCGGGTCACGAATGCCGGGATCAGGGTGTGGAACGGCCGCTTGTTCGGGCCCACGGTGTTCGGCAGGCCCGGCTGCAAGGTGAAACCCGCGCCGCGGTCGTGCAGCACGAAGCCGGTGCCGGGCACCACCACCCCGGAGCCGAATTCTTCATAGTTGCTGTTGATGAAGGAGACCATGTTGCCGGCCGAGTCCGCCGCGGCGAGATAGATGGTTTCGCTCGCGGTGGCCGCTGCGCCGGGATCCACGTGCTCGGCGGCCTGGTGCGCGTCGAGCCGGGCGCGCCGCGCGGCAATGAACTTCTCGTCGAACAGGCGGCGCGGGTCGATCGTCATCGCGGCGGGATCACCGACCCAGCGGGCCAGGTCGGCGTAGGCCAGCTTCTTGGCTTCGATCAGATGGTGTAGGTACGCGGCCGAGTTGTGCCCCATCGCCTTGAGGTCATAGGGCTCGAGAATCTTCAGCATCTCGAGCACCGCCACGCCCTGGTTGTTGGGCGGCAGCTCCCACACCGTATGCCCGCGAAACGAGGTGGAGATCGGGGTGACCCACTCGACCTTCTGGTTGGCCAGATCCTCCAGGGTGAGAAAACCACCCAGCTGCCGCAGCCGGTCGACGATGCGACGCCCCAGCGCACCGCCGTACAGCACTTGGGGTCCACCCTGCGCGATCAGGCGGAACGACGCGGCCAGGTCGGGATTCCTGAACCATTCCCCGGTCCGCGGCGCGCGCTTTCCGTCGATCAGGTAGGTCGCGCGGGCCCCTTCGTCCTGGGCCAGTCGCTCCACCGCCTCGGCCCACTGTCCAGCGATGATCGGCGAAACCGGGAACCCATCGTCGGCCAGTCGGATGGCGGGCCCGAGCGCCTGGGCCAGCGTGAAGGTGCCGTAGCGCTCCAGCAGCGCGGCCCAGCCGGAGAGCGCGCCCGGCACCGTGACCGGCTCGGCACCGAAGAGCGGCATCCGGTCGTGACCCCGCTTGAGCAGCTCCTCGCGGGTCAGCAGCGAGCCGGAACGACCGCTCGCGTTGAGCGCGATCAGCTTACGCTCCCGGGCGGACCAGAAGAGGGCGAACATGTCGCCCCCGACGCCGGTCATGTGGGGCTCGACCAGGTTGAGCACCGCGGCCGCAGTAACCGCCGCGTCGATCGCGTTGCCGCCGCGCTGCAGCACGGCGAGCCCCGCCGAGGTCGCGAGCGGCTGGCTGGTGGCGATGACGCCGTGCGGCGCGTAGACGGTGGAACGGCCGGCCATGGACGGGGCTCTCTGCTGGGCGTGGACGGGGGCGGCTGCCGCGAGCACAAGCGGAAGCCCCACGCGGAGATAGCGCAGGGTAGTCATGTCCGGAAGATGGCGCGCCGGACGGGGTCCCGCCAGCGGATTGAGTATCCTGCGCCACCCCGTGTAAGCTGTGGGTGCGGTTTTCACCTCCACAGGAGCACGGCATGCGCAGCACGCTCGCACCCTTTGCCGCCCTGCTGCTGGCCGGCGCGCCGGCCGCGCAGGGCCAGAGCCATCCGATGAGCTTCTTCATTACCAGCAGCGGGCCCGGCAACGGCGCCGCGCTCGGCGGCCTCGAAGGCGCCGACGCGCACTGCGCCGCGCTGGCCAAGGCCGTGGGCGCGTCCGGCCTCAGCTGGCACGCCTACCTCAGCGCGGCGGCCGCGGCGGGCAAGCCCGCGGTCAACGCCCGCGACCGGATCGGCAAGGGCCCCTGGTACAACCAGGCCGGCGTCTTGGTCGCCAAGGACGTGGCCGACCTGCACCGCGATAGCAGCAACGTGAACAAGCAGACCGCCTTGACCGAAAAGGGCGCCACGGTGAACGGGCGGGGCGATACCCCGAACATGCACGACATTCTCACCGGCTCCGCGCTGGACGGAACGCTGATGACCGGCACGGGCGACACCACCTGCGGGAACTGGACCAGCAGCGCAGCCGACGGCAGCGCGCAGGTCGGCCACTTCGACCGGCAGGGGGGGGGACAGAATCCGACCTCGTGGAACTCGGCGCATCCCTCGCGCGGCTGCGGGCAGCAGAACCTGCAGGCCACCGGCGGGAACGGGCTGTTCTACTGCTTCGGCAGCTAGGCTTCAGTGATGCGCACCGCTCGCCGGACCCACACGTTCTCCGAATCCGTCATCCGCGGGATGACCCGCCTGGCCGCCGAGCACGGGGCCATCAACCTGGCGCAGGGATTCCCCAACTTCGCCGCCCCGGACGTGCTCAAGCGCGCCGCGGCCGACGCGATCCACGCCGACGTCAACCAGTACGCGATCACCTGGGGAAACAAGCGGCTGCGCGACGCGATAGCGCGTAAATACCGCGAGTGGTACGGCATGGAGGTGAACCCGGAGACCGAGCTGACGGTGACCTGCGGTGCCACCGAAGCCATGGCAGCAACGCTGCTGGCGCTGGTAGACCCGGGCGAAGAGGTCATCGTCTTCGAGCCGTTCTACGAGAACTACGGGCCCGACGCGATCCTCTGCGACGCCAAACCTGTCTTCGTGCCGCTCATGCCGGGCCAGCCGCTCGATTTGGACCGGCTGCGCGCCGTGTTCTCGGACCGGACCCGCGCCATCGTGGTCAACACGCCCGGCAATCCCTCCGGCCGGGTGCTCACCCGCGACGAGCTCCAGGGCATCGCGGATCTCTGCCACCGGCACGATGCCTGGGCGGTGACCGATGAGATCTACGAGCACATCCGCTACCAGGGCGCGCACATTCCGATCGCGACCTTGCCGGGGATGCGGGGCCGCAGCGTGACGATTTCAGGCGCTTCGAAGACTTTCAGCATCACCGGCTGGCGCATCGGGACGATCGTGGCGCCGGCGGGACTGACCGACGCGATCCGCAAGGTGCACGACTTCCTCACGGTCGGTGCGCCGGCCCCGCTGCAGGAGGGGCTCGCGGTGGCGATCGAATCGCTGAGGCAGGAGTACTACGACGGGCTGGCGGGAGAATACCTGGCTCGGCGCGATCTCCTGATGGAAGCGCTGGAGGCGGCACGCTTTCGCGCGGTGGCGCCCGATGGCGCCTATTACATCCTGGCCGATTTCTCGGCGCTGAGCGAGCTGCCCGCTCCGGAGTTCGCGCGCCGGCTCACCGTCGAGGGTGGGGTGGCCACGGTGCCGGGGACGAGCTTCTTCAACCGGCCCGAGGACGGCAATCACCTCACCCGGTTTGCCTTCTGCAAGACCCACGAGCTGTTGCGCGAGGCGGTCCATCGCCTCCATGCCCTCCCTTCCACCGGAATACGCTGATGCGCGGGGACTGCAGCGTCCTTCAGGCCCTGACGCGATGAACTCCGCGGCGGTGAGATCGCAGTCCGCCGCGACTCCTCCGGTGGCGCTCCGCCGTCCCCATCCGCTCGTGCTGCACGGCGAGTTGCTGGAGGACGATTACTTCTGGCTGCGCGAGCGGGAGGATCCCGCGGTGCGCGACTACCTGGAGGCGGAAAACCGCTACACCGAGGCGGTCCTGGCCCCGACGCGGGCGTTGCAGGAGACCCTCTACCGCGAAATGCTCGGACGGATCAAACAAACCGACGTCTCGGTGCCGTACCGGGAGGGCGCGTACTGGTATTACGTGCGTACCGAGGAAGGCCGTCAGTACGCCATCTACTGCCGGAAGCATCTGACGCTCAGCGCTCCCGAACAGATCCTGCTCGACATCAATCAGCTCGCCGAAGGCCATCCCTACCTGGCGCTGGGCGCCGTGGCGGTGAGCGACGATGGCCGCCTGCTGGCCTACTCAACGGACACGACCGGGTACCGGGAGTACACGCTGCTGGTCCGCGATCTGGTGTCCGGAGCGACCGTGGCCGGCCCCCTGCCCAAGTGCGGCTCGGTGGCCTGGGCCGGCGACAACCGGACCTTTTTCTACACGGTGGAGGACGAGGCCAAGCGGTTTTACCAGGTGTGGCGGCAGCAGCTCGGCGGCGCCACGGAGCTGGTGCACGAGGAGCCGGACGAGCGCTTCCGGCTGCAGGTGGAGCGCACCAGGAGCCGCCGTCACCTCCTGGTGCAGAGCGACAGCCACACCACTTCGGAGATCCACTATCTGCCCGCCGACACCCCGGCCGCAGCGCTGCGCCCCCTGGTAGGGCGCGTCCCCGAGCGCGAGCTCGAAGCCGACCACCTGGAGGAGGGCTGGCTGCTGCGGGTCAACGATCGCGGGCCGAATTTCCGGGTGGTGCGGATCGCCGAGGCCGGCGGCGAGCCGGCCGGCGGGGTCGAGCTGCTGGCGCATCGCGACGACGTCATGGTGGAGGGTATCGATGCCTTTGCCGGCCACTGGGTGGCGTGGGAGCGCGCGGCGGGCCTCGCGATGATTCGGGTGTGTCCACACGCGGGCAGCGCGCGGCATGTCGCCCTGCCCGAGCCGGTGTACGAAGCCGGCCCGGGTCCCAACGCGGAATGGGAGACCGGGGCCTTGCGCTACGAATATGAGTCTCCGGTCACTCCGCCCTCGGTGTTCGACTACGACGTGTCGCTGGGCGCGAGCACGCTGCTGAAGCAGCGCGAGATCCCCGGCGGCTTCGATCCGGCGAAGTACGGCTGCGAGCGGCACCAGGTACCCGCCGCCGACGGGACCCCGATCCCGGTGTCCCTGGTGTTCCGGCGCGATCCGCCGCTGCCGCTCCCGGGGCCGCTGCACCTGTCGGGATACGGGTCCTACGGGATTCCCTTTCCGGTCGGGTTCTCGTCGAACCGGTTGTCGTTGCTGGATCGCGGCATCCGGGTCGCGATCGCCCACGTCCGGGGCGGTGGCGAGCTGGGCAAGCGCTGGCACGACTCCGGCCGCATGGCGCACAAGCTGCACAGCTTCACCGACTTCATCGCGGCGGCCGAGACCCTGATACGGGACGGTCTCACCGAGCCGGCGCGCCTCGCGATCGAAGGCGGCAGCGCGGGCGGCCTGCTGGTCGCCGCGGCCACCAACCTGCGCCCCGACCTCTTCGGAACGGTGGTCGCCCAGGTCCCCTTCGTGGACGTCATCAACACGATGCTGGACGCCACGCTCCCCCTCACCGTGGGGGAATACGAGGAATGGGGGAATCCCGCGGTGGCGGAGCAGTTCGGCTGGCTGCGGGCCTACTGCCCGTACACGAACCTGGCCGCGCGCGCCTATCCGGCCATGCTGGTCCGCACCTCGCTCAACGACAGCCAGGTGATGTTCTGGGAACCGGCCAAGTACGTGGCGAGGCTGCGGACCCTAAAGACCGATGCTAACCCGCTTTTACTGCTGACTAACCTGGGGGCCGGGCACGGCGGCGCGTCGGGGCGCTACGACCGGCTGCGCGAGATCGCCCTCGACTACGCCTTTCTGCTCACCCGCCTGCGGGCGGAGGCGGCGGGCTGACTCAGCTCCGCGGCCAGAGCGACACCCACGCGGTGCGCAGGGCGGGGACGGTGCCATAGAGGCTGATGATCCGCCCCGGGTTCGCGCCGCAATCCACCCCGAGCCGGTAGGGAATCGATTTCGACGCGTCGCTGCAGGGGTCGTCGCCCCACTCGAGCAAATCGAGCTCGTCCGCACTCCAGCCGCAGAGCGAAGCGTTCTTGATCCAGTCGGTGCCGTGCAGCAGGACCGAGGGATCGCCCCGGGCTCTGCCACGCCGGTCCCGAAAGAGGGAGCGCAGCCGCGGGATCTCGCACAGCGAGGCGGTGCCGTACACCTCGAGCTCCTGGCGGGTCATGCGGTTGCGGCGGGGCTCCATGGCCAAGCGGGTGGCCAGTTCGCTCAAGGCGCTGGCGGCGTCGTTGGTATTGGCCCAGTCGAAGGAGCCCGGATGGTACTCGGTGAGGAAGATCGAGTACTCCTGGCCTTTCTTCTCGAGATCGATGGCGAGCAGCCGCGCGACGAAGCCGACGCGGGAGACCCGCAGCACGTAGTGCCCCTGCCGGAGATTGTCGAAGGCAAAGCGGCCGCGCTCGTCGGTGGTGTCTGCGATGCGGGCGCCCAGCAATTCCACCAGCGTGCCGGGCAGCGCGTGGTAACCCGAGTCGCCCACCACCCCGCGAACCCCGGGGCGTTCCGCCTCCACGATGAGGGTGGGGAGCAGCTGGGGGGCGGGAAGCAGGGTGACGTGCAGCGTGTCGTTCTCGGCCTGCGGCACCCGGACGCTCGGGTGCACCGGCAGATACCCGATCCGGCGCACCAGCAGATGGCGCTCGCCGTTGGGCACGCTGTCGAGGCGGAAGCGGCCCTGGGCGTCGGTCGAGGCGGCCCGCCGCGGCGACAGCAGCAGGACATCGATTCCCGGGAGCGGAAGGCCGGCGGTATCCCGGACCACGCCGAGGATGGCGCGAGCGCGCTCCTGGGCGGCGAGCGGGAGCGCGCCCGAGAGCACGGCCAGCAGGGCGAGGGTGGCGGCGAGCGGCGATCCACCGGCACGGGCGAGGGAAACTGGCGCGAGTTGCGCGGCGGCGATTCGCATAGAGCTTTCGGTGGACACTGCCCCCTGACGGTAGGCGAGAAGACCATGAGCGGCAAGCCACTGCCGGACCAAGAGTACCTCCGCTACGACGCCACCGGGTTGGCGGAGCTGGTTCGCCGGGGGGAGCTCGCTCCGCTCGACCTACTGGAGACCGCGCTGGGCCGGATCGAGCGACTCAATCCCCGCGTGAACGCGGTGATCCATCGCATGGACGTCGCCGCCCGGGCCGCCGCGCAAGGGGTCCTGCCCACGGGGCCCTTTCGCGGAGTCCCCCTGCTGCTCAAGGATCTGCTCTCCGGCATCGCGGGCGAGCCGTTCGAGTGCGGCAGCGCGCTGCTGCGGGGATTCCGCGCGCCGCACGACAGCGAGCTGGTGCGCCGCTACCGGCAGGCGGGGTTCGTGCTGGCGGGAAAGACCAACACCCCGGAATTCGGGCTGACGCCGGTGACCGAGCCGGCCGCGCGCGGCCCGACCCACAACCCCTGGGACCTGACCCGCACCAGCGGCGGCTCCAGCGGCGGCTCGGCGGCCGCGGTCGCCAGCGGCATGGTGCCGGTCGCGGGCGGCGGAGATGGCGGCGGCTCGATCCGGATTCCGGCGTCGTGCTGCGGACTGTTCGGGATGAAGCCGACACGCGGGCGGGTGCCCATGGGGCCGGACTTCGGCGAGATCTGGCAGGGCGCCGTGGTCGAGCACGTGCTGACCCGCTCGGTGCGCGACAGCGCCGCGATCCTCGACGCCACCGCCGGGCCGGATGCCGGGGCGCCCTATTTCGCCGCCGCTCCGGAGCGGCCCTTCCTCGAAGAAACCTCCCGCCCGCCGGGCCGGCTGCGGATCGCCTTCACCGCACGCCCCTGGCTGGGTGGCACCGTGCACGCCGATTGCACGGCGGCGCTGCTCGATGGCGCCCGCCTGCTGGAATCGCTGGGCCATGAGGTGGAAGAAGCGTCGCCGACGCTCGACGGCCCGGGGTTCGCGCGGGCCTTCCTCACCATGATCTGCGTCGAGCTCGCGGGGGACATCGCGGAGGCGGAGCGGGCCGTCGGGCGGCGCGCCGGGCCGGGCAATCTCGAACCCGCGACCTGGGCGCTGACCTTGCTGGGACGCTCGCTCCCCGCCGCGCAATACGCCGGCGCCCTGCGCGCGCTGCAGCGGACCGCGCGGGAGATCGCGCCCTTCTTTGTGCGCTACGACGTTCTGCTGACCCCGACGCTGAGCGCCCCTCCGGTCCCCATCGGCGCCTTGCAGCCCACCACGCGCGAGCGCACCCTGCTGGAAACGCTGGGGGCGCTGCGCGCCGGCGCGCTGCTGCGCTGGGCCGGGGTGCTGGAGCAGACAGCGGCCAAAGTGTTCGAGTTCATCCCCTGGACCCCGGTCATCAATGCCACGGGACAGCCCGCCATGTCGGTGCCGCTCGCGTGGAACGCCGCGGGGCTGCCGATCGGGATTCATCTCGTGGGGCGCTATGGCGATGAGGCCACGCTCTACCGCCTGGCGGCGCAGCTGGAACAGGCGCGGCCGTGGTTCGAGCGGATGGCACCTTTGGCGGGACTATCGGGTAACAGCTAACGGCTAACAGCTGACAGCGAAAGGCCCAGGGGTGAGGGAAAAACCAAGGGGGCCGAGTGACTCGGCCCCCTCGATGTGTGGGCGGGCGAACTACTTCAGATGCTTGTTGACCAGCTTGGTCATCTCGAACATGTTGACCGTGCCCTTGCCCCCGAAAACCGCTTTGAGGTTGGCGTCGGCGTTGATGTTCCGGCGGTTCTTCTTGTCCTGGAGGCCCTTCCGCTTGATGTAGGCCCACAGCTTCTTGGTGACTTCCGTGCGCGGAATCGGCTTGCTGCCGACCACTTCGCTCAGGGCCGCGCTCGGCTGCATCGGCTTCATGAATGCCGCGCTGGGCTTCCGCTTGCCACCTTTCTTTGCGGCCTTCCGCTTCGCGGGCTTCTTGGCCTTCTTCTTTGTCGCCATCGAGAAGTCTCCTGTCGAGGGGTCCGCACGTGGACTGCCGGGCGGTATGAGAAACTGCCGGGTATGGAAAATTAAGCATCTTCTCCCGAGACACAATAGGGAAAAGTCCAGTTTTCCCTCGGAAAGCGCCGCATGAACGCCTCGCTCCCCCTCGGAATCCTCCTTGCCACCGCCCTGGTGCGGCCGCTCGCTTCCCAGGAAAACCGGCCCGTGCTCGAGGAAATCCTGCAGGCGGAGGACCGGCGCGCGCGGAGCGGAGCCGATTCCGCGCTGCTGCTGCGCAGCCTTTCCAGCGGGGACACGCTGCTGCAGCGCCGGGCGCTTCGCGCCCTCGGGCGGCTCGAGCGGCCCGAGCTCGCGGCGCGGGTTTTCCCTCTGCTGGGGCATCCGCTGCCGGGGGTGCGGGCGGAAGCCGCGCAGGCGGTGGCGCAGGCGGCCCAGGGCTTCAGAGGCGACCTTTCCCTCGGGGGCCGGGCGACGCTGTGGGCCGGCCTCGTCGCGGCCCTGGGGGCCCGCGTTCCGCTGGAGCGCGACGCCGCCGTGCGGGGCATGCTGGCCCTCTCACTGGGCCGGCTTCCCTATGCCACGCCGGAGGAAACCACCCGGGCGTGGGAGTGGCTGCTCTCCCTCGGCGAGGGGCTGGGCGGCGACGCGCTGCTCGATGCCACGCGGGGCGCAGGGTTCCTGGCGCGGCTCACCGCGCGGCGGGCTCCGCTCCCCGAGTCGATGCTGGAGCGGTTGCGCGTGCGCGCCGGCGAGGCGGCGGCCGACCCCCGGGTGCGCCGGGCAGCGCTGGCAGCGCTGCTGGCGGCGCAGGCTGCCGATTCCGTCACGCTGGAACGCGCGGCGGGCGCGGACGATGCGTTGCTGCGCCGCCTGGCGCTCAGCGGGGCCGCCCGGCTTCCTGCGGGAGCGGCGCGGGAGCGCCTGGTGCGCGAGGGGCTCGCCGATGCCGCGAGCATGGTTCGCGTGGAAGCGCTGGGCGTGCTGGCCCGCTCGGCGGGAGGATCGGCCTGCGCGCCCCTGGCCCGTGCGACCCGCGACAGCGTGACCAGCGTGGCACTCATCGCGCTGGACCTGCTGGGTACCGCGTGCAGCGGCGACTCGAGCGCGGCGACGCTGCTCGCGGATGCCCTGGGGAATTCGGGGTCGCCCTGGCAAACCCGGGCACACAGCCTGGTGAGTCTGGCCCGGGTCGCGCCGGGCCGCGCGGCGGCGGCGCTTCCCGCCCAGCTTGCCGCGCCGAGTTGGCAGCTGCGCCTCTACGCGGCGCGCGCCGCGGGCATACTGCGCGACAGCGCCGCGCTGCGGCGGCTGGCGGGCGACCCGGTCGCCAACGTGCAGGAGGCCGCGCTGACGGCGCTCCGCGGCGTGAGCGGCCACGCGGCCGACGCGCTCTATCGCCGCGCGCTCGGCTCCTCCGATTACCAGCTGGTGCTCACGGCGGCCGAGGCGCTCACCGGCAGTCCCGAACGCGGGGCGGCGGCGGCCCTGCTCGCCGCGCTGGAGCGAATCAGCCGGGATCGCCGGGAGACCTCGCGCGACCCCCGGGTCGCCCTGCTGGTCCGCCTGCGCGAGCTGGGCGATGCCACGCTGGCGCCACGGCTGCAGCGCTTCCTGAGGGACTTCGACCCCGCCGTCGCGGATTCGGCGGCGGCCCTGCTCGCCGGGTGGACCGGGCGGGCCCGGCGGGCGGCGCCCCGGCCGCTCGCGCCGGCGGCGTTCTCCCTGGCGGAGCTCGAGCGGCTGCGGGGAAAGCGCTTGCGGGTTACGCTCGACAGCGGCGCCGGCTTCGAGGTGGAGCTGCTGCTGGACGAGGCGCCTCTCACGGTGTTACAGGTGACCCGGCGCGCCGCCCAGGGTTATTACAACGGGCTCAGTTTCCACCGGGTGGTGCCGAATTTCGTGATCCAGGGCGGCAGCCCGGGTGCCAACGAATACGCGGGGCAGGCCCGCTTCATGCGCGACGAGCTGGGGGCGCGCTCCCACGAGCGCGGCACCCTGGGGATCTCGACGCGGGGACGCGACACCGGCGACGCTCAGCTCTTCGTGAACCTGGTGGACAACCCGCGGCTCGACTACGAGTACACGGTGTGGGGGCGGGTGGTTTCGGGACTCGCGGTGGTGGACGCGGTGCTGGAGGGAGCGATGATCCGGCGGGTCGAGATCCGGTAGGGGGTCCGCCCACTACCCGAGATTCGGCCGCGTTGACCCCCCCGGAGCGGCGCTGTAGGTTGAATCCTTCAGGTGATCCAGGAGGGTCCATGCACATCGCTCGTTTGCCGGTGCTCGTGCTGGCCGGCGTGTTCGCCGCAGTGCTCGTCGCGCCGCTCCGTGCCCAAGAAGTGGAGCTCAAACCCAAGGCCAAGGTCAAGCACGACAAGTACGTCATCACCGCCGAAGAAATCGCCGAACATCCCGAGCTCAAGGACGGCTACGACGTGGTCCGGCTGCTGCGCAACCAGTGGCTGCGCCCCACGCGTGGCAGTGGTGGGTCGCTGGGGTCGTTTGCCTCACCGGCGCAGTCCAAGCCGACCAAGCGGGATTGCGGGCGGCAGTCGACCGACCCGGATTGCTCGGCCAGCAGCAGCCCCAGTGGCACCGGGCCGGTGCCGACCGAACGGGGCAGCCCGTACGCCGATTCGGACGGAGGCGGTGCCACGGCCGCGCAGTTCCTGCCGGTCATCTACATCGACGAGATCAAGCGCGATGGCGTCAACGATCTGCGCTCATTGCGGCCCGCGGACATCTTCGAGATGCGACTGCTTACCGGCAACCAGGCCTCGGGGCGCTACGGCTCGGGGCACGAGAACGGCGCCATCCTGGTCAAGACCGTGCGTTTCGGCAAAGGATGAGCCGACCCGCGGCCTCCGCTGGATTCCGGCGCGCCGGCCTCCTGGCCGGCGCGCTTGCGCTTGCGCCTCTCTGCTTGTCGCCGGCGCCCGCGGTCCAGGCTCCCGGCTGGCCGGACAGCACGGCGCTCATGCGCACGGTGCGCGCGCTCGCGGCCGATTCGATGGAAGGGCGCCGGGTCGGCAGCCCGGGCGGTGCGCGCGCCCGGCGCTATCTGCTGGAACGGCTGCGGGCGCTCCGGCTCGCGCCCTGGGGCCGCAGCTACGAGTATCCCTTCCCGCTCTCCGGGGAGGTCGCGGGCGTCAATCTGCTGGCCATGATTTCGGGGCAGGACCGGCGCCGCTTCCTGGTGCTCTCGGCGCACTACGATCACGTCGGGGTGCTGCGGGGCGAGATCTACAACGGCGCGGACGACAACGCCTCCGGGGTGGCGGGGGTGCTGGCGCTCGCCGAGGAGTTGCAGCGCCATCCGCTCAAGCATTCCGTGCTGATCGCCCTGTTCGACGGAGAGGAGGCCGGTCTGCTGGGCGCCAAGGCGTTCGTGGCGGAGGCGCGGCGCCGGAAAACGTCGCTCGCGCTCGAGGTGAACCTGGACATGATCGGCCACAGCGAGAAGGGAGAGCTGTGGGCCGCCGGGGCGGCACGCTACCCGATCCTGCTGCCGGCGCTCAAGGCGCTGCAGGCCCGCGCGCCGCTGCGCCTGCTGCTGGGTCATGACCGGCCGGGAGCCCGGCAGGAGGACTGGACCAACGATTCCGACCAGGGCCCCTTCCACGCTGCCGGGATTCCCTTCGTGTATTTCGGGGTCGAGGATCACAAGGACTACCACCGCCCCAGCGACGACCCCGAAACGATGACGCCCGCCTTTTTCGAGCGGGCGGTGGCCACCGTGCTGCTCGCGCTGCGGAGGCTGGACGGGGTGGTGCGCTGAACTCTTCCGGCTCGCTACGGTTGCTTGCCGAGCAGGAACGTCGCCGTCACCACGACGGCGCCTCCCTGGCTGCACTCCGCAGTCCCCTTGAGCACGCCAGCCACCAGCGTCGCGGTACTCTTGCACTGCATGTCCGCGATGTCCTGGACCCAGGAGACCGTATTCCCCTGTACCGTGAAGTCCTGCACTTCGCCCGCGGGAGGCGGCTCGTCCGAGATCACCGTGAGGGTGACCTTCCATTCCTGCTTGTCTCCCTTGGCCACCACCAGCTTGAGCGAACCGGGGGGGACCGCCTCGGACTGATAAGGCCCTTCCCAGGTTCCCAGCAGCTGGCGGGAGATGTCCGGGGTGGCGGGCTGCTGCGCGGCCGCGGTCCCCACGGTCACAGCGAGGAGGGCCAGCGTCCGGGAAGCGAAACGGATCATGAGACAACCTCGATGGAAGGATGTGAGTATGACGATGCGGAGGGATCGCAGGTTTCGCCAGCCGGTCAGCTCCGGCGAAGGCGGATTCGCTCCACCCGGTGGGTGGGGCCCTTTTCCAGCACCAGGTGGGCCCGCTCCCGGGTCGGGAGGATGTTCTCGCGCAGATTGGCGCCGTTGATCTCCGCCCAGACCCGCGCCGCGAACGCCGTGGCTTCCGGCTCGGAGAGCTCGGCATACTTCCGGAAATACGATTGGGGGTCGCGGAACGCCGTTTCCCGCAGGCGCCGGAAGCGTTGCAGAAACCACTCCTGGATGAACGATTCCTCGGCGTCCACGTAGATCGAGAAATCGAAATAGTCCGACACGAAGGGCGGGGAACCCTCGTCGAGGCGCCCCTCGCCGCCCTCGAGCACGTTCAGTCCCTCGAGAATCAGGATATCCGGCTGGCGAATCAACTGCGCTTCGCCGGGGAGGATGTCGTAGACCAGATGGGAGTAGACCGGCGCCGAGACCTCGGCCGCGCCCGCCTTGAGGTCGGCGACAAAGCGGATCAGACGGCGGACGTCGTAGCTCTCGGGGAATCCCTTGCGCGCGAGCAGGCCGCGCTGCTCCAGCACCTGATTGGGATACAGGAAACCGTCGGTGGTGACCAGGTCGACGCGGGGATGATCGGGCCAGCGGGCCAGCAGGGCGCGCAGCACCCGCGAGATCGTGCTCTTGCCCACCGCGACGCTCCCGGCCACGCCGAGCAGGTAGGGACTGGGCCCCACCGCCTTGCCGAGAAAGCGATCGGTGACCCGTCCGAGCTCGCGGCTCGCGGCGACGTGCAGGTTGAGCAGCCGGGACAGGGGCAGATAGACTTCGACCACTTCGTCCATCGAGAGCTGCTCGTTGAGGCCCTGCAGCTCGGCCAGATCCGCTTCGGATAAGGTGAGCGGGGTGCTGGCGCGCAGCCCGGCCCATTCGGCCCGGCTGAAATTCGTGTAGGCGGAGAACCCCATCGCCGGAATCAACACCGCGGAGCCGAAGGGGGCAATTTCCCCAGCCATGAGCGAGCCCACCGCCCCACTGCCCGCCGTCGAGCCGCCCCCGCGCACCGTCCGGGAGGCGGTGCAGGAAGCCATCCGCGGGGTGCACCGCCACGATTATACCGCCGGGCCGATCGGCCGCTCTCTGATGCTGCTCGCGGTCCCCATGGTGCTCGAAGTCGCGCTCGAATCGGTGTTCGCGGTGGTCAATGTGTTCTGGGTCGGCCGGCTGGGGCCCAACGCCGTCGCCACCGTGGGACTGACCGAGGCGATGTTCAGCACGATCTACGCGCTCGGCATGGGACTCGGCATCGGCGCCACCGCGATGGTGGCGCGGCGGATCGGGGCGAAGGAGCCGGACGCCGCCGCCCGCGCGGCGGTCCAGGCCATCCTGCTCGGCGTGCTGGTGGCGATTCCGGTGGCGCTGGTCGGCGGGCTGTTCGGACCCAACCTGCTGCGGCTGATGGGCGCTTCGGAGCAGATCGTCACGACGGGACAGGGATACACCCGCGTCCTGTTCGCCGGCAACTTCGTCATGCTGCTGCTGTTCCTGATCAACGCGATCTTCCGGGGCGCGGGCGACGCCACCATCGCGATGCGCTCGCTGTGGATCGCGAACCTGTGCAACCTCGTGCTGGATCCGCTGCTGATCTTCGGCGTCGGCCCCTTCCCCCAGCTCGGGGTGACCGGCGCCGCGGTGGCCACCACGGTGGGTCGCGGCATCGGAGTGCTTTACCAGTTCCGCCGCCTGGCCGGCAAGGGAAAGCGCTTCACCATCGAGCGCAGTCACCTGCGGCTGGACCCGCCGCTCGCCGGCGCGCTGCTGCGGCTTTCGGGCACCGGCATCTTCCAGATCCTGATCAGCACCACCAGCTGGATCGGCCTGGTCCGGGTGGTCTCGCTGTTCGGCAGCCGGGCGTTGGCCGGCTACACCGTGGGCATCCGGCTCATCGTCTTCGCGATCCTGCCCTCCTGGGGAATGGCGAACGCCGCCGCGACCATGGTGGGCCAGGCCCTGGGGGCGAAGAAACCGGAGCGGGCGGAAACCGCGGTGTGGCGAGCGGGATTCTACAATCTCTGTTTTCTGGGGTCGATCGGAGTGCTCTTCCTCCTGCTGGCGCCTCTGCTGGTCGGCGCGTTCACCCGGGATCCCGAAGTGGCGCGGTATGCCACCGCGTGCCTGCGGATCGTGAGCGCGGGGTTTCCGTTCTATGCCTACGGCATGGTGCTCACCAGCTCGTTCAACGGCGCCGGCGATACCTGGACCCCGACCCTGATCAACCTCTTCTGCTTCTGGCTCTGGGAGGTTCCGCTGGCTTGGTTGCTGTCCCGGCAGGCCGGGCTCGGTGCGAGCGGAGTGTTCCTGGCGATCACCCTCGCGTTTTCGACCCTGGCGGTGGTCAGCGCTGTCATGTTCCGGCGGGGTCGCTGGAAGACCCGGCGCGTCTGATTCCGGATCCCTGACGAGCCATGGCGGCGCTATACTCGGGAGTTGGCCGCGAACCTCAATTCGGGCTTCGTTCGGCATTTCGAAGGAGCGTTACATGCGTACTCGCCTTGCCCTCGCCCTGATCGGCGCCGCCCTGCTGACGGCGTGTGCCGGGGACAGCTCCGGACCCAGCACACCGGATGGGCTGAGCCTGATCCCCGAGTTTGCGGAGAGCATGGCCAGTTCGGTCGATGCCGGCGGGATCGGTGGGGTGATGCTTCCCGACAACCTGGCCCTGAGCACCGAGCAGAAGGCGGCCATCGCGGCGCTGCACGAGGCGTTCAAAGCGGCCACGGCGGGGGATATCGTCGCGCTGCGCGCGCTCGAAGCGGAAGCGCGAACGGCGCACGCGGCCGGCAACCGCGAGGCGGTACAAGCGATCCTGGCTCGCAGCGCGCCCATCCTGGCCCGCCTGGGGCTCGCCTTCGCGGGGCTGCAGGCGGCGATCTGGCAGGTGTATACCCCGGAGCAGCGGGCCTGGCTGGCGTCGCACCGGCCGCCGCCCTGCGGCCCGGGCGGCCCCCCGAAGCTGAGCGAAGCGCAGCTCCAGCAGATCCGGACGCTGCAGCAGGCGTTCGTGACGGCTGTCGCGGCGGACATCGCGCTGATCCGACAGACGGCCGAGGCGGCGCATCACGCAGCGCAAGCCGGCGCCAGCCACGCGGAAATCGAGCAGATCCTGCACCAGGCGGACGGGGCACGGGCGCGGGTCCACGCCGCGGAGCTACGGCTGCAGCACGATATCGATGCCCTGCTGACACCCGAGCAGCGGGCGCATCGGTGCGGGGCGGCTAACGGTTAGCAGCTAACGACGGATCGCGGCGGCGATCTTCGGCTCAAACAGCTCGGGACCGAGGTCCAGGCGTGCGGCGCCGGTCGCGCGGGCGCGGATGATCAGGCCATCGGAACGGACTAGAATCCCCGCCGGCTCGGTCTTCTCGATGGTGGCGGTCAGCGCCACCCCGCGCGTCAGATTGCGGTTGAGCTGTTTGACCGCGAGGGTCTGGATCTTGTCGAGCAACCCGCCGGCAGGGACCTTGGCCTGGCTGCGGAGGAACTCGCGGATGGCGCTGCCCTTGAGCCAGGCGAGCCCCCGGATCAGCAGTCCGGCACTGCCGGTGTCGAAATCGAGATCGGGCACGCTGAGCATGCCGCTGGCTGCGTCATAGCTCGGCTTCCCCAGCAGCCAGATGCGCCCGCTGGCCGTGCCGTCGAAGTCGAGTCCCAGCGCGAGCTTGCCGCCGCCGACGCCGTAGACGGTCACCTTCTTGACCTCCAGGACGCCTCCCCCCGCCTTGATGGAGCGTCCGGCCAGCCGGCTACTGAGCTCCGAGCTCATCACCGAATAGTCGAACGCTCCCTCGATCAGCATGGCGAACCCCTGGTCGGTGCCCACCGGGCCGAGCGCCGGCAGGGGAAAGCTGCCGAGGGGAGGCCGCTCGCCGGTCACGATACGGGGGGCGGCGGTGATGCCGATTTCAACGGCGACCAACTCGCGGGAGCCGCTCATGCTGCCGATGCTGACCGCCTGGGGGAACAACAGCAGCCAGAGGCTGTCCTGCAGCCGGATGGGCTTCTGAAGGTCGGACCAGAGCTTGCTCAAGGGGGTCCGCAGATCGAGGCGGGCGAGCTTGCGGTCGATCTGGGGCAACGTCTTCTGCAGGGCACGGCCGGCGACCTCCAGCACCTTCCCGGTCATGTCGAGCTTCAGGAAGGACACTTCGCACTGGTCGCGCTCCGTGGTGGTCAGGGGGGCGACCTGGGCCACGCGGGTGCGCACCTGCAGCTGCCAATCCTTGCTGAGGCGGGGCACGGCGCGCAGCACCAGGCGCGCGCGGGGCCGCTCGCCCTTGGTGCCGCATTCGCCGTTGATGTCGGGACCGATCGGCGGGTCGTACCAGGCCCGCCCCTTGTAGTGGATGGTTGCGGCGAGCAGCACGGTATCGTGCGCGAAGCTCACGCTGAACGGCTCGCGCGCGACCTCGTACGCGTAGGACCTGCGGCGGGATCCCGGGATGGCGATGCGTTTGGTGATGTCGCCGAAGCGCTTCGGGACCAGCTGTTCCAGCGCGCCGAGCGCGCCGGCCAGATCCAGGGTCAGCGGGGCGACGATGATACCCGGGGGGAGGGCCGGGAGCGAATCGGAGTCGTGGCTGAACTCACCGACCGGCGCGGGTGCATCGACGGTGCCGGCGTGTTCTCCGCACGCGACACAGCCGAACACCAGCGTGGCCAACACAGCGAATCGCATGGGCATCTCGTGCCGCCGGAACGCGAGGCGGCGCCAGCATTGTCACCTGCCGCAACCGGTGATAAGCTATCTCTCCCCGCTCGACTGACAATCCGTCACGAATCCATGGCACATCCATGATGACGCTGAGGGTGGTTTCGCGCACCGCGCTGCTGGCCGGCCTGCTGCTTTCCCGGTCCGGCGGTGCCCAGCAGGGCCCGGCCGACCTGGTCTTCCGGAATGCCCGGGTGTACACCGCCAACGACAAGAGCCCGCGCGCCGAGGCGGTGGCGGTCAAAGCCGACAAGATCATCTATGTGGGCAAGAACGACGGCGCCGACCGGCTGGTCGGGCCGGCGACCAAGGTGATCGATCTCAAGGGCGCGACGCTGCTGCCCGGACTGAGCGATGCCCACATGCACCTCTCGGGGGT
>Ga0255312_1000032_pt1 | contig 19902 bp, 17 predicted proteins | sample EtOH5_T0_E5_meta_FD_202081 | JGI IMG/M metagenome (GOLD analysis project Ga0255312, IMG submission 202081) | Sandy soil microbial communities from University of British Columbia, Vancouver, Canada - EtOH5_T0_E5 | ecosystem: Engineered > Artificial ecosystem > Sand microcosm > Unclassified ...
GCGCCGCGTCGGGCCGCTACCCGCCCGACTGGTGCTCGGTGGTCAAGCAGAAGGCGCAATTCTCGTTCGTCCGCAACGGCCAGTTCCCGAGCGTCGACGTCGGCTGCGCGGCATGGCAGCGGGCGCAGACCGTGGCCCGCGTCGCGGCCAGCAAGATCCTGACCGCGCTGCCCAGCGATGTGCTGTGGTACCACGCGAGTTACGTCGCGCCGTCGTGGGGCCGGCGGCTGACCCGCGCCGAAAAGATCGGCGCGCACATCTTTTACCGCGCCTGATCCGTCGTTCCGGCTCGCGCCGGAGTCGCTTCGTCGTTAACCGGGCCCAACCGGGATTCGCAGCGGCCCCGTTTCGCGCGAGACTCGGATTCACGGACATTTCCGAGAGTTAGGGCAGCCCATCAAAGTGATACTGTGATGGGAACCCTAAGGGAGGACTCACGGTGTTGAAGATCCTGATCGTCGAGGATGACTCGCAGCTTGCGATGACCCTCAAATATCTCGTCGAGGACAATCCGCGCTATCGCGTGGTGGGGATCGCCGACGATGCCGACAGCGCGATCGCCGCGGCCGAACGGCAGGACCCCGATATCGCCCTCCTCGATTTGCACCTCGCGCGCGGCTCGACCGGTTTCTCGGTCGCGGTCAAGCTCGCCGAGCTCCACATCCCCGTCCTGTTCGTCAGCGGCAAGGCGCCGAGCTTCCCGATGCCCGACCTCGCCCTTGGCTGCCTGATGAAGCCGTTCACTGCCGAGGACGTCCACCGATCGCTGGCGATGGCCGAGGACATGCTGCGCGGCCGCGAAACGCTGCGTCCGAAGCTGCCGCACAATCTGACGCTCTACGAGCAATACGACGAGCGCCACGTCGACCAGCCGGGCTTCATCCCGTCGCGCCCGTCCCTAAAGACGCGCCTCGAGCACTGGATCTCCGGCTACCAGCACTAAAGCCTAGAGCCGCATCATCCCGCGGCGCGGCTCGCGCGTGCCGAGCGTGTCCTCGGTCAGCGGCGCGCCGGCGTCGAGCAACGCCTGGCGCCGACGCGGGATGTCGGCGCTGCGCTGGATGTCCTCGAACGCCCGCAGCTTCGCCAGCACCGGATGGTCGAGCACCTCGCCGACGAAGCGCGCAACCCGCGGCCAACGTCCGGCGTCGACGGTGAAGCCGGCATAGTCGGCGTTGCGGAAGAAACTGGCGACGGCGATGTCGGCGAGGCCGAGGTCGCCGAACAGGAAGCCCGATGTCGGCAGCTCGCCTTCGAGATAGTCGAGCGCGGCCGGGGCGTCCTCGGTCAGGGTCTTGGCGATGCGGGCCTGGTCGCCGGGCTCGCCCCACACCGCGGGATGGACGACGCGCTGGTAGAACAGCCCCCAGATGAATAGGTCGCCGAGCCTTGTGTCGGCATATTCCTCGAGCCAGCGGGCGCGGGCGCGGTCCCTAGGATCGCGCGGCAGCAACGGCGGCTCCGGATAGGCATCCTCGAGATAGGCGCAGATGACCGTGCTGTCGCACAGCACGACGTCGCCGTCGATCAGCACCGGGATCCGGCGCAGCGGGCTCAGCCGCGTAAACTCGTCGTTGCCGAAGAACGGCGTGATCGGATCGATGCGATAGTCGAGCCCCTTCAACTCGAGGCAGGCGAGCACCTTGCGCACATACGGGCTGACGAAGCTGCCGATGATCTTCATGGCGCTGCATTTACTGCGAAGGGCGCCTTACTGATAGTCGGGCGTGTCGTCTTCCAGCAGCTCTCGGTAACCGCCGGGCCGGCGGGTCTTCGCCAATGCCCCGATCGTCGCGCCAATGCTTTTGAGCAGCGCCGGCGAGCGGACGTCGGGGGGGTGCACGCCGACCCGCATGACCGCGGGGAGCGGCACGTGGCGCATCGCGCCGGCCAGCACCAGCGATGACATCTTCCGCAATCGGCTGCGGCTCGCCCATGTGATGACCGGGCTCCGGGCGAGCACGACGCCGCGCACCGGCGACCAGACGCGCAGATGGTCCTCGGCGAGCGCGATCCCGCAGTCCACCAGCGCCTGGCGAGCCCCCGGCCCGTAAAGCCAGGCGGGTGCGACGAAGCCCGCGATTGGACGCCCGATGATCCCTTCGAGCAAAGCCCGGCCGTCGCCAATTCGGGTGCTCGCCTGGCCGCGCGACAGCCCCAGGAACTCGCCTTCGCCGGCGGTCAGGTGGCGCGCCCGCACTCGGTCAGCGACGCCGGCGTGGGTCGTGGCGTCGCGATGGCTCCAGCCATGAAGGAAAATCTCGATCCCGCGGTCGCTCCAGTCGCGCAGCCGCGTCGCGAAGGGCGAGGCCGGAACGATCGGGCAGTCGCCCCAATGATTGGGCACGACAAGCATCGCCAGGCGGTCGCCGACATAGGGGCGCAGCCGGTCGAGAAGCCCGTCGATTTCGCTCTCGAACCGCGGCGTGACGTCGTGAATCGAAACCAGCAGCAATCGGCGGGATGCAGTGGGGGGCACGGGATTTCTCGACCAGGACAGTGCGGTTCTTAGGCCTCCTCGCCGTCTTATCTAGCACGCAATCTGCGCGCGCGATCCGGTGTCGGGACCAGTTTGATGCGTATTGTCGATGTCTGTGCCTTCTACACGCCCGCCGGCGGCGGCGTTCGAACCTACCTCGAAAGCAAGCTCAACGAGGCGCCGCGGCTGGGTCACGAGATGATCCTGCTCGCGCCCGGCGAGCGCGACGAGGTCGTCCACCGCGGGCCCGGAGCGATGCTGGCGACGATCGCGGCGCCGACGCTGCCGGTCGACCGGCGCTATCGCTATTTCGACGACCAGGCGGCGCTGCATCGGGCGCTGGATCGCTGGCGACCCGACCATGTCGAGGCCTCGTCGCCATGGTCGAGCGCGACGATGGTCGGCCGCTGGCAGGGCTCGGCGTCGCGGTCGCTGGTGATGCATGCCGACCCGCTGGCCGCCTATGCCTATCGCTGGTTCGGGCGCGTCGCGAGCATCGCCACCATCGACCGCTGGTTCAGCGGCTTCTGGGGACATCTGCGCGGTCTCGACCGGATGTTCGACCTCGTCGTGTGCGCGAACCAGACGCTGACCGACCGGCTGAGCGCGGGGGGATTGCGCAAGGCGGTGACGGTGAGGATGGGCCCCGAACCCAGCCGCTTCTCGCCGCGCAAGCGCAGCGAATATCTGCGCCGGTCCCTGCTCGACCGGCTCGGGATGCCGGCCGATGCGGTCCTGCTGCTCGGACTGGGGCGCTTGGCCGCTGAAAAACGCTGGTCGATGGTAATCCACGCGGCTCAGCGAGCAGGGCGCGTCCGTCCCGTCGGGCTGGTCCTGGTTGGCGACGGGCCCGATGGTCCCGGCCTCAAGCGGCTCGCCCGGGGGATCGGCAATGTCGCCGTCCTCGACCCGGTCGACCGGCGGGACGAGCTGGCGCGCCTGATCGCCAGCGTCGACGGGCTCGTCCACGGCTGCGAGGCCGAGACCTTCTGCATGGTCGCCGCCGAGGCTCGCGCCAGCGGCGTGCCGCTCCTCGTCCCCGATCGCGGCGGCGCCTATGACCAGCTGCTGGCCGGCGCCGGCGCGTCCTACCGGGCCGGCACCATGCCATCGCTCGCCGACGCGATCGTCGCCTTCGTCGACCAGGGTCCGGCCCTGCAGCGGTTGCGCGCCTTGGCCCACAGCGATGTGCGCACCATCGACGGTCATTTCAGCGAATTGTTTGCCGCTTATGGCGCGCTTGGCGAGAAGCGGATCGCTTCGCAGGCGATCGGTCGCTGACTTCAGGCAGACAGCCATGGATGCCCCGCGAGGATTCGAACCTCGATTGACGGATTCAGAGTCCGTAGTCTTACCATTAGACGACGGGGCAGCAGGCGAGCGGGCGAGATAGAAAGCCCCCCCTAAACTGTCAACGCGACTGTCAACGCGGGTGTCGGCGCGGCTGGCGGCGTGGGCGCCCGGGCCGCGAAAACTTGCCCTCGACCGCATTAATGTGATTAAACGGTCCCAAGTCAGCCGTTCCCCTGCGGAGCGGCCAAGGAAAGAACGGGCGTACCCAATGGCGCAGAGAGTCGCCGGCGCGCCGGCTCTGCTGCACGAGGAAAGCGGCGAGAGCGGGCCATTCAAGCCGCACGAGAGGCGGCATTCGCATCGCAATTGCTATGGCGCGGTCGATCTCGGCACCAACAATTGCCGCTTGCTGATCGCGCGCCCGACCGACGGCGGCTTCACCGTCGTCGACGCATTCTCGCGTGTCGTGCGCCTCGGCGAAGGGCTGTCGCAGAGCGGCAAGCTGACCGACGACGCGATGGACCGCGCGGTCGCGGCGCTCGCCATCTGCGGCGAAAAATTGCGCCGCCGCAATGTTTCGCTGTCGCGCGCGGTGGCGACCGAGGCGTGCCGCCGGGCGGTCAACGGCCGCGAATTCGTCGAGCGGGTGCGGGACGAGACCGGAATCGCGCTCGACATCATCGCCCCGCAGGAGGAAGCGCGGCTGGCCGTGCTCGGCTGCCACAAGGTGCTCGAGCCCGGCGACGGCCCGGCGTTGATCTTCGACATCGGCGGCGGCTCGACCGAGCTGGTGCTGATCGACCAGGTCGACGGCGTGCCCAAGATCCGCAGTTGGTGGAGCGCGCCGTGGGGTGTCGTCTCGCTGACCGAGAGCGAAGGCCGGGCGGCGATCGACGGCAAGGATCGCCTCGCCGCCTACAAGCGCATGCGCGAGCGTGCCCGCCACTCGTTCACCCGGTTCGCCGAAACGCTGCCCAAGACCGCCAAGGACATCCGCCTCTTGGGCACCAGCGGCACCGTCACGACGCTCGCCAGCGTCCATCTCGCGCTGCCGTCCTACGACCGCCGCGCGGTCGACGGGCTGCACGTCCCGACCGAGGCGATGCAGAAGATCAGCACCATGATCGCCGAGATGGATTACGAAGGGCGCTCGCGATTGCCGTGCATCGGCCGCGACCGCGCCGACCTGGTGGTCGCGGGCTGCGCGATCCTCGAGGCGATCCTCGAGATCTGGCCGGCGCCGAGCCTCGGCGTCGCCGACCGCGGCATCCGCGAGGGCATCCTGCGATCGCTGATGGCGCGCGACGGCCACGTTTTGTGAGGGGAGACAGGGGACTGCACCAGCGGGTGCGGACGGCGCGCGGCCGCTCGGTGTCGTCGAACCGCTGGCTGGAGCGGCAGCTCAACGACCCCTACGTCCGCCGCGCCAAGGCCGAGAACTACCGCAGCCGCGCCGCCTACAAACTGCTCGAGCTCGACGAGCGTTTCGGCCTGCTGAAGGGGGTCAAGGCGGTCGTCGACCTCGGGATCGCGCCCGGCGGCTGGAGCCAGGTGGTGGCGCGCCGCGCGCCCGGCGCCCGGATCGCGGGGATCGACCTGCTGCCGACCGACCCGATCGACGGCGTCACCATCCTGCAGATGGACTTCATGGCCGACGCGGCCCCGGCCAGGCTGCGCGAAGCGCTCGGCGGCGCGCCCGACCTCATCCTGTCGGACATGGCGGCGAACACCGTCGGCCACGCCCGCACCGACCATTTGCGGACCATGGGCCTGGTCGAAGCCGGGCTGCAATTCGCGGTCGAGACGCTGCGGCCGGGCGGCGCGTTCGTCGCCAAGGTGCTGGCCGGCGGCGCCGACAGCAACCTCGTCGGCGAGCTGAAGCGCCACTTCGCCACCGTCAAGCACGCCAAGCCCCCCGCCAGCCGCAAGGAATCGTCGGAATGGTACGTCGTCGCCCAGGGCTTCAAGGGGCGCGGGGAGGCCGGGAAATAGCCTAAGCCGTCAGCCCCGCGCTCGCGCGTCGGCGATGGCTTGCTTGAGCGTGTCGTAGCCGACCGCGCTGTTCATCACCTTGTTGCCGACGACGAACAATGGCGTGCCGGTGGCGCCGAGCGCGCCGGCGAGCTTGAAGTTGCGCGCCAGCTCGGCCTCGGCGTCGGGGCTCGGCGTGACCGGGGTCCGGAGCCCGGCCGCGCGGCTGGCCACCGCGATCGTCTCGGGCCCGGGCCGTCCGGCCTCCCACAGGGCATCGTGGAACTGGCGGAAGTGGCCGGCCTTCGATGCCGCCAGCGACAGGCGCGCGGCGGCGACGCTTTCCGGTCCGAGGATCGGCAGCTCGCGATAAACGACGCGCAGGCCCTTATCTTCCTTGAGGAGCCGCTCGATGTGCGGGTTGCTCGCCTTGCAATAGGGGCAGGCGTAATCGAAGAATTCGACCAGCACGACGTCGGGCTTGGCGGCGCCTTTCCACGACGAGGCGTACGGCGTTTCGATCGCGGCCCGCTGGGCGGTGAGGGTCGGCTCGTACTGGCGGTCGCGCAGCGCGTCGGAGGCGGCGACGAGGATCTGCGGGTCGGCCATCAGGCCCTGGCGGACGATCCGGCTGCCGACGAACTGGGGCGCCGCGTACAGCAAGGCGGCGGCGGTCAGGGCCGCTCCGATCACGCCTCCGCCGATCGCCGGCCACAGCGCCGACCGGCGCTTCTCGCCTGGCTGGTCCCGCTCGCTCACCGGTCGCGCTTGTCCTTCTTGTCTTTCTTCAATTCGGTTCGGGACACCATGGCGATGTCCTGCGCGCGAAGATAGTCCGGGGTGCCCTGGGGAATGCCCTTCATGGCCATTTCCGCGCTGGCCAAAGCGAGCTTCGGCTCGCCTTCGAGGTTGTTGCGCTCGGCCGTCGCCAGCGCGGCGCGCGGCTGGTCGCCCTCGCGGTCGTAGATGATGCCGAGCTGGTACCAGGCGAACGGGTTCTGGTTGTCGCGGTTGACGGCCGCCTTGAGCACCTGCTTGGCCTCGGCGAAATTCTTCGGATCCTCGGTCGAAATCAGCGCGTGGCCGAGCATCGCGGCGATCAGCGGCTGGTCGGGCGCCCGCTCGGTCGCATCGCGCAGCGGCGCGATCGCTTCGGCGGGCTTGCCGGATTCAAGCAGGATCTGCCCCTCCAGCTCGAGGAAGAACGGGTCGTGGGGATCGCTCTTAAGGAGCGCGCCGGCTTCGGCCAGCGCTTTGTCCGGGTAGGCGCCGATATGATAGGCATAGGCGCGCGCATAATGCGCCGGGATGCTCTGGTCGCTCTCGGGATATTTGGCGATCGCGCGCTTCGGGTCGACGAAGCCGATCAGCTTGGCCTTGACGCGCTGGAAGCGGGCCTCGAGCGCCGGATCGGACGGACGGTTCCAGGCCGGGTCCTTCTGGTAGATCTGCAGCAGGGTCTGGATGCGTTCGCTCGATAGCGGGTGGGTCTGGTCGTAGCTGTCTTTGGCCGCCACCGAGAGCCGGAACTCCTCGTTCTGGAGCTTCTTGAAGAACTCGATGCTGCCTCGGCCGCTGATGCCGGCCTTGGAGAGATATTTGGCGCCGGCGAGGTCGGCGGAGCTTTCCTGGGTGCGGCTGAAGGCGAGGAAGCGGCCGAGCGCGGCCCGCTGCCCGGCCATCATGATGCCCATGCCGGCATCGCCGGCGCCGGCCGCGATCGCCAGCGCGCCGAGGACCAGGGTCGCGAGGCTGATCCCGGTCGCCTCGCTGTTGCCCTCGGCGAGGCGGATCGAGTGGCCGCCGGCGACGTGGCCGAGCTCGTGGGCGATGACGCCCTGCAGCTGGTTGACGTTGTCGGCCGCGACCAGCAGGCCGGACTGGATGTAGACCGTCTGCCCGGTGGCGACGAAGGCGTTGATCTCGGGGTCCTGGAGCAGGACGACGCTGGTCGACTTGGGGTCGAGGCCGGCGGCGGTGATCAGCGGCCGGGCGACATCGCGGAACAACAGCTCGGTCTCGCTGTCGCGGAGGACCGACTGGGCGGCGGCCGGCCGCGCCGCCGCAAAGGCCAGCACCAGCGCGAGCATCAGCAGCCGCGCCGTCCTCGACCAGAGGCTGGACAGCGCGTTGGACGTCGGGCCGGAACGGGGGAACGCCATGCCCCCGCTTACCATCCTCGCGGCTGAACGGGCGATGAAAGTTGCCCTGGCCGTGAGCGCCGGTCTTACCCGAAGGTCCGCGACCACCAGCCCGACCGCCGCTCGCCGTCCGCGTCGGACATCGCGGAGTCATTGTCGGGCGACGGCACGGACTTGGAGGTCGGCTCGGACTCGCGGGCCGGAGCAGGTTTTGCGCGCGGCTGGGCGGGTTCCGCCGTCGCCGCTTTCGAGCGCCGCTTGCGCACCGGCTTGGTGGGCTCCGGTCCGGGATCGGGCTCGGGCTTGGGCTCGGGTTCGGGCGCCGGAGTCTGGGCCGTCTTCGTGCTTGCCGCGGAGCCCTTGCGGGCGCGCGGCCGGCGGCGGGCCTTGGGCCCCTCGGCCTCGGCCATCGGCTCCTCGGGCGCCTCTCTAGCGGCGATCGGCGGCTCCTCGGCGATTGGCCGCTCGATCATCGGCGAGCTGCCAGCTTCAACCTCGGCCTCGACCTCGACCTCGCGCTGCGCCTCGGCTCCGGCCGCCTTCCCGCGTCCACGCCGCCGCCGCGAGCGCGGCTTGGGCGCCTCGGCTTCGCCATCGTTCTCGTACCCCTCGACGGGAATCGCGGGCGGCAAAGCCTCGGCCTCGACCTGCTCTTCAGTCGCGGCAGGGCCTTCGCCATGCTCGCGGCGACCGCGGCCGCGTCCGCCACGCCGCCGCCGCCGCCGCCGCCGTGGGCCTTCGCCCTCGTCGTCGCGCTCGCGTTCGCGGCCTCGATCCCGGTCATGGTCGCGGGGGGCCTGCTCGGCGAGCTCCTCGGCCTCCTCGGCCCCGACCAGCGCGGCTTCGATCTCTTCCTCTTCCTCGAACTCGTCCTCGTCGTCCTCGGCGGGAGCGGCAATCGCCTCGACCCGCTGCGGCGCCACCGGGCGCGGCCCGGAGCTCTCGACGCTCATCCGCGCGCCCTCGAGGCTCTCGTCGATCACGACCTCGATCGAGACGCCGTAGCGCTGCTCGATTTCGCCCAGCTCGGCGCGCTTCTTGTTAAGCAAATAGACCGCGGCCTCGCGCCCGGCGCGGAGCTGGATCTTCTCGCCCCGCCCGCGGGCGGCTTCATCCTCGACCATCCGGAGAGCCGACAGGCCCGCCGACGCCGCGGTGCGCATCAGCCCGGTGCCCTCGCAATGCGGGCACGCCTTGGTCGATGCCTCGAGCACGCCGGTGCGCAGCCGCTGGCGGCTCATCTCCATCAGTCCGAAGCTCGAGATGCGCCCGACCTGGATGCGGGCGCGGTCGTTCTTCAAGGCCTCCTTCATCGCCTTCTCGACTTTGCGGACATGGCTCGATTGCTCCATGTCGATGAAGTCGATGACGACCAGCCCGGCCATGTCGCGCAGCCGCAGCTGGCGGGCGATCTCGGCCGCCGCCTCGAGGTTGGTGGCGTAGGCCGTCTGCTCGATATTGTGCTCGCGGGTCGAGCGGCCCGAGTTGATGTCGATCGACACCAGGGCCTCGGTCGGGTTGATCACCAGATAGCCACCGGACGCGAGCTGCACGACCGGGTGATACATCGCCGACAGCTGGTCTTCGACGCCGTGGCGCTGGAACAATGGCGTCACCTCGGCGTGCTGCTTCACGCGCCGGACGTGGCTCGGCATCAAGAGCTTCATGAAGCCGCGGGCCGCTTTATAGCCTTCGTCGCCTTCGACCAGCACCTCGTCGATCTCGCGGTGGTAGAGGTCGCGGATGGCGCGCTTGATGAGGTCGCTGTCGCGATAGATCAGGGCCGGGGCGCTGCTTTTCAAAGTGCGCTCGCGGATCTCGTCCCACAGCCGCGCGAGATAGTCGAAGTCGCGCTTGATCTCGACCTTGGTGCGGGACAGGCCGGCCGTGCGGACGATCAGCCCCATCACCGACGGCAGGTTCAAATCGGCCATGATCGACTTCAGGCGCTTGCGGTCGGCGCCGTCCGAGATCTTGCGGCTGATCCCGCCGCCGTGGCTGGTATTGGGCATCAGCACGCAATAGCGGCCGGCGAGGCTCAAATAGGTGGTCAGCGCGGCGCCCTTGTTCGAGCGCTCCTCCTTGACGACCTGGACCAGCAGCACCTGGCGGCGCTGGATGACGTCCTGGATCTTGTAGCGGCGGCGCAGGGACTCGCGCCGCTTGCGGAGCTCGTCGGCGGCCGATTCATCGACCGGCGAGCGGCTCGAGCCGGTACCGGTCTCGACCGATTCGTCGTCGGCCAAGCCATGATCGCCGCCATTATCGCCACCGTTGTCGTACTCGTCGCCGGTCTCGTCGTCGCGGCGCTTGCTCGACGCGCGGTCCTCGGCGTCATATTCGGCCGAGCGCAGGCGCTCTTCCTCGGCGGCGTGCTCGGCTTCCTCGCGGAGCAGGGCATCGCGATCCGCCTTGGGGATCTGGTAGTAATCGGGGTGGATTTCCGAAAAAGCGAGGAAGCCGTGGCGATTGCCGCCGTAGTCGATAAACGCCGCCTGGAGCGACGGTTCGACCCGCGTCACCTTGGCTAGATAGATATTCCCCTTGAGCTGTTTGTGCTCGGCGGACTCGAAGTCAAACTCCTCGATCCGGGTTCCCTTGACGACCGCGACCCGGGTTTCCTCCGGGTGGCGCGCGTCGATCAGCATGCGCATGGACATTGAAAATTCTCCGGGCGCGCCATGCAAACCGGTGAGGCCGGCGGCGCGCCATCAAAAGGGCCACGACCGGCGGCACGGGGCCGGGGGATGTGGCGGGATTTTTAGGTACTGCTTCTGCTGCACAGGCCATCCCGCGAAGTCTCGTGGGAAACACGCCCGTCTGCTCGGAATTGAGCGGACGATAGGCGTTCTGTGGCGTCATGTAGCGTCAACCTTGAGGCCGCCTGCCTTGCATGGGCCGCGGCGCGGATCCGTCCGGATGAACCGGCGGCGATTTGGGGTTAGCACCCACCGACCGCCGCCGCAACCGCGACAGCAGCGACCGTGGACCGGGACCGGATAATTTTTAATTAACCATATTGGCGTGATAGAAGGAGCGGGACCAACAATTTGAACGGGGATATGGCGGTAGGGCCGATACCAGTGAACAAGCTTGCGGGCGCGGGGGTAACCATCACCGCCGTCGCCCTCGCTGTGCTCGCGCTCGGCTCAAGCCGGGACGGAGCCGCCGCGACGATTGGCTCGAACGCCGCCCAGATCGGCGAGGCGCGGCGCGGCAGCGTCACCGTCCAGATCGCGCCGGCGGTGCCCGGCGTCGTCGTCACCGGCGCCAGGGCCGCCGGCCGCCCGATCGTCGTCATCGACCCCGGCCATGGCGGCCGCGACCCGGGGGCGACCGCGGTTTCCGGCGGGATCGTGGAAAAGGAGCTGACCCTGACCCTCGCCCGCGAGCTTCGCGACCGGCTGGTCGAGCGCGGCCGGGTCCGCGTCGCCTTGACCCGCGACAGCGACCGCTATTTGACCCTCGAACAGCGCGCCGGGGTCGCCCGCGGGCTCGGCGCCAGCCTATTCCTGTCGCTGCACATGGACAGCGCCCCCAACCCGCTGGCCCGCGGGGCGACCGTTTATTCGCTGTCCGACGTCGCCTCCGACGCCGAGGCGGCCAGCTTCGCCCGCGCCCAGAACGTCGACGGGGTGCTCGGAGTGGCAGACGGTTCGGTCCGCTCGATGCTGTCCGACCTCGCGCTGCGCAGCCAGATGAGCGCCTCGGCCGAGCTCGCCTCGCGACTGGTCCGCAAATCCGCGTGGCGGGTCGCGCTGCGCCCCGAGCCGCACCGATTCGCGACCTTCCACGTGCTGCGCCGCGCCGAGACGCCGGCGGTGCTGTTCGAGGCGGGCTATCTGAGCAATGTCGACGACGAAGTGCTGCTGCGCTCGCCCGAGCATCGCGCGGCGATCGTCGCCGGCCTCGCCGAAACCATCGAAGCCGACGTCGCCGCGCGCAGCCGTCGCTAAAGTGCCGCCGCTCATCGAGGCACCTTTCCGGGCTTGATCGAACCCGCTAGACGCTCGTCCAAATGAAGTTCGCCAAAGTGATACCCGGGCGCCTGACGGTTCCCGACGTGCGACTGCCTGATCTCGCCAGCTTCAACCGGCGAGTCCTCGATCGGATCGACCCGTGGTTCGAGCACCGCTGGGTGCGGCGGACGGCGTGGGTGGGCGGTGTCGGCTTCCTGTTCTTCGCCGCGGTGTGGCTGTTTTTCGCGACCGGCCTGCCGACCTCGGAGAAACTGCTCGCCTACCAGCCGCCGCTGCCGACCAATGTCCGCGGCTACGACGGCAACCCGGTCCAGACCTTCGCCCGCGAGCGCCGCGTCGAGCTCGCCTATGACGAATATCCGCCGCTGGTCATCCACGCCTTCATCTCGGCCGAGGACAAGACGTTCTTCCGGCACGGCGGGATCGATTATCCGGGGCTGGTCGGCGCGGTGTTCGATTATACCCGCAAAAGCGTCAGCGGCGGCCGCGCCAAGGGCGGCTCGACCATCACCCAGCAGGTCGCCAAAGCCCTGCTCCAGGACTCGAGCTACAGCGTCGGGCGCAAGATCCGCGAGGCGATCCTCGCTTTTCGTCTCGAATCGACGCTGAGCAAGGAGCAGATCCTCGAGCTCTACCTCAACCAGATCTTCCTCGGCCGGAATGCCTATGGCGTGCAGGCGGCGAGCCGCGCCTACTTCGACAAGGACGTCGGCGAGCTGACGCTTCCCGAGGCGGCCTACCTCGCGGTGCTGCCCAAGGCGCCATCCAACTATGACCCGGTGCGCGCGACGCAAAAGGCGATCAACCGCCGCAACTACGTGCTCCACGAAATGGAGGTCAACGGCTACATCACCCACGACCAGTTTCTGACGGCCACGGCCGCCCCGCTCGGCACTATCCGCTACGGCAGCAATGCCAAGTTCCGCGAGATGGGCGGCTATTTCATGGAAGAAGTCCGCCGCGACCTGATGAAGCGGTTCGGCGAATCCGCCGACGACGGCCCCAACAGCCTTTATGCCGGCGGCCTGTGGGTGCGCACGTCGATGGTCCCGTACATGCAGGACGCCGCCGCCGATGCGCTGCGCGAAGGGCTGGCCAATTTCGACGGCGGGCGCGGCTGGCGCGACCTCGGCCTGAGCGTCGACGTCTCCGGTGACTGGCGCGGCCAGCTCGACCGCGCCCAGGTCGGCACCGGCTTCCCCGATTGGCGCAAGGCGGTGGTGCTGTCGAAGGACGGCGGCGAGGCCCGGATCGGCTTCACCGACGGGTCCACGGGGACCTTGCCGGCTTCGGCGGCCTCGCAGCCCAAGAGCGGCGTCGGCGGGGCGGCATTCGGCTATTTCCGGCCCGGCATGATCATCATCGTCAAGAAGGTCGCCGGCGACAGCTACGCGCTGCGCTCGATCCCCGAAGTGTCGGGAGGAATGGTCGCCGAAGAGGTCCGCACCGGCCGTGTGATGGCGATGCAGGGCGGCTTCGACGCGATCGGCGCAAGCTACAACCGGGCGACCCAGGCGCTGCGCCAGCCGGGCTCGGCATTCAAGCCGGTGGTCTACGAGACCGCGCTCGAAAACGGGATGACGCCGGCGTCGATCATCGTCGATGCGCCGTTCTGCGTGTGGCAGGGCGCCGGCCTGGGCAACAAATGCTTCGTCAATTTCGACCGTCGCTATTCGGGCCCCAAGACGATGCGCTGGGGCGTCGAGCAGTCGCGCAACCTGATGACCATCCGCGCCGCGTCGCAGACCGGCATTTCGAAAGTCACCGACACCGCCCGCAAGCTCGGCGTCGGCGACTATCCCAACTATCTCGCGATCGCGCTCGGCGCCGGCGACACGACCGTGATGAGGCTCGTCAACGCCTATGCGATCCTCGCCAACCAGGGGCGGTCGGTGAGGCCGACGCTGATCGACTTCATCCAGGACCGCAACGGCAAGGTGATCTACCGCACCGACAATCGCTGCCAGGTGATGGAGAATTGCAATTCCGCCGACTGGGACGGCAAGGGCATGCCGCGGCCGCCGGTCAGGACCCGCCAGCTGCTCGAGCCGATGGCGGCGTTCCAGATGGTGCATATCATGGAAGGCGTGATCGAGCGCGGCACGGCAACCGTGCTGCGCGACCTCGATCGGCCGATGTTCGGCAAGACCGGCACGACGTCGGGCCCGACCAACGTGTGGTTCGTCGGCGGCACGCCGGAAATCGTCGCCGGGGTCTATATGGGCTACGACCATCCGCGCAGCCTCGGCGGCTATGCCCAGGGCGGCCGCATCGCCGCGCCGATCTTCAAGCAATTCGCCAAGACAGCGTTCGCTGGCCGGCCGAAGATTCCGTTCGTCGCGCCGGCGGGGATCCGCTGGGTGCGCATCGACCGGGCCAGCGGACGCCGCGTCTTCGGCATGTTCCCGACCGAGGAAGACCCGAAATCGCCGGTGATCTGGGAGGCGTTCCAGCCGCAGACCGAGCCGAGCCGCTCGTTCCGCCGAAGCCATAGCGGCACCGACGAGGAGGCGCAGGCCGCCGACCAGCAACCGGTCGTCAAGAACGGCAAGATGGTCCGGCGGACGCGCCCGGGCGTGCCGCGGCAATTGGTCCCGGGAGCGATTCCGCCCAGCAACCCCTTGCAAACGCGGCCGCCCACCTAATAGGCGAACCGCAAGCGCTGGATTCGCCATGAGAATCCAGCCCGCGTTCAACCGGAGACAATGATGCGCGCCGAAGCGCAGGCCCATATCGACGAGATCAACGCCGCGACCGCGCTGCTGCGCCGGTTCCTCGACTGGGACCGCGCCCAGCGGCGGCTCGAGGAATTGAACGCCAAGGTTGAGGAGCCGGCCCTGTGGGACGACCCCAAGGCGGCGCAGGAGGTGATGCGCGAGCGTCGCCGACTCGACGAGGCGATCAATGCTACCAAGGCGATCGAACGCGAACTGTCCGATACCGCCGAGCTGATCGAGATGGCCGAAGCGGAAGGCGACGAGGCGCTGGTCGTCGAGGGCATTCACAGCCTCGCCGACCTTGCCGCGCGAGCCGAGCGCGACAAGGTCGCGGCGCTGCTGGCCGGGGAGGCCGACGCCAACAACAGCTACATCGAGGTCAACGCCGGCGCCGGCGGCACGGAGAGCCAGGACTGGGCCGAGATGCTGCAGCGGATGTACACCCGCTGGGGCGAGCGCCACGGGATGAAGGTCGAGGTGGTCGACTATCACGCCGGCGAGCAGGCCGGGATCAAGTCGGCGACGCTGCTGGTCAAGGGCGAGAACGCCTACGGCAATCTGAAGACCGAGAGCGGGGTCCACCGACTGGTGCGGATCAGCCCCTACGACAGCTCGGCGCGCCGCCACACCAGCTTCGCCAGCGTCTGGGTCTACCCGGAAGTTGACGACGATATCGACATCGAGGTCAACGAAGCGGACTTGCGGATCGACACCTATCGCGCGTCGGGAGCCGGCGGGCAGCACGTCAACACCACCGACAGCGCGGTCCGCATTACCCATGTCCCGAGCGGGATCGTCGTCGCCTGCCAGAACCAGCGCTCGCAGCACAAGAACCGCGCCGAGGCGATGAAGCAGCTCAAGGCCCGGCTCTACGAGGCCGAGCTGCAGCGCCGCGAGGCGGAGAGCGATGCCCAGAACGCCGCCAAGACCGACATCGGCTGGGGCCACCAGATCCGCAGCTACGTCCTGCAGCCGTACCAGCTGGTCAAGGACCTGCGCACCGGCGTCACCTCGACGTCGCCGGGCGACGTGCTCGACGGCGATCTCGACCGGTTCATGGCGGCGGCCCTGTCGCAACGCGTGACCGGGGAGCAGGTCGAGGTCGAGGATGTGGAATAGGTCGAGCTGGCTGCTGCTGCTTGCGGCTGCGCTGTCGGCTTGCCGGCAGGCGCCGGACGAGCGGCGCTTTCCCAAGCCCCACCGCGACGTCGCGCCGATCGTCGGCGATGCCTTCTCGACCGAGGACGCGCGCGACCGGCTGGGCGAGGCCGAGCAGGTGATGGAGCTCGCCGCCGTCGAGCCGGGCATGTGGGTCGCCGACGTCGGCGCCGGGGAGGGCTACTACACGGTCCGCCTGGCGCCCGTGGTCGGGCGGCGCGGCCGCGTGCTGGCCGAGGACATCATCGCCGACACCCGCGACCGGCTCGCCCAGCGCGTGCAGCGCGAGCGGCTCGACAATGTCGCGGTGCTGCTCGGCAAGCCCGACGACCCGATGCTTCCGCCGCGATCGTTCGACCGCATCTTCCTGGTTCACATGTACCACGAGGTGCAGTCGCCCTACGCGTTCCTGTGGAACCTGCGCGACGGGCTGAAACCGTCGGGCGAAGTGGTGGTGGTCGATGCCGACCGGCCGACCAAGCGGCACGGCATTCCGCCGGCGCTGCTGACGTGCGAGTTCGCCGCGCTCGGGATGCAGCGAGTCAAGATGACGATGCTGACCGGTGGCGATGCCTATCTGGCGGCGTTCCGGATTGCGGCGCCGCGGCCCCAGCCGGCCGAGATCAAGGCCTGCAACGGTTAGAGCAGGCCCATGCGGCGCAGGCTGGTGCATTGCAAGCCGGCGAAAACCAAATGATCAACGATCGCGCAGTCGAGCGCTTCCGCCGCCGACGCCAGCCGGCGCGTCGCCCGGCAATCGGCGGGGCTCGGCCGCGCGTCGCCGCTGGGATGGTTGTGGGCGAGGATCAGGCCGGCGCTGCCGTGGACCGCCGCATCGGCGATGATCGAGCGCAGCGGGAACTCGGCGCCGCTGGCATCGCCGTCGTGGCGGGTCAGGTGGAGGCAGCGCGCCTGGTCGTCGACATGCGCGACCCACAGGATTTCGCGGCGCGGGGCGTCGGCGAAGCAGCCGGCGAAGAAGCCGCGGGCTGCCTTCAGCCCGTCGAGTATCAGAGGGTGTTCGGCACGCTGATATCGCATGGCCGGGACGTAGGGGATGGATGGTTAGCGGACCACTGTAACCGTGTCCGGCGTGGACCCAAACAACCGCCGTAGCGGACCAATCGCGCCCCCTTGGTGCCGCCGCGCGCAGCGTATAGGGAGGGCCTTCGATGCGCCAATATCTCGACCTGATGCGCCACATCCTCGACCACGGTGTCGAGCAAATGGACCGCACCGAGACCGGCACGCTGACCCATTTCGGCGCCCAGATGCGCTTCGACCTCGCCGACGGCTTCCCGCTGCTGACGACCAAGAAGCTGCACTTGCGCTCGATCATCGTCGAATTGCTGTGGTTCCTGCGCGGCGACACCAACGTCCGCTGGCTGCAGGAGCGCAACGTCAAGATTTGGGACGAGTGGGCGGATGACAGCGGCGATTTGGGCCCGGTCTACGGCAAGCAGTGGCGCGACTGGGAAACGGCCGACGGACGCCACGTCGACCAGATCCGGCAGCTGATCGAGCTGATCAAGCGCGAGCCGTCATCGCGCCGCCAGATCGTCACCGCCTGGAACCCGGGCGAGACCGAGCGCATGGCGCTCGCCCCGTGCCACTGCCTGTTCCAGACCCAGGCGGCGGGCGGCCGGCTCAACCTCCAGCTCTACCAGCGCAGCGCCGACATCTTCCTCGGCGTGCCGTTCAACATCGCCAGCTATGCGCTCCTGACCCACATGCTGGCGCGCGAATGCGGGCTCGAGCCCGGCGTGTTCGTGTGGACCGGCGGCGATTGCCACCTTTACTCCAACCACCTCGAGCAGGCGCGGCTGCAGCTCACGCGCGAGCCCAAGCGGTTGCCGCGCCTGGTGCTCAAGGATCGCGGCCAGCCGATCGACGGCTACGAGCCCGACGATTTCGCGTTCGAAGCCTATGAGCCGCACCCGCACATCGCCGCGCCGGTCGCGGTCTGACCGCCAGCTTCCCACCAACGGTGAGAAAATTGCGGTGGCAAAATGGAGCGCTTTGCCGCGAGGGGCGTTCGTTCAGCTGTTAGACAGGAGAGAAGCACATGATTCGCAAGCTGGTGACTATGGTACTGATCGGCGGGGCGCTCGCCATGTCGGCGTGCAACACCGTCCGCGGCGCTGCCAAGGACGTGAATTCGGCGGCAAACGCGGTCGACAACGCCACCTGAATCGGGTCATGGTCATTTCGCCTGTGTAAGGAGAGACTGGCCATGGTTCGTAAGGTTGTGACGATTGTTTTGATTGGAAGCGGGATTGCGCTCGCCGCGTGCAACACCGTGCGCGGCGCGGCGGCCGACGTGAATTCCGCCGCGAACGCAACGGAGAATGCGATCAAGGGCCAATAACGCCGTTGGCCGTGACCAAATAAAAGCCCCGCCGGCGATGAGCCGGCGGGGCCTTTTTTGTGCCGGATGAAGGCGATCAGCCCTTCAGATATTCGCCCGCGTCGGCGTCGAGCCCGTGGCCCGACGGAGTCACCGCCGCCAGCGGATCGGAGTTGAGCGCCGCTTCCGGGCCCTGGGCCAGTTCCGCCGCATGCTCCTCGGCCGCGCTGTTCGGCAGGATCAGCGATTCCTGGAGCTTGCGCTGCGCCGCCCGGAGCGCGGTATCGCGGCTCGAGGCCGCGACCCGCAGGCGGTTCATGCCGGCGCCGGTGCCGGCCGGGATCAGGCGGCCGACGATCACATTCTCCTTGAGCCCGTTCAATGTGTCGATCTTGCCCTGGACCGCGGCTTCGGTCAGCACCCGGGTGGTCTCCTGGAACGACGCCGCCGAGATGAAGCTGCGGGTCTGCAGCGACGCCTTGGTGATGCCGAGCAGGACCGGCTTGCCCTCGGCCTTCTTCTGCTTCTTTTCGAGCGTGGCGTTGGCCTCGTCCATCTCGTCGCGGTCGACCTGCTCGCCGGCGAGCAAGGTGGTGTCGCCGCCGTCGGTGATCTCGACCTTCTGCAGCATCTGGCGAACGATCACCTCGATGTGCTTGTCGTTGATCTTGACGCCCTGCAGCCGGTAGACCTCCTGGATCTCGCTGACGAGATATTCGGCCAGCGCCTCGACGCCCAAGACCTCGAGGATGTCGTGCGGATCGGGTGAACCGCCGACGAGGTTGTCGCCGCGCTTCACGTAATCGCCTTCCTGGACGTCGATCACCTTCGACTTCGGCACGAGATATTCGACCGCCTCGGAACCGTCGTCGGGGATGATCGCGATCTTGCGCTTGGCCTTGTAGTCCTTCTTGAAGCTGACCTTGCCCGAGACCTTGGCGATGATCGCATTCTCCTTGGGCTTGCGGGCCTCGAACAGCTCGGCGACGCGCGGCAGGCCGCCGGTGATGTCGCGGGTCCGCGCCGCTTCGCGCGGCATCCGGGCGAGCACTTCGCCGGCTTCGACCGCTTGCCCGTCCTCGATCGCGATGATCGCTCCGGAAGCGAGGCGATAGACGCCGGCTTCCTTGGCCCCGGCGCCGGTCAGCGTCAGGCGCGGGTGAAGCGCGTCCTTCTTCGACTTGGCCATGTCCTCGGTGACGACCCGCTGGGCGATGCCCGTCGATTCGTCGGTGACCTCGGTCATCGTCCGGTTCTCGATCAGGTCCTGGTACTTAACGACGCCGCCCTTCTCGGTGATGACCGGGCTGTAGGACGGGTCCCACTCGGCGACGCGGTCGCCGCGGCTGACGATGTGGCCGCTCTCGCACAGCAGATGGGCGCCGTACGGGACGCGGTGGGTTGAAAGCTCGCGCCCGTCCATGTCGAGGATCGCGATCTCGCCCGAGCGCGACAGCGACACGTGCCGGCCGCGTGGGTCGATGATCATCGGCATGTCGCGGAACTCGATGGTGCCGTCGACCGGCGCCTCGAGGTTCGACTGCTCATTGAGCTGCGCCGCGCCGCCGATGTGGAAAGTCCGCATCGTCAGCTGGGTGCCGGGCTCGCCGATCGACTGCGCGGCGATCACTCCGACCGCCTCGCCGATGTTGACCGGGGTGCCGCGGGCGAGGTCGCGCCCGTAGCATTTGGCGCACACGCCCTGTTTGGACGCGCAGATCAGCGGCGAGCGGATGCGCACGCCCTGCAGGCCGATCTCCTCGATCCGCAAGACCATCGCCTCGTCGAGCAAAGAGCCCTCGGGGATGATCACTTC
>Ga0255312_1000033_pt1 | contig 19856 bp, 20 predicted proteins | sample EtOH5_T0_E5_meta_FD_202081 | JGI IMG/M metagenome (GOLD analysis project Ga0255312, IMG submission 202081) | Sandy soil microbial communities from University of British Columbia, Vancouver, Canada - EtOH5_T0_E5 | ecosystem: Engineered > Artificial ecosystem > Sand microcosm > Unclassified ...
ACGATCTCGACTTGCCGCAGCATGTACTGCGCTTTTGGGAAAGCCGTTTTCACGAAATCAAGCCGATGAAGCGCGGCGGAGGACGCCGCTATTACCGGCCGGACGACATCGACCTGCTGCGCGGCATACGCCACTTGCTTTACGGCGAGGGCTACACCATTCGCGGTGTGCAGCGAATTTTGCGCGAGCAAGGCTCGAAGTTCGTGCAGGCCGTGTGGGAGGACGGTGCGCCGCAGCCGCCCCATGGCGTCGTTGAGAGCGAGGAACAATACGCCGAAGAGAACGCGACGGTCGAAAACCTTCTCGAGGAAGAGAGTGGTATCCGTGGCCGGCTGTCATCGTTGATCGGCCGCGATCTGGGCGACAGGCAGGACGACGCCACGGCACGGATTGACCCGCCGATGGCGAGCGCACCAATGCCGCGCGTCGAACCCGCTGACCGCGCGCTCCATGGCGGCAGTGCCATCGATCAGTCGGTGCAGCAACTGCAGGACGCCGTGCCGACGGCGTCGCGTCAACCTTCGCCGGCCATGACCGGCGGGTTGGGCGGTGAGGATTTGCATAAATTACGCGCGGTCCTGCATGACCTCGTCGAGTGTCGCAAACTGATTGATGCCGTGGTGGCAAGGCCGCATTAGGCCAGTTTCCCATTCAGCCTTTGAACCGGACGGGCATGGTGCACGACCAATGGCCGTGTAGAATGGTTTGGCCGTTCGGAGGGGGTGCATGGGGAAGCTCGCAAGGGCCGTGCTGCTTGCGATTGCGACCGTCGCAGGTGCGTTGGCGCCTGCGTATGGGCAACCGACGCCTCCTCCCAATATTCCCCCGCCCACGATCATTGACCGCGGAACGCCGATCACGCCGCTCGGCTGGTTCGTCATCGGCTCGGTCGGGTGCGCGGCCGTGTCGCCGATGATCGGCACGGTGATACTGGGCCGCGAGCTCACGCTCAACGAAGCCTACCGCTCGACCCTGGGGTGCTTCCTCGGGCCGATCGGATGGCTATTGGCCGATGCCCTGGTGCCGCCCACGATCACAACGCAAATCCAGACGCAAACCCAAACGCAGACCTCGAAGCCGCCGCCCCGGCAGCAGCGCACGGGCCGGGGGCGTAATTTCAAGATACCGCCCCAGGGCGAGACGCGGTTCGTCGGGAACGAAATCCTGGTCGAATTTGGATCTGGCGCAACGGCGCAGATGCGTAATGTGCTCCTCACAACGCTTCAATTGACTGAGTTGGAGACACAGACGTTCGAATTGACCGGACGCCGGCTCAGCCGCTTGCGCATTGACGGCACGCGGTCAGTGCCGGCAACGCTGAGCCTGATCGCCCGCAATTATCCTGGCGTGTCGGGCGGCTGGGCCAACATGGTCTATGTCGGCGCGCAGACATCGGCACCGGCAGTTCAGGCGCCGCCGGCCGCCAGTTCCGCGCAATACGTCGTGAACAAGCTGCATCTCTTGGAAGCGCATCGCATCACCGGCGGCGACGACGTGCTGGTCGCGGTGATCGATTCAAAAATCGACACGAAACATCCCGACCTTACCGGCGTGGTCGCCGAAGAATACGATGTCGTCGGCTCGCCGGCGGTCGCCCATTCGCACGGCACGGCCATGGCAGGCGCAATTGCCGCGCGCAGTAAGCTGGTTGGTGTTGCACCGAAAGTGAAGCTGCTCGCGGTGCGCGCGTTTTCGGGCTCGGGAGAAAGTGCGGAAAGCACCACGTTCAATATTCTCAAGAGTGTCGATTGGGCTGCGCGCAAGAACGCGCGCATCATCAATATGAGCTTTGCGGGCCCTCCCGACGACCTGTTACGTGAGATGCTTGCCAAGGCAAATGCGCGGGGCATCGTGCTGATTGCCGCCGTCGGCAATGCCGGTCCACGGTCGCCGCCGCTCTATCCGGCTGCCGACGCGGGTGTCATCGGCGTGACGGCAACGGATGTGGACGACAAGCTGATGCCGCAGGCCAACCGGGGGCCACAAGTTGCTGTGGCGGCGCCCGGTGTCGAGATCCTCGCTGTCGCACCCGATGGGACGTATCAGGTGACGTCGGGCACTTCCATCGCAGCCGCGCATGCCAGCGGAGTCGCGGCCCTCCTGCTGGCGTCGAAACCGAACCTGACGCCTGCCCAGGTACGCGCCAGCCTCACCCGTGCCGCGACGCGGATCCCGGGAAAGCGCAATGAGGTCGGAGCCGGGGTCATCGACGCGCTGGCCGTGATCAATCCAAGTCGCAAATAGCCTTGCCGCAAATAGCCTTACGGGGGCGCGATCTGATCTGCTAGGTAAGGTCTCCACGTCATTTCTCTGGATCGATCGCTATGGCCGCGCCGGATTCCCTCATCGTTGAACGTCCGTCCAGCGACATTGTTGTCCTGAGGATCAACCGCCCGCAGGTGCGCAATGCGCTCAATCTGGATGTGCGCACGCGGCTTGCCGACGAAGTGACGCGCTGCGGTGCCGATAACACCGTGCGCTGTGTCATCGTCACCGGCTCGGAAGTCGCATTTGCAGCCGGGGCCGACATTGGCGAGATGGCCGAGGCGGGTCCTGTCGAGGTCATGTCGCGCAATGTGCAGAAATACTGGCGCGCGCTCATGGACTGTCCAAAGCCGCTTATCGCGGCGGTAGAGGGTTTTGCGCTTGGCGGCGGACTTGAGCTGGCATTGTGCGCAGACATTATTATTGCGGGTGAGGGGGCAAAGCTCGGCCTGCCGGAGGTCAAGGTCGGCATTCTCCCTGGTGGTGGCGGCACGCAAAAGCTGGCCCGGCTTGTCGGGCGCCACCGCGCCATGTTGCTGATCATGACGGGGAAAATGTTTAACGCCGCAGAGGCTTTGGGCATGGGTGTCGTCAGCGAAGTCGCGCCCTCCGGTCAGGCGCTCCCGCGCGCGCTCGAAATTGCCCGCGACATTGCGGCGATGCCGGCGGTGTCAATCATGCAGATCAAGGAAATCATCAATGCGGGGCTTAATGCGCCGCTCGATACGGCGTTGATGCTGGAGCGCAAGGCGTTCCAGCTGCAATTCGCTACGCGCGATCAGAAGGAAGGCATGCGTGCCTTCATGGAAAAAAGAAAACCCAAGTTCGAAGGGCAGTAGCGCGTGGCGTTCTACCTTTCCCGGCCCGATCTTGTCGCCGCGGTGTTCGGCACCGGCACCATGGGTCGTGGCATCGCTCAATTGTGTGCGCAAGCCGGGCTCACGACCTTATTGTTCGATTCAAACAGCGGCGCGGTAACGCAAGCCATCGCCGCGATCGACAAAGGCCTCGAAGGGCTGGTGTCGAGGGGGCGCATGACCGCCGAGACAAAGAAGGACGTGCTCGGCCGCCTGCAACCGATCAGCACCTACGATGAGTGCGCAAAAGCGGGGATTGTGATCGAAGCCATCGCCGAGGATATCTCGGCCAAGCGCTCTTTGTTTCGCGAGCTCGAGCAGCGGGTGGCTGCCGATGCCGTACTGGCAACGAATACATCGTCCTTGTCGGTCACCGAAGTTGCCGCCGGATGCGCGCAACCGCAGCGCGTTGCCGGCCTGCATTTTTTCAATCCTCCGCCGTTGATGAAGCTGGTTGAGGTTATCGGCGGCCTGCGCACTGAGCCCGGGGTCGTGGAGTCGCTGGTGGAATTTGCACGGCGGATCGGCAAGCATCCGATCGTCGCCGCGGACTCGCCTGGCTTCGTGGTCAATCACGCGGGCCGCGCCTACGGTCCCGAAGCGCTGCGCATTGTCGCGCAAGGAATTGCAACCCCGCAGGAAGTCGATGCGCTGATGAAAGAGTCGGCCGGATTCCGCATGGGACCATTCGAGCTGCTCGATCTTGTCGGTGGCGATGTCACACACGCGGTGATGGTGAGCATCTTTGAACAATTTTTTGATGAACCCATGTACCAGCCATCGGCACAAATGGCGGTGCGCGTCGCGGGTGGTCTGCTCGGCCGGAAATCGAAGCAGGGTTTCTACAGTTATGAGGGCGTGCCTGAGAAAGACAAGCCGACCGTGCCAGTCCCTTCGGGGGCGAAGCCCGCCGCGGCCTGGGTCGCGGACGAGGACGGCGGGCCCGAGCTTGCCGAATGGCTGAAAAGCGGTGGCGTCAAAGTCCAGTTCGGCGGTACGCCAGCGGCGGGAATTCCGTGTTTTGTCGAGCCGCTTGGGGAGGATGCCTCGGGTATGGCCGTGCGGTTGCAACTCGATCCGGCGCGGACCGTTGCGGTCGATATGTTCGGGCGGTTTTCCGGTCGTCGAACGCTAATGAAAACGCCGCTTACCAATCCGGACGTCCTCGCCGCTGCAGTAGCTGCGCTGTCAACGGAAAAAACACCGGTCACCGTGATCAACGACAGTCCGGGCTTCGTCGTGCAGCGGCTGCTCGCGATGATCGTCAATATTGGCACTCGCATCGCCGAGTTGCGTATTGCGGCGCCGGCCGACATCGACACGGCCGTTGAGCTCGGTCTCAACTATCCGAAGGGACCGCTCGCGCTTGGAGATGCGCTCGGTCCCGCCCGTGTGCTTGCCGTGCTGGACGGAATGCAGGCCATCACACGCGATCCGAAGTATCGTGCTACCACCTGGCTGCGCCGGCGCGCGCGGCTCGGGGTGTCGCTCCATACGCCTGATTGAATCACCTGAAAAAACGCGTGAACAGTTTAAATTGTAAGTGGATAACCGCTTTTCGCGCCGCGCCAGCCGGTTACCATCAAGTGCATGCTCAAAGCCCCGACCGACGCGGACCTTATCCGACTGCGGCAGTTCTTGCGCAGACTTGAAACCGACGCGAAAGGCGCGCTCGACGAGGCGGGCGCCTGCCGCCGGGAAATAGAAAGATTAAAAGACGAGATCGCCTATCTCGAGGCCGCCCGCTCGAAAGCCTACCTGGCGCAGATTGGTATCGACTTTGGAGCCTCCGGATCCGGGCGGTGGAATTATTCTGCTCAGCGCGGCAAGCCGAGTATGTAAAACCTCAGGGTTGTTGGCACACCGAACGCTGCCACGCGTCATCTATATCGTCTCATTCGAGCGATGTAACGGGTCCAGGTCCGTATCTCTTTGCTAATTTCTTAAACCAACCCGGCAGAGTTGCTGCTGACCTTACCGAAACCTTCGTAAACAGCGGCGGTGGTGATTCACCGCCCGAGAACTCGACCCGTATCACTTGCTGGCGTTCAACAGGGATGAAAGACCGTTGAAATTCCCGCGGAAGCGCCGCCGCGAAGGGCTCGACGCGGGTAATCACCCCGCGCGCGGTTTGCAGGCCGGTCTGGACCGTCACCTCATCGCCTACGTTGACGCTGTAGAGGCTGCCAGTGGGTATATAGGCGAGGACGAAGCGTCGATTGCCGTTCAATTCGACAATAGGCTCACCTGCGCGGACCACTGAACCTTTGTTGGCCGCGAGACGCGTCACAACACCGGAAATAGGTGCGGCCAATCGGCCATCATCGTAGATCCGACGGAGATCGCCAAACGCAGCCTGCGCCTCGGCCAACGCCGAGCCCATTTTGGTCAACTCACTTTCAATGATCCGCTTTTCTGATCTCAGCGACTGCAAGTCTTGAACCCCACGGAACTCATTTTCGAGTGCAGTTGTGTGTTGATTGAGGGCCAAATAACGATTTTCGAGCAGTGTCTCCAGTTCCTTGCGTGCGCTGGTTGCGAACTTCTCGCGGTTCTCAGCGACCGGAATTACTGCATCCACGATTTCGCTGCGGATACGCAGTTCACTTTGTCGGATGCTTCGTGTCGCGACCTCGCCGCTGAGCCTGGCCAGCGTTTCCGCAACGGTCTGGGAAGATACGATTGCCACGGTCTTGCCGGCTTCGATCGTTTCGCCCTCTCGAACCAGGACATCACGAAGCGTTACAGGGTATTCGGCTGCAACGACCGCAGGTTCACCGAGGACAAGCCCTTCGCCGCGCAAAAAATGCGATCACCGAAAAAGAAATTTCCGAGCCAGATTGCAAGCGCCAACACGCTCGTAAGACACTGGCGCTGAAATGTACAATGCGAGGATTGAGATTGGCGGCGAGGGCCGAATGCAGGTTCACAATAAAGCGCAACTCACCAGCTACACTGTCTACCGATGTAACCCTGGCTGCTTATTCGTCGACGAAGTCACTGCAAAAGAACCAGCGCCACTACCCAGAGGCCATTTGGAATTGTCATCGACCTATCGGTCAAATACGACTTTGTCGCCGCCACCTCCCGCCCAAGGGTAATAAGACAGCATCGGAACGCGGCGTTCCCATCTTCCTATTCTAGCCTTTGGTTTGTTTGGTCGGGGCGGCGGGATTTGAACCCACGACCCCTTGTCCCCCAGACAAGTGCGCTAACCGGGCTGCGCCACGCCCCGACCGAGAACGGCGCGGACTATAGGGATGTGCCGGCGCGAGTCAAACAATGGAACCGCGCCTGAACCTTGACCGACCTCACCGAGGTACTACCAGCGCGCAAAGATTTCTCAACAAAGCGTCGGAATAGTAGATTGAATGGCCGCGGGGGTGGGGACCAGGTGACTGTGAAAAAAACGATCATCCGCGCCGGGCTGGAGACGCTGTATCTCAGCGGAACCCATCACTTGTTGCGTCCGCTCGTCGGCGGTGTCGGCGCCATCCTGGCGCTGCACCATGTGTGCCCGTCACGGCCCGAGGCGTTCCAGCCGAACCGGTTTCTGGAAGTTGCGCCGGAGTTTCTCGATCGGCTACTGCGACGGCTCGCGCGTTCGCGCATTGATGTCGTGTCGCTCGACGAAATGCATCGGCGCTACATCGAGGGCGATTTCACGCGGCGTTTTGTCTGTCTCACCTTCGACGACGGCTATAAGGATTTCCTGCGATGGGCCTATCCGTTGCTTCGAAAATACAAACTGCCGTTTGCGCTGTTCATCGCGACCAGTTTCCCCGACAGGCTGGGTGAACTGTGGTGGGTCGCGCTCGAGGCAGTCATTGCGCGAAACAATCGCATCGGAATGGTGATCAATGGCGTGGATCAATATTTTGAATGCGCGACGACGCGACAAAAGCGTGAACTCTACGCCGCGATCTACGGCTACCTGCGCGGCATGAAGACGGAAGAAGAGGTGCGCCGCACGGTGCGCGACCTTTGCGCGTGCTACAGCGTCGACGTTGTTTCGTTCTGCCGCGAGCTGTGCATGGACTGGCAAGACATCGCCGAACTTGCCACCGATCCGCTGTGCACAATCGGCGCGCATACCGTCAATCACATGATGCTCAAAAAGGTGCCGAGTGATGCGGCCGTGCGCGCTGAGATGGAAATGAGCAGGGCCGTGCTGGAGGCCGCGCTCGGAAAACGCCCCGAACACCTCGCATTTCCCGTCGGCGACGTGACGTCGGCCGGCCCGCGCGAATTCCGCATTGCCGCCGAACTCGGCTTCAAGACCGCGCTGACGACGCGGCCGGGCGTGCTGTTCAAAGCGCACCGGGACTATTTGACCGCGCTGCCGCGCATCTCCGTCAACGGCGAGTTTCAGCGCCAGCGTTATTTGAAGGTACTGATGTCAGGCGCGGGCACGGCGGTCTGGAACCGGTTCCGTCGGCTCAGCGTGGCTTAGCGTTGGGTTTTGCCATCCAGCTGATCAGCGGCATCGCGGGCAGCACCCAGCCGAGCCCGGCGACAATGTAGTAGATTGTCGCGACCCAGCCATTGATATTGGTGAGCACGGATTGCGCCAGCGCCATCGCCAGCAGACCCCAGACGATGACCAGGGCAAGGAGGGCGACGGTGCCGACCAATTTGCGGGTGCGGATCGACATAGCTGACAGTCTTTGCCCCTCAATTGCGGTAGGTCGCTGCGGACTATATGGTCCGCGCCATCTCCTGCAGCAAGACGATGCACGAACCGATCAAAGTGTCCAATGCCTGTCTGCGACCGGTGCGCCTGTGGCTGCTGATCTCGGCCGCAATGGTATTGCTGACATTGATTGTCGGTGGCGCGACACGGCTCACGGAATCCGGACTTTCAATCGTCGAGTGGAAGCCCGTCACCGGGGTGTTGCCGCCGCTTTCGCAGGCTGAGTGGCAGGCCGAGTTCGCCAAGTACCAAATTATTCCGCAGTACCGCGAACTCAACCGCGGCATGAGCCTTGATGCCTTTAAGACGATCTACTGGTGGGAGTGGTCGCACCGTCTGCTGGCGCGGCTGACCGGCGCTGTGTACCTGCTGCCGCTGTTATTTTTTGTCTGGCGTGGCGCGATTCCTCCCGGCCTTCGATTGCGATTGTGGACGATTTTCGGCGCGGGAGCCGCACTCGGGGCGGTCGGTTGGTGGATGGTATCTTCCGGTCTGACGCAAGGTATCAGCGTCTCGCAATATCGCCTGGCGTTTCACCTGACACTGGCCACAACGATTTATGCAGCGATCTTGTGGACGGCCCGGCAGCTCGCGGACCAGTTCCCGAGAATGGCGCCTGCGCGCCTGCGCTTCAGCGCGGTCGCGCTTGCGGCACTGCTTCTGCTTCAGATCTATCTCGGCGCGCTGGTCGCCGGTCTCGATGCCGGTCTCGTCTTCAATACCTGGCCGCTTATTGACGGCGCATTCGTGCCTTCGCTCGAAAGGCTATGGTTTATCCAGCCGGCATGGCGCAACTTGTTCGAAAACACACTCGCCGTCCAGTTCAATCACCGCATGGTCGCATATGCAATTTTGGCTCTCGCGGCGTTGCACGCCTGCGATGCATGGCGCACGCGCATGGGATTCGGTGGTGCCCTGACACTCGCCGGCGCGATCACCTTGCAGGCCGGGCTTGGCATTTTGACATTGCTGCATCAGGCGCCACTGCCTCTGGCGCTTGCGCACCAGGTGGTGGCAATTTTGGTATTCAGCGTGGCGGTGATCCATGCCGAGCGTCTGTCGCATCGGGTGGTTCACTGGTCCGCGTGTCGAAGGCCGGCGGAGCGGGGCGCATGATTGATAGCAAAATCGTCGACGGCATCGCCGTTCTCACGATGGCTCATGGCAAGGCCAACGCACTCGACATCGAATTTTGCGACGTTCTGGCGGCCCGCTTTGATGATTTGCGCAGGGCCGACGCCAAGGCGATCGTGCTGACGGGAAGGGGAACGATCTTCTCCGCTGGCGTCGACCTCAAACAGTTGAGTGCGGGTGGTGCCGATTACATTCGCCGTTTTCTTCCCGCGTTGCATCGTCTTTACGAAGCGGTGTTCTTCCACCCGAAACCCGTGGTGGCTGCGGTCAACGGCCACGCCATTGCCGGCGGTTGCGTGCTCGCCTGTTGCGCCGATCGCCGCCTCATGGCGCGCGATGCCGGCCGCATCGGCGTCACGGAAATTCTGGTGGGCGTGCCGTTTCCGGCGCTGGCTTTTGAAGTCGTACGCTTTGCCGTTCCGCCCCGCTATTTGCCGGAGTTCACGCTCTCAGGCGCGACCTATGCGACCGACGAGGCATTGCGGCGGGGCTGGGTCGACGAAGTCACGGAGCCCGGCAAATTGATCGACGATGCGATGGCGATCGCGCAGCAATTGTCCCGGCTGTCGCCGGTGGCGTTCGCGCAAACAAAATCGCAGGTCCGGCAACTGGTCACCGAGAGGCTGAAAAAAAGCGGCGAGGCGACCGACAAAGTGGTCACCGACATCTGGGCTGCGCCGGCAACGCTGGCTTACATTCGCGACTACGTTGCCCGCACGCTGACCAAATCCTGACCCGTTATTTGGCCGTCAGGCCCTCCTCGAGATCGGCGATAATGTCTTCCTTGTCCTCGAGGCCGATCGACAGCCGCACGACATCCGGGCCGGCACCGGCCTGGACCTTCTGCGCGTCGGACAGTTGCCGGTGCGTGGTCGAGGCCGGATGAATAATCAGCGAGCGGGTATCGCCGATATTGGCAAGGTGCGAAAAAAGCCTGACGTTGGATACGAGCTTTATGCCGGCGTCGTAGCCGCCCTTCAGGCCGAAAGTGAAGACCGCGCCGGCACCTTTTGGCACGTATTTCTTGCCGAGCTTGTGATACTTGTCGCCGGGCAAGCCCGGATAACTTACCCATGCGACTTCAGGCCGCTTAGACAGCCATTCGGCGACGGCGAGCGTGTTGTCGCTGTGCCGCTGCATGCGCAACGGAAGTGTCTCGATGCCGGTGAGGATCAAGAACGCGTTGAACGGCGACAGCGCGGGGCCGAGGTCGCGCAATCCAAGCACTCGGCAAGCAATCGCAAAAGCAAAGTTTCCGAAAGTCTCGTGCAGGACGATCCCCTGATATTCGGGTCGGGGCTCGCAGAGCATCGGATATTTCTTGTCGCGCGACCAATCGAAAGTGCCGCAGTCGACGATCAGCCCGCCGATCGAATTGCCGTGACCGCCGAGGAATTTCGTGAGCGAATGCACGACGATATCGGCGCCGAAGTCGATCGGCTTGCACAGGTACGGCGTTGCGAGGGTGTTGTCGACGATCAGAGGCACGCCGGCCTTGCGGGCGATTTTGGAAATCGCCTCGATGTCCGTGATGACCCCGCCCGGATTTGCGATCGATTCGATGAAAATGCATTTCGTCTTGGGTGTGACCGCTTTCTCGAACGAGGCAAGATCGTCCGGGTCCGCCCACACGACGTTCCAGCCGAAATTCTTGTAGGAATGATTCATCTGATTGATTGAACCGCCGTACAGCTTTTTTGAGGCGATGAGTTCGTCGCCCGGGGTCATCAGCGCATGCATCACAACCACTTGCGCCGCATGGCCGGAGGCAACAGCGAGCCCGGCCGTGCCGCCCTCGAGCGCCGCGACACGCTCCTCCAGCACGGCGCAGGTCGGATTGCCGATACGCGTGTAGATGTTGCCGAAGGTCTGCAGGCCGAACAGCGCGGCGGCGTGATCGACGTCGTCGAACACGAATGAGGTGGTTTGATAGATCGGTGTGGCACGCGCGCCGGTGGTTGGATCGGGCTTGGCGCCGGCATGAATTGCCAGTGTGGCAAAACCCGGATTGCGTTCAACGTCGCGCATTGGACCTCCGATCGCGCCATGAAATGAAAAAGTCGTCCAAGAAGCGGCGATTAGTGCGGGTGAGGAGGGGTGGCGTCAAGACGGAACCGCATGGCCGCGGCTAACAAAGACGTCACACGTCGCCGTCCCGGTCGAGCGGCGGGCCGAGACGCATGCGTTGAACACCGTCCCCCAGCCCTTGCGCACGCCTCGAAGAAAGGGTGCGCGAGTTAACCCCCATCCAGGAAATTTCCGACGAAAGACGGCCATACTCGATTTTCGGACAACGATTCATGACCACCTTCAGCCCGGCCTCCTCGGCGCGTTTGGCGGCCTCGTCATTCCGAACCGTGAGCTGCATCCAGACGACATGCGGCTTCGGCTTGAGCGCGAGCGCCTCCTCGACAATCGGCGGCACATCGGCGGAATTGCGAAAAATGTCGACCATGTCGATCGGTTCGGGAATTTCCGAGAGGCGCCCATAGACCTTTTGGCCAAGAATCTCCTTGCCGGCCTGACCCGGATTGACAGGGATCATGCGGTAGCCCCGCTCGAGGAGATATTTGAACGCGAAATAGCTGGGACGGTTGTCTTTGGGCGAGATTCCGACCATGGCGATCGTCTTCACCGCATTGAGAATGCCGCGGATGTAGCTGTCGGGATAGCTGTCGTGGTTCATTCGGGCGGCGCTGCCGGCTGCTTTTCGACGGCCGAGCGCAAACGTGCGTTTTCGGCTTCCAGTTGCGCGATCCTGGCCTGGACGGCGGCAAATGCCTCCGCGATCTCGGCCTCGGTGAATCGCGTGACGATGTGTGAGGAGCAGTTCACGTCCCACGCTTCGATCGTGAACAGGATCGCACGCTCGGGCTTGGCCTTGTAGTCTCGATCGAACAACTGCTCGATCAGCGCCGCGTCATTTTCGATCATGCGGGCGCGGCCCCAGATCTTGATGCGCTGGCGGCGTGCGGGGTCGAGCAGAAACAGAAACGCGCGATCGTTTTCCGATAAATTGGCGAGCGTGATGTACTGCCGGTTGCCACGATAGTCGGCAAAGCCGAGCGTCTTTTCATCGATAACTTTAATAAAGCCCTTTGGGCCACCGCGGTGTTGCAGGTAGGGCGCGCCGTCACCGCTCGTGGTCGCCAGGAAGGCGGTATCCTGTTCGGCAATAAACTTCGCAAGCTCAGGCGTGACGCTGTCCGGAAAGCCTTCAGCCATACGGCGCGCATAGGCTTTTGCCGAGCCGCGCTCGGCCTGAGCCTGTTGCGCGGCCGGAGTGAATACCCGGCTGGAATTATTCATTTGTGACCGACCCTTACCGCTGTCCCGAGCGGAACAAAGATAATCCTTCGCTGTTGCTCACGGTAGGGCCGCGCGAATTGAATTGGGCAGGATTGCGGTAGCAGGGACATAAGAAGGTCACGCTGATTTGCTTCTATCCGAACGCTGAGGGGCGCCGCCTGGGTTGTGCACAAAGGAGGCGTTCGATGTGTGACTACAGTCTTCACGACGTTGCGTCTCGACCTGCGAAGGTTGGGGACAAACTGGTCTCAACACAATTTCCCAATGCCATCACGCGCGGCTTCGCTGATCCGGCGGAGCCGCGTGTTGCCGTGTGCCTGATGCCCGGCACCGAGCTTGCATTCGAAAAGGAAGTCGAATGCGATGCTTCGTTCCGGTTCTTGCCGACGCGCAAGTCGACGCAAAGGGTTGCGCGTTTTCGGCAAGTCAACCTAAACCGGCCGGCGGCTCACCACGATGCTTTGGAATTCCCGGACGGCAAGATCGTGTTGGTGACCGATCTTTGCGAGGGCCAAAGCGCGACCGTGTTACAGCTGCCGAGCACGCGGCGGCCGGCGGAAGAGCACGGCGAGAGCGAAACGGCGCAAAGCGAGTCGCTTATTGCCTAGCCTTGTGTAGAAATAAGAGAGCCACCGGATTCGGTGGCTCTCAATGAAACTCTGTCTGCCGCTGGCGCTATGAACGCAGTCAGCGGTCCTCCCATTTTGGTTCCCGTTTTTCGATAAAGGCCTTCAGGCCTTCTTCGGCATCGCGCGCCATCAGGTTTTCGACCATCACTTCCGAAACATATTGATAGGCGGCGTCCAGGCTCATCTCGGCCTGACGGTAGAATCCTTCCTTTCCGATCTTGACGATGTGGCTGGACTTGCCCGCAATCTTGCGCGCGAAAGCGAGGGCTTCCTCGCGCTCCTTGCCTGGGCTGACCACCCGGTTGACCAGCCCCATGCGGTAGGCGTGGTCCGCCGTAATGGCGTCGCCGGTGAGCAGCATTTCCATTGCATGTTTACGCGCGATGTTACGCGAGAGGGCGACCATCGGGGTTGAGCAAAACAACCCGATGTCCACGCCAGGGGTGGCGAATTTTGCGGCAGTGGAGGCCACCGCAAGATCGCAACTCGCGACCAGCTGGCAACCTGCCGCGGTCGCAACGCCCTGGACAGCGGCAATCACAGGACGAGGCAAATTCACGATCTGCAGCATTGTCTTGCTGCACAGGCTCATCATGTAGCGGAAATAGGCGCGGCCGCCATCGGGGTCGGCGCGCCGGCCCGTAAGTTCCTTGAGGTCGTGACCGGCGCAGAAGGCGGGGCCGTTGGCGGCGATCACGACCGCGCGCACCGCCTTGTCCGCGGCAATTTCCGTGAGAGCGTTGGACAGCGCCGTCAGCATTGCCTCGGACAGGCTGTTCCGCGTTTGCGGGCGATTGAGAATGAGCACGGCGCTGTCGCTGTGATATTCCAGCAGCAGTTCCGGCGACCGCGTGTCGGTCGCGCGGGAAGTGGTTGGAGCGGTCATTCGGTCAATCCCACAAGCTTCGTCTGCCATTGTTAAGCCGATGCATGACCCATGCAAGGCTCGGAACGACATGGCTTTTATTCGCGCGGGCTTTATGGCAAGGCCCAAAATCCACGATTGACCTGAATGTCCCGCAGACTATGACCAAGGGCCGGCGGGTGGGCCGGCGAGGGGGGCGCATATGCCGGCTCCGGCGATGGATGCCGAGGCAATCGGAAATTTGCTGCACGAGGTGTTTCCTCAGGCCTTTTATCCGGGCTGCGGACTGACGATCGAGCGCGTGGATTACGCGGATATCCGCGTGCGACGCCATTTTCAGGACAACCACATTCGGCCCGGCGGTACGATTTCCGGGCCGACAATGATGGAGCTCGCCGATTTCGCGATGTACGTGGCGGTCTTTTCCGCCATCGGCCCGCAACCTTTGGCGGTCACAACCAACCTCAACATCAACTTCCTGCGCAAACCGGCACAGGCCGACCTGATTGCGGAGGCCCGCTTGATGAAGGTCGGCAAGCGCCTGGCGGTGGGGGAAGTCACGATTTACTCGGATGGCTCGTCAGATGCAGTCGCTCACGTCACATCGACTTATTCAATCCCGGAGCGTCGCTAGAAGCAGCGCCTTTGGTATCAAATTACCATTCTAATAAGGCTTTGATATATCACGTAAACCCATGAAAGTATTACTTGACCATCGAATTGGCCCTCGGTAGATAGCTGCAAATCGCGCGGCTTTGCCGCGCGCACGTTTTCAGGGACTTGTCATGACGACCTATTCGGCCAAGGCGGCCGACATCGAGAAGAAATGGGTGACCATCGACGCCACCGGGCTCGTCGTCGGGCGATTGGCCTCGATCGTCGCGATGCGGCTGCGTGGGAAGCACAAAGCGACGTATACGCCTCACGTCGACGATGGTGACAATGTCATCGTCGTCAATGCGGCGAAGGCGGTACTCACCGGACGCAAGCGCGAGAAAAAAGTTTATTACCACTACACGGGATTCATCGGCGGGATCAAAGAACGGAGCGCCAAGGCAATCCTGGAAGGACGCTTCCCGGAACGGATCGTCGAGAAGGCCGTGGAACGCATGTTGCCGCGCGGACCGCTCGGTCGCGTCCAACTTGGAAACCTGCGCGTCTATCCAGGTCCCGAGCATCCGCATGAGGCGCAGAAGCCAGAGAAGCTCGATGTCGCCGCGATGAATCGCAAGAACGTGAGGAGTGCCTGACCGTGGCCGAGACAGTGCAATCTCTGGAAGGACTGGCGACCCTCAAGCCGGCAGCGCCGGAAGCGCCGAAATACGAGAAGAAAGTCGATGCGCAGGGCCGCGCCTACGCCACCGGCAAGCGCAAGAATGCGGTGGCGCGCGTGTGGATCAAACCCGGCTCAGGCAAGATCCTCGTCAACACCAGATCCGTGGAAGTCTTCTTTGCGCGGCCGGTGTTGCGCATGCTCATTCAGCAGCCGCTGGTCGCGACCAACCGCAACGGGCAATACGACGTCACCTGCACGGTTTCCGGCGGCGGTCTGTCCGGCCAGGCGGGCGCCGTTCGTCACGGCCTCGCGAAAGCGCTGACGTATTTCGAGCCGGACCTGCGCAGCGCTCTCAAGCGCGGCGGCTTCCTGACCCGCGACTCGCGCGTCGTTGAGCGCAAGAAATATGGTCGCGCCAAGGCTCGGCGTTCGTTCCAGTTCTCGAAGCGTTAAACGCACTCACAGCCGAGATTGTCGTAAAAGGCGCGCAAAAAGCGCGCCTTTTTGTTTGCCGTTCGCGATCGTTCAAATTGTAACGATTTCATTTGTACGGCATTGATCGCGAAAATGCACGGGTCGCGCGGAAACGAGCCTCAAGTTTGAATACAATTCGCGACAGTCTTTCATCGAAGCCCGGCAAATAGTGCAAAGGTTTTCCTACGAAACGGGGTTATTTTGCCGTCCCAGTTTGGCGAAGTGCGCGCCAAACGGAGGTGGGAGCTCAAATGTTGCTCGCGGGCGGCCTGCAATCCTCATCGCTGGATTTGCCGACGCTGTCGTTGGTCGCAGTCTGCATTGCCGGACTGCTCGGCCTATTCCTCATTATTGACTGGATGCAGCAGCGTAACGTCCGCGCCCTGGCATGGTGGGGCTCGGCTTACCTGATTGGCGCGTCGGCGATGGCGCTCGGCACAATGCCCGCGCCGTTTATCAAACTGCCGGCAGCGGTACCGGGTGCGTTGACATTCCTCGCTTGCGGCATGGTCTGGAACGGTGTCCGGCTGTTCCAGGGCCGTCGCGTGCTGCCGTTTGCAACTTTCATCGGTGCCGCGCTGTGGCTGGGTCTCGCCCAGATTCCGGGAATGATGGACGGGGGCAATGGCGAAGTTCTCGGCGCGCTGATCGTCCCCGTCTACACCTTCTTCATTGCGATGGAGTTGTGGCGTGAGCGGCGCAGGACGCGCTATTCGCGCGCCGCGGCGATCGTGGTGCCGTGCCTGCATGCCGGCATCTTCCTGGTGCCGCTGGCGATGCGCGTGTTCCTGCCTGACGGACATAGCGGCGCCTGGCTGACGGTATTCACGCTTGAAACGATCCTTTATGCGGTCGGCACTGCGTTTATCGTGATGCTGATGGTCAAGGACCATCACGTGCACGTCTATCGCACCGCGGCCTCGACCGACCATCTTACCGGGGTTCTCAACCGCCGCGCATTTATCGAGACCGCCCAGACTCTCTGCAAACGGCAGGCAAAACGGGGCGAGCCGGTCGCGGTGCTGATGTTCGACCTCGATCATTTCAAATCGATCAATGACCGGCTTGGCCATTCGGCCGGCGACGAAGTGCTGCGGTTGTTCGCGCGGGTGACGCGGGCGAGCACGCGTCTCAACGACATCATCGGCAGGTTCGGTGGCGAAGAGTTCATTGCGATCGTTCCGGGTGGTATCGAGGTCGCCCAGAAAATCGCCGAGCGCGTCCGGACCGCATTTGAAAACGCAGGGGCCGTGATTGAAAGCCAACCGATCGGCGCCACGGTCAGTATTGGCGCGACTGCCTCCTACGATGCGACGATGCCGATCGATGCCCTGATCGCAAAGGCCGATGCCGCGCTGTATCGGGCCAAGCACGATGGACGCAATCGCGTGGTTGCGACCGAGAGCGAGAACGCTTCGGAACGCGCACGACTCATCGCCGCGGCACGGCGCACGCGTCCGTTTGGCATTGCGGCATTTGCGCGCATTTCGCAACGCAATAAATCCGTGCGTTCGGCCTGATTCATAAGCCGTACCTGCGTTTCCCGGAACTGAAACGTCTCGTTTACACGCCGGCGGTACCATTCCGGCATGTGGGGATCATCGATTCACGGCCGAAGCGGAGCTGACGTGCTCCAGCTTGAAGCCTATGCCGAGCGCGCCGGCGCAGCGCTGGCCTGCGCCTATTCCAATTCCGCCGAATTCGATGCGGCGCTGATTGCGGCACGCCGCGCGGCAGGTGTCTACGGGCCGCGCCGCCATCGCCGCCAGATGCTTGCGACTGCCGCGGGTGTTGCGGCAGGGCTTGCCGTTGCTGTCTTTCTGATCGTCTGATCTCCATTCAGGCAAAAAATCGGGCGCCCTTGCGGGGCGCCCGAAGTTGCATCGCAAAGCCACGTGGCTGGCGCGATGACTAGGAGGAATGCTTACGCCGAGTAGTACATGTCGAACTCGACCGGATGCGGGGTGTGCTCGAACCGGATCACTTCCTGCATCTTGAGATCGATGTACGAGTCGATGAAATCGTCGTCGAAGACGCCGCCGGCTTTCAGGAAGTCGCGGTCCTTGTCGAGTTCGCCGAGCGCCTGGCGCAGTGACCCGCAGACGGTCGGGATCTTCTTGAGCTCGGCGGGAGGCAGATCGTAAAGGTCCTTGTCGATCGCCGAACCCGGATCGAGCTTGTTCTTGATCCCGTCAAGACCCGCCATCAGCATCGCGGCGAAGGCGAGATAGGGATTGGCGAGCGGATCGGGGAAGCGGACCTCGACGCGCTTGGCCTTCGGGTTTGTCGTGTACGGAATGCGGCACGACGCCGAGCGATTGCGCGCGGAGTAGGCAAGCAGCACCGGCGCCTCGAAGCCCGGCACCAGACGCTTGTAGGAGTTGGTGGTCGGGTTGGTGAAGGCATTTATCGACTTGGCATGCTTGATGATGCCGGCGATGTAGGAGAGGCAGGTTTCCGACAGATCGGCATATTTGTTTCCTGCGAATACCGGCTTGCCGGCCTTCCAGATTGACTGATGGCAGTGCATGCCGGAGCCGTTGTCGCCGTAGACGGGCTTCGGCATGAAGGTCGCGGTCTTGCCGTAGATCTGCGCGACCTGCTGGATGCAGTATTTGTAGATCATCATCTGGTCGGCCATCTGCACGAGCGGCGAGAATTTCATGCCGAGCTCATGCTGCGCCGATGCCACTTCGTGGTGGTGCTTTTCCACCTTGACGCCCATCTTGGCCATGGCCGCGAGCATTTCGCTGCGCATGTCCTGAGCGGAATCCTGCGGGGGCACCGGGAAATAGCCCTTCTTGGTCCCGATGCGGTGACCCAGATTGCCGCCTTCATACTCGGTGGCGGAATTGGAAGGCAGTTCGATCGAGTCGAGCCGGAACCCCGTGTTGTAAGGTTCGGCGGCATATTTGACATCATCGAACACAAAGAATTCGGCTTCGGGGCCAAAGAAAACCGTGTCACCGACACCGGACGTCTTCACCATGCCTTCGGCCTTCTTGGCCATGCCGCGCGGATCGCGGTTATAGGGCTCGCCGGTCGTCGGCTCGAGCACGTCGCAGACCAGCGACATTGTCGTCTCGGCGAAGAACGGATCGATGCAGGCTGTTGCCGGATCGGGCATCAGATTCATGTCTGACTCGTTGATCGCCTTCCAGCCGGCAATCGAAGAGCCGTCGAACATCTGTCCCTCGGCGAAGGTGTCTTCCTCGATCATGGTGACGTCGAAGGTGACGTGCTGCCACTTGCCCCGCGGGTCGGTAAAACGGAAGTCGACGTATTTGACGTCGTTATCCTTGATCATCTTCATGACTTCTTTGGCTGTCGTCATGGACTGCATTCCCCCTGTTTTCATGAAATTGCCGCGAGGACTTTTGCCAGCGGCCTAGATAGCATCAATTCCGGATTCCCCGGTTCTGATCCGAATGGCTTCTTCGATGTTGGAAACGAATATCTTGCCGTCACCAATCCGGCCAGTCTGAGCGGCGCGCCGGATCGCATCGATCGCTTTTTCCACCATGTCGTCGCCGAGCACGATTTCGATTTTCACTTTGGGGAGAAAATCGACCACGTATTCGGCGCCGCGGTATAGCTCGGTGTGTCCTTTCTGTCGTCCGAAGCCTTTTGCTTCGGTCACGGTTATCCCCTGCAGGCCCACTTCCTGAAGCGCCTCTTTCACCTCGTCCAGTTTGAATGGCTTGATGATGGCTTCGATTTTTTTCATTGCCTGTCCTTCCCGCAGCTCGCCGGACAACATCCCGGCGGGCCGCGCTACCGGTTTGCAGGTCTCGTGCCAACCCGGCGAGAGACAAAAAATCACTTCTCTGCAATAGTTTAGGTCAATTGCAGAGGGCCGCCCAGCGTGCTGCCTAATAATCGACGCCCACGAGTTAAGCAAAGTGGTCAGAATTTAGCCAGTCGCGAAGGACCCCTTGGGACCCAATAGGTTGGGTTTGTCCGTCGTCGGGCGCGCCGATACTCTTTCCGGCAAATGATCGAACTGCTCACGACTGCCGAGATGGCAGAGGCCGACCGCCTGACCGTGGCCGGCGGCACTCCGAGTATCGAACTCATGGAAAACGCGGGCCGCGCCGTCGCCGACGCCGTCTGCAGGATATCGCAAGGCCGCCGGATCGCCGTCGTCGCCGGACCCGGCAACAATGGCGGTGATGGCTTCGTTGCAGCACGCTACCTGGCGCAACGCGGCCGCGACGTGCGAGTTGCGTTTGTGGGCGACCGCGCGCGGCTCAGGGGCGACGCCGCCTTGGCGGCAGGGCGCTGGGATGGCCCGGTCGTCGATGTGCCGGCGGAAGGATTTGCGGGTTATGACCTCATCGTGGATGCGCTCTTC
>Ga0255312_1000035_pt1 | contig 19443 bp, 18 predicted proteins | sample EtOH5_T0_E5_meta_FD_202081 | JGI IMG/M metagenome (GOLD analysis project Ga0255312, IMG submission 202081) | Sandy soil microbial communities from University of British Columbia, Vancouver, Canada - EtOH5_T0_E5 | ecosystem: Engineered > Artificial ecosystem > Sand microcosm > Unclassified ...
TGAAGTCGCCGGGTCGGTGTGGGGCGTCTATCCAAACCAGTCACGCGACTTCAAGCCTAACGCGCAAATCCTGGTCACCGATCGCTGGCACGTCGGCGACGGCGAAATGGGCGCGCTGATCAACTTTTCCTACACCCGCCTGCATTATCAGGACTCGGTTCGCCGCCACGGCTTCTGGATCGCCGACCTGGCCGGCGGCCGCTCGCCCGACTGGCCCGAAATCCATTACAATGAGGGCGACCGCTGGCGCCCATCGGTCAACGGCGCGCTGCAGTGGCGCCCCACCCCGGATCTCGAAATCTATGCCGAGGGGCTGTGGCAGGGTTATCGGGAGGAAGTCACCGACCGGATGTGGGCGCAGCCGCTGTGGAACTGCGGCTCGGCGATCTACTCCAACATCGTCACCCGCCCGGGAACGAATGAAATCGTCAGCGGAACCGTCACCAACCCGGGCTGCCCGGGAGTAACCTGGGGTTTCCAGGGCGCGACCAAGCGCAAGACCAACACCTACCAGTTCGCGGTCGGCGGCAGCTGGGATGCCGGCCCGCTGCGGGTCACCGGTGATTTCGCCCGGACCAGCAGCACATTCAATCTGCGCACCGAGAGCGTCGATTATCAGATCGCCCCCAACAACTATACGGTCAACTGGTTCACCGGCCTGCCCGGCGGATCAGGGCCGACATTCCAGGTCGTCGGCCTCGATGTTACCGATCCCGCCAACTACCAGTATCGCGGCTTCTTCGAGGATTATTTGACCGCCAAGGGCAAGGACTGGCAGGGGCGCCTCGACGCCGAATATGAGCCGGCCGGCCTCGATTGGCTGCCCAAGATCCAGGCGGGCGTCCGCTACGTCGACCGCGACGCCGACCGCACCGCCGGAGCGCGCTATGCCTATGCCGGCGACCTCGGCATTCCGATCAGCGCAGTGCCGCTCGACTATCAGCTGTTCAACTCGGCGTTCCGCGGCGACAGCCACAAGCCGTTCCCGCTGACCTGGCTCGCGCCGACGTTCGACAGCGTATGGAGCAATTTGACCGAGCTCAGGCAGTTCAACGTCGACCTCGGCCGAGCGGGGGACATCAACGACCCCGCGGTCGATCCGGGCCGCACCTTCACGGTTAATGAAAAGACACTCGCCGGCTACGGCCAGCTCAATTACAAATTCGAAATGGGCAGCGTCGAGCTGGACGGGCAGCTCGGCATTCGGGCCGTCCGGACCAAGGACCGCGTCGAGGGCACGCTGTTCCAGCCGGCGCTTCCTCCGGAGCCGATCGTCGTCAACAACAAATATACCAACTGGCTGCCCAATTTGAACATGAACCTGCGGTTCGGCCCGCAATGGCAGCTGCGCCTCGCCGCGACCAAGACGATCACGCGCCCGCTGTTCGAGCAATTGAACCCGGCGCTGTCGCTGGCGCCGCCGCCGGTCTGCAATCCCGCGGCCTCGGATTGCGTACGCACCGGCTTCGGCGGCAATCCGTTCCTGAAGCCGCTCAAATCGAACAATTACGACGCGAGCCTGGAATATTATTTCTCGGGCACCGGCTTCGCGTCCGTCGCGGTGTTCCGCCGCGACATGAAGGGCTTCATCGTCAACAGCACCTTCCGTTATCCTGATCCCGATCCGGTCAGCGGAGCGGCGCTGGAAATCACCGGCCCGGTCAACACCAACAAGGGCAAGATCCAGGGCTTCGAGGCGCAGGTCAGCACCTTCTTCGACTGGGACTGGATGCCGTCATGGGCGCGGGCATTCGGTGCGCAGGCCAACGTCACCTACATCGATCCGAAAATCGATCTGGTCGTGGCCGGCACCCAGCGGCGAGTGCGCATTCCGGACGTCTCCCATTGGACCTACAATTTGGTCGGGATGTACGAGGCGCACGGCCTGACCCTGAGGCTGTCGTACAACCGCCGCAGCAGCTATCCCGAAGGCCCGATCGCCGATGACGCGGGCAACGGCAACGGCTTCACGCGGCAGGGACACGGCAATGCGAACGGCCGGCTCGACTGGTCGTCGAGCTATGCGTTCAACGACAATTTCACGCTCTTCTTCGACTATACGAACATCCTCAAGAACCCGTTCAAGTCGGATATCGTCCGGGTGAATTACACCGGCGGGTCGGAGACCAGCCGTGAGATCTTCCCGATGGTCGTTCGGTTCGAGGAATCGGTCCTGTCGGGCGGCATCCGTTTCCGCTTCGGCGGCCGCGGGCCGCGGGTTGCGGAAGCGGCTCCGCCCATGCTTCCGCCTCCGCCGCCGCCGCCCGTCGTCGAGCCGCCGGTGATCGAGCAACCCGCTCCGCCACCGCCGCCACCGCCGGCAAGCGGCGAGCGCGGCTAGAGCATCTCGAGGGACCTTAGTTTTTCACCCGCAGGCTCGGCGCGATCTGGGGCTTGCCGTCTTTCCAGCCGAGCGGCGCGACGTACAGATAGCGCTTGTCCTCGAACTTGCGGCAGCCGCTGTTGGCCGCCCAGGCGTGGAAGGTGATGAAGCTGCGGCCGCCGACCTGGAAGACGCTCTGGTGCCCGGGCCCGCTGAGGCAGCCGGCTTGGCGGTCGTTGTAGCTGTGGAGGATCGGGTTGTCGGGCGAATCCTTGCACGGGCCGAGCGGTCCGGCGCAACTCGCATAGCCCATCGCATAGGGCGACAGCCGGTCGTCGGCATTCCAGCCGAAATAACCGCCCGAATAAAACAGCACGTAGCCGGTCGGGGAGCGGACCATGGTCGGCGCCTCGACCACCCGCATCTCCCAACCGTTGTCGTCTTTCTCGATTTCCACCGGTGAACCGATGACCGACAGCCCGTCGGGGCCAAGCTGCTGCCCCCAGATCGAAGTGCGCTTGCGGACCGCGTTGCCGTCGTTCTTGAAATACAAATATAGCTTGCCGTCGCTGTCGCGGAACGCGTCGGCGTCGATGCTTCCGCCGAGCTCGTCCTGGCACACCAAGGGCTGCGGCGACGGGTCGACGAACGGGCCCTTGGGATCGCTGGCGACGGCGACGCCGATGCACTGGCGGTTCCGCTTTGCATCGTGCGCGGTGTAATAGAGCAGCCAGCGGTTGCCGACCTGGATCACCTCGGGCGCCCAGGTCAGCCCCTCCTTCACCCACGACGCGAGCCTCGGCATGCCGTCGAGGCGCCGGGACGGATTGGCCGGGTCTCTGACCGGGCTCCAGATCACCAGATCGCGCGACATGAGCATCGGCAGGTTGATGCCGTCGTTGGTCGCGTAGGCGATGAATTCGGCGCCGTTCCTCAACACGAAGGGGTCGGGGAAATTGTCGCGGTAGACGGGGACGAACGCCGGCTCGGCGAACGCGGCGGCGGACATCGCGAGAAAGGCAATTGCGAGCTTGGGCAGCACTGGCATCGGAGGAGCCTAGCACAAGCCTAGCCGATGGTGACCTCGGTTTCGGAGAAGTGCAGGCGCACGGTCAGAAGCGCCCGAAACGCGTTGTAGCCGCCGGTGCCGGGATGGAAGGCGTGGAAGAACAATTGCGGCTCGCCGTCGAGGCCCGGGGCGACCGAGGCATGGCCCGGCGCGACCCACTCGCGGGTCGATTTCAGCAAGGGTTCCAATTGCTTAGTGTACGGACCGAGCGGATGGTCGGCGACTGCGACGCCGATCCCGTAGGCCGGGCTGGCGAAGTCGTTGCCGGCGTAGAACAGCCAGTAGCGGCCCTCCTGGCGGGTGACGAACGGGCCCTCGATCAAATGCCCTTCCCAGTCGCGGTCGTTGGTCAAAACCAGCGCCGGCTCGCCGAGCAACGACATGCCGTCCGCGGCCAGCCGCTGCGCGCGGACCGGCGTCGTCATCGCCGCGAGGATCGCCGGCGCGAGACCGGATTCAGTGAGCGCGCTTTTGACCCGATGCCAATTGGCGAGCGCGGCGGCGATGAACGGCTGCATCAGGAAAAAACGCTCCATCGGCCGGCGCCCGTTGGCCCAGCCGACGATTGCCGCGGCGAACGCGGCGGTGCGGCGGTCCTCATCGCTTTCGAACAGCGGGTCGATCAGCTCGGGATGCTCGCGCAGCAGGCCGGCGAGCGGCCGCGGCCAGAGGCCGTTGCTGTCGTCCTTCCAGAACAAATAGCGGTCGCCGTCGGCGTCGATGAAGATGTGCGAGTCGATGACTCCGCCGCTCTTGCCGGTCAGCAGCGGCCGGCCGATGTCGGTCCACGGACCGGCCGGGTCGTGGCTCCTGGCGAGGCCGATGGCGAGCGCGTTCGACGCCTGCCGGGCGGTGAAGCACAGCCAATATTCGTCGCCGACTTTCGCCATTTCCGGCGCCCAGAAGTCGGCGACGCGGCGGCCCCTGGCGGTCCAGGCCGGCTCGTTGCCTGCGGGGAAAGCGAAGCCGCGATGCTGCCAATGCTCGAGGTCGTTGGAATGGAGGATCGGGAAAGCGTCGGGCGCGTCGTTGGACGTGGCGACGAGATAATAGCCGTCGTCGGTCTTGAGCACCGCCGGGTCGCCGTAGCCGCACAAGATCGTCGGCGAGATATTCTCGGTGAGCAGCGGCTGCCACTTGGCGCCGCCCGACGGATATTCGCTGGCATCGCCTGCGATGTCCGGCAGGCGCGTGCCGAAGTCGCGCGCGAGCGCGGCGAAGAAGTCCGCGTAGTGCTGCTGGTCGCCGCCGGCGATGGCGTAGCTTTTGGTTGCGCCGTCCGACGCGCGCACGGTGATTTGCGCGCCCTCGCCCTGTTCGACGGCATCGACCTGGAATTGAATCATCGGCGGGCGCGATAGGTGCGGGCACGGTGGATGAGAAGCCCTTTCGGGAACCGCCGCCACCGCTTATGGCGGGTCCCGTGCACGCCAAGCCGCTCCACCTGATCGCCCTCGCCGCGTTCGTTGTGTCGGGCTGCGCGACGCTGCAGTCGCCAACCGCCGCGACCTACGCGAATCCGGTGATCGACGCCGACTTCCCCGACCCGGCGGTGATCAAGGCGCCCGACGGATTCTATTATGCCTATGCGACCCAGACCAAGGTCGGCGACAAATGGATCAACATCCAGCTGGCGCGCTCCCACGACCTGGTCACCTGGCGGCAGCTTGGCGATGCGTTGCCGGCCAAGCCCAACTGGGCGTCGAAGACCCAGGACTTCTGGGCGCCGCACGTCTCGCGCCGCGGCGACACTTACTACATGTATTATTCGGCCAAGCCGGACTCGTCGGACGAGCGGCACGGCCTGTGCCTCGGCGTCGCGACCGCGGGCGGTCCGCTGGGTCCGTTCGTCGACAAGGGCACGCCGCTCAAATGCGGCGACGGCTTCGTCAACATCGACCCGATGGCATTCGACGATCCCGCGAGCGGCAAGCCCCTGCTCTACTGGGGCTCGGGCTTCGGGCCGCTCAAGGTGCAGGAACTGGGGCCGGACTTCATGTCGTTCGCTGCCGGCAGCGCGCCCCGGGAGCTGGTGCAGATCGTCAAGAACGATCCCGCGCACTACCAGGAGCTGGTCGAAGGCAGCTGGGTGATCCGGCGGGGCGGCTATTATTACCTGTTCTACTCGGGGAACAATTGCTGCGGCAAAAATGCGCATTACGCGGTGATGGTCGCGCGATCACGCAACGCGACCGGGCCGTTCGCGATGCTGGCGCCGAACCCCGTGATCCTCGCCGCGCGCGGCAACTGGATCGCGCCGGGCCACAATGCGATCATCACCGACCGGCGCGGCGAGGACTGGATGGTCTATCACGCGGTCGACGTGCGCCACCCGCGGACCAATCCGGGCGACGAGGTCAACACGCGGCGGGTGATGCTGATCGACAAGATCGAGTGGCAGGGCGGCTGGCCGCGGATCGAGGGGAGCGGACCCTCGGCCGAGCCGCAGCGGCGGCCGCGGACGCGCTGAGCGGCCCGCAAGCCAATGGCGTTACCCCCTATCCTCTCGCACTTGCGCCTGCCGGTAATCGGCGCGCCGTTGTTCATCGTCTCCTGTCCGAAGCTGGTGATCGCGCAGTGCACGGCGGGGATCGTCGGCAGCTTCCCGGCCCTGAACGCCAGGCCCGCCGAGAAGCTCGACGAATGGCTGCACGAGATCACCGAAGCGCTGGCGGCTTATAATACCCAGCATCCCGACGCGCCCGCGGCGCCGTTCGCGGTCAACCAGATCGTTCATCGCTCCAACGACCGCGTCGAGCACGACATGGCGGTGTGCGCGAAATGGAAGGTGCCGATCATCATCACGTCGCTGGGCGCGCGCACCGAATTGAACGACGCGGTTCACGGCTGGGGCGGCATCACGCTCCATGACATCATCGACGACCGCTTCGCCCGAAAGGCGGTGGGAAAAGGCGCCGACGGACTGATTGCGGTCGCCGCGGGCGCCGGCGGTCATGCCGGGCGCTGGTCGCCGTTCGCGCTGGTCCACGAAATCCGCAAATGGTTCGACGGGCCATTGATCCTGTCGGGAGCGATCGCGACCGGCGGCGCGGTCCTGGCGGCGCAAGCGATGGGCGCCGACCTCGCTTATGTCGGCTCGCCGTTCATCGCCACGCCCGAGGCCAACAGCTCCGATGCATACAAGGCGGCGATCGTCGCGGGCAGCGCCGCCGATATCGTCAACACCGACCTGTTCACCGGCGTCCATGGCAATTATTTGCGGTCGTCAATCATTGCCTCCGGGCTAGATCCGGACGCGCTCGCCGCGGGCAATATCGACGCGATGAAATTCGGCTCGGAAGGATCGAGCAAGTCGAAGGCGTGGCGGGACATCTGGGGCTCGGGCCAGGGCATCGGCGCGGTCGACCGGGTGATGCCCGCCGCCGAATTGGTCGCCCGGTTGGCGCAAGAATATGCGGCCGCCAAAGCGCTCGTTTGCGGCTAGCTGGAGAGCTGCTGCTCGCCGAAATCGCGTTCGAGCCGCCCCATCAGCGCGCGCGCCGGGCTTTGCGCCGGCTCATCGAACATCGTCCCGTCGTCGAGCCTTTTGACCCGTGCATAGAGATCGGCGCTGCTGTGGATCAGCTTTTGCGCGGCTTCGGGCAGCTGGTCGACGATGGCCGCGTCGCTGTCCTGGGCATTGCCCAGCCGCCGCTCGGGACGGCGGCCGTGGCGCGTCGGAATCTCGCCGCTGTCGATCGCCCGCTGGGTCAACAGCCAGGCGACGATGTGCATGATCCGCGTCGTCACCTTCAGCGATTCGCAGGCAAAGCCGACGCGCAGGAACGGGTCGAGCGACCGGCGCGCGAAGCGCCCGGCCTCGTCGAAATACGACCGGGCTTCGTCGGCGAGCAGCATCGCCTCGGTATAGAAAGAGTCGACGAGGCGCGGCGTGATCCGCGCTTCGGACTGAAGTGAGTCGGTCGAGTCGTCCATTGCTGCTCCAGAGTGCCACCGTTGGACGCCGCTGAAAACGATTGAGAACGGCACCGGGCTGCGATTCGGCGGGAATTCGTCCCGTGGTGGGACGGGTGCAGAACGGCTGGGGGACGGCTGGGGGACGGCTGGGCGACGCGTTCAGGCGATGATGTCGGGCACGCTACGGTCGCGCAGCCGCTCGATTTCGTCCTTGAGGCGGAGCTTGCGCTTCTTCAGCCGCGCGATCTCGAGCTGGTCAGTGGCGCCGTCGGCGATCAGTGCCGCGATCTCCCCGTCGAGCCGGCGATGTTCGGCCTGCAGCGCGGCAAGCTGCTCACGCGCGGTCTCGTCGTCGTTCATACCTGCGTCGTAATCCATTTAGCCCCGGTTTGGAAAAGGCGGCGATTGGAAAATTCCCGGCCGTCGCCCGTCCATCGCTGGGACAGGGCACGCCCCCGCCAATCGCCAGGACAGAACGCGCCAAGTCGTCGCCGGGCCGTAATGATCCGGCGAGACAAATCCTACAAATCGTGATTTATTATGCGGCGCTGTCACTCAGGAAAGGAACCATGCCGATGGACAAGGCCCCTGTCGAGGATCTGGCATCCAAGCATGCGGCGCTGCACGCGCTCATCGACGAGGAAGAGAATAGGCCACACCCCGACGAGGATCTCCTTCACCGCCTGAAGAAGGAAAAACTGAGGCTCAAGGACGCCATGCTCGGCCACTAGGCGCCGGGCTTAAAAGGCAGATATCAACCGCGGCGACTTAGTCGTCTCGGGACACCTTTTCGACCCGCTCGTGGCGCTCCTGCGCCTCGAGAGTCATGTTCGCGATCGGCCGCGCCTCAAGCCGGGCCAGCGAGATCGGCTCGCCGGTCACTTCGCAATAGCCGTATTCGCCTTCGTAAAGGCGGCGGATTGCGCAATCGATCTTGGCGATCAGCTTGCGCTGGCGGTCGCGGGTGCGGAGCTCGATCGCCCAGTCGGTTTCGCTCGACGCGCGGTCGGCGAGGTCGGGCTCGCGCAGCGAATCGACCTGGAGCTGGGCCATCGTCGCCCGCGACTCCTCGATGATCGCTTCTTTCCATTGCTTGAGCTTGCGCAGGAAGTAGGCGCGCTGCTTGTCGCACATGAACTGCTCGCGCTCCGTCGGGGTGTAACCCTTGGGCAGAATGAGACGGTCAAACGGTAGTGGTTCGCCGCCATAAAGGTCGACAAGTGCGGTCGCCATAATCCCTCCCCAAGGTGCGGCCCATCGAAAAAACTCTTCGATGGAGGCCGAACGCCCGCCGCCTGCTGCAGCCGGGCCACCCGGTACAGCCGGAGGCGATTACACTAGACTTTCCCGGGACTTACAGAACCGGGCAAGTCGGTCATCCCCGAAGCGGCCTATAGTTAAGCCCAAAACGCTTAACAAGGACTGACCGAAGTCACTGGAAGAAAAGCGGAAGATGTTGCCAATATGGCGCAATCATCGCGTCCGGAAGCGTCGCTCGCGGGTTCGGTTGCGGGTTTGGGCGGCCTCGCCCATAGGGCCGGTGCGATGCGCATCCTCCTGACCAACGACGACGGCGTCAACGCCCGCGGCATGGCGCTGCTCGAGACGGTCGCGAGGCGGCTCGCCGACGACATCTGGGTGGTGGCGCCGTCGGAAGAACAATCCGGCGCCGGCCATTCGCTGACCCTGACCGAGCCGGTGCGGCTGCGCCACCACGGCGACCAGCGCTTCTCGGTCACCGGCACGCCGACCGACGCGGTGATGCTGGCGCTCGCCCACGTGATGAAGGACTCGCCGCCCGACGTCATCCTGTCGGGCATCAACCGCGGCGCCAATCTCGGCGAGGACGTCACCTATTCGGGCACGGTGTCGGCGGCGATGGAGGGAGCGCTCGCCGGCGTGCGGTCGATCGCGCTCAGCCAGGGCTATTCGCGCGAGGGGATGGGCGACACGGTGCCGTTCGCCGCGGCCGAGGGCTGGGCCGAGCGCGTGCTGGCGCCGCTGCTCAATTTCGAGACCGCGCCGGGGACGCTGATCAACGTCAATTTCCCGGCGGTGCCGGCCGATGAGGTCCGGGGCATCCGCGTCTGCCGGCAGGGCATCCGCGACTACGGTCGGCTGCGCATCGTCCAGCGCACCGACCCGCGCGGCTACGATTATTACTGGTTCGGGCTCGGCCCGATGGTCGAGACGCCGGGGCATTTGACCGACCTCGAAGCGGTCGCCGACGGGTTCGTCTCGGTGACCCCGCTGCACCTCGACCTGACCCACGACGAATCGCTCGCCCCGCTGGCCCGTCAGCTGGATCTCTGAACCAAGAGCTTCGGACGGTAGCGCGCAACCAGGAAGATCACGAACGGGAGCAGCATCGTCATCACCACGTCGTTGGCCGATTCGCCCAATTGCATGCCCGGCTGCGGCCAAATCTCGACGCGAAAATCGTTGGCCTCATTGAACAGCTCGAGCCCGAGGACGCACAGCAACGGCGCCGGCCGCGCCAGCGAGCTGCGCATCAGCAGGGCGATGATGAGCTGCAGCATGACTCCGGCGACGACGTGCAGCGCGTCCATGCTGAACCCGGTGGCATGTTCGAGGAACAGCTTGACCTGGTACCAATCGAGGGCCGCGGCCCGCCATTGGTGCATCGCGGCATTCATTGCGCGGCGATGCGGCGGGCCATCTGCAAATACCAGGCGAGCGCCTCCTCGATGCCCTCGGTGATGCTGTGGGTCGGCGCATAGCCGAGCAGCGCGCGGGCTTTCGAGATGTCCGCTTCGGAATGGCGCATGTCGCCGGGGCGGAAGTCGGCGAACCGGGGCTCGCGGTCGTAATGGACCTGGTGCCGCGCCAGCCCATCGCGGAGCAGGCCGAACAGCTCGACGAGCGAGGTGCGCGCGCCGACGGCGACGTTGTAGACCTGGTCCTGCGCCTCGTCGCCGGCGAGCGCCGCGCGGACGTTGGCCTGGACCGCGTTGGCGACGTAGCAAAAGTCGCGGCTGGTGGTGCCGTCGCCGTAGATCTCGATGGGGTCGCCGGCGATCATCGCCGCGACCCACTTGGGGATCACCGCGGCATAGGTCGCGTTGGGGTCCTGCCGCGCCCCGAACACGTTGAAATAGCGCAGCCCGATCGAGGGATAGTCGAACGCCTTGGCGTAGACCGACGCATAGACCTCGTTGATGAGCTTGGTCGCGGCGTAAGGCGACAACGGGTGGCCGATGCGGTCCTCGCGCTTGGGCAGGTTGGGATCGTCGCCGTAGGTCGAGCTCGAGGCCGCGTAGACGAAGCGCCCGACCCCGGCGAGCCGCGCCGCGTCGAGCATGTTGATGAAGCCGGTGACGTTGGCATCGTGCGAGTTGAGGGGATCCGCCATCGACCTGGGAACCGAGCCCAGCGCGCCCTGGTGAAGGACGAAATCGACGCCGTCGACGGCGCGGGCGCACGCGTCGCGGTCGCGGATGTCGGCCTCGATCAGGGCAAAGCGCGACCACGCCTGGTCGCCGACGAGGCCCCTCACCTCTTCGAGGTTGGCGCGGTGCCCGGTGGCGAAATTGTCGAGCCCGACGACCTGCTGGCCCGCGGCGAGCAGGGTTTCGACGATGTTCGAACCGATGAACCCGGCGGCGCCGGTCACCAGCCAGCGCCCTTCGACCGTGCTCAGGCGGCTGGCAACATCGGCTGGAAGGTCGGCTGGCATAGAGGGAAGGCTCGCTTGGCGGTTGGCAGCGCGCTTGCCTTAGCCCGAGCCGGCGCCCGACAGGAAGTCCGCGGGCTCAAACAATCTCAGAGATTACGAAAATTCAATCTTGGGCGGTCGGGTTTCGTCTCGGGCAATCGCCGATCGTCTAGGGCATCCAGCGTCCGTCGACGTTGCCCGGCGGCGAGTAGCGGCAAATCAGGAAATCCCACTGGCCGGCCGGCTGGATCGCGCAGCCGACGCGCGTTGAGTCCTTGGAAATGACCTGCGTGTAGTGGGCGACGTCTTCCCAGTTGCCGGTGCTGCTGACGTTCGGGAACACGCCGGGGCGGAACTCGCGCTTTTCGGCGATCCAGCTGGCGACCATCTGCTCGGGCGAATAAGCGCCGCGGGTCCCCATCCACAGATTCTCGCGCTGTCCGGGCCGATTGGTGCGCGGCGAATGACGCAGGTAGCCGAGGCTGGCCAGCGCCGGACCGTAGGACGCCGCCGCCGCCGCGAGCTGCGGATCCCACTGCAGTGGCGCGATGTGCATTCGCGCCCGTTCGCTGTTGTGCATGGCGAGCAGCCGCGCGGCGGTGTCGGTGCCGCGCGAATACAGGGTCCAGCCGGCATCGGCCGCCGCCGGCCACAGCACGAGCGCCAGCAGAGCCGGCAGGGCTGCGAATCTCACTTTCAAGCTGCCCTCCCCGAGCATCAACTAAGTCCCTCCCCTTAGGCGTCGGAGCACTAACGGAAGCTGAATCGGCCTCATATACGGCCCGACGAACGGCTCATTCGCAATTGGCTTTCCTCACTTAAGTTTCCCTGTTTTGGTCGGTTTGCAGGGAATTCCCGAATAAAATGCTGTCTCGACATGCCGCAGACAGAGAGAATTCTGGCGGTTTTTCGCCAATCAATGCAGCTTCTCGCTTCAGCGCGAACAGGGAATTTTACCCATGGGATCAGGGAATGCACAGGGCGTTATCAGCGATCGGGTTAGCGCGCTCTCACAATACCAAGGAGGAGAGCGCCTATTTGTTAGATCGCGCCACTTTTTTGGCGCCAGCAAAGAACACTACGCGTAATGCGTAGAAATACTACTCTAGAACTTTGACTGGTAGCGATTAATACTACGCAAAATGCGTAACTATTCAGGAAATTGCCAAGTTATGACAAAAACATTTTGCGGAGTTGCATTTTTTTTGGTAGAATAGCTGCATGACTATTTTAGCTATCACTTTCCGGGCGCCTCATGATCTCGTCCTGAATGCATCGAACGCGCGTACGCACTCTGAGAATCAAGTCCGGCAGATCGCAGATTCGATTTCAAACTTCGGCTTTAATAATTCTGTGCTCATCGATCATGAGGACAAAATCATTGCCGGGCATGGGAGAGTGGAGGCGGCCAAGCTTCTAGGTATCCAGGAAATCCCCACCGTCCGCCTTGAGCATCTCAGCGAGGCACAGAAGCGTGCCTATATCATTGCCGATAACCGCCTCGCCGAACTGGCAGGTTGGGATAACGAAATCCTTGCGATCGAGCTTCAGAACTTGCTCGATGCGGATGTTGATTTCGAGGTGACCGACATCGGCTTCGAGACAGCCGAGATCGATCTCATCTTGACCAATGGCGCAATAGCAGAGGCCCCTGATCCTGCGGACGTCGTCCCCACGCCGGGCATTGGTCCGGCGATCTCTCAACCCGGCGACCTGTGGCAAATTGGCCCTCACCAGCTGTATTGCGGCAATGCGCTCCTGGCCGAAAGCTACGTTGCGCTCATGGAAGGCAAATCCGCGAGGTTGGTGTTCACTGATCCTCCTTACAATGTGCCAATCGAGGGTCATGTGTGCGGCCTCGGAAAGAACCGTCATCGCGAATTCTCAATGGCCTCGGGCGAAATGAGCGAGGCCGAGTTTACTCGCTTCCTGACAAGCGCGTTTCGCAACATGGCGGCGGTGACCTGCGACGGGTCAATCCACTTCATCTGCATGGATTGGCGCCATTTATCGGAGCTGCTCCGAGCGGGTCGCATCGCTTACTCGGAGCTGAAAAACCTTTGCGTTTGGGCCAAGGCCAGCGGCGGTATGGGCTCGCTCTACCGCTCGCAGCATGAGCTTGTGGCGGTATTCAAGAGCGGCGCAGCCCCACACATCAACAATGTTGAGCTTGGCCGGCACGGTCGCTCCCGAACAAATGTCTGGTCCTACGCAGGTATGAACAGCTTCCGTGCTGACCGTGATGAGATGCTGGCCATGCACCCGACGGTGAAACCGGTCGCACTTGTGGCTGACGCGATCCTGGACTGCTCAAAAAGGAAGGACATAGTGCTCGATCCCTTCGCAGGTTCGGGCACTACGATCATTGCAGCAGAGCGCGTCGGCCGGATTTGTTACGCAATGGAGCTCGACCCCTGGTACGTCGATGTCGCTCTTCGACGGATAACGACGGTAACGGGAACGGAGCCGCTGCTTGCGACTACTGGAGAAGAGTTCAGAAAGCTGGAAGCTCAAAGGTCGGTGTGCACGTCCTCCCGAGCCACAGCCGTCTCTCGCTGGCGCGGTTGAGTGAGCCTGTGGCGAAGGGCGGTAAGAATGGTGAATATGAGGTCGGATTCGGCAAGCCACCGAAACATTCCCAATTCAAAAAGGGGTGCTCAGGCAACCCGTTTGGCCGCCCAGTGAAAGATATCCCCACGTTCAAAACCAAGATCGATTTGCTGACGGACATTGTCCTCAGCGAGCTCAGTCGCCCCGTCGAAGTGAAGGAAGGATCTCAGACCCTGACATTGACGACTGCGGAGGCCATTATTCGCAGCCTCAATATCGGAGCCATCAAGGGAAATCGCGTTCAGCAGAAGACGGCCCTCGAACTCGGCCAGATTGCTCAGGCACAACGCAGGCAAGAACTCTTTGAGGAAATCCAAATTGTTACTGCATATAAGGAGCTTTGGGAGCCGCGGTTTGAAGCAGCACTGGCAGGCGGGCGGCCGGAGCCGAAACAGCTACCGCACCCCGCCCACGTCAACATTGATCGTGTCACATGTGAGCTGCAGATAACAGGGCCAGATACACCCGAGTTCAAGGAGCGGTGGGAACTGACAAAATGCACCATGCGCCAGATCAGCAGCATGATTGTCCGAGCCAAAGCGGACCTGGTTCAAAGACCGAACAACAAGAGAGCCCGTGAACTGCTCACCATGTCACAAAAACTGCTTCGAAAGCATGAGAAAAACATTCCCCCCGGCTGGAACTGGCGCGAGCAACTTGGTTGGGAAAGCACTTGGGACGACCAGTTTGGTCAACGAAAAGTGTAGGGGCTCAATACCTAGGCATCAACTGCGAGGTCTGGGAGCACCAGAGGCTGGTTGCGAGAATTGAAAGGCCAGGGTCTGCTTGATCCTAGCCCACTGATCGCGCCATTCGGGGACCGCTCGGTTTTGGAGTGCGGTCATGCTGCCGACCGGGATAACCTTAGCTGATTTCGAATTGCGCGTCGTTCTGGCGATCCTCGCGCTCGCGCTGGTTTTGGCCGGTGGGGCCTGCTGGTGGCGTCAGTCTAGGGGCCCCGCCAGAAACGCGTTCGCAAACCGCCCACAGTTGTTTTGTAACTAGTATGAGTCGACAACGGCCCGTCTTCCCAAATGCTGGCAATTGCCGGATCGGGCCCGCCTGACAGTCCCTGGAGGGCGGGCCTTTTCCGTGGCGGCGTTCGGCCTAAGCGCGGCCTACCCATAGATATGTCCGCTTTCCACCCATTGCGGCCGCCTGGTGGCAACCCAAACGAGGTATTCAAACCTGGTGTCGGCTGAAGGGGGCTGGCCAACCTTCTCCCAGCACCGAAGCGCCGCCCATCAGTCCGGTTAGCGCTGACCTGCGAAGAAAAGCATAGGCTGGTCTGGGAGACTGATTGATTGCTGGCTGTTCAGTTTTACTTTACCCTGCAAACGCTCGGCACCCGATCGAAAGGTCGTCGCGATGCGCCGTGTCTTTCTCCTTCTCGCTCTCATCTCGTCAACCGCGGCAGCCGGCCAGTCCGTCTTCCACGGCAGTCTCCATGCCCATACGTCCTACAGCGACGGCAGCGGGACGCCGGATGACGCGTTCACGATGGGCCGCGTCAACGGCATGGATTTCATGGCAATCACCGAGCACAACCACCGGGCGGCTGACGGCAAGGGTCCGCGCCACGACAATCTGCTCATTGGCAAGCAGCCGCAGCTCTACTCCGGCACGAGCACGTCACTGGTCGAGGCAGCCAACCGTCATAACAAACCCGGGCAATTCGTCACGATCTATGGCCAGGAAGTCTCGACGATATCCCAAGGCAATCACATCAATATTTTCGGAGTGAACGCGGTCGTCGACGACACTGTCGTTCCCAATGGAAATGTGCCCGCCCTTCTGACCTGGATGGCGGCTCACCCGGACAGCACTGGCCAACCGGCGCTTCTGCAATTCAATCACCCGCGCGATCCCGATCGCAATTTGAAAGACTATGGACGGGATGATTTCCCCGGGGCCAACTGGGTGCGCACGCTCGATCCGCTCGTTGAATTGATCGAGATCCTGAACGCGCCGGCTCTCAAGAACGGCACTGGGTTCAGGGCGGACGCCAAGGAGGGATATTATCTCGAGTATCTCAATCTGGGTTTCCACGCCGGACCCAGCGTCGGCCACGACAATCATTGGAAGAACTGGGGCACGTCCACCGACGCACGGCTGGGCGTGATTGCCAGCGCACTGACGCGTGACGCCATCATGGCGGCGCTGCGCGCACGCCACACCTTTGCCAGCGATGACAGGAATATCAGCGTGATTTTCCGATCAAGCGAGGCGATTGGTGGCGACATCATTCCCGCGCCTGCTCCGGGAACCACGCTGCCACTGACGGTCCAGATTGCCGACCCCGACGAGCCGAGCGCCCGCTACCGTGTTGACGTTCTCTCGGACCATCCCGGCGGAGAGCGGGTCCGGCGTCCGGTTGAGAGCTTCCGGATCGAAGGCAACACGAATGGCCGCTTCCCGCTCGACGGCGTCGTTGCCGACGGTCCCGGGCAGTTCGTGATGCTGCGGGTCACTCAGACCGGCCCGGAAGAGGGCGATGCAGAGCACGAAGAGACCGAAGATCGCACCTGGACCGCGCCCATCTGGTTTGAGAGCTCGGTTCAGCCTGCCTTCGCCACAGCGGCGGTTCAGATCGTCGATCTCCTTCCTAATCCTGCGAGTGACGATGCGGTCAACGAGGAAGTCCGGCTGCGGAACTCCGGCGGCACGCCCGTCGACATCAGTGGCTGGCAGCTGCGCGACCTTGCCGGAAATGTCTGGATCCTCGGCGGCACCATTGCGCCCGGGCAGACGGTCACCGGCAAGCGCAACCACCAGGTCATGTCGCTCAACAACGACGGCGATGTCATCGAGTTGATCACTGCGGCTGGAACGGTGGTCGACACGGTCCGCTACGGCAACGCAGCCGAAGGCGCTCGAATGTCTCCGGTGCGTTGAACCGTGCCCAAGAATATCGTCATTTGCTGCGACGGTACCGGTAACGAGATCGGGGTCACGATCTCCAATGTGCTGAAGCTTTTCCGCATTGCCGAAAAGAGCGGCCGTCAGCGGGTCTGGTACAATGCGGGGGTCGGCACCATTGGCCAGCAGAACCCGTGGACGCGCTGGTTGCAGAAAGTCCGCGGTGTGTTTGGACTGGCCACCGGTCTGGGCCTCGATGACGATGTTCTGGCGGCGTACCGCTACCTCTGCTCAACCTATCGCGAGGGTGATCGGGTTTTCCTGTTCGGCTTCAGCCGCGGCGCCTACACGGTTCGAGCCCTTGCCGCCTTCGTCCATGTCATGGGCATATTCAGGATCGATCAGCTCAATATCGCGGGGTACGCCTGGACAGCCTTCAAGCGGGCCAGCGCCAAGGACAGGAGCCGGGCCACTCCCAGCCAGCCCAGGAGTGGAGTCGCAAACAGCCAGCCGTTGTCGCCGCTGGAAGAGGCATGGCATTTCAGCCGGGTCATCGGCGGAAAGGCGATCACAATTGAATTCATCGGCGTCTGGGACACAGTCGCTTCGGTCATTGTCCCCCGCTTCGAGCAGCTGAGTCTCAGCCTCCAGACCCTGCGATTCACGCGCACGAACCCATCGGTGAAGACACTTCGACAGGCGATTGCGATCGACGAAAAGCGGCGAATGTTCCGCCTCAATGCTTGGGCGCAGCCGCAGACCTTCCGGCCGAATCCGTTCAACCGGAAAAGCGACGCGGCGCAAGACATCAAGCAGGTCTGGTTTGCCGGCGTGCATGGCGACGTTGGTGGCGGCTATCCGGAGGTCGAGAGTGGCCTTTCGAAATACCCGCTCGCGTGGATGGTCGAGGAGGCCGCTGCGGCGGGTTTCAGGATCAACCGCGCGATGATCAATCATCTGGTGTACGGAAAGCCGAGAGCGGGAAGCACGCACAGCTATCAGCCGCCGGATTTCAGGGCAGAGCTTCACCGGTCGCTGACGACCTGGTGGTGGCCGCTCGAGATCTTCCCCAAGCTGAAGAAATGGCGGGAATGGCCGCAGGGGCGGCCGGCGTTCCTCGGCCTTTACATTCCCTTTGCCGAGCCGAGGCCCATACCTGGCGGCGCCCGGATTCATCAGTCAGCGTGCGATCGGAGGGCGGCACAGGTCGGCTACGATCCGGCGAATTGGCCGGGCGCGTTTACAGCAGAACCAAATTCGCCGGCGCCGGCCAAGCCCAGAGCACGGCCGCGCACGTCGAAGACAGCCGGAAAAAGCGCTGACCCAACCAGATCCGGATACAACGATCCAGCCTGACCGGAGGCCATAGTTCGGGGAGGGAACGATGAACGGACAAGGTGCAGATATAACCCGGCCCTGGTCCCTTAAGCTCACTGCGTCCGTTGCTAACTTCGTTGGATTCCTGCTGCTCTCATATGCATTCATGATCATGGTCATGACCGCCATTGCGCAGCAGGAAGTGGTCGACCGGATGGCGCGGGATGATCTGACCATCGGATACAGCTCGGCGTACACATTAGTGAAGGAACTGGACGTACGCAGGAGGGAGATTCCCTCGCTGAGAAAGCGCGAACAGGTGCTTTCGGGACAGATCACGAAACAGCAGTCGGACTTTCGCCAGGCAAGAGAGCGGTTTGATCTGGCATGGCAAAGCTTTCTTCCCCTTGCGCAGCGCATTGCGCGCAACGGGTCCTGCGAGCTTTCGCTGCAGGGCGCTGAAGATCTGGCCGCAAAAAGATCTGTCTGGAGCGAGGTTCAGGAATGCGCGGGCGCTAACTCGTTGTCGCCGTCCCTGGCGAGGTTGGTTGGTGAGTTCGCAAACAGTGATCGCAACGTTGAGGCCGCCGCGGTGATGCTGACCCGTGCAGCCGAAGTCTTCACGCGCACCAAGGAAGAGTTCGACGCGGTTCGCGCGCAGCTGAAGGAAGCGGTCACGGTAAATCCCGACGAGGAAAAGGCCCGAGGCAGCTTCAGCGAGATCAACGTCCTGCGAGAAACTTGGATGCTGGGCGGCGGCTTTCTCGTAGCTTTTCCCCCACCCATGCTGCAGATTCTGCTTGCACTGGTGGCCGGGGTGTTCGGAGCCCTGCTCGTCACACTTGTGCTGATCGTATATCCGCGTGCCAAACTCGATATAAGCTCCACCCAGGAAACCTGGGCGAGGATTGGGTTGGGCGGCCTGATTTCCGTCGGCGTTTACATTGTTCTCCTCGGCGGCTCTGCGGTTTTGGGATCGTCGCCGGGCACGTCAGCTGCGGGCACCAACTACATGGCATTCTGCTCGATCGGCATCCTTGCCGGGATGTTCTCCGACCGGGTTGCGGGCTGGCTGTCGGAAAAGGCCAACGCCTTCTTCCGGCCCGAACCCGGCCAGTGAAACAGGGGCCTGAGTCCCAGGACTCGCACCGTCGCTTTACAGAATGTCCCCTGTCGCGAAGGCTTGCGTTCGACCAGCCCCACCAGACTGTCCGGTAACCACGTAATGTCCGCTTCTGTAATGGGCCATGGTGTCAAGTCACCCTGGTAGGCCTGCCGCTGGTTACTTGCTTCTGTCCGTGGTCAGACTGGCTGCCACATCATACGGTCAGTGGAAGCGGTGAGCCCGATCTTTCGAGCGTCGTCTGCCCGAGGCAGCGACTGCGGACATTGCGGCTTCACCGTCTTCGCCGTCCCAGGCGGCGGGACCTCGGGCTGGCCTGGCTGGCCGGCCCGATCTTTCAAGCTCTCCTTTTCATGCCATGGCGGCAGTCTCGTCTTGCCAACGGAACATGGTGCCATCGACCCACATGCGGTGGAGGATGGCGCCCAGTTTGCGCGCCAGGGCCACGCGCGCCTTCTTGGCCCCGCGCCGCCGGGCGACGGCCAGCGCCCAGCTCTTCAACGGTGAGATGCGCACCGTGCGGGTGAGCATCACGCTGGCGGCTTCGT
>Ga0255312_1000036_pt1 | contig 18691 bp, 15 predicted proteins | sample EtOH5_T0_E5_meta_FD_202081 | JGI IMG/M metagenome (GOLD analysis project Ga0255312, IMG submission 202081) | Sandy soil microbial communities from University of British Columbia, Vancouver, Canada - EtOH5_T0_E5 | ecosystem: Engineered > Artificial ecosystem > Sand microcosm > Unclassified ...
ATGGCACTCACCCAGAAGCGCCTCGTCATGTGGATCAGTTCGGGGTTGGGCCCCTCATCGAGCGATGGCTCGAGCGGCTCCAGCGCCATTCCGCAGATCGGGCACTGACCCGGTCCGTTGCGGCGGATCTGCGGATGCATCGGACAGGTCCAGATGGTGCCCTGGGCCGGTTCGGGGAGCGCGCCCATGGCGGGCGCGATGACCGCCGGATCCTTCTCAGGCGGATTAAGATATCGGTCCGGGTTCGCCTTGAATCTCTCGAGGCAGCGCGCGCTGCAGAAATGGTAGGTCGCGCCGCCGTGCTCGAGCGAGTGCCTGCTCGTCCCAGGATCGACTCTCATGCCGCAAACGGGATCGAGGACGGTCCGCGTCATCTCCGCGGTCTCGCGCCCTTGATGGTCGTGGTCTTGATGCACGTGGCGGTCGGGCATGGCTCGTCCCTGCTTTTGTCGCGACTCAATGTTCACGCCGCTATGCACCTTGACACAGTGTCAAGGTCAATGTGCCTGATGCTCAAGCGCAAACGTTCGCGCGGCTTCAATGAGCGTGCGCCCGCTCGAAGCGATGTCGTCCACCAATACTGGAGTTCCTCGCCCGAGGTGCTCGAGCCCGCGCTCGTCGATGGTCACGGAAAAGTCGCCGCTCTGTTGCTTGCGCAGACCGGTCGACCGCGCGCCGGCCAGGTCGGCAATGCGCTCCACCCACTGGCCACTCTCCTCGTCCGGCCCGATGATGACAGGCTCATCGACATTGCAGCGCACCCAATCGGCAATGGCCGGGGTCGCCGTCGCCGCAATCGCCGGAATGGCATAGATCGCATCGATCCGGCTGCTGTCGAGCCGGTGGCCGTAGAGCTTCGCTCGCACCGCGCTCATCGACTCGATCGGCTGCGGATGCCGGATCGTGACGGCTGCGCCATCTTCGACGCCGAGCCTGGTCCAGACGATCTCCGAAAGGCCGACTTCGTGGACCCCGAGCAGGCTGTCGCTCACCTGGTCCAAGGTGGCGATCGCGCTTCGCCCCTCGGTCTGGAGCTCGACCTGCGCGCGAGCGGTAAACCCTTCGGACCGCGCAACCGGGCAATCCGCGTGCATCAGCACGATCGGTTCGTGCTGGGTCTCGAGACGCAGCCGCCGCGTCGTGAGCGTCTCCCCGGGCATAAGGTCAGTCGGCGCGCGCATCGAGGACGACGCGTTCGCCGTGCTCGGGGGCGCGCGCCTTCCATCCGAACTTCTCTTCGACGCGATGCCGCAGGGTATCGGACGCGACAGGCTCGCCACGGACGGCGAGTGTTTCAAGCGGAGCCTGTTCGAAGCCGCTGACCCAGCAAATGCGAGATGGCTCCCCGGGCCTGATTCGAACAGGCGACCATTCGATTAACAGTCGAACGCTCTACCGCTGAGCTACCGGGGATTGGCCGTCTTGAAGGGCAGGGCGGCTAAATAGCGCAGCTTGGCCCAAAGGCAACCCAATCAGGTCGCGAACTGCTCCATGGCGATGCGCTCGTCGAGCGCGTGCTCGGGGTCGAACAGCAGGGTCAGCGAGCGCTCGCGATCGAGCCGGATGTCGACCTTGGCGACATCGCGCACCTCGAACTGGTCGGCGACCGCCGACACCGGCCGGTTCTCGGGCTCGATGACGTGGAAGCTCACCGCGGTGTCGTCGGGCAGGATCGCGCCCGACCAGCGGCGCGGGCGGAACGGGCTGATCGGGGTCAGCGCCAGCATCTTCGCCTGCAGCGGCAGGATCGGGCCGCGCGCCGAGAGGTTGTAGGCGGTCGACCCGGCGGGCGTTGCCACCAGAACGCCGTCGCAGGCGAGCTCGGGCATCGCCACGCGGCCGTTGACCAGCACCTCGATCTTGGCCGTCTGGCGGGTCTCGCGCAGCAGCGACACCTCGTTGATCGCGGCGTGGACGTGGACCTCGCCGCCGACCGTGGTCGCGATCATCTCCAGCGGGGCGACGCGGATCGCTTTCGCCGCCGCGATCCGTTCGGCGAGCGCGTCGAGGCGCCACTCGTTCATCAGGAAGCCAAATGTGCCGCGGTTCATCCCGAACACCGGGCGCGCGGCGCCGCCTTCGAGCATGTGGTGGAGGGTGTGGAGCATGAAGCCGTCGCCGCCCAGTGCGACGAGGATCTCGGCGTCGGCGACGTCGGCCCACTCGTAGCGACGGCGGAGCATCTCCTCGGCGGCCTTGGCGACCGGCGTCGGCGACGACATGAGGCCGATGCCGAGGGCGACGAGGTCGCGCTTGACGCCATCGTGAGCTTGGGCGCCGGCGTGGTCGGACGCGTCCGCGGTCAATCGCTGCTCCTCATCGCTTGAACATAGGGATTTTGCCGGTTGGCGTCACGTGGCCGTCACGTGGGCCGTCACTGTCCCGTTGTGGGGCGGCGCGCTCTTGCGGCTTCCGGCCCTCGGCGTTGGGCGTTAGCGAGGCGGCATGTTCAAATGGTTTAGCGATTTTTGGTCTAAAGAATTCGGGGCGGGGCAGCGGGCGTCGGATCGCAGAGTTCCGGCGCCCGCCACCGCCAAGCGCGACCGCGCCCTGGAGGCGGTCATCGCCCACCAGCGCATCGCCGTCTTGTTCCAGCCGCAGATCGACCCGGTGAGCGGCGCCATCATCGGCGCCGAGGCGCTGGCGCGCTGGGACGGCGCCGCGTCGCCCGAGCAGCTGTTCGCGCGCGCCGCGAGGGCCGGCCTCGCCGAGCGCCTGTCGCGGCTGATCCAGCGCAAGGCGCTGCGTGTCGCCGCCAGCTGGGAAGGAGCGTTGAAGCCGCTGCATCTGTCGATCAACCTGCTGCCGCAGGATCTCGCGCGGTCGGGCTATGAGCAGTGGCTGCTCGACGAGATCGAGGCCGCCGGCATCGACCCCAGAAGGATCACGGTCGAAATCACCGAAAGCGCGCTGCTCGCCGACAGCGATGCGATCGGCGAGCGTCTGGCCCGGTTGCGCAACGCCGGCGTGCGGATCGCGGTCGACGATTTCGGCACCGGCTATGCGAGCCTCGCATACCTGACCAGCCTGCCGCTCGACATCCTCAAGATCGACCGCGGCCTGATCGCCGATATCGTCGGTGGTGCGCGAGACCGGATCGTCGTCAAGGCGATGATCGCGCTCGCCCGCGAGCTCGACCTGAAGGTCGTCGTCGAGGGCGTCGAGAGCACCGCCCAGCTGGCCCTGCTCGCCGACTGGGGCTGCGACCTCTACCAGGGCTTCCTCGGCGCCGGGCCGCTCGACGAGTGCGAGCTCGCCCGCTTCGTCACCGCATCGATGGCCGAAGCCGCCTAGGCGGCCTCCATTTCCTTTTTCTCCGCGGCCGCGAGCACGCGGGCGAGGCCGCGCGACAGCTGCAGCGCTCCGGCCAGCCGCGCTTCGGCGGTCGGCCAGTCGCGCGCGACGCTCATCTTGCTGTCGGGCCGCAGCTTGGCCGAGCCTTTCAAGCGCTCGATGTAGGCGAGCAGCCCGGCGAGGTCGGGGAAGCCGCCGGCTGCAAACGTCACCACCGCGCCGCGGGCGCCGATATCGAGCTTGGCGATGCACGCCGCGCGGCAATGGAGCTTGGTCTCGACGATCTTGAGGAGGTTGCCGGTCTCTTCGGGCAGGTCGCCGAAGCGGTCGATCAGCTCGGCCGCGAACTCGTCGACCGCGCGGCGGTCCTCGAGCTCGCCGAGGCGGCGGTAGAGGCCCATGCGCAGGTCGAGGTCGGGGACGTAGGTCTCAGGGATCAGGATCGGCGCATCGATGCTGATCTGCGGCGAGAATTCCTCGCGCTGCGGCACGCCGCCGGCCTTCTGCTCGATAATCGCCTCCTCGAGCATCGACTGGTAGAGCTCGAAGCCGACCTCCTTGATGTGGCCGGACTGCTCGTCGCCGAGCAAATTGCCGGCGCCGCGGATGTCGAGGTCGTGGCTGGCGAGCTGGAACCCGGCGCCGAGGCTGTCGAGGTTGGCCAGCACCTGCAGCCGTTTGTCGGCGCTCTCGGTGATCGTGCGGTCGGACGGAGTCGTCAAATAGGCGTAGGCGCGGGTCTTGGCCCGGCCGACGCGGCCGCGCAATTGATAGAGTTGCGCCAAGCCAAAACGATCGGCGCGGTGGACGATCAAGGTGTTGGCGGTCGGGATGTCGAGCCCGCTTTCGACGATGGTGGTCGACAGGAGCACGTCAAACTTGCGGTCGTAGAAGGCGCTCATCCGCTCCTCGACGGCGGTCGCGCTCAACTGCCCGTGGGCGGTGATCGCTTTGACCTCGGGGACTTCGGCGGCGATCCATTCCTCCATCTGCGGCAGATCGGCGACGCGCGGCACGACGAAAAAGCTCTGGCCGCCGCGGTAATGCTCGCGCAGCAGCGCCTCGCGGACCACGACATGGTCCCACGGCGTGACGTAGGTGCGGATCGCCAGCCGGTCGACGGGCGGGGTCTGGATGACGGACAAGTCGCGCAGGCCCGACATCGCCATCTGCAGCGTGCGCGGGATCGGCGTAGCAGTCAGGGTCAGGACGTGGACGTCGGCCTTGAGCGCTTTCAGCCGCTCCTTGTGGGCAACCCCGAAATGCTGCTCCTCGTCGACGATGACCAGGCCGAGGCGCTTGAAATCGAGCGCTTTGGCGAGGAGCGCGTGGGTGCCGATGACGATGTCGACCTGGCCCTTAGCGAGGCCTTCCCGGGTCCGCTTCATCTCCGCCGCCGGCACCAGCCGCGACAGGCGACCGACCTCGATCGGGAAGCCCTGCAGCCGCTCGACCCACAGATCGTAGTGCTGGCGCGCGAGCAAGGTCGTCGGGCAGATCAGCGCCACCTGCAGCCCCGTCATGGCGACGACGAACGCGGCCCGCAGCGCGACCTCGGTCTTGCCGAAGCCGACGTCGCCGCACACCAGTCGGTCCATCGGCTTGCCCGATCCGAGGTCGGCGAGCACGTCGTCGATGGCGCGGTCCTGGTCGTCGGTCTCCTCGTAGGGGAAGCGGTCGACGAACTGCGGATAGGCCGAATCGGGCTCGAGCACCGCGCCGGGCCGGGTGGCGCGCAACGCCGCGGTCGCGATCAGCTCGCCGGCGATGGCGCGGATGCGCTCCTTCATCCGCGACTTGCGGCGCTGCCAGGCCTCGCCGCCGAGCCGGTCGAGCGGGACGCCGTCGGACTCGCTGCCGTAGCGGGACAGCAGCTCGATATTCTCGACCGGAACGTAGAGCTTGTTGCCGCCGGCATATTCGAGGGCGACGCAGTCGTGGGGCGAATTGCCGACCTTGATCGAGGTCAGCCCCTGGTAGCGGCCGATGCCGTGGTCGGCGTGGACGACGAGGTCGCCCGGCGACAGCGTCGCCAGCTCGGACAGGAACGCGGCGGCGCCTTTGCGCTTGCGGCGGCGGCGAACCAGGCGGTCGCCGAGCATGTCCTGTTCGGTGAGCACGGCGACTTGCGGCGCGGTGAAGCCGTGGTCGAGCGGCAGCACGAGGAGCGCGGCGGACGCTTTGGTGGCGAGCGCTTCGGGCCAGCTGTCGGTGAGCTTCAGCGACTGGAGGCCGTGGTCGTCGAGCAGGCCCATGAGCCGCTCGCGCGCGCCGCGGCTGTAGCTCGCCAGCACGACCTTCCGGCCGGCCTTCTTGAGCGCCTGCACATGGGCGGCGACCGCTTCGTAGACATTGGCCTGCTGCGTGCGCTCGGGGGTGAAGTCGCGGGCCGGCTCGACCTCGAAGGACAGCGTGCGCTCGCCTTCGGGTTCGGGGAACGGCGAGGCGAGGTGGATCGGCCGCGCCGCGACCGCCGACTCCCAGTCCGCCTTCGGCAAATAGAGCTCGGTGGGCTTGAGCGGGCGGTAGCTGCCCGGCTCGGCGGCCATCACCCGGACGCGGTTGGCGTAATAATCGGCGATCGCGTCGCGGCGGCCGTCGAGCGCGCCGTCGGTGCCGTGGTCGCGCACGATCAAATCATCGGCGCCGAGATGGTCGGTGAGGGTCGCCAAGTCGTCCTCGAACAGCGGCAGCCAATGCTCCATGCCGGCCATCCGGCGGCCGTCCGACACCGCCTGGTAGAGTGGATCGCCGGTCGCCTGGGCCCCGAACGTCTCGCGGTAGCGCGAGCGGAAGCGCTTGATGCTGTCCTCGTCGAGCAAGGCCTCGGAGGCGGGGAGCAAGGTGAAGCCCTTCGCCTGGTCGGTCGAGCGCTGGTCGGCGGGGTCGAAGCGGCGGATGCTCTCGATCTCGTCGCCGAAGAAGTCGAGGCGGAGGCCGGTTGTCTCGCCGGCCGGGAACAGGTCGATCAGCGATCCGCGCACCGCATATTCGCCGGCTTCGGCGACCGCGTCGGCGCGCTGGTAGCCGAGCGCGTTCAGCTGGCCGATCAGTGCATCGCGGTCGATGCGCTCGCCGGCGGCGACACGCCGGGTCAGCTGGCGGATTCGGAATGGCGTCAGCAGGCGCTGGGTGGCGGCGTTGGCGGTCGCGACCAGCAGCTGCGGGCCTTCCCTTTTCGCCTGCAGAGCATTGAGGGTCGCGAGGCGCTCGGCCATCACCCGCAGCGCCGGCGACGCGCGGTCATAGGGCAGGCAGTCCCACGCTGGCAGGGTCAGCACCTCGACCTCGGGCGCGAACAAAGGGACGGTGTCGGCGAGCGCGCGCATCGCCGTTTCGTCGGCGGCGATGACGACGGCGCGGGTGCCGTTGCCGTGCGCGGCGCGGGCAAGGTCGCCCGCCAGCCATGGCAGGAAGCCGGTCGGCACGCCGGCGAGCGTCAGCGGATCGGTCGCGCCGAGGACTCGCTGCAGCGGCGCGCTCATCGGGCGACCCGGATGTAGTCGAGCCGTTGCAGCGCGACCATCATCGGACCCTCGAAGCGCGCCGGCGGGGCCGCGGCGCCGACCGCCCAGGCCATGATGTCGACGTCCTGCTCGTCAAGCATCGCCGCGAACATGGCGCGGTCGACGGCGTCCCAGCTTGCGTGATGCGCGTCGAAAAAGCCGCCGACCAGCATGTCGGCCTCGCGCGTGCCGCGGTGGCTGGCGCGCCAGGCCAGGCGCTTCAGTTCATCGTCGGGCAGCATGCGCGGCGATGTAGGGGAGGGCGGCCCGAAGTGAAAGGCCGCCCTCGGGGAGCCTTATCGGGCGTGCGATCCCATGCCGGCCATCGCCATGTTCGCCGCGTGCGCCTTGCAGCTGACGCCCGGGTTGAACTGCGCGAAGACGCCGTTGGGGTTGTCGCGATAGATCCAGACGTGGCGGTCGTAGTGCGGCATGAAATTATGAGCCTCGTCGATCGCCGTCGCCGGGTTGTCGACCATGTGGTCGTATTCGACCCCGTGGAAGCTCGGCGGCCGGTCGTGGCCGGCCATCCACGCTTTCTCGAAGACGAGGTTCTCGACCGCGACCAGCTTCATCGAGCCGTCGGCCTGCGGCTCGTAGATCAGGATCGAGGGCTGGTGGAAATCGGTGTGGGTGCCGGTGCCGTCGACGCGCGGGTTGGGCGGCGCCGTGATGCCGAGCAGGTCGGGCCGAAAATAATGCACGCCCATCGCGCCGAAGCTCGCCGGGCGGCCCATCATGTCGGCGGTGTCGCACATGTTGGCGGGGTCGCGGATATAGCCTTCGGCCAGCGCCACCTTGACGTCCTGAAAGCGCTCGGTTTCGGCGCGCACTTGCGCGAGGCTCGGTTCGGCCGGGGTCGGCCCCGCGCTCGCCGCAAACGCAGTCAGGGCCGCGGCCGCCGCGACCGGAACGATGAAATGCATCGCCAGAGTCTCCTGTTGTCCTGAGCGGCCGCTGGCGTCGCCTGATCGGCCGCGTGCCCGCCATTTATGACGCCGCCGCCGCCGGCTCAATCGAAAGGCTTGCAACGGGGTATTCATATGTGAATAGCTTGGCTGCAATGTTCGCCTGGGACGACATCGCCGTGTTCCTGGCGCTCTATCGGGAGCGGACCACCGGGCGCGCGGCCAAGGCCCTTGGCTGCAGCCAGCCGACCATCGTCCGGCGTTTGGCGAGCTTGGAGCACGAGCTCGGGCTCAACCTGTTCGACCGCACGCCGAGTGGGCTGGTGCCGACTGACGCCGCGCATGGCCTGCACGCCCACGCCGAGCGGGTCGAGCGGGCGGTGTGCGAATTCACTGCCGAAGTCGGGTCACTGGCGGGGACCGGGATCAACATCATCCGGCTGACCTTCCTCGACCATTTCGAACGCCTGCTGATCCCGGTGCTACGCCAGTTCCGCGCTCGCTGGCCCGGCATCCAGACCGAACTGCTGGCGTCCAATCGGGTTTACGACCTGGCGCGCGGCGAAGCGGACATCGGCATTCGTGGCCGCGAGCGCCCGACCAGCGACGAGATCGTGGTGCATGACCTGCCGCCGACCGGCTGGACCATTTACGCTTCGGCCCACCTCACTCCCGAGGAAGTCCCGCATTCGCCGGACGAGGTTGCCACCTATCCTCGGGCGATGATCGAGGGCTCGCCCGGCCATCTGCCGGTCTTCCGTTGGCTCGACTCTCTCCCGGCGCACAGTTCGACGGCCATGCGCTGCAGCAATTTCGGTGCCTTGAGGTCGGCGCTGGTCTCCGGCGCGGCGGTGTCGGCGCTGCCGTGCACCATCGGCGACGGCGACCCCGAGCTGGTCCGCTGCTTCCCGCCGCAAGACGAATGGGACATCCCGATCTTCCTGGTGGCGAGGCGGGCGATCCTCCGCCGGCCGCCGGCCCGCGACCTGTTCGATTCGATCGCGGCCCACTTTATCGAGCATCCGACCCTGCTGACCGGCGAGCGGGCCTGATGCGCCCGGAGATACTCAACCCATTGTTCGCCGAGGCCGAGGTGCTGAAGGGCGTCGGGCCGCAGGTCGCCAAATTGCTCAAGCGGCTGGACCTGACCCGGGTTGTCGATGTCCTCTATCATCTCCCCACCGGGTCGATTGAACGCTTGCGGGTGCCGGCCGCGAGCGCGGCGGTGCTTGGCCGCAATATCATCGTCGACCTGACACCGTTCGAAATCCGCGAATCTCGGTCCGGGCGAGGGCCGATGCGGGTGTTCGCGTCGGATGGCGGCGGCAACACCGTCAGCCTGATCTATTTCAACAATCCCGGCTGGGCGAAGCGCAGCGTGCCGATCGGCCAGTTGCGGACGATTTCCGGCAAGCTCGAGGCCTATGGCGACGAGTGGCAGATCATCCATCCCGAGGTCACCGAACCCGGCAAAGGGCCGCAGCCGGCGTTGCGTGAGCCGGTCTATCCGCTGACCGAAGGGCTGACCAACCGCCGGTTGGGAGAGCTGGCAGCATCGGCCCTGGAGCGGGCTCCCGAGCTTCCGGAGTGGATCGAGCCGAGCCTTGCAGCGCGCGAGGGCTGGCGGCCGTGGCGCGCGGCGCTGGCAGAGGCCCATGCCGAGCCGCAATCGACGCTCAGCCGCCGCCGGCTCGCCTACGACGAGGTGTTCGCCAACCAGCTGGCGCTGATGCTGTTGCGGCAGGCATCGCGGCGCCATCGCGGGGTGCCGCTGGCCGGCGACGGGCGGCTGATCGACAGGCTGCGGCTGCCGTACAGCCTGACCGCGGCGCAGCGGCGGGTGATCGACGAGATCCGCGGCGACATGGCGCAGCCGGTGCCGATGCTCCGCCTGCTCCAGGGCGACGTCGGCTCGGGCAAGACGCTGGTCGCGCTGATGGCGATGCTGGTCGCGGTCGAGGCGGGCGCGCAGGCGGCGCTGCTCGCACCGACCGAGATCCTCGCCCGCCAACACCAGGCGACCCTGCTCGCCCAACTCGACGCAGTCGGGGTTCGGGTCGCGATCCTCACCGGGCGTGAAAAGGGCAAGGCGCGCGAGGCGGTGCTGATGGGCCTCGCCGACGGGTCGATCGACATCCTCGTCGGCACCCACGCGATCTTCCAGGAGAAGGTCGCCTACCACAACCTCGGCCTGGTGGTGATCGACGAGCAGCACCGCTTCGGGGTGTCGCAGCGGCTGCTGCTGGCGGCCAAGGCGGAGCGGCCGCCGCATTTGCTGGTGATGACCGCGACGCCGATCCCGCGGACCCTGACCCTGACCCAATATGGCGAGATGGACGTCAGCCGGATCGACGAGATGCCGCCGGGCCGAACGCCGGTCGAGACGCGGGTGATCAGCGACGAGCGGCTGCCGCAGGTGATCGACGGGCTCGGGCGGCACCTCGCCACCGGCGGCCAGGCCTATTGGGTGTGCCCGTTGGTCGAGGAAAGCGACAAGATCGACAGCGCCGCCGCCGAGCAGCGCGCGGCAGTGCTGCGGCAGCGGTTCGGCGATCGCGTCGGGCTGGTCCACGGGCGGATGAAGGGTCCGGAGAAAGACGCCGTGATGGCCGCGTTCGCTTGCGGCGAGCTGGCGGTGCTGGTCGCGACGACCGTGGTCGAGGTCGGCGTCGACGTCCCCAACGCGACGCTGATGGTGGTCGAGGGAGCCGACCGCTTCGGCCTCGCCCAGCTCCACCAGCTGCGCGGTCGGGTCGGCCGCGGCGAGGGCCAAAGCATTTGCCTGCTGGTGCGCGGCCAGGTCCTCAGCGAGTCGGCGCGGGCGCGGCTGGCGCTGATGCGCGAGACCAACGACGGCTTTCGCATCGCCGAGGAGGATCTCAGGCTGCGCGGCCCGGGCGAGATTCTCGGTACGAAGCAGTCAGGAGAGGTGGGTTTTCGCGTCGCAACGGCTGAGGAGGTCGCCGAGCTGGCGCCGATCGCGCAGAGCGACGCGCAATTGCTGCTCGACCGCGACGGCGGGCTGGCGGGACCACGCGGGCAGGCGGCGCGGACCTGCCTCTATCTGTTCGAGCGCGACCAGGCGGTGGGGCTGATCCGGAGCGGGTGACTCCCCTCCCTTTCAAAGGGAGGGGAGTCACTTGACTAGCAGCCCGTGCTTCTTCTTGCCGAGGCTGAGCTTGAGCGGCGCGCCCGCCACCTCCACGACCTGACCGGGATCGCTGACCACCTCGTCGTTCAACCGCACCGCGCCCTCGGCGACCTTGCGCTTGGCCTCGCCATTGGATGCGGTGAAGCCGAGCTGGGTCAGCGCCTGGGCGACCGTCATGCCGCCGCCGATCGACAGGGTCGGCAGGTCGCCGCCGCTGCCGCCTTCTTCGAACGTGGTCTTGGCGGTGTCCGCCGCCGTCCGCGCGGCGGCGTCGCCGTGCAGCATCGCCGTGGCCGCGGTCGCCAGCGCGATCTTCGCCTGGTTGATGTCGGCGCCCTGCAGCGCTTCGAGCATCGCGACCTGGTCCAATGGCAGGTCGGTGAACAGCTTGAGGAACCGGCCGACGTCGGCGTCGTCCGTATTCCGCCAGAACTGCCAGTAATCGTAGGGCGAGAGCTGGTCCGCGTTGAGCCACACGGCGCCTTGCGCGGTCTTGCCCATCTTCGCTCCATCCGCCGTCGTGATCAGCGGCGTCGTCAGGCCGTAGAGATCGGTGCCGTCGATGCGGCGCCCGAGCTCCATGCCGTTGACGATGTTGCCCCACTGGTCGGAGCCGCCCATCTGCAGCCGGACGCCGGCGCGGCGCGACAGCTCGAGGAAGTCGTAAGCCTGGAGGATCATGTAATTGAATTCGAGGAAGGTCATCGGTTGCTCGCGGTCGAGGCGGAGCTTGACGCTGTCGAACGTGAGCATGCGGTTGATGGTGAAGTGGCGGCCGACGTCGCGCAGGAAGGGCACGTAAGCGAGGCTGTCGAGCCATTCGGCATTGTCGAGCATAATGGCGTCGCTGGGGCCACCCTCTTGGTCTTTGGGCGCGAAGGTCAGGAACTGCTCGAACACGCGGCGGATGCCGGCGATGTTGGCGTTGATCTGATCGGCCGTGAGCAGCTGGCGGGCCTCGTCCTTGCCCGAGGGATCGCCGACCTTGGTCGTCCCGCCGCCCATCAGCACCACCGGCTTGTGGCCGGCCTGTTGCAGCCGCCGCAGCATCATGATCTGGACCAAATTGCCGACATGGAGGCTCGGCGCGGTCGCGTCGAAGCCGATGTAGGCTGCGACGGTCTCTTTCTCCGCCAGCGCGTCAAGCGCCGCGGCGTCAGTGACCTGGTGGATGTAGCCGCGCTCGTCGAGCAGGCGGAGGAGCGAGGATTTGTAGGCGGCCATGGACGCGGCTTAGCCAAACCATCACGCAGGCGAAAGCGGGTCCCGTTCGCGCCCGAATGGCGGTAGGGGGTCGGGGTGAGACTGATCGTTCATCCCGAGAGCCAGGCTGGCGGCGTGGAAACCCTTGGCGGGACCGTCAGCCGGTTCGGCACGACCATCCGCTTTCATTACATGCTGGCGGGCGAGTTGGCCGGCGTCGTCACCCCGCCTCCGGCTCGGCCGCGGCGGGCGGATGGGCTGTGGCAGACGACCTGCTTCGAGGCGTTCATCCGCGGCGACGGCGATGCCTATGTCGAATTCAATTTTTCGCCTTCGAGCGAGTGGGCGGCGTATAAATTCGACTCCCCGCGCGCGGGCATGCGTCCGCTCGAGATGGCGGCGGATCCGGAGATCTCGGTCCATCATTCGGCCGACCTCCTGATCGTCTCGGCGCTCGTTCGCCTGCCCGAGAAGTTCGGCCGATCGGGCGCCGCGCTCGGCCTGGCGGCGGTGATCGAGGAGGCCGACGGGACCAAGGCCTATTGGGCGCTTGGCCACCCGCCGGGCGCACCCGATTTCCATCACCCGGATTGCTTCGCGGCGCAGCTTCCGTAAGCACTCCACCATGACCCTGTTCGGAATCGACCGGCTGCTCGCCGAGCCGGAACTGCGCCGGCCCCTGGAAGGGAAGCGCGTCGCGCTGCTCGCGCATCCGGCGTCGGTGACCCGCGACCTGACCCACAGCCTCGACGCGCTCGCGGCCGCGGGGATCAACCTGACCGCCGCGTTCGGCCCCCAGCACGGCCTGCGTGGCGACAAGCAGGACAATATGGTCGAGTCCGAGGATTTCACCGATCCGGTCCACGGCATCCCGGTGTTCAGCCTCTACGGCGAGGTGCGCCGCCCATCAGGCCAGGCGATGGGGACGTTCGACACCATCCTCATCGACCTGCAGGACCTCGGCTGCCGGATCTACACCTTCATCACGACGCTGCTGTACGTGCTCGAGGCCGCGGCCGAGCATGGCAAGGCGGTGGTGGTGCTAGACCGCCCGAACCCGGTCGGGCGACCGGTGGAGGGAGTGACCCTGCGAGCGGGCTGGGAGAGCTTCGTCGGCGCCGGACCGATCCCAATGCGCCACGGCCTGACGCTCGGCGAGCTCGGGCAATGGTTCGTCGATCACTTCGGGCTCGACGTCAATTTGTCCGTGATCGAGATGGCGGGGTGGCAGCCCGACGAGGAGCCGGGGTTCGGCTGGCCCGCCGACCGCATTTGGATCAATCCCAGCCCCAACGCCGCCAATCTCAACATGGCGCGCGCCTATGCCGGCACGGTGATGCTCGAGGGCACGACGCTCAGCGAGGGCCGCGGCACCACCCGGCCGCTCGAGCTGTTCGGCGCGCCCGACATCGACGCGCGAGCGGTGCTGGCCGAGATGGAGGCGATCGCGCCGCACTGGCTGGCCGGCTGCCGGCTGCGCGAGATCGCCTTCGAGCCGACCTTCCACAAGCATGTCGGCAAGCTCTGCCACGGCATCCACATCCACGCCGAGGGGCCGTTCTACGACCACGCCGGCTTCAAGCCGTGGCGACTCCAGGCGCTCGGCTTCAAGGCGATCCGGCGGCTTTACCCGGGTTATGATTTGTGGCGCGATTTCCCCTACGAATATGAGCTCGGCAAGCTGGCCATCGACGTCATCAACGGCTCGCCGCTGCTGCGCGAATGGGTCGACGATCCAGGTGCCGGCCCGGCCGACCTCGATGCGCTCGCGCACTCCGACGAAGCCGCCTGGCAAGACCAGCGGCGGGCATACCTCAAGTACGACCGATGACCGACGAGGCCGAAGTCGACCAATTGCTCGAGGCCGATCCGCGCAACATCGAGGCGCTGGTCCGCAAGGGCGATTTGCGCATGGCGAGCGGCGACGAACGGGCCGCCGCGGCCTTTTACAAGGCGGCGCTGCGCGAGGCGGGGGCGGCGCAACCGCTGCCGGAATCGCTTCGCGGGGCGATCGAACGCGCCCAAAGCGGGATCGCGTGCGCCGAGACTTCGTTCGAGCGCCAGCTCGAGGCCTCGCTGGCCGCCGACGGCTTCCCGCCGGACAAGCGGCCGCCGCGCTTCCAGCATTCGCTCGACCTGATGCTCGGCCGGCGCCAGGCGACGCTCGAGCTCCAGCAGCCGACGTCCTATTTCTTTCCGGGCCTGCCGCAGCGGCCTTACTATGAGCGCTCGGAATTGCCGTGGGCGAAAGCAATCGAGGCCCAGGCGCCGGCCATCCGCGACGAATTGCTTGCCTACATGGCGGGTGGCGCGGACGGTTTTTCGCCGTATATGGTCAGCGATCCGACAAGGCCGCGCAGCGACTACCACGGCCTGGTCGACAACCCCGACTGGAGCACGCTCTACATCTGGGAGAAGGGGGGCAGGGTGCCGGGGCTCGCCGAGCATTTCGCGCGCACGCTTGCCGCCGTCGAGGCGCTCGACCTGCCGCACATCACCGTCCGCGCGCCTTCGATCCTGTTCTCGCGCCTGGCCGCGGGAGCGCGCATTCCGCCGCACCACGGGGTGATGAACGCGCGGCTGATCTGCCACCTGCCGCTGATCGTCCCGCCCGGGTGCGGCTTCCGGGTCGGCGGCGAGGTCCGCGAGTGGCGGGAAGGCGAGCTGCTGGTGTTCGACGACAGCGTCGAGCACGAGGCGTGGAACCTGGGCTCCAGCGAGCGCATCATCCTGATCTTTGACGTCTGGCGGCCGGAGCTCGATCCCGATGAGCGCCGCGCGGTGACGGCGTTGTTCGAGGCGGTCGACCGCCACGCCGGATAAAGGGCGCGATCGCGTGTCTTGGTTAACGAAAGAGTAGGACGTTCCCCTTATCCCGTTCGCAACTGGCAAGCGGGGACGGCCTTCACATGGCGACACACGGTATCGAGGAAATCACCGAGAACGCAATCCGGGCGGTGGCCCGCGATTGCGGATCGCTGTCGATGGAATGCAGCGATGTAGCCGGTTACGTCGAGGGTGTCGCCAGCAAGCTCGGCGATCATTTGAAGATGCTCGACGGCCTCGAGGAAGTGACGACGCGGCTGCTGGCCGACCAGGCGCGCGTGTCGGATTCGACCGACGAGGCGCGGCTGCTGTCGGAGCAGGCCAAGGCCAAACTCGAAGCCGGGCGCGAGGCGATCGACGGAACCATCGGCGGCTTCAAGGGCCTGACCGAGCTGGTCGTCCAGCTCGGCGAGCGCATGGCCGGCTTCGCCGCCGCGATGAACCAGGTGCAGACGGTCTCCTCGACCATCGAGACGATCGCCCGCAAGACCAACATGCTGGCCTTGAATGCGACCATCGAGGCGGCGCGGGCGGGCGACGCTGGCCGCAGCTTCGCGGTCGTGGCCGCCGAAGTGAAGAAACTCGCCCACGACACCCGCGCGGCGACCAGCCAGATCGCGCTGACGATCGGCGAGCTGACCCGCGAAGCGGGCGCCGTCACCTCCGAGATCAAGACCGGCGTCGAGCGCAGCCGCGCCGCGCAGATGGGCTTCGGCCAGATCAGCGACACGGTCCGCGAAGTCGCCGAGATCGTCGGCATGGTCGACCGCCAGACCGAGGGCATCGCCCACTCGACCAGCCTCATCCAGACCAGCGTCGACCGGGTCAAGGCGGGCCTCGTCGACTTCGCCGGCGACGCGCGCGACAACGGCAACCAGCTGCTGCAGGCGCAAAAACGCCTCATGCATCTCGAGCTGCTGTCCAACACCATGCTCGACACGCTCGCCAATTCGGGCGCCGAGATCGACGACACGCCGTTCATTTTGAAAGCGCAGGAAGTGGCGCGGGTGATCGTCGCCGCCATCGAGGGCGCGATCGACGAGGGCGAGATCAGCCTCGAGGACGTGTTCGACCGCAACTACCAGGAAATCGAGGGCACGAACCCGGTCCAGTACGACTGCCGGTTCTGCGACACCGCGGACAGGCATGTCCAACCGATCCTCGACCGCACCAAGCGTACCGATGAGCGCATCATGGGTTCTGCAATCAGCGACGCGAACGGCTACCTTCCGACCCACTTGTCGGAGCGCAGCCAGCCGCCGGGCGCCGACCCGGTGTGGAACGACGAACATTGCCGCAACAAGCGCATCATGATGGACGAAGTGACCCGCAACGCGTTGCTGAGCAACCGCCCGGCAACCCTGGCGACCTACCGGATGGAGCTTGGCGACAAGTATATCCCGGTCAAGAACGTGTTCGTGCCGCTGTTCGTGAAGGGCCGCCGCTGGGGCAATTTCGAGCTCGCCTACCGCGACGATTGATTGTTGTGTCCTCGCGAAAGCGGGGACCCAGTCAATTTCCTTGAACTACCAACAGAAAAACTGGGCTCCTGCCTTGGGTCCCATCAAAGTACTACTTTGATGGGTGCCCTGCGCAGGTGCACACTTAAATACTGAAGGCTTCAGCTTTCCCAGTCGGCGCGGGCGCTGGCGCGGGCTTCGAGAAGGTCGAACAGCGCCTGGTGCTGGAGCAGCAATTGCTCGCCGCCGAAGGCCAGCGCGCGGCCGCTCGCCGGGCTGTCCGACGAGCGTTCGACGACTTCGACCCACGACGCTTCGTCGGGCAGCGACGGCGGCGGGCTGTCGATGCTGACGCGGGTTGCTGCGCGGTCGAGCAGGCGGCGAATCGGTGCCCAGTCGCCGACCAGCGCGGTCGCCGCGCCGAGCGCGCAGCCGGTCCGTTCCGAGCAAGCGAGAATCTCGAGCGCATGGCGCTGGCCGAGCAGGCTGGCTTCGGTCTCGGCCGCGCCGGGCGTGCTCGGCATGGGGCCGACCGCGGAGGTCAGCCGGACAAGGTACAGCCGCTCGCGCTCGAACGCCTCGGAGGCTTCGGCCAACCACGCGTGGGCGGGGCTTTGCGGAGTGTGGGTGAGAGCCAGCTCGATCAGGCCGGGATGGCGGCCGTGCAGACTGCACAGCAGGTGGACCGCATCGGCGAGGTCGCGGCCGGCGTGCGGCCCGGCTCCCTCGACCAGGGCGTGGAGATGGGGATGGCGCGCAGAGCCGCTGCCGCTGACGCGGGCAAGGTGCGCCTCGGCGACGCCGGCCGGACTTCCCACTGTGGCCGGATTGCGGTCAACGGACCGACTGCTCGCCATACGCTCTTTTCCCCTCACCGGGCCAACCCAAGCGGAACCCTATTCGGGGGCACCCTAGCCCAAGGGCGTAAAGAGGAGGTTTATGCGGGCGTAAGCTTTCGGAGAGAGACATTAAGGGCGCCCATCGCGGCGCGACCGCGATGGGAAGCCAGGGTTAGGGCGTCAGAACCGTCAGGCGGCGATGGACACCTCGGCATCGGCATTGTCGGCTTGGGCGGCGAGCTGCGGCGCGGCGGACGACGCGACGGAACGGCGCGGCTTCGGATAGGCCCAGCGAGCGAGCGCGAGGGCGGCGCCGAGGCCGAGGTAGACGCCGATGACCACGACCGGGTTCCACAGGATCCCGGCGGCGAACACCACCCGCAAATAGTTGGGGTTGAAGCCGAATTCCTCGCCGAGACCTTCGCAGACGCCGAACATGGTGTCGTCGCGGAGGAACAGGTTGGGCCGGGCGTCTTGCTCGTGGTCTTGAAGGGCAGGGGCGTCTTGCATCGTGTGCTCCGTTGGCGTCGTGCGGGGAAGCCCCGCGGGGATGCAAGCTATTGAGCAAGACCCGTGCCAGAATGTTAAAATAGCGCTTTTGCAACGAGTTAGCATGGCGACGGCCGGCCAACCCAAGCGCGTGCCCACCGAATGTTGGGAAATGCCGCCAATCGGGAGGTGCCGGGATTCCGGCGCCAGCGCCGCCGGTAGGGGTATGTTCATTTATCCGTGCGAGAACGCAGGGCGCAAAAACCATTGAGCGGAAACATCGTGCATTTAGCAAGAAGCAAGGCTGTCCGGCTGGCCGGGAGCCACCTGATCACGACCTGCGCGACGATGGCGGCGATTCTGCTGTTCGTCGGGCTTGGCAGCCAAATCCTGCCGTTCGCTTTCGCGGGCATCCCGCTGCCCGCGTCGGGGAGCATGCTGCGCCTCGCCTTCATCCTCAACATCGCCATTATCCTGTTCGGATGGCGGCGCTCGAAGGATTTGCGCGAAGCCCTGGAAGCCCATGAACAGGCTGAGCGCGCCGCGCACCGCAGCGCCAACACCGATCACACCACCGGCCTCGGCAACCGACGGGAATTGCTCCGATCGCTCTCCGATCTGCTCGAGTCGAAACGCCCGGGGATCCTGCTGCTGCTCGACCTCGATCACTTCAAGCGGGTCAACGACCTCCACGGCCATTCGGTCGGCGACCAATTGCTGCGCGCCGTCGCCGACGTGCTGCGCGACACCGCCCCGGCGGGTGCGTCCTGCGCGCGGATCGGCGGCGACGAGTTCGCCGTCCTGCTCGAAGGCGACGGCCGTGCGTTTGCCGAAGAGCTTGGCCAATCGCTGCTGACCCGGCTCAGCACGCCGTTCCGGATCGGCAACATCCAGGCTCAAGTCTCCTCGTCGATCGGCCTCGCCGTCGTCGACCGCTCGGTGTCCGAGGAAGCGGCGCTGCACCGCAGCGACGTCGGCCTTTACGCCGCCAAGGAGGCCGGCCGGAACTGCCTCG
>Ga0255312_1000038_pt1 | contig 18520 bp, 21 predicted proteins | sample EtOH5_T0_E5_meta_FD_202081 | JGI IMG/M metagenome (GOLD analysis project Ga0255312, IMG submission 202081) | Sandy soil microbial communities from University of British Columbia, Vancouver, Canada - EtOH5_T0_E5 | ecosystem: Engineered > Artificial ecosystem > Sand microcosm > Unclassified ...
CGGCAGCCCCGGCCAGCCGCTGTCGATCTCGCCCAGGTCGCCGGGCCCGTACACGGTCTTGAGCGCGATCCCCTCGAGCGTCTCGCGCTTGAGGTCCCGCCCGCGCGCTTCCTTCGCGGCGAGCTTCTCCCAGTCCTCACGCGTCGGTCGGTCGGTCATGGCGCTGCCCTAGCGCGGCGTTCGGGCAAATCCAATCAGTGCGCCTGCCTCGGCGACTCCATGATCTCGGTGAGGACGCCGCCCATGTCCTTGGGGTGGACGAAGAACACCAGCGTGCCGTGGGCGCCGATGCGCGGTTCGCCGAGCACCCGCGCGCCCTTGGCCTCGAACTCCGCCTTGGCGGCATGGATGTCGGGAACCTCGAAGCAGATGTGGTGCTGGCCGCCGAGCGGGTTCTTCTCGAGGAACTTCACGATTGGCGAATCCGCGCCCAGCGGCTCGATCAGCTCGATTTGCGAATTGGGCGTGTCGACGAAGCACACCCGGACGCCCTGCGCCGGCAGGTCGAACGCGGGCCCATGCGGCTCGGCGCCGAACATGGTCTTGTAAAGCGCCAGGCTGTTTTCAATCGACGGCGTCGCGACGCCGACATGGTTGAGGCGGCCGAGGTTCATGTCCCCTCCACCGTCACTTTGGTGGTCACCGAATTGGCGATGAAGCAGGCCTCGTGCGCCTTGTGGTGGAGTTCGGCGAGCGCGGCGTCGTCGGGCGCCAAGCCGCCGCCCCAGGCGATGTGCGGGCGCAGCGTCACGCGGGTCATCGCGATGCGGCCGTCGGCGCCTTTTTCGAGCACGCCCTCGCCGCGGTCCTCATAGCTGTCGACGACGAACCCCGCGCGCCGCGCTAAATCGAGGAAGAACAGCATGTGGCAGCTCGACAGCGAGGCGATGAACGCTTCTTCGGGGTCGACTCCGGCCTCGTCGGAATAAGGCTTGGGCACCACGTGCGGGCTCGCCGAAGCGGGCACCACCGCGCCGCCGTCGAACGCCCATTCGTGCGCGCGAGTGTAGCGTCCTTGCGCGAACGCATCGTCGGCCCCGCGCTTCCAGCGGACGGTGGCGGTGTATGTGCTCACTCAAATGCTCCTCATCAGCACGGCCATGATGATCGCAGCCATCCCCGCAAGGACGAGAACTGCACTTATACCGAAGAGAAACCCAAACTGAACCGGCTGAGCTTGTTTGGTCACTTCGGCCGCGCGTTGAAATACAACGTCAAAGCGCATGGCAGAAAAAGCGTTTATCAAAGAGCTAAGCCACAGAAGCCCAAACCAAAGCAGGAAGACCTCCGCACCATGGCTCAAATCAGCAACAGCCATGACGAGCGCCGCAAGGAAGGCACAGAGAGCATCCCACGAAGTTAATCGACACACCCTCCTCAAGTGCGCGATCACAGCGGGATGTTGTCGTGTTTTTTCCACGGGTTTTCGAGTTGCTTGTCGCGGAGACGGCGCAGGCCTAGCGCAACCCGCCGCCGCGTTGAGTGGGGCATGATCACGTCGTCGATGAAACCCATGGACGCGGCGACGAACGGGTTGGCGAAGCGCTCTTCATATTCGGCGGTGCGGGCGGCGATTTCCTTGGGGGTTCGCCCGCGGAAGATGATCTCGACCGCGCCCTTGGCGCCCATCACCGCGATCTCGGCGGTCGGCCACGCATAGTTCAAGTCGCCGCGCAAATGCTTGGAGGCCATGACGTCGTAAGCACCGCCATAGGCCTTGCGGGTGATGACCGTGATCTTGGGCACGGTCGCTTCGGCGTAGGCGAAGAGCAATTTGGCGCCGTTCTTGATGATCCCGCCGTGCTCCTGCGCGACGCCGGGGAGGAAACCCGGCACGTCGACGAAGGTCACGATCGGAATCTCGAACGCGTCGCAGAAGCGGACGAAGCGCGCGCCTTTCTTGGACGCGGCGATGTCGAGGCAGCCGGCGAGCACCATCGGCTGGTTGGCGACGACGCCTACGGTGCGGCCGTCGATGCGGCAGAAGCCGACGATGATGTTGGCCGCGTGCATCGGCTGGAGCTCGAAGAAATCGCCCTCGTCGGCGACTTTCCGGATCAGCTCGTGCATGTCGTACGGGGTCGCGGCGCTCGGCGGGACCAGCGTGTCGAGGCTGTCCTCGACGCGGTCGGCGGGGTCGGTGCACGGCCGCTCGGGAACGCCGTGGCGGTTGGACAGCGGCAGGAAATCGAAGAATTCGCGGGTCGCCTGCAGCGCGTCGATGTCGTTGTCGAACGCAACGTCTGCGACGCCCGACTTGGTGGTGTGGGTGATCGCACCGCCGAGCTCGTCCTTGGTCACGACCTCGTTAGTCACCGTCTTGACCACCTCGGGCCCGGTGACGAACATGTACGAGCTGTCCTTCACCATGAAGATGAAGTCGGTCATCGCCGGCGAATAGACCGCGCCGCCCGCGCACGGGCCCATGATCAGCGACACCTGCGGGATGACGCCCGAGGCGAGCACGTTGCGCTGGAACACCTCGGCATAGCCGGCGAGGCTGGCGACGCCTTCCTGGATGCGGGCGCCGCCGCTGTCGTTGAGGCCGATGACCGGCGCGCCGACCTTCATTGCCGCGTCCATCACCTTGCAGATCTTCTGCGCGTGGCGCTCGGAAAGCGAGCCGCCGAAGACCGTGAAATCCTGCGCGAAGACGAACACCAGGCGGCCGTTGATGGTGCCCGAGCCGGTGACGACGCCGTCGCCCGGGATCTTCTGCTGGTCCATGCCGAAGTCGGAGCAATTATGCTCGACGAACATGTCGGTTTCCTCGAAGCTGCCCGGGTCGAGCAGGACGGATAGACGCTCGCGTGCGGTCAGCCGCCCCTTGGCATGCTGCGCTGCAATACGCTGGGCGCCGCCGCCGAGCTTCGCCAGTTCGCGGCGTTTTTCCAGTTCCTCGATCGTTGTCGCCATGGTTTTCCGCTCAGCCAGCGCTTCGGAAGCGAACTTCCTTCCATGGCCAAGCCATTAGGTCAATCAACCGAAATCGTGTATGTTGCAGTGCACAAGAGCCATTCGTCTCATTCCGGGCCAGGGTTGCGGAACCGTAACCGGTGCACGCCCGTTGGACAGATAGGGTTCTAACATCAGAGGGAATATTCGCGAAATGCTGAATCACGCCGGGGTGCCAGTTGAGTCATTTGCCGAGCCCTCGGCGCCGGGTTCGGAGCGCCCAACCTTGATCTGTTTCTCGCACTTGCGGTGGGATTTCGTGTTCCAGCGGCCGCAGCACCTGATGAGCCGCTTCGCCGAGGACATGGCCGTGGTGTTCTGGGAAGAGCCGGTTGTCATTGGGCCGCATGAAACCGCTTGCTTGAAGGTGCGCCCGGCCGAGGGATTTCCGGCGGTACGAATAGCGGTGCCGCAGCTGCCCGAGGGTCTCAGCATGCCGCAGGCCGAGGCCGCGCTGACGCAGCTGCTCGACACCTTAACCGCCACCATCCGCGGCCCGGCCGTCGCCTGGTATTACACGCCGATGATGCTGCCCTTCTCGCGTCACCTGGACGCCGCGGTCGTGGTCTATGACGCAATGGACGAGCTGTCGAAGTTCCGGTTCGCGCCGGCCATGCTGCTCGACCTCGAGCAGGAGCTGATCGCCAAGGCCGACCTCGTGTTCACCGGCGGGTCGAGCTTGTACGAAGCCAAGAAGGACCGCCACGACAGCGTCCACCTGTTCCCGTCGTCGGTCGACCGCGCCCATTTCGCCAAGGCGCGCGGCGGCCGGTTCGATCCCGCCGACCAGGCAGAGCTGCCGCGGCCGCGATTGGGCTTCTACGGCGTCATCGACGAGCGCTTCGACATCGAGCTGCTCGACCGGATTGCCGCCATGCGCCCCGACTGGTCGTTCGTGATGGTCGGCCCGGTGGTCAAGATCGCGCCGGAGGACCTGCCGCACCGTCCCAACATCCATTATCTCGGCCCCAAGACCTATGCCGAGCTGCCGTCGTATTTGTCGGGCTGGGATGTCGCGCTGATGCCGTTCGCGATGAACGAGTCGACGCAGTTCATCTCGCCCACCAAGACCCCCGAATATCTCGCCGGCGGCAAGCCGGTGGTGTCGACTCCGGTCAGGGACGTGGTGCGCCACTACGGCAACCTCGAGGGTGTCCAGATCGCCGCCGACGCCGACGCCTTCGTCGCGGCGTGCGAAAAAGCGCTCGAGCTCGCCAGGGATGGCCGCGGCCAGTGGCTCGCCGAGGCCGACCTGCTGCTCTCGTCGAGCAGCTGGCAGACCACCCAGGCGCGCATGGCCGGCCTGATCGCCAAGGTGCTCGGGACGCGCACCCGCCAGACGTTGCCGGCTCGGCTTGAGGCGGCGGCATGAGTAGCGCCGACCGTTACGACTATCTGATCGTCGGCGCCGGTTTCGCCGGCTCGGTGCTGGCCGAGCGGCTGGCGAGCCTGAACGGCGCGCGGGTGATGCTGATCGACCGCCGCAACCACATCGGCGGCAACGCCTATGACGAGAAGGACGAGGCCGGGATTCTGTACCACAAGTACGGGCCGCACATCTTTCACACCAACAGCGAGCAGGTCGTCGAATATCTGTCGCTGTTCACCGAATGGCGCCCGTACGAGCACCGCGTATTGGCCCAGGTACGCGGCCAGCAGGTGCCGATCCCGATCAACCGCACGACCCTCAACATGCTGTTCGACGCCGGCCTGACGACCGACGACGAGGCGGCGGCGTTCCTCGCCGCGCGCGCCGAGCCGGTCGAAGACATCCGGACCTCCGAGGACGTTGTCGTCAACGCCGTCGGCCGCGAGCTCTATGAGCTGTTCTTCCGCGGCTACACGCGCAAGCAGTGGGGCATCGACCCGAGCCAACTCGACAAGCAGGTGACGCAGCGCATCCCGACGCGGACCAATACCGACGACCGCTATTTCGGCGACACGTTCCAGGCGATGCCGAAAGACGGCTATACCGCGATGTTTCAACGCATGACCGCTCACCCGCGGATCGAGAAGATGCTCGGGGTCGACTATCGCGACGTTCGTGGGGAAATTGACGCCGACCACATCATCTTCACCGGCCCGATCGACGAATATTTCGACTTCCGCTTCGGCAAGCTGCCGTACCGCAGCCTCAGGTTCGATCACCGGACGCTCGACCAGGAGCAGTACCAGCCAGTGGCGGTGGTCAATTACCCGTCGCCCGAGACGCCGTACACGCGGATCAGCGAGTACAAGCATCTAACCGGCCAGAAGCATCCCAAGACCAGCATCACCTACGAATATCCGGCGGCGGAGGGCGATCCCTATTACCCGATCCCGCGGCCCGAGAACCAGGATCTGTTCAAGCGCTACGAAGCGCTCGCGGACGCGACTCCGGGGGTGACCTTTGTCGGCCGGCTGGCGACCTATCGCTATTACAACATGGACCAGATCGTCGGCCAGGCGCTGGCGACGTTCCGGAAGATGGACGAAAATCGACGGCTCGGAGGGCCACGGGAGTCTGCGGCCGCGGCGGCTTGAAGCAGGCCGCAACTGTCGTTCCGGCGCTGGCGACGGGCACGTACGTCAATCCCGTCCTGGACGCGGATTTCCCCGACCCGGCGGTGATCCAGGCGCCCGACAGCTTCTATTACGCTTATGCGACGCAGACCCTGCGCGACGGCGAATGGATCAATATCCAGGTCGCGCGGTCGCCCGACCTCGTCCACTGGGAACACCTCGGCGACGCACTTCCCGAAAAACCGGTCTGGGCGCGCGAAACGCAGGACTTCTGGGCGCCCTTCGTGCTGCAGGATGGCGACCGCTACCTGATGTATTATTCGGCGACGCCCGACGCCGCCCACGAACCCGAGCGCGGGCATTGCCTGGCCGTCGCCACCGCGGCGTCACCGGCCGGGCCGTTCGTCGACATGGGCATGCCGCTGCTGCTGGGCATGGGCTTCGAATTCATCGATCCGATGGCGTTCGACGATCCCGTCACCGGCAAGCGCCTGCTCTATTGGGGTTCCGGCTTCCGGCCTATCAAGGTCCAGGAACTCAGCCCCGACCGCATGGCGTTCGCGCCGGGTAGCGAGCCGATCGACCTCATTTGGCCCAATCCGGTCAGGGGCGCCTTTCCCAGGCTCGTCGAGGCCTCCTGGGTGATCCGACACGACGATTTCTATTACCTGTTCTACTCCGGCGACAATTGCTGCGGTCCGGAAGCCGAATATGGCGTGATGGTCGCCCGATCGCGCGAGCCGACCGGACCGTTCGAGACGCTCGAAGAGGCGCGGGGCGTGCCGCACAGCCTGATGCTGTTCAAGAGCGAGCGCTGGCTTGCGCCCGGGCACAATTCGGTCGTCACGGACAAGGCCGGGCAGGTGTGGATGATCTATCACGCGATCGACGTGAATCGCCCGCGCCAACGGCAGGAAGACGAGGTCAACAGCCGCCGGATCCTGCTGATCGACCACATCGAATGGCGCGACGGCTGGCCCTTCGTCGGAACGCCTTCGGAGGAGCCCCGGGCCGCGCCCGCCACTTAATATCGTCGGCCGCCGGCCACCACTTCCTGCACGACCGGCTGGCATGCGAATCGCGCCCGCTGCGCCTGCAATTCTTCGAACAAGCGTTCATCGACATGGCGGCTGCCGTCCGACACGACCGTCGAAAGCAGGCCGGCTTCCGCGTGCCGTGAATTGTCCCAGCCGGGATAGGCCGTGATCGGGTACCAGCAGATGCCCTCGATCGCCGTGCCGCGGTCCATGGCGTCGCGCACCTCGTTGCAGACATAGTGGAGCCAGGACGGCTTGGCTGATCCTTCCGCGCCGGTCTCCGAAAGGAAAATGGGCTTGCCGTAACGCTCGGCCACTTCGAGAAGCATGTCCGCGAGCGGGCGATACTCGTGGTGCCCCATCGGGATGGTCGGGCCTTTGAAATACCATTGGTTGTGCGGGTAGAAGTTGAGCCCGATCAAGTCGACCAGAGAAGGGTCGCCGCCAAGCTCGGGCTCGGCCCGGCCGGTGATCCAGTCATAGGCTTCAAACTGCCCTTGGCTGGCCGCCTCGGCGGCCCGCTTCACGGCGCGGCGATGACTGTGGGGCGCGATGTGGACCAACGGCTCAGCCCAGACCAGGGTGGAGTCGGGCCAGCGGTCGCGGATCGCCCTCGCTGAGCTGATGGCCGCGCGGACGAGCTGGCGCTTGAACCCGCTCATCTCCGTACGTCCGACGGGCGGGAAATAGTCGACCTCGACCGCCCACGACATGAAGTTGATCTCGTTTAACGGACAGATGATCGGCGGCCGCTTGCTCACCGACTGCTGGACCTCGACCGCGGCCAGGGCAAATTGCGTGAACCGTTCGGGGAAATCGTCGGCGGCCTGGTCGACATGATCGGGGGAGCCGTAGTGGAATAAATCCCAGATGACCTGAACTCCGGTCTGCTCGGCGGCTTCAAGCGCGGGCAGCCAGCTCGACCAATTATAATTGCCCGGCGATTGCTCGATCAAATGCCAGCGCAGGCCATCCCGGATCGTGCTCAGGCCGAGATCCTTGCACTGCCAATAGTCCTGCAACACGTGTTTATCGTGACCGGTCGCCCGGATCAGGTCGAGGCGAACGCCGTCACGCCGTCGATGCGACGAGCATTCGAAGCCGGCTTGGAAGAAGCTGGCAAACGTCTTGCCAAAAAAATCGCTCATGGAAGGAACCAATGCGCGAGGATGAAAATCGAGCCGTGCCGGCCCCAGAAATGGCACGGCCTGTCAGGCACGGAGCAGGCGCGATTCCGGCTGATTGCCCGCGACCGCATCGATCGTTGCCAAGCTAATGCCCCGGTAAATCCTTGCTCGGCGCGTGGTGCTCGAGCTCGTCGCCGACCAGCCGGACGACGTGGATGACGTTGGTCGACCCGGCGGTCCCGAACGGCACGCCGGCCATCAGCACCACGCGATCGCCGCCCTCGGCGATGCGATGCCGGAGCGCCATCCTCTTGCCCTTGGCGACCATCTCCTCGAAGCTGGAAACATCGCGCGTATGCACCGCGTGGACCCCCCACAGCAGTCCCAGGCGCCGGGCGGTGGTGAGCGACGCGCTCATCGCCAGCAGCGGCACCGCCGGGCGCTCACGGGCAATGCGGCGCGCGGTCGAGCCCGAGCTGGTGTAGCAGACCATCGCCGTCGCTGAGACCGTGCTGGCGATGTGGCGCGCCGAGCCGGCCAGCGCGTCGGCGGTGGTCGGCTCGAGCCGGGTCTGGGTGAAATGGATGCGCGCGGGATAGATCGGGTCGCGCTCGGCGCTCGACGCGATGCGGTCCATCATCGCCACCGCCTCGCACGGATACATGCCCGCGGCGCTTTCCGCCGACAGCATGACCGCGTCGGCGCCGTCGTAGATCGCGGTCGCGACGTCGCTGACCTCGGCCCGCGTCGGGCTCGGCGAGGTGATCATCGATTCCAGCATCTGCGTCGCCACCACCACCGGCTTTCCGTACTGGCGGGCGCAGGCGATGATCCGGTTCTGCAGCGGCGGCACCTGTTCGGGCGGGAGCTCGACGCCGAGGTCGCCGCGCGCGACCATCACCGCGTCGGACAAAGCGACGATGTCGTCCAGGTGTTCGATCGCGGCCGGCTTCTCAATCTTGGCGAGCAGCGCCGCCCGCTCGCCGATCAACTCGCGCGCCTCGGCGACGTCCTCGGGCCGCTGGACGAACGACAGCGCGATCCAGTCGGTCTTCTGCTCGAGCGCGAAGACAAGGTCCGAGCGATCCTTTTCGGTCAGCGCCGGGATCGGCACGACCACGTCGGGGACGTTGACGCCCTTGTTGTCCGAGACCTTGCCGCCGACCTCGACCTGGGTGAGGATGGCGCGGTCGTCGACCTCGACCGCTTTCAGCCGCACCTTGCCGTCGTCGATCAGGATGCGGTCGCCGGGGCGAATGACCGCGAACAGCTCGGGATGGGGAAGCTCGACCCGTTCGGCGTTGCCGGCCGTATGCTTGGCGTCGAGCGTGAAGCGGTCGCCGGTCGCCAGCGTCGCCGACCCGCCCTTGAACCGGCCGACGCGAAGCTTGGGGCCCTGGAGGTCGAACAGGATGGTCGACGGCCGCTTGAGCTCCTTTTCGAGCGCGCGGATAGCATCCACCAGTGCGGCTTTGTCCGCCTGGTCGCCGTGGCTCATGTTGATCCGGAACGCGTCGGCGCCGGCGATCATCAGCCTGCGGATCATCGCCGGGTCGCTCGACGCCGGCCCCAGCGTCGCCAGGATCTTCACCTTGCGTGAGCGCGGCGCGAACAATTCGGTCACTGGGCTCCTTCCCCTGAAGCGGCCCGGCCATAGCCGTTTAAGTCGCGGGTTCAACCCGCTTGAGCGGCCGCCCCCGGTCGCCTAGAGCCGCCCGCTACACCCAGAATCGGAGATTACAGGACATGGCGGAAGGCACCGTCGCAGCCGATCAGCTGCGGCTATTCATCGAGCGCATCGAGCGGCTGGAAGAAGAGAAGAAGGCGATGGCCGACGACATTCGCGACGTCTACGCGGAGGCGAAGGCCAATGGCTACGACGCCAAGACGATGCGCGCGGTCGTGAGGTTGAGGCGCATGGAAACCCACACGCGGCAGGAAATGGACGCGCTGCTGGAGACCTATCGCGCGGCGCTCGGGCTGGCATAAGAGGGCGCGATGGCCGGCCATTCCAAATATAAGAACATCATGTACCGCAAAGGCGCGCAGGACAAAAAGCGCTCGACGATGTTCTCGAAGCTGAGCCGTGAGATCACGGTGGCGGCCAAGATGGGCCTGCCCGACCCGGAGATGAATGCCCGGCTGCGCTCGGCGATACTCGCCGCCAAGGCGCAGTCGATGCCCAAGGACAATATCCAGCGCTCGATCGACAAGGCGTCGGGCACCGACGCCGAGAATTACGAGGAAATCCGCTACGAGGGCTTCGGTCCGGGCGGCGTCGCGCTGATCGTCGAGGCGCTGACCGACAACCGCAACCGCACCGCGACCAACGTCCGCACGATCTTCTCCAAGAACAATGGCAATCTCGGCGCCGGCGGCAGCGTCAGCCACGGCTTCGAGCGCATGGGCCTGATCGAATATGGGCCCGCAGCGGGAGATGCCGACACCGTGCTCGAAGCCGCGATCGAGGCCGGGGCCGAGGACGTCGAATCGGATGAGGGCGGCCACCAGATCTGGACCTCGCTCGACCAGCTGCACGAGGTCCAGAAGGCCCTGGAGGCGCTGCTCGGCGAGGCGGAGGGCGCCAAGCTGGCGTGGAAGCCGCAGACGCAGGTCGAGGTTCGCGGCGACGACGCGGCGAGCCTGATGAAGCTGATCGACGCGCTCGAGGACGACGACGACATCCAGACCGTGTGGGGCAATTACGACGTCCCCGACGAGGATCTGGAGCGGTTATGATTCCCTGTGAGGGGAAGTGAGGATTCTCGGCATCGATCCCGGGCTGGGGACGACCGGCTGGGGTTTGATCGAGGCGCAGGGCAACCGGCTCTCGCACGTCGCTAATGGGGAACTGAAGACGAGGACATCCGAGCCGCTGCCCGTGCGGCTCGCGGACCTCGCCGACCAGCTCGAGGCGCTGATCGCCGATCACAAGCCCGACGGCGCCGCTGTCGAGGAAGTGTTCGCCAATAAGAACCCGCAGTCGACCTTGAAGCTCGGCCAGGCGCGGGGTGTCGCCATCATGCTCGCCGCGCGCGCCGGAATCCCGGTCGGGGAATATGCGGCGCGCTTGGTCAAGAAAGCCGTGGTCGGCAACGGCAACGCGGAAAAGGTCCAGGTCCACGCGATGGTCGGCCGGCTGCTCCCCGGAGTGAAGATCGCCGGCCCCGACGCCGCCGATGCGCTCGCCGTCGCCATCACCCACGCCCACCATCTGGCGAGCGCGCGCCGCATCCCGTAAGCGTGGGGTGAAATGATCGCGCGCCTCACTGGAACTCTCGCCGAAATCGGCGCCGACGGCGCGGTGATCGACGTCGGCGGGGTCGGCTATTCGGTGCTCGCCAGCGCCCGCACCCTGGACGCCTTGGGCCCGGCCGGCGGCGAGGTGCTGCTGCTGACCGAGATGCAGGTGCGCGAGGATTCGATGACCCTGTTCGGCTTCGGCACCGCCGGCGAGCGCGAGGCGTTCCGCGCCCTGACCTCGGTTCAGGGGGTCGGCGGGCGGGTCGCGCTGGCGATCCTGTCGGCATTGGGCCCGGACGAACTTTCGCTCGCAGTGTCGTCGGGCGACAAAGCGATGATCGCGCGCGCCAACGGCGTCGGCCCCAAGCTCGCGCAACGCATCGCCAACGAGCTGCAGGGCAAATTGGGCGCGCCGGGATTGGCCGGAACCGCGGGCGCCGCGGTACCGCGCTCGGGTCCAGCCGCCGACGCCGTCTCCGCGCTCGGCAACCTCGGCTTCAAGCCCGCCGAAGCATCCGCCGCCGTCGCCGCCGCCCAGGACGAGCTCGGCCCCGACACGGCGCTCGACGCGCTCGTTCGGCTGGCCCTACGTAAGGCGGCGAAGTAAGCACCGGCCATGGCCACCGACCCCGCCCGCATCACTTCGCCCGAGCGCACGCCCGAGGACGCGGATGCGGCGCTGCGGCCGAAGTCGCTCGACGAGTTCATCGGCCAGCAGGTCGCGCGCGAGAATTTGCGGGTGTTCGTCAACGCCGCGAAAAGCCGCGGCGAGCCGCTCGACCATGTGCTGTTCTTCGGCCCGCCGGGACTCGGCAAGACGACGCTGGCGGGCATCCTGGCGCGCGAGATGGGCGTCGGCTTCCGCGCCACCTCGGGCCCGGTGATTGCCAAGTCGGGCGACCTCGCCGCGCTACTGACCAACCTCGAGGACGGCGACGTGCTGTTCATCGACGAAATCCACCGTCTCCAGCCGGCGATCGAGGAGGTGCTGTATCCGGCGATGGAGGACCGCGCGCTCGACCTGATGATCGGCGAGGGCCCGTCGGCACGGTCGGTGCGGATCGACCTGCCGCGCTTCACGCTGATCGGGGCGACCACCCGCCAGGGGCTGCTGACGACGCCACTCAGAGACCGGTTCGGAATCCCCATCCGATTGAATTTCTACAGCGTGCCCGAACTGGAGCAGGTCGTGCGCCGGGCGGCGCGGCTGCTCGGCGTCGGGCTGACCGACGACGGCGCGCACGAAATTGCCCGCCGATCTCGAGGGACTCCGCGCGTTTCCGGACGCTTGCTCCGAAGGGTGCGGGACTTCGCCCACGCGGTCACTGCCGAATCAATCGACGCGGCGGTTGCCGACCAGGCGCTCGACCGGCTCGAGATCGACGGGCTTGGGCTGGACGCAATGGACCGGCGCTATCTGACCATGATCGCCGACATCTACGGCGGCGGCCCGGTCGGGATCGAGACGCTGGCTGCAGGCTTGAGCGAGCCGCGCGACACCATCGAGGACGTGATCGAGCCGTTTCTCATTCAGCTGGGAATCATCGCCCGCACCGCACGGGGGCGCTGCCTCAACGGCCGCGGCTGGGCGCACCTCGGGCTGACCCCGCCCGCGGGAAGCCAGAGCGGCCTGTTCGATCCAGGAGCAGCGCCCAAGTGATTCGCCTTGCAATGCTGGCCTTTGTGACCGCCTTCGCCGCGGCCCCGGCCGCCGCGCAGCCGGTGGCGGCCGCGCCCGATTATTCGAAGCCCGCGACCTGGCTGTGCCTGCCGGGCCGCGCCGACGTCTGCTCGAAACCGCTGCCGACTACCGCGCTCAACCCCAACGGTTACGGCTCGACCGGCCTCAGTCCAGTCGCCGCCAACCCTGCGGTCGATTGCTTCTACGTCTACCCGACCATCAGTCGCGACAACGGCCTTAACAGCGACCTTACGCCTGACGACGAAAAGGCGGCCGTTGAAGTGCAGTTTGCCCGCTTCGCCGGGACATGCAGAACCTTCGCGCCGCTCTACCGGTCGATGACCGTCGGGCTGATCGCTGCCGTGGTTGCGGGAGCCGATTACAAGCGGCCGTTTGCAACCGCCTATGGCGACGTCCGTGCCGCCTGGAAGGAGTATCTGGCCAAGTACAACAAGGGACGGCCGTTCGTGCTGATCGGCCACAGTCAGGGCAGCTGGATGCTGCAGACGCTGATCGCCCAGGAGATCGAGAACAAGCCGATCGCCGGGCAAATGAAGCTGGCGATTATCCCTGGCTTCAACGTGCTGGTGCCGCAGGGCAAGCTGGTCGGCGGCACGTTCAAGTCGACGCCGCTGTGCAGCCGCCCCGGCCAAACCGGCTGCGTGATCAGCTGGGTCAGCTTTCGCGAGAACAATGTGCCACCGCCGGGCGCCGTCTTCGGCTATGCCGCCCAGCCCGGAATGACAGTCGGCTGCGTCAACCCGGCGAGGCCCGAATCCCGTAACTGGGAGCCGCTCGACAGCTATTGGTACGCGCGATCCACGTTGCCGGTACCCGGCGGCCCGATCATGTGGTCGACCGAAGGACCGCCGCCGACGCCCTACCTGCGCACCGAAGGCCTGGTTTCGGGCAAATGCGTCAACGCCGGACCGCGCGGCTATCTCTCGGTCCGCACCAACGCTGACCCCAAGGACAAGCGCACCGACCGCGTCGGCGGCGAGGTCGGCATGCTCGGCTTCTTCCTGCCGGGTTGGGGAATGCATTTGTCGGACATCTACGAGGCTCAGGGCGACCTCATCCGGACGGTCGAAGCGCTTAGTCCTCGAGCCAGAACAGTTCCTCCACTGACACATTGAGCGCCCGCGCCATCTTCAGCGCGAGCAGCGTCGAAGGGGTGAACACGCCATTCTCGACGGTGTTGACAGTCTTGCGCGTTACCCCGACCCGTTCGGCCAGCTCGGCCTGGGTCAAGCCGAGCGCCGCGCGCTTCTCCTTCAGCCCGTTGACGAGCCGCTCAGACATCGCGCAGCGCGCGCCGCTCGAGCATCCCGAAGCGGATCAGCGCCGCGGCCAGGCCGAGCGAAACGATGACGTGAATCGCCTCGCGCGCGCCCATCGGCTCGATCATCGCCACGAAATAGAGCGCAATCCCGGCCAATGTCGAAACGACGAAGCCCCATCCCATGGCATCGCCGCGATGGGCGCGCGTTGTCTCGTCGTCGACCATGTCGCGCACGGCGCGCGACTTCAGCCAGAATCCCTTGGTCGTTAGTGCGGCGAGCATCACCAGCGACAGCATTACCCACGCGCCAAGCTTGACATGATCGACCGCTCGATCGGGCGATCCGTGGACCGAGCTGAAAAAGCTCGCCTGTTGGCTGACATAAAGCAACGCCACTATCGGCAGCATTCGCGCTCGGCGGCGGCTGAGCAGGTCGGCTTGTTCGGCGATGGTGCGGTCGGTCATGGCGATCCCCTTAAGTAACCTCTAGGTGACAAGTAACGCGAAGGTTACATGGCTGTCAAGCCGGTTTGCCGCCGGACTCGGCGCTCGCTAGGGGAAGCGCAATGACACCCTCCCCGCTCGACCAGCCCTATCGCGGCGGCTTCGTCGGCCGCGAGCATCGCTTCGCGCTGACCGTCTATTTCGAGGACACCGACACCGCCGGGATCGTCTATTACGCCAATTATTTGAAGTTCATGGAGCGGGCGCGATCGGACATGCTGCGCGCCGCCGGGGTCGACCAGGCCTCGGCCCATCACGATGGCGGCGGCGCTTATGCTGTCGCCGAGGTCGACATCCGCTACCTCAAGCCGGCCCGGCTGGGCGACGATCTCGTCGTCTTGAGCATTGTCGAACGGGTCCGCGCGGTGTCGGTGCTCATTCATCAACGGGTCATGCGCGGGTCCGAATTACTGACCGATGCGCGGGTCACCGCGGCTTTTCTCACCGCCGACGGCCGGCCCCAGCGCCAGCCAAAGGAGTGGGTCGAGCGGTTCAAGGCGATTGGCGCGCAAGGGGAATGACGATCAAAATCTACTTCGGCGCCGTCCTGCTCGCGTTGCTGCCGACGGTGGCGACGGCCCAGGACAAGCCGGCCACGGTCGTCGCGGTGCCGCCGCTGGCGACCCCCGAGAACGTCTCGACCTCGGCCGGCGATACCGGGCTCATCGCGCGCTACGTCGCCGACGTCATCACGTCGGACCTGCGCACGAGCCGCGAAATCATGCCGATCGGCCCACAGAATGCGCGGGTCTATTCCTATCCCGAGGCGACCGCGCCGTCTTTCTCGCAATGGCGGACGACCGGCGCCAAGACATTGGTCACCGGGTTCGTCCAGGCGCGCTCGGATGGCCGGCTGACCGTCGCCTGCTACGTCCACGACATCCCCGGCGCGCGCGAGATCGCCCGCAAGGGCTTTGTCGTCACCCCGGCCGAGTGGCGGCGTGCCGCCCACCGCTGCTCCGACGCGGTCTATGCGCAGCTCACCGGCCGGCCGGGATCGTTCGACACCCAGATCGCCTACGTTGCCGAGAGCGGCACCCGCAACGCGCGCGTCAAGCGGATCGCGGTGATGGACAGCGACGGCACCAGCCATCGCTATTTGACCGCGGGGGAGGCGACGGTGTTGACGCCGCGCCTGTCGCCGAACGGCGATCGCCTCGCTTATGTCAGTTACGCCGGCGGCCAGCCGCACGTGCGCGTAGTGGATCTCTCGAGCAACGAGGACCGGCCATTGCTGCCTGGCAATGCGATGAGCTTCGCGCCGCGGTTTTCCGCCGATGGCAACCGAATCCTGTTCGCAATGGCGGTCGGCGGCAACACCGACGTCTATGCCGCCAATGTCGACGGATCGGCGCTGCAGCGGCTAACCAGCTCGCCCGGCATCGACACCGCGCCGAGCTTCTCTCCCGACGGCAGCAAAATCGTCTTCGAGAGCGACCGCTCGGGAAGCGAGCAGCTCTATGTGATGAACGCCGATGGGTCGGACCCGCGCCGGATCAGCTTCGGCGGCGCGCGCTACGCGTCGCCCGAGTGGAGCCCGGACGGCGACCGCATCACCTTCACCCGGATCGCCGGCAGCGGCTTGAGCATCGGCGTCATCAGCCCGAGCGGATCGGGCGAGCGCGTGCTGACCCAAAGCGTTGGCGACGAAGGGCCGAGCTGGGCCGCGAACAGCCGCGAATTGCTGTTCCAGCGCAGCGACGCGAGCGGCCGGACGGGGTTAGCCGTGGTTTCGGTCGATGGCGGCGCCCCGCGACCGATCGCCACCCCGCAGGACGGCTCCGATCCCGACTGGTCGGCCGGAGGAGCGAAGTGATGCGCCGGATGATATTCGTTGCGGCGGCCCTGCTCGCGCTGAGCGGCGGCGGTACGCTGGCTGCGGCGCAGATCCTGCGGGTGCCCCCGATCCTGCGCGTCGGGCCGCGCGGGGTGCCGCCGCTGCCGATCACCATCGAGGGGCTGCAGGCGGACATGGTCGCCAAGTCGGGCAGCGACACAGTGTATTTCGCCGGCAGCGGTTACGGGCTCGACGCGGCGGCGCAGGCGACGCTGGCCGCGCAGGCGCGCTGGCTGCTCGCCAACCCGGAGGTTCGCGCGCGGATCGAGGGCCATGCCGACGAGCGCAGCCCGCGTGACTATGCGCTGGCGATCGGCGAGCGACGGGCCAGTGCGGTCCACGACTATCTGGTGTTGCTGGGGGTCCCGGCCGAGCAGCTGACGACCATCAGCTGGGGAAAAGAGCGCCCCGCGGTCGCTGGAACGAGCGACATGGCGCTGGCGCTCAACCGCCGGGCGTCAACGGTGCTGATGCGCTGAGCGCAGGCCGATTTCAGGCGGCGTAGCGCTGGTGGCCGGCACTGAGCCACGAGCGCGCCTGGCGCTGGGCCTCGGCAATCTCGCGAGCAGTCATCTCGATGGCGATTTCCGCCCGGCACTGCTGCCCGCGGGTGCAGCCCGACAGCGCCGCGAGATTGAACCACTTGTGCGCTTCGATGAGATCGACCGGCACTCCGCCCCGCCCCGTCGAATAGGTCACGCCAAGCTCGAACAACGCCTCGACATCGCCGCGCTCGGCGTCGGCGAGGCGGCTCCGGATCAGGAACTCCGCGCCTTTCTGGCTAATCGCACCCATAACTTGTCCCCCTCCACGTCCAATGCCGGAAGGTTTCACCCGCTTAACCACAACAAATGGTTAACGCGGCGATGACGGTTGCGGGGATGCATCCACTTCGACCGGTATATTGTCGATCAGCCGAGTGCCGCCGATGGTCGCCGCTGCGAGCAGGCGCATGGTGCCGTGCGGAGTATCCACCGGCTCCAGCGAAGCGGCATCGACCAACGCGATATAGTCGATCTTGAAGCCGGCGGCCTCGATCGATTGCCGGGCGGATGCGAGGGTTGCTGCAACCGGTTCGCCCGACATGATCGCCTGCCGTGCCGCGTTGAGGGCGTTTGGTAGCGCGACTGCACGCGACCGTTCGTCCACGGAAAGATAGGTGTTGCGCGATGACAGCGCGAGGCCGTCGGCATCGCGCACCGTCGGCACGCCGGCGATTTCGACGCCGAGGCCGAGGTCCGTCGCCATCCGCCGGATCACCGCGAGCTGCTGGAAATCCTTCTCGCCGAACAGCGCGATGTCCGGCCGCACCGTCAGCAGCAGCCTGGCGACGACCGTCGCGACGCCGTCGAAATGGCCCGGCCGCGCCTCGCCTTCCCAGCGCGCCGACAGCCCGCTGACGCTGACGGTCGTCGCAAAGCCCCGCGGATAGATATCGTCCACCGCCGGCAGCCACAGCAGGTCGCAGCCGGCCTGCTCCAGCATCTCGGCGTCGGCCTGTTCCCGGCGCGGATAACGGTCGAGGTCCTCGCCGGCGCCAAACTGCATCGGATTGACGAAGATCGTCGCCGCGACCCGGTCCGCCCGCGCCTTCGCTGCAGCGATCAGCGCGACGTGGCCGGCATGAAGCGCGCCCATGGTCGGCACCAGCGCGAGTATTTCACCCCCGCGCCGGAGGCCGGCAAGAGCGGGAGCAAGCTCTTCAAGGCGACGGATAATTTGCACCGAGGCGGCCCCTCCGATACACCATGGCTGAGCGGCGCTTGCGCACGCGCCGCGCTAAAGATCAAGGGCTTGGGGGAGCCATGGGCCAGCCGCATTTCATCATCTTCGCCAACGAAAAGGGTGGCACCGGCAAGTCGACGACCGCCGTCCATACGGCGATCGCGCTCGCCGCCTCGGGCCACCGCGTCGGGGCGCTCGATCTCGATTGCCGCCAGCGGACCATGACCCGCTATCTCGAGAACCGCGACGCGACCATGCGCCGGCTCGACAAGCAACTGCCCCACGCGCGCTTCGAAGTGCTCGAGGAGCCGAGCGAAAAGACGCTCGAGGCCGCGCTCGGCCGGCTGTCGCAGGATGCCGACGTGATCGTCATCGACACGCCCGGCCGCGACGACGCGGTCGCCCACGCCGCGATCCTCAAGGCCGACACCTTGGTCACGCCGATGAACGACAGCTTCGTCGACCTCGACCTGATCGGCCAGGTCCATCCCGAGAATTACAAGATCACCAAGCCAAGCTTCTATGCCGAGCTGATCTGGAACAGCCGCACTGAACGCGCCAAGACCACCGGCCGCAGCGTCGACTGGGTCGTGCTGCGCAACCGCCTGCAGCACGTCGACAGCCACA
>Ga0255312_1000040_pt1 | contig 18233 bp, 19 predicted proteins | sample EtOH5_T0_E5_meta_FD_202081 | JGI IMG/M metagenome (GOLD analysis project Ga0255312, IMG submission 202081) | Sandy soil microbial communities from University of British Columbia, Vancouver, Canada - EtOH5_T0_E5 | ecosystem: Engineered > Artificial ecosystem > Sand microcosm > Unclassified ...
GATCAGCGACGCATCGAGAAAGTGGCGGCAGGTCGCGATTTCCTCGGGCAGGGGCTTGTTGCCGGGCGGCAGGCATTTGACCGCATTGAGGATCACCGCGCCCGTGAGCCGCAGCCCGTCCCCCGGGTCGGCGCCATATTTCCCTTCTGCCAGTCCGAACTTGAGCAGCGTCGCGTAAAGCAGCTCGCCGGCAAAATCGCCGGTGAACGGCCGCCCGGTGCGGTTGGCGCCGTGCTTGCCGGGCGCGAGGCCGACGATCGCCAGCCATGCCTGGGGATCGCCGAATGCCGGCACCGGCGCGTTCCACCAGTCGGGATGCTCGGCGCGGCACTCCTCGCGCAAGCGCACCAACCGCGGGCACAAAGGGCAATCGCGCGGCGCCTCCCCCTGCGGGATCGGCGATCGGCTGGCGGGGCTGGCGCGGGACATGCCCCTGACCTAGGCGGTCGCGCATGGGCGGCGCAACGCACCTCTACGCGATCGGCATCGGATCGAACCGGCGTCATGGCCGCCACGGCCGGCCGGCCGGCGTGGTCGAAGCGGCGATCGCGCGGCTCGACATGGACTTCGGCCTGTTCAACGCCTCGCCGATCGTCCTCAACCCCGCCTACGGAGGTGCCGGCCGCGAGTTCGCCAACGCCGTCGCGCTGGTCGAAAGCGCCCTCGACCCGCCGGCCCTGCTGCGGCATCTCAAGGCGATCGAGCGCGAATACGGCCGCCGCCGCGGCCGGCGCTGGGGCAGCCGGGTGCTCGATCTCGACATTGTCGCGTGGAGCGGCGGCCAGTGGCGCAGCCAAGCCTTGACCGTTCCCCACCCCGCGCTCGCCAAGCGCAGTTTCGTGATCGGCCCGCTGGCCGCGATCGCCCCCAATTGGCCAATCCGCGGCGCGCTCGCCGCGCGCCACCTGGCCCACCGCCTTGCCCGCCGCGCCCCACGGCGGTAACGCGTCCCCGAACCCGCAAACGGGCCCTTAGCTCAGTCGGTAGAGCAACTGACTTTTAATCAGTAGGTCGCTGGTTCGAATCCAGCAGGGCTCACCATTACGCGCTGAACGGCGAACCAGCTAAGTCATTTGTGGCGCGATCCGGCAAGCGGATCACTGTGGTTCGAATCCAGCAGGGCTCACCATAGTTTGTGCTACGAACCCGACGTGCGCTGGCTCTTCTTGATCCTGATGTTGTTCTCGGCGGGTTGCGCGACCGTCCAGCCTGCCAGGCCTCCCGTCGCCCAGGCCGGCGTCGCCTTCGACATGAGCGGCGAGCGCGGCAGCTTCGCCGACGGGCTTGCCGACCCGAAATCCAACCGCGCCGTTACCGTCGACGACCCGGTGCGCGTCGCCTCGGTCAGCAAGCTCGAGGTCGCCATCGGTGTCATGCGGCTGGTCGAGGCCGGCAAGCTCGATCTCGACGGCGACGTCTCGCGCTGGCTCGGCTGGAGCCTGCGCAATCCCACTTACCCGGATCGGCCGATCAACCTGACCATGCTGCTGTCGCACACCGCCTCGGTGCGCGACCACGAAGACCAATATGCGATCCCGCTCGGCGGCTCCTTGCAGGCGGTGACGGCCGACCCCGCTTCGTGGGATGCCGCGCACGGCCCGGGCGATCGTTATTTCGCTTATTCCAACCTCAATTTCCCGATCGTCGCTTCGGTCATCGAGCGCGTCACCGGCGAGCGCTTCGACATCTGGATGCGCCGCGAGGTGCTGGAGCCGATGAAGCTCGACGCCTGCTACAATTGGCCGACCTGCAGCGACGCCGCGGTCGAGCGCGCGGTCGTGCTCACCCAGGACGGCAAACCGGTCAAGGACGACCTTGGCGGCCAGCGACCCCCATGCCCGGTGGTGCCCGCCGCCGATGGCAGCTGCGATCTCGATACGTGGCGAGCGGGTGCCAACGGCGCCCTGTTCGCACCCCAGGGCGGGCTGCGGATCTCGGCACGCGGATTGGCGAGGGTCGGCCGGATGCTGCTCAATGGCGGCACGCTCGACGGCGTGCGCATTCTCTCGTCGCAATCGGTCGAGACGCTGCTGGCCCCGGCCTGGCGGTTCGATGGCCGCAACGGCGACACCGACCACGGCTTTTACTGCAGCTACGGCCTCGCGACGCAGCAGATCCCGACTTTGGCGCGCGGCTGCAGCGACGATCCGGTCGGCGACGGCATCGATCGCGTCGGTCACGCCGGCGACGCTTATGGCCTGCGTGCGGGCCTGTGGCTCGACCGCGCCCACGGCACCGGGGTCGCGTTCTTCGTCACCGGCCTGCCCGACAACCCGCCGCGCGGGAGGAGCGCGTTCCGCCGGGCCGAGGAAGCCGCGTTCCGCCGAGCCGTTTCGCTGATCGGACGCTGAATCCGTTTAGCGGGCGGCCATCACCGCCGCGTCGATGCTGCTCTGCTCCGGAATGACCATCCGCAGCTGCTTCCTCGCGAAGTCGATCGAGACCTTGTCGAAGGCCCGCATCGCATTCATCCCCAGCAGCACGGTCGGCTTGCGCTCAAGGTCGAGGGTGCGGAAGATCGCGGCGTCGGAAAACATGATCACGAGATCCTTGAGGATGACGTCGCCGATCTTGACCTCGCGCAGTTGGAACGCGTCCCCGACCAGCTTCTGGCCGGTCACGGACGTCATCTCGACCCGCTCCGCCAGGCCAAGCTTCCGGCGCCCCTCGAGCCGGGCCCGCAGCGCCGCGTTGCCGAGCGTGATTTCCGAGCCGGTGTCGAGGACGACCGTCATCGGCACGCCGTTGGCGGTAGCGGTGGTGACGATCAAATGGCCGCGCCTGAGCTTGCCGCGGACGACGATCGTGCCGACTTCGTCGCGGACGATCCTCTGCGCCGACGGAACGATCGAGATGATCCGCGTCTTGAAGTCGAACATCACCCTTTGCGAGGTCAGGGAATCGACGCCGAGGATGCCGTCGGCGCCCATGTTCACCGCATCGAGCAAGGGCGCCTCGACGCTGCGCACGCGGTCCGGGCCAAGCTCGAGCCGCGGGACGTTGGCGGTCCGCACCTCCGACGTTCCGGTGATGCTGTGGAGCGTCGCCATCGGCCCGTCCGACAGTCCCAGCTGCGCGGCGACGGCGGTCGAGACCGCGGTGCGATCGGCGCCGGTGTCGACCAGGAAGCGGTAGGGGCCGCGGCCGCCGAGCCGCACCGGGACCGTCATCCGGGCATTGCGGTCATATTTGAAGGCTATGTCCTGGGTTGTGGTCGTGCGGCCGACCTCGGCCGGGCCCTGGGCCGGATCCCGCACCGGATCGACGACGGTGGTCGACGGCTGGGCCACGGCCGGCGCGGCGAGCGCGGCGGCGGCAAGGAATGTCCAGCTCAAGACTGCGCGCATGGGTTGGTCCCTTCGCGGCCATGCTACGCCGGTCGGGAATGCCATTCAACGTCATCCGTCCGTATCGGCTGGAAGTTCAACGAAGTGGTAAGGCTCCTTGCCTACCAATGTCGTCAGGCGAGCCGGGTTGCCGGCACCCAGACGACGAGGTTGATCCGTGGACCAAGCACCCGCCGAAGCGCTCGTCGAACCGCCCGCCGAAACCACGCTTTACTCCCTTGCCGACGGTCCACCCGCGCCGGGCGACCGCCGCGAGAGCGATCGCCAGCTGACCATCTTTCGCGTCGGCTCGCTGATGATCGGCGAGCGCCGGGAGCTGTGCCTGATCAAGAACATCTCATCCGGCGGCATGCTGATCCGCGCTTATTGCTCGATCGAGCCGGGCACCAGCCTGTCGGTGGAGCTCAAGTGCGGTGAGTCGGTCGATGGCAAGGCCCGCTGGGTGGAAGGCGACACGGTCGGGATCGCGTTCAACGAACCGATCGACGTCATCGAGCTCCTGGCGACGTCGATGGAAGGGCCGCGCCCGCGGATGCCGCGAATCGCGGTCGACAGCGTGATCTGGGTTCGCGAGGGCGCCGACGTGCACCGGGTTAACGCGCTCGACGTGTCGCAGGGGGGAATCAAGATCGCGACGCCGCTTGCCCTGCAAATCGGCGGCCATGCGATGATCACCTTGCCGGGACTGTCGCCGATCCCCAGCGTCGTGCGCTGGTGCGCATCGGGTTGTTATGGCCTGACGTTCAACAAGGTCCTGCCGCTGCCGCTGCTGGTCGGTTGGCTCCAGGAGCAGCGCGAGCGTCTCCGCGCCGCCAGCTGACTGAAATCCGAAAGCCTACTCGCCGAGCGATTCGCGGCCGGGCGTCCACGCCCAGCTCTCGGCCAAACGCATTTCGTCCGCCGACATCTTCTGGACCGCCAGTCCGGGACGCCGATAACCCACCGGTGCGCGGTACCGCGGACTGGGAATGTTGCGGAGCACGTCTTCCTGCAGGATCGGCCCGACGAAGGCCACGCCTGCATGCCGTCCATCCAACCACGCGATGCGACCTTTGACGCTCAAATCGTTGCGGCGGAACAAGACTTCCGATCCCTCGACCGGCAAGTCGTCGCCCTCGATCAGGGCACCCTCGGTCGAAAGATTCCGCAGCTTGACCTTGTTGACCGCTCCCGACGCCTCGATCGACGCGGCGAGGAGTACGTTCGATCGGCGCGACTTGCGGTTTTGCGTGACGTTGCTCTGGTCCATGGTTCCCACCATAATGGCGGTTAGTAAAACTAGCTTTAACGGGATTCCGGCGCCCGCCGCAGCAGCAGCATCAAATTGTTGGCGGGCATCGGGCGCGTTTCGACAAGCTCGAGACCGCGATCCCGCGCCGCAGCCGCAAACTCCTCGACCAGGCGCAGGCCCCAGCTCGGATCGCGGCGTCGCAAATCCTCGTCGAACGCCAGATTGCTCAGCGCGGTTGGGCGATCCTCGGTGCGCCACGGACCGTAGAGGATCAGCGGGGCGCCGGCGGGCAACAGCCGCGCCGCTCCATCGAGCAGCCCCAAAGCCGATTCCCACGGGCTGATATGCACCATGTTGATGCTGAGCAGCGCGTCGGCGTGCTCGATCGGCCAGACGGGTTCGCTCGCATCGATGACGATCGGCGGCCGCAAATTCGCAAGGCCCACCGCCCCGCGCCACGCGGCAATCGAGCCGAGCGCGCCGGGATCGACGTCGCTCGGCTGCCACTCGAGCGCTGGAAACAGCCCGGCATAGAAGGCCGCATGCTCGCCGGTGCCGCTGGCGATCTCCAGCACCAGCCCGCGGGCCGGCAACCATTCCCGCAGGACTTCGGCGATCGGCTCGCGGTTGCGCAAGGCCGCCGGTGCCGATCGGCGGGCGCCGTCCCCCGCCGGCCCTTCGTAAAAGCGGCGGTCGCCCACCCTATTCCGCCGCCTCGGCGGCCTCCGGATCGCGGTACACCAGCACCGGCTGACGCGCCGCGAGTGTCTCGTCGAGCCGGCGCCGCGGCGCATGAATCGGCGCCGCCTTGAGGCCTGGGTCGCCGGCCTTGGCCCGCTCCGCGATCGAGCGCATCGCCAGGATGAACTGGTCGAGCGCCGCCTTGGATTCGGTCTCGGTCGGCTCGACCAGCATCGCGCCGTGCACGACCAGCGGGAAATACATGGTCATCGGGTGAAAACCCTCGTCGATCAGCGCCTTGGCCAGGTCGATGGTGCTGAACCCCTCGGCGAAGCCGCGGTCGGAAAAGATCGCCTCGTGCATGCACGGCCCGCTCGGCCCGAACGGCGCGTCGAGCACGTCGTCGAGGCTGCGCAGCAGGTAATTGGCGTTGAGCACCGCGTCCTCGGCGACCTGCCGCAAGCCGTCGGCGCCGTGGCTCATCATGTAGGCGGCGGCCCGCGTGAACATCCCCATCTGGCCGTGGAAGGCGACCATCCGCCCGAAGCTCCGGCCGTGATGCTCGCCGCTGGTCTCCTCCTCGACCAGCACGAACCGCCCATCTTGCTGCTCGACGAACGGCAGCGGCGCGAACGGCGTCAGCGCCGCCGACAGCACCACCGGCCCCGACCCCGGCCCGCCGCCGCCGTGCGGGGTCGAAAAGGTCTTGTGGAGGTTGATGTGCATCGCGTCGATGCCGAGGTCGCCCGGGCGGACCTTGCCGACGATGGCGTTGAAATTGGCGCCGTCGCAATACACCAGGGCGCCCGCCGCATGCACCGCTTCGGAGATCGCGGTCATGTCGGGCTCGAACAGGCCGCAGGTGTTGGGGTTGGTGATCATCACCGCCGCGACGTCGGGCGCAAGCCGCGCCTTGAGCGCGTCGAGGTCGACCCGCCCCGCCGCGTTGGCGGGAATGTTCTCGACCCGGTAGCCGGCGAAGGCCGCGGTCGCCGGGTTGGTGCCGTGCGCGCTCTCCGGCACCAGCACCACGGCGCGCGGATCGCCGCGGGCTTCCAGCGCGGCGCGGATCGCGAGCAGCCCGCACAATTCGCCGTGGGCGCCGGCCTTGGGGCTCATCGCCACCGAATGCATGCCGGTCAGCGTGATCAGCCAGTGGCCGACGAGATCGATCAGCTCGAGCGCCCCCTGGACCGTGTCGACCGGCTGCAGCGGGTGGATGTCGGCGAAGCCCGGGAGCCGCGCGACCTTCTCGTTCAATCGCGGGTTGTGCTTCATGGTACACGAGCCAAGCGGGAACAGCCCGAGGTCGATCGCGTAATTCTGGCGGCTCAGCCGCGTGTAGTGGCGCACCGCTTCGGGTTCGCTGAGCCCGGCCAGCCCGATCGGCCGCGACCGCTCGAGGCCGCCCAGCCTGGTCTCCAGTGAAGCGGTTCCAGCTTCAAAATCGACGCCGGTCGTCTCGATATCGCCGATCTCGAACAGCAGGGGCTCCTCGAGCATCAGCCCGCGGTTGCCGGTGACGGTCGCCTGTTCTCCCGGCTCGTTGACCGGGCTCGACGGCCGCCAGCCGGACGGGTTGACAGTCATCGGACGACCTCCCGCAGGCCGGCCTCGAACGCGTCGACGCCCTCGTCGGTGACGGTCTCGGTGACCGCGACCACCAGCCCATTCTGCAGCGAATCCGCGCCCGGGTAGAGCCGCCCGAGCGAGACGCCGCCGAGGATCCCGCGATCGGCAAGCGCGCGCACCGCCGGCCGCGCCTCGACCGGCAGCTTGAGCGTGAATTCGTTGAAGAAGCTGTCGTTGACCAGGCTGACGCCCGGGATCGCCGACAGCCGCTCGGCGACCTCGACCGCGCGCGCATGGTTGATCTCGGCCAGCCGTCGCAGCCCCTTCTCGCCGAGCAAGCTCGTGTGGACACTGAAAGCCAAGGCACAAAGACCTGAATTCGTACAAATATTCGAGGTCGCTTTCTCGCGGCGGATATGCTGCTCGCGGGTCGATAGGGTCAGCACGAAGCCACGCTTGCCTGTCGCGTCGACGGTTTCGCCCGCCAACCGTCCCGGCATCTGGCGAACGTGCTTCTCGCGGCACGCGAACAGGCCGACGTACGGCCCGCCGAACTGCAGCCCGACGCCGATCGACTGGCCCTCGCCGACGACGATGTCGGCGCCCATCTCGCCCGGCGATTTGACCAGCCCCAGCGCCACCGGCTCGGTGACGACCGCGATCAGCAGCGCTCCGGCGGCGTGCGCGGCCTCGGCGATCGGCGACAGGTCGACGATGCGGCCGAGGATGTCGGGATATTGGACAACCACCGCGCTGGTGTCGCCGTCGATACTCGCGATCAGCCGCCCGGCGTCGGTCTCGGCGGCCAGCTCGGGCAGCGCGGTGTCGAGCACATCGCCGGTGAACCGCGCCATCGTCCTCGCGACGTTGACGTAATGCGGATGCAGGCCGGAGGACAGGACGGCCTTCGAACGCCGCGTGATTCGCCGCGCCATGCCGATCGCTTCCCAGCAGGCGGTCGAGCCGTCGTACATCGACGCGTTGGCGATCTCGCAGCCGTACAGCCGCGCGACCTGGGTCTGGAACTCGAACAAGACCTGCAGCGTACCTTGCGCGATCTCGGGCTGGTACGGCGTGTAGCTGGTCAAAAACTCGCCGCGCTGGATGATGTGGTCGACGCTTGCCGGGACGTGGTGGCGATAGGCGCCGCAGCCGAGGAAGAACGGCGCTTCGCCGGCGACCAAATTCTTGCGCGCCAGCGCCGTCAGCTGCCGCTCGACCGCGAGTTCGCTGGCATGGTTGGGCAGGCCCTGGATGCCGTCCTTCAATCGCGCCGCTTCGGGCACGTCGCGGAACAGCTCGTCGACCGATCCGGCGCCGATCACGCCCAGCATTTGCGAGCGGTCGGCATCGCTCAGCGGCAGGTAACGCATCAGGCAGGCTTTCTCATGATGAAGCGGAGGCGGACGTAATCGGCGAACCAGCTGCCGTCCGGACGGCGCAGCTGCGGCTCCAGCCGCCGCTCGATCGCCGCCGCCACTTCGTCGCGCTCCGCTTCGGGCACTTGCGCCGCGTCGAGCCAGCCAGCGCGGAAGGTCTTCACCCATTCGGCGATGCCGCTCGCCAGCTCGGTCTCGCGCGGGATGATCCGGGCGTCGATGTCGGTGAAGCCCGCGGGCCCATAAACGCCCCGGAACTGCTCGACCGTCGGATACCATTGCGGGTCCTCGGCCGGCACCGGGTAGCCGCGCGCCTCCAGCTCGTCGCGGATGCCGCGGCGCAGGGTGGCAATATTACCGTCGGCGCCCATCTCGCCGGCGAAGCGGCCGCCCGGCTTCAGCGCCCGGAAAATCGCCGCCGCGACCGCTTGCCGGTCGAGCATCCAGTGGATCGCGGCATTCGAGAACACCGCGTCGAACTCGGTGTCGAACCGCATCGCCGCGGCATCGAGCAAATGCGCATCGAGGCCGGCCGCCTTGGCGGCGTCGATCATGTCCACCGAATTGTCGATGCCGACGACGCTGGCGCCGCGGGCGATGATCTTCCGGGTCAGCGCGCCGTCGCCGCAGCCGACGTCGAGGATATGCTCGCCGGGCCGCGGGTCGAGCAGGTCGAGCGCCGCCGCACCCAGTTCGGGCACGAAGCTACCGACGCGCGCATAGTCGGCCGCATTCCACTGGCCGGTCGAGGCGCCAGGCTTCAAGATGGGGGCGCTGGTCAGAGCGTCTTCACCCAGTCGCGGTACGCGGCTTCGTCCATCAATCCTTCGAGCTCGCCGGCATCGTCGAGCTTCAATTTGAAGAACCAGCCCTCGCCTTCGGGATCGCGGTTGATCAGCGCCGGGTCGTCGGCGACCGCGCTATTGCCCTCGGTGACTTCGCCGGCGACCGGGGAATAGACGTCCGACGCAGCCTTGACCGATTCCACCACCGCGGCCTCGGCGCCCTTGGCCAGCCGCTTGCCCGCCTCGGGCACCTCGGCGAAGACGATGTCGCCCAGCGCCTGCTGCGCATGGTCGGAAATGCCGACCGTGGCGACGTCGCCGTCGACGCGGATCCATTCATGCTCGCGGGTGAAATAGAGGCTCATGCGGCGGCTCCCTTGCGGTGGTAGCGGTGGGGAACGAACGGCAGCGCGGCAACGCGCGCCTCGAACAATTTGGAGCGCTGCTCGAGCTTCAGCGCGGTGCCCGACTCGGCCAGCGCGCTCGCGACATAGCCCATGGCGATCGGGCGTTGCAGCGACGGTGAGAAACCGCCGCTGGTGATCCGTCCGACCTCGTTGCCCTCGTCGTCGAGGACCAGCGCGCCTTCGCGCACCGGCTGGCGGCCGTCGACGTCAAAGCCGACGCGGCGCTGCGGCGGGCCCTCCTCGAGCTCGGCGAGGATCCGCTGCGCGCCCGGAAAACCGCCCTCGGCGCGGCGGCGCTTGCTGATCGCGAACGTCAGCCCGGCCATCACCGGCGTCGTCGCCCGGTCGATGTCGTGGCCGTAGAGCGGCAGCCCGGCCTCAAGCCGCAGCGAATCGCGCGCACCGAGCCCGATCGGCTTGACCGCAGCGTCGGCGGTGAGCTCGTCCGCGACCGTCGCCGCCGCGGCCGCCGGGATCGAGATTTCGAAGCCGTCCTCGCCGGTGTAGCCGGAGCGGCTGATCCACGCCGGATGACCGGCGAGGCGGAACGCGCCGCCCTGCATGAAAGTGAGCTCGCCGACGCCAGGCGCGATTGTCTCGAGCGCCTCGACCGCTTTCGGGCCCTGCAAGGCGAGCAGCGCCTGCTCCTTCATGTGATCGACGACAATGCCGCGCGGCAGGCTGTTTTCGAGCGCCGCGATGTCGCCATGCTTGGTGGCGCCGTTGACGACCAGGTAGAAATCCCCGCCGCGCCGCGTCGCCATCAAATCGTCGATGATCCCGCCGCTGTCATCGAGCAGCAGCGAATAGCGCAGCCTCATGTCGCCGAGCGTCCGCAGCTCGCCGGGCAGCAGCGTCTCGAGCGCGGCGTCGGTATCGGCTCCGTGGACCAGCAACTGCCCCATGTGGCTGACGTCAAACAGTCCGGCGCTTTCGCGGGTCCACAGGTGCTCGGTGATGATGCCTTCATATTGGACCGGCATCTCATAGCCGGCGAACGGGACCATCCGGGCGCCCTTGGAACGGTGCCAGCTATCGAGCGCAAGCTTCTGGACGTCCTGGCTTTCTGTCATGTCGCCCACGTCTCGCGCTCCTCGAATTCAGGCCCGCGCACCGACCGGCCATGTGGCCGTGTGTGTCGCGCGAACCCCCTTCTGTCGCTGAGACCTGAGAGCTTTCCCCGCCCTGGCCTGGGCCACGGCAAGTTACCCCTTCGGCGGTCCCCGCATTCGCGAGGACGCTTTCCAGACTGTCAGGCGCGCGCGGTCCTGTGGCCTGAGAGATTCCGGGGGCGGTTGCTCCTTCGGCGCCGCTTCACCCATTTGGGCGTCGCGAACTCTCCCGCGCGGCCTTCCGGCTATCGGGCTCCCATCTAAGTAATACTTCGATGGGGACCATGCGCCGGTGACGTTGCGAGCCTTGGCCGCGCGTGGTCATTGAGTCAACGATTTGCGCGGATTAGCGGGTCGCGTTGTAGCGAAGCATGTCCTGGCTCATCTGGAAACCGACCAGCTGCTCGAAAGTCGCGGCGGCGACCGCGGCGCGCACCGCCGGATCGGAAAGCGGGTCGATCGCCGCTTCGGCCTCGCCGGCCTTGCGGCGCCTGGTCAGGATCAGCCGGGCGTTCTCGGACAGCGTCGCCGCCGAGCGGGACACCCACAGCACCGCCTGGCCCCTGGTCTCGGCGCGCTGGCTGCCGGCCGCGAAATTCAGCACGACATGGCCGATCCGCTTGGAGACGATCCGGCTCCCGCCTTGGACCGCGACGCTGAAGAACGGCAGCACCACCTGCCGCGCGGGCCCAGCGTCGCGGCGGACGGCGACGACGTCGAAGCCGGCGTTGGACATGATCCGGTTGCCGCTGTCGTTGCAGTTGGCGAACAGGTGGGTGATGGTGGCGGTGACGTCGATCGCCGACGCGTCGCGGCTGTTGGGCGGATTGAACAAAGTGACGTCGCCGGTCCCGGCCGGAATCCCGACCAGCGGGCAGGCGCTGCGCGTGACGTACACGCCGCCGTCTTCGATCTGGCCCCGGCGGGAGCAAGCGGACAGCAGCGTCAGGACGAGCAGCGAAAGGATGCGAAGCTTCACAGGGGTGGGATTCCTTCGATCGGGCGAACGGCGGTGGGCCCGCTTCATAGGAACCGCCTTTCAACGCTGCAAGCGATCGCTTACATGCGCCGGCCATGGCAACGCGCCCTCCCTTGCATGTGCTGATCGCCGCGCCGAGAGGTTTCTGCGCCGGCGTCGATCGCGCGATCCAGATCGTCGAGCTGGCCCTCGAGCGGTATGGCGCGCCGGTCTATGTCCGCCACGAGATCGTCCACAACCGCTTCGTCGTCGACCGGCTGCGCGCGATGGGCGCGGTGTTCGTCGACGAGCTCGACGAGGTTCCCGACGACCGGCCGGTGGTGTTCTCGGCCCACGGCGTCCCCAAGTCGGTCCCGGCCGCGGCGGCGGAGCGCGGCCTCCATTATGTCGACGCGACCTGCCCTTTAGTGTCGAAGGTCCACCGCCAGGCCGAGCGGCTGATCGCCGACGGCCGCCACATCCTGTTCATCGGCCACGCCGGCCATCCCGAGGTCATCGGCACGTTCGGGCAGGTCCCGGAAGGCTCGATCACCCTCGTCGAAACCGAAGCCGACGCGGCCGACGTCGAGGTGGCAGATCCGAACTCTCTCGCCTTCCTCACCCAGACGACGCTGTCGGTCGACGACACGGCGGCGATCGTTGACGCCTTGAAGGCACGCTTTCCGGCCATCCAGGCACCGCGCAGCGAGGACATTTGCTACGCGACCTCGAATCGCCAGGCGGCGGTCAAGGCGATCGCCGCATCGTGCGAGAAGATGTTGGTGATCGGCGCCCCCAACAGCAGCAACTCGCTGCGCCTGGCCGAAGTCGCCGAGCGGCTGGGCGTCTCCGCCCGTCTCATCGAACGGGCGACCGACATCGACTGGGACTGGCTCGGCCAGCCGCAGACGCTCGGCGTCACCGCCGGCGCCTCGGCCCCCGAGCTCCTCGTCCGCGAAGTGATCGACGTGCTGCGCACCCGGTTCGAGGTCACCGAGGTCGAGGCCGACCACTCGCCCGAGCAACTCAGCTTCAAGCTGCCGCGAGAGCTGGTCGCCTGACGCTCGCGGGGGAACTGCCGGTGGTCGAGATGTTCACCGACGGGGCGTGCCGCGGCAACCCCGGGCCGGGCGGCTGGGCGGTGCTGATACGCTATCGATCGGGCGCGGGCGCGCGCGAGCGCGAGCTTGCCGGCGGCGAGCCGCTGACGACCAACAACCGCATGGAGCTCAAGGCCGCGATCGAGGGCCTCAACGCGCTCACCAAGCCGTGCCGGGTCAAGCTCACCACCGACAGCGTCTATGTCCGCGACGGCATCACCCGCTGGATCCACGGCTGGCAGCGCAACGGCTGGCGGACGTCGGACCGCAAGCCGGTCAAGAACGCCGACCTGTGGATGGAGCTGCTGGAAGCGATCAAGCCGCACCGAATCGAGTGGCACTGGGTCAAGGGGCACAGCGGCCACCCCGAGAACGACCGGGTCGACGAACTCGCCTGCGCCGAGGCCGACAAGCAGCGCGGCTAGGTTTTGCGCGGCTGGAAGTCAGAGGGATCGATCCCGCCCAGCTCCGGCGGCAGCGCTTCGCCGCGAATCAGCGCCGCGCACAGCAAGGACGCCGCCGGCGCGGTCTGGATGCCCATGCCGCCCTGCCCCGCGCACCAGAAGAAGCCCGGCGCCAGCGGATCGAAGCCGTAGACCATCAACCGCCCCGGCGCGAAGCTGCGCAGCCCCGCCCATTTGCGCTCGACCGCCTCGACCGGCCAGTCGACCGCGGCCTCGAAGCGGTCGATCGCGGTCGCGACGTCGATCTCCTCGGGCGCCGCATCGCACGGGTCGACCGGTGTCTCGTCGAGCGGGCTGACCCAGATGCTGCGGTCGCCCTCGCCCTTGAAATAGAAGCTCGTGTGGAGGTCGGTGACCAGCGGCAGGTCGCGCAAGCCGTCGCGCCCGACCCGCAGCTGGACCACCGTCCGCCGCATCGGCTGGAGCCCGATCGGCGCGACCCCGGCGCGAACCGCGACATCATCGGCCCACGCGCCGGCGGCATCGACCAGGACGCCCGCCCCGATTCGCCCCGCCGCGGTCTCGACGTCCCAGCCGCCGTCCGACCGCGTCGCGCCGAGCAGCGCCGCGTCGGTTCGCACCGTGCCGCCATCGCGGCGAATCGCGGCGAGGCAGGCGGCATGGAACGCGGCGACCTCGATGTCGGCGCAGCTCGGCTCGAACCAGGCCCCGGTCCACTGCTCGCGAAGCCCGGGAATCATCCGGTCGAGCGCAGCGCGGTCGAGATGGACGATCGCGTGCTCACCGGTCAGTTCCTCGGCCCCTTCGATCGCGTCGCCATGCGGGCCGGTCAGATGGACGGTGCCGCGGCGGCGCAGCAAGGGCGTGGACGTCCCCGGCCAGCCGGCATCGAACATCGGTTTCGACGCAAAGCTCAGGCGACGAGCCGGCCCGGCGCCAAGGCTCGCTTCCCAGAAAGCGGCCGACCGCCCGGTCGAATGGCGCCCGCACAAATCCTCGGCCTCGATCAGGATCACGCGCGAATTGCCGGCGAGCCGCGCGCCGAGGCTGGCGCCGGCAATCCCGCCGCCGACGATCAGGACGTCGCATTCGGTCAGGCTGGACATGGTCATCTCGCGGTCTGGTTACGTTTTGGAAAGCCGCACCGTCTAGTGGTCGGCGGATGATCAACGCTGGATTTACCGAACTGCTGCTGGGGATTCTGGCGATTCTGCTGTTGGTCGCGGCGGTCGTCGACGTCCGCACTTTCACCATTTCCAACTCGCTCAACCTCGCCGTGGCGCTGCTCGCGCCGATTTATTGGCTGTCGATCGCGATGCCCTTGTGGCCCGATGTCGTGATCCAGCTGGCCATCGGCGCCGGCGTCTTCGCCTTACTCGCCGGGGCCTTTTACGCCGGCATGATGGGCGGCGGCGACGTCAAGCTGGCGGCGGCGCTGGCACTGTGGTTCTCGCCTGCTTCGACGCTCAAGTTCCTCGTGCTGATGTCGATCGCCGGGGGTGTCGTGACGCTGGTCGCGATCGCGCTTCACCGCTTCCGCGGAAGAGAGGGCCGGCCCGAAATTCCTTATGGCGTTGCAATCGCTTTTGGCGGTTTCGCCATTCTAACCCAACGGTTTCTTAACCAATTTGCCTGATGTGTGGAAACATAGACGGGGCCCTTTAGGGGAGGCGATCGCGCCATGAACGTGAAGAAAATCGCGCTGCTGTTTGGAGCGCTGGTCATTGCGGTAGTCACTGCGGTCATGGCCAAGAATATGTTTGTCGGCGCCGGAGCTAATTCAGCTCAGGCCGCGCCCGCGGTTCCCCTGGGGCCCAAGGTGCTGGTGGCGCGTAAAGCGCTTCCGGTCGGCACGATCGTCGATGCCGAGAGCCTCGCTTACCAGCCGTGGCCCAAGGAGCTGATCCAGAGCGCTTATTATACCGAGGGCTCGCCGGACTCCGACATGACCAAGCTGCTTGGCACGGTGGTCCGCTATCCGGTCACCGCCGGCCAGCCGCTGACCCATGGCGCTCTCGTCGGACCGAACGACCGCGGCTTCCTCGCCGCGGCCCTCGGCCCGGGGATGCGCGCCGTGACTGTTCCGGTGAACACGGCTAGCGGCGTTGCCGGCTTCGTCTTCCCGGGTGACCGCGTCGACATGGTGCTGACCCAGCAGGTCCAGGGTGGCGGCGAAGGCGCCCCGCTCAAGGTCTCGGAGACGATCGTGCGCAATATCCGCGTGCTCGCCACCGACCAGCGTATCGACAGCAAGGGGGACGACGGCAAGACCGAGGTCAAGACCTTCTCCAACGTCACTCTCGAAGTCACGCCGCGGATCGCCGAGAAGATCGCGGTCGCGCAAAGCATGGGTACGCTGACGCTGTCGCTGCGCTCGATCGCCGACAACACCGCCGAGCTCGAGCGCGCCGTCGCGGCGGGTGAGGTCAAGCTGCCGCAGGGCACCAACCCGGCCGACGAGCGGCGCCTGCTGCTCGCGGTCGCCAATCGCCCCGCGGACACCAACACGACGTACACCACAGGTGGCGATGTCTCGCGCTTCCAGCGCCGCACCGTCCCGGGCCGCACGCCATCGCAGGCGTCCGGTGACTCCGGCAACTCGCTTTCGTCCTTCGCCAATGCCCTGCGTGGCGGGCCGGCCAGTGCCGGATCAGCAGGTGCGGCCCCGATTTATGTCGGCCCGGTCGTGCGCGTCGCCCGCGGCAATACAATCACCGTCGTTCCGGTGGGAGCACACTAACATGACCAGTCGCAACATCACCCGCCGGGCTCGCCTCGGCACCGCCCTGGCCGCGCTGGCCATCGGACTCGGCACGGTCGCCGGATCCACTCCGGCGCTTGCCCAGCAGACCGCTGCCCGGCCGTCGGAGACGCTCAACCTGAGCCAGGGCACCGGTGCCATGGTGCGGCTGTCGTCGCCGATGAGCGACGTGTTCGTCGCCAACGAAACGATCGCCGACGTCCAAGTGCGCTCGTCGACGCAGCTTTACGTCTTCGGGAAGGGCCGCGGCGAGACCACGGTCTACGCGACCGGTCCCAACGGGCGGGTGGTCTATGCCGCCAACATCCGCGTCGGCAACAACATCAGCTCGGTCGGCGAGATGCTCAACCTGGCGATGCCGGAAGCCAACATTCAGGCGACGCCGATGAACAATCTGGTGCTGCTGACCGGCACCGTGTCTTCTCCGACCGACGTCGAGGAAGCGCAACGGCTGGTCCAGGCCTATGTTGGCGAAGGCACCCAGGTCGTCAGCCGGCTCCGTTCCGCAGTGCCGCTGCAGGTCAACCTCAAGGTCCGCATCGCTGAGATCAATCGCTCGCTGATCAAGGAAATCGGCATCAACCTGCTGAGCAAGGACAGCAGTGGCGGAACCTCGTTCGGGATCGGCCGCGGCAACCCGGGCACGATCGGGGCGACCGGCGGGACGTTCAATATCGTCACCGGCGGCACGACCCTGGGTCTGGCCGGCAAAATCCTCGGTGTCGACCTGCTCGGCACGCTCGACCTGATGGAAACCGATGGCCTGGTCACCACGCTGGCCGAGCCGAACCTTACCGCTTTGTCGGGTGAAACCGCGAGCTTCCTCGCCGGCGGCGAGTTCCCGATCCCGGTGTCGCAGGGCAACAACTCGATCTCCATCGAGTACAAGCAATACGGCGTCGGCCTCGCGTTCACGCCGATCGTGCTTGCCGACGGCCGCATCTCGATGCGGGTCCGGCCGGAAGTCAGCGAGCTGTCCAACGAAGGCGCGCTGAAATTGAACGGCTTCGACGTTCCGGCGATCACCACGCGGCGTGCGGAAACGACGGTCGAGCTCGGCTCGGGCCAGAGCTTCATGCTCGCGGGCCTGCTGCGCAACGCCAACACCAACAATATCGAGAAAGCGCCGTTCCTCGGCGACCTGCCGATCCTGGGAGCGCTGTTCCGCTCGACCAAGTATCGCCGGTCGGAAACCGAGCTGGTGATCATCGTCACGCCCTATCTGGTGCGTCCGGTGTCCGGTCAGCTCGCCTCGCCGACCGACGGCTACCGCGCTCCAACAGACGCGCAACGCGTGTTCCTCGGCCAATCCTACACCGGCCAGAGCGGCCCTGCCGTCGTGCCGGTGGCGCCCGTCGCGGGCGGAGCGGTCGCTGCTCCGGGGTTCAAGCTGTGAACCGCCGCTTCATCAGGAAGGATGCCACGATGCGTTCGAAGTTCGCCCTTGTGCTTTTGGCTTCCACGCTGGCTGGCTGTGCCGTCGGCCAGGAGGGCAATCCCGACCGCGGCATGGCCGCAGTCAACGTGCCGGTGGTGGCGCGGACCGATTATGTGTTCGACGCCGTGGCGCCGGGCGGGTCCCTGCTGCCCGGTGAAGCCGCTCGGCTCAACGCCTGGTTCGCCGGCCTCGATCTCGGCTACGGCGATTCGATCTACGTCGACGGCCCCTACGCCGATGCGGCGCGGGCCGATGTCGCGCAGGTCGCCGGCAGCTATGGCCTGATGGTTTCCGCCAGCGCTCCGGTCACCACCGGCGCCGTTCCTCCGGGAATGGTCCGGGTGATCGTCAGCCGCACGCGCGCCAGCGTTCCCGGATGCCCCAATTGGAACATCCGCTCGCAGCCCAATTTCGACAACCGCACAATGTCCAACTTCGGCTGCGCGGTGAACGCGAACCTCGCCGCGATGGTCGCCAACCCCGAGGATCTGATCCACGGGCGTGAAGGCAGCGGCGTCGGCGATACCTTGACTTCAAGCAAGGCCGTCGGAGCCTACCGGAAGGCCGAGCCCACCGGCAACAAGGGTCTCCAGGACATCAACACCACCAAAAAGGGCAACCAGTGATGAACGCTCCGTTCCAGGCACGCGCCGGTCTGCGCGATCCATTCACGGCCTTCGTCTGCGACGATGCCACCGCCGACATGCTGCGGCCGGTCGCGGTCGAGCACGGCTGGTCGCCGGAGAAGGTCAACAAGGGCGGTCTGCGTAACGCGGTGCAGTCGCTGTCGATTTCGGCGAGCCCGAACATCCTGTTCGTCGACCTGTCGGAATCGGCCGATCCCTTGAACGACATCAACGCGCTGGCCGAAGTCTGCGAGCCGGGCACGGTGGTCATCGCCACCGGCCAGGTCAACGACGTGCGCCTCTATCGCGACCTCGTCGCCAGCGGCATCCACGATTATCTGCTCAAGCCGTTCACGGTCGACCAGCTGCGCGACACCTTCGCGCACGCGCAAATGGTGATTTCGGGTCCGC
>Ga0255312_1000041_pt1 | contig 17855 bp, 17 predicted proteins | sample EtOH5_T0_E5_meta_FD_202081 | JGI IMG/M metagenome (GOLD analysis project Ga0255312, IMG submission 202081) | Sandy soil microbial communities from University of British Columbia, Vancouver, Canada - EtOH5_T0_E5 | ecosystem: Engineered > Artificial ecosystem > Sand microcosm > Unclassified ...
GTGTACGTCTCGGATCAGGACCAGATTGTGCGGACCGACGCGGAAGGCCGCTTCCGGATCGCGCGCTCGCTCGGCTTCGGCATCGTGTTCGTGAGCGTGCCGGACGGTTACCGTGCCGCCGGGAGCTTCTGGCGGGACCTGTACCTGGCTGCACCCGGCGAGTCGCTGGAATTCGGGCTGATCCGCGCGGCGGCTCCGGCGGAATTCAACTTCATCCACGCCTCCGACACCCACATCAGCGAAGCCTCCGTCGCCCGGACGCAGCGGCTGCGCGCCATCGCGGATTCGGTCAATCCGGCGTTCGTGCTCATCACGGGAGACCTGGTGCGGGACGCGCTGCGCGTCCCCGAAGCCGAAGCCAGCGCCTACTACGCCTTGTTCCAGCAGGAGGCGGCCCAGTTCCGGGTCCCGCTGTGGACCGTGCCGGGGAATCACGAGGTCTTCGGCATCGAGCGGCACCTCTCCCTGGTGAGCCCGAAGCACCCGCTGTACGCGCGGGGCATGTATCGCCACTATCGCGGGCCCGATTATTACTCCTTCACCTACGGCGGGATCCACTTCGTGGGTCTCAACACGGTGGACATCGACGACCTCTGGTACTACGGTCACGTGGATAGCGTGCAGGTCGAGTGGCTCAGTCGCGACCTCGCCACCCTGCCGGCCGACATGCCGGTGGTGACCTTCAATCACATCCCCTTTTTCACTTCGGTGGAAACCGTGAACGGTTACATGGATGGCCCGCCCGCCCCGACGGCTATCACGGTGCGAGGGAAGACCAGCTTCCGGCACTCGGTGTCCAACGCGGGCGAGATTCTCCGGCGTTTGCGCGGGCATCCCTATGATCTGGCCCTGGGCGGTCACATGCACGTGCGGGAGCAGCTCCGCTTCGAGGGCTCCCCGATTCGCTTCTATCAGACCGCCGCGGTGGTGGGGCCGAGCGAGGGGAGCGGCCTGACCCTCAGCTCGGGTGTCACCGTCTATCACGTGCGGGGTGGCCGGATCGACGACGGTCGCTTCGTGCCGTTGCCCTGATGGCCAATACCTTCGAATTCGAGGGCGTCCGGCCGGTGGTGCACCAGTCGGCCTTCGTGCATCCCAACGCCACGGTGACGGGGCATGTGACCATCGGCCGCGACGTGTACGTCGGGCCCGGCGCGGCGATCCGTGGCGACTGGGGAGCCATCCTGATCGGGGATGGCTGCAACGTGCAGGAGAACTGCGTGATCCACGCCTTTCCCGGCGTGACCGTGGTGCTCGAGGAAGGGGCGCACATCGGACACGGCGCCATCATTCACGGAGCTCGGGTTGGCAGCAACGCGCTGGTCGGAATGAACGCCGTGGTGATGGACAACGCGCGGGTCGGCTCCGGTGCCATCGTCGGCGCCCTCAGCCTCGTCCCCGAAGGCATGCAGATTCCCGACCGGATGATCGCGGTCGGCAGCCCCGCGCGGCTGGTCAAGCCGGTGAGCGACGAAATGCTGGAATGGAAGAGCGCCGGAACCCGGCTCTACCAGCAGCTTCCCGCGCGACTGCACGCGACGCTGCGGGCCTGCGAGCCGCTCCGCGAAGCGCCTCCCGACCGGCCCGCCCAACCGCAACGCTATCAGACCTGGCAACAGACCCGCCGCCGGGATCCGGGAGAATAAGGTGAAGCGGCTCGGCAGTTACGCCCAGGGCAGCTGGGTCGAGGGGAAGGGAACCCCGGTCACCCTCTATCACGCGGTGAGCGGCGATCCGGTCGCCCAGGCGTCGAGTGAAGGCGTCGATTTCAAGGGCATGCTGGAGTATGCCCGGCGGACCGGCGGTCCCGCCCTGCGGGTCAAGACCTTCCACGAGCGCGCGCGGATGCTCAAGGCGCTGGCAAGCCACCTGATGGAGCGCAAGGACGGCTTCTATGCCGTCTCCGCGGCGACCGGGGCCACCAAGAGCGATTCCTGGATCGACATCGAGGGCGGGATCGGTACCCTCTTCGTCTATGCCAGCCGGGGTCGCCGCGAGTTCCCCAACGAGACCTTCTACCTCGATGGGGAGGTCGAGCCGCTGTCGAAGGGCGGCAGCTTCGTGGGCCGGCACATCTGCGTGCCGCTCGAAGGAGTCGCCTTGCACATCAACGCGTTCAACTTTCCCTGCTGGGGGATGCTGGAGAAGCTGGCGCCGACGCTGCTCGCCGGCATGCCGGCGATCATCAAGCCCGCCACCGCGACGTCGTTTCTCACCGAAGCGATGGTGCGCGAGATCATCGCCTCCGAGATTCTACCGGCCGGGGCGCTGCAGCTGATCACCGGCAGCGCCGGGGATGCGCTCGACCACGTGATGTGCCAGGACGTCGTGACCTTCACCGGGTCGGCCGCCACCGGGCGGAAGCTCAAGGTGCACCCGCGGATCGTCGCGGAGTCGGTCCGCTTCAACATGGAGGCGGACTCGCTCAACTTCTCGATGCTGGGTCCCGACGCCGCGCCCGGCACCGAGGAGTACGACCTTTTCGTCAAGGAAGTGGTCCGCGAAATGACCATCAAGGCGGGTCAGAAGTGCACCGCGATCCGGCGCACTCTGGTTCCCGCGATCATGGTGGAGGACGTCATCCGGTCGGTCTCGAAACGGCTCGAGACCACGACCCTGGGCGATCCTGCGGTGGAAGGAGTGCGCTGGGGGCCGCTGGTCAGCAAGGACCAGGTCGGCGAGGTACGACGGAATCTCGAGCGGATCGAGGTGGCCGCCGAAGTGGTTTACGGCAACCCCGACAGTTTCGCCGTGACCGGGGCGGATCCCGCGAAGGGTGCCTTCTTCCCGGCGGTCCTGCTGCATTGTCCGCGGCCGCTCGATCGCAGCGAGCCGCACGACATCGAGGCCTTCGGACCGGTGAATACCGTCATGCCGTACGCCTCGGTGGACGAAGCGGTCGAGCTCGCCAAGCGGGGCAGGGGATCGCTCTGCGGCTCGGTGTTCACGGCCGACGATGCCGTCGCGCGCGAGGTGGTGCTCGGCACCGCGGCGTGGCACGGGCGGATTCTGCTCATGAACCGGTACGCAGCCAAGGAATCGACCGGGCACGGCTCGCCGTTGCCCCACCTGATCCACGGCGGGCCCGGCCGGGCGGGCGGGGGCGAGGAGATGGGCGGCGTGCGCGGCGTGCTGCACTACCTGCAGCGCAGCGCGATCCAGGCGCATCCGACCACGCTGGCGCACGTCACCGGTGTCTGGGTCAAAGGGGCCGCGACGCCCACCGATCCGGTCCACCCCTTCCGCAAGTACTTCGAGGATCTGCGGGTCGGCGAGACCCTGTTCACCGCCCCTCGCACCGTCAGCGAGGCCGACGTGGTGAACTTCGCCGGGATTTCGGGCGACCACTTTTACGCCCATATGGACGAGGCCGCCGCGGCGCGCTCCATCTTCGGCAAACGTGTCGCGCACGGCTACTTCGTGTTGAGTGCGGCGGCCGGCCTGTTCGTCGATCCCGCCGAGGGCCCGGTGCTGGCCAACTACGGCCTGGAATCGCTGCGGTTCGTGAAGCCGGTGTACCCGGGCGACACCATCAAGGTCCGGCTCACCGTCAAGCAGAAGACGGCGAAAGAAACGCCGCCCGATGGCATTCCCCAGGGCGTCATCGCCTGGGACGTGGAAGTCACTAACCAGAACGACGAAGCGGTGGCGGTGTACACCATCCTCACCCTGGTTCGGCGCAAGAGCGCCTAGCTGGACGCCCCCGCCCCGGCTGAGTAACGTCAGGCCGGTTTCCCGCATCCCGACTCCGAGAGCGACTTATGCGTTCCGCATCCCTGCTGGCAATACTCTCCCTCGCGACGCTCCCGCTGGCCGCCCAGCAGCCCGCGCCCGCCACGCCGGCGGACCCCCGGCTCGACGCGCTCAAGCGCGAGCTCAGCGCCGATATCGATGCGCGCGCCAAGTTCACCCAGGAGATGGTGGATCAGATCTTCTCCTTTGGTGAGCTCGGCTTCCAGGAATTCGAGACCTCGAAATACCTGGTCGGGCTGCTCCGCAAAGAGGGCTTCACGGTGCAGGAGAACTACCTCGGGATCCCGACGGCCTTTGTCGCCAGCTGGGGCGCCGGCAAGCCGGTGATCGGGCTCGGCACCGACATCGACGGGATTCCGCAGGCCTCGCAGAAACCCGGCGTCGCCTGCCGCGCCCCGATGATTCCCGGCGCTCCCGGACACGGCGAGGGCCACAACAGCGGCATGGCGGTCAATATCACCGCCGCGCTCGCCCTCAAGAAGATCATGGAGCGCGATCACCTCTCCGGTACCATCAAGATCTGGCCCGGGGTGGCGGAGGAGCTGGTAGGAACCAAGGCCTACTTCGTGCGTGGCGGGTTATTCAAGGACGTGGACATCAATCTCTTCAGCCACGTCAGCAGCAACTTCGGGGTGCAGTGGGGCTCGAGCGACGGCAACGGCCTGATCTCGCTGCAGTACACCTTCAAGGGCCAGTCGGCGCACGCCGCGGGGGCCCCCTGGCGGGGCCGCAGCGCGCTCGACGCCGTCGAGCTGATGGACATCGCCTGGAATTTCCGGCGCGAGCACCTCCGCCTCACCCAGCGTTCCCACTACGTCATTCCCAACGGCGGCGACCAGCCCAACGTCGTTCCGCAGAACGCCACGGTCTGGTATTACCTGCGCGAGCTCGACTATCCCCACATCAAGGAGCTCTGGGCCATTGCCGACTCGATCGCCCAGGGCGCCGCGCTCATGACCGGCACCAGCGTCGAGCCGGTGCGGGTGATGGGGAGCGCCTGGCCGCAGCACTTCAGCAAGCCGATCGCCGAGGCCATGGCCGCCAACATCCGGGCGGTGGGCATGCCGAAGTGGAGCGAGGAAGACCAGCGCTTCGCCAAAGCGCTGCAGACCGAGCTCAAGAATCCCCGGGCCGGCGGCCTCGACACCGGGCTGCGTGCCCTGCAGGGGCCGGTCCCCGAGGAGCAGAAGCGCGGTGGGGGCTCGGACGACATCGGAGATGTGTCCTGGACCTTGCCCACCGTCACCCTGCGCTTTCCGTCCAACATTCCGGGCCTGCCGGGCCACAACTGGACCGACGCGATCGCGATGGCCACGCCGGTGGCCCACAAGGGGGCGACCGCGGGCGCCAAGGCCATGGCAATGACCATGCTGGACATCCTGCTCACCCCGAAGCTGGTGAGCGACGCCTGGGACTACTTCCGCAACGTGCAGACCAAGGACACCAGGTATGAGCCGCTGATCCGGCCCGAAGACCGGCCCGCAATCGACCTGAACAAGGGCATTCTGGAGCGCTACCGGGAGCAGATGCGGCCGTTCTACTACGACCCCAAGAAGTACAAGAGCTACCTCGAGCAGCTCAACATCAAGTATCCGACGGTGCGGGCGACGGACGGGAGCTGCGGATCGAGCGCGGTGCCCTAGGGATCCCGGCCCGGGGGTCACCCCTAGCCCCTGAGATGCCTTGGAGTAGCTTGGAGGGACCGGGTCCGGTGTAGGACCGAAACCCGGTCCTTCGTCACGTACCTCAGTGAGTCCCCTATGACCAATGCCACGCTCGCCGCCAACCAGCAGGACAACGGCACCGCCGGGAGCGAGCCGCCCCCCGAAAGCCTCGACAAGGTGCGGGACATCCTGTTCGGCGGACAGATGCGCGCGGTCGAGTCCCGCTTGCAGGGGCTCGAATCGCGGCTCCTCCAGGCGCAAGAGAGCCTCAAGGCCGACTTCACGAAACAGCTTGACGCGCTCGACGGCACCCTGCAGAAAGAGGTCCAATCGCTCGCCGACCGGCTCGGCACCGAGCGCGCAAAGCGGACCGAGGAGCTGAAGGGCCTGGCCGCCGAGTTCAAGACGGCCCTCAAGAACCTCGAGCAGCGCCACCTCAAGCTGGAGGAAACCAGCGGCACAGCCGACGCGGAGCTGCGCGAGGGCATTCTCGAGCACAGCAAGGCGGTCTCGGCGGACCTCGGCAGACTGGCGGAGCGACTCAGCGGCGAGCTCACCCGCTCGGTGGACGAGCTCAAAGCAGACAAAGCGAGCCTGGCCGCGCTCTCCTCGCTCTTCTCCGACCTGGCATCCCGACTCGGTGGGGCGACGCGGGGCTGAGCGTGCCGGACAACCGCACCACCCCTGACTACCTGGGCCTCGCCGGGGAGTACGACCCGGCTTCGGCGGAGTTCGCCGAGCTGCGGGAGCTCCTGCTGGGCGAAGAGCGGCGCAAGCTCGCGGAGCTGCAGCGGCGCGTCGAGGCGCAGAGCAAGAACGCCGAAGAAGTCGCCGAGCTCCTGCCGGAGGCCATCGCGCTGCGTTCCGGACGTGACCGCCAGCTGGCCCGCGCCCTCGCTCCCACCATGGAGCGCGCGATCAGCGAGTCGGTGCGCCGCAACCCGCGCGAGATCGCCACCGCGATTTTTCCGGTGCTGGGCCCCGCCATCCGCAAGGCCCTGGCCGAGACGATGGCGGCATTGGTCGAATCGATCAACCGCGCGGTGGAGCACACCTTTTCGTTTCGCGGCCTGGCGTGGCGGATCGAGGCCTGGCGCACCGGCGTTCCCTACGCCCAGATCGTCCTCAAGCACGCGCTGGTCTATCGCGTCGAGCAGGTCTTCCTGATCCACGCCGAGACCGGCCTCCTGCTGGTGCACGCTGCGCCGCCCCGGCTCAAGGTGGCCGATGCCGACCTGATCTCCGGGATGCTCACCGCCATCCAGGACTTCGTCGGCGATTCGTTCCGGCCCCAGGAAGCCGGCGGACTGCGCACCTTCAGTGTCGGGGAGCTCACCGTCATGGTGGAGCAGGGACCGCAGGCGGTGCTCGCCGCCGTGGTCCGGGGCCAGCCGCCGGAAAGCTTGCTGCACAAGTTGCAGGACCGGCTCGAGACCGTGCACCTCGAATTTGCCGCTGCCTTCGCGGATTTCACTGGAGACTCGGCGCCCTTCGCCGCGGCGCAGCCGCTGTTGGAGGAATGCCTGGAAACCGTGCTGAGTCACCAGCACACCCGGGCCGCCCGCTCCCGGCTGGCCTGGCTCCGCTGGGCCATCCCGATCGCGCTGCTGGCCGGAGTCCTCGCCGGGCTTGGCTGGCGCTCGCAGCGGCGATTCTCCGCTGCCGTGGCGCGGCTCGAGGCCGAGCCGGGCATCCAGCTGGTTGATGCGCGAAGGAGCGGCGGCAACTGGCGCTTCCGCGGGCTCAAGGATCCCCTTGCGGCCGAGCCAGCGGTGATCCTCGCGGGACTCGGTGCCGATACGGCGCGACTCGATGCGCGCTGGGAGCCCTATCTCTCCCTGGAGCCCGGCCTCGTCGTCGCGCGGGCCCGGCAGGCGCTGGCGGCTCCGCCGACCGTTCAGCTGCGGCTCGCCGGCGACACCCTCTACGCGACGGGCGAGGCACCCCTCGCGTGGGTGGCGCGGGCCGGGGCGCTCCCGGTGCTGCCGCCGGGCGTTGCGGTGCTCAACGCCCGGGCCGTCGCTGCGACGCTCCCGGCCGATCTCGCGGGGTTGCGGAGCCAGATCGAGGCCGAGCTGATCCTGTTCGAGGTGGGTTCGGCGGTGGTGGCGCCAGGAGAGCGGGCCGTACTCGATTCCCTGTCGGTGAGCTTCCGTGCTTTGCAGGCCGGCACCATGAGCTTCGGCCATCGCACCGACCTCGCGCTCTACGGACGCACCGATCCCACCGGCAGCGACGCGGTCAATCAGACGCTGAGCCAGTCGCGGGTCGAGGCGGTGAGCGGCGTTCTGGTGCGAGCGGGCATCCCCGCCGAGCGGCTGAAGGGGATCCCGTTGGGCACCGCGAACCCGCTCATCGGCCGGGACAGCCTGGAGCAGGCCCGGCGCAATCGCAGCGTGGCGTTTCAGGTGCAGGTCACCCGGGAGCCGCCGCGATGATCCAGAAGAAAGTGTGCATGGTCGGGCTGTTCGGCACCGGCAAGACCAGCCTGGTGCAGCAGTTCGTGCATTCCATCTTCTCGGTGAAGTATCACTCCACCGTCGGGGTAAAGATCGACCGCAAGGCGGTGGAGGTGGACGGCACCTCGGTCACTCTCGTGCTCTGGGACCTGGCGGGACGGGATGGGACCTCGGACATCCCCGCGAGTTACCTGCGGGGCTCGCACGCGATTCTGTTCGTGGTCGACGGCACCCGGCGCGAGAGCTTCGACCAGCTCCCTGAGCTCCGCGAGCTGGCGCGCGCCGCCGCCGGGGAGGTTCCCTCGCTGGTTGCCCTCAACAAGACCGATCTCACGGACCAGTGGATCCTGGGTCAGCGCGAAGAAGCCGCCCTCGCGGCGCAGGGCTGCCACGTTCTCAAGACCAGCGCGAAGACCGGGGCCGGCGTGGAGGAGGCGTTCACCTGGCTGGCGCGGGAGACGGCGCGGAACGGGGGCAAGCCGGCATGACCGCCGGAGCCGGCGCCGTCCCGATGGACTGTTTCGGGCTGACGGACGTCGGCAAGGTTCGCGAGCTCAACGAGGATCAGTTCGTTATCGCCTCGCTGCGAAAGTCGGTCCGGCTGCGCCACACCAGCCTTACCGATGCGGACCTGGTCGCCCGCCTGGCCGGCGTCGAGTCGTATCTCTTCGTCGTCGCCGACGGGGTTGGCGGCCGGCCGGGGGGCGAGCTGGCCAGTACCAGCGCCGTCTCCTCGTTGCTCGAATACCTCGACCAGGCCGTGGTCGCCTATCACTCACTGAATACGGACCAGGAGCACGACTTCCTCGCCCGGCTGGAAGAGTCGGTCCAGGCGGCGCACCGGCGGATTCTGGAAGAATACGGGGCGCAGGGTAAGGGGCCGGCGACCACCCTCACGATGGTGACGCTGACCTGGCCGCGTGCCTACCTGGTCCACGTCGGCGACAGCCGGGCGTACTACCTGCGCGGCGGCCGCTTGCGCCAGCTCACTCGCGACCAAACCACCGGCGAGTACATGGTGGACGCGGGGGCGTGGACCGAGGAACAGGCGGCGCGCGCCAAGGTGGGCGCCAATCTCATCAGCGCGCTGGGCGGTTCGGAGATGACGCCGGTGGTCGGCCTGATCGATCTGGAGGCCGGCGACGTCCTGCTCCTCTGCACCGATGGGCTCACCAAGCACGTGGCCGACCCGCAGATCGCGGCGGTCCTGGAGGCGGGCGGCAGCGCGGAAGCAATGTGCCGCGAGCTGGTCCAGTCGGCGCTCGACGCCGGCGGCAGCGACAACGTCACTGTAATCGTGGTGAAGCTGGGCGGGTAAACCTGCGCTCGCGGGGCGACTCCAGGTCGTCCGGATCCAGCGGCCGGATCGCGAGGTCGATCGCCAGATAGAACAGCTTGGTGTGCGGGAACACCAGGATCGGCACGACCACCACCAGCGCGCCGCAGAGCACCGTGAGCCCGCCCCACGGCACCAGCGGCCAGCTGAGCAGGATGCCCGCCCCGAACGCCAGCGCGAACACCCCCTCCGTAACGAACAGGTTGATGGTGTAGCTCCCGATCCAGTAGCCCGGCTCATCGCGGTCCAGGTGCAGCCCGCACGACGGGCACGACGCGGCGATGGTGAACCAGCTCAGCAGGATGGGGCGGGCGCCGCAGGCGGGGCAGCGCAACCGGAGCGCCCGGGCCAGCAGGGTTCGCGCTCGGGGGACCGGGAGCGAATCGGCGCTGTCAGCGAGCGGCGCTGTCGGCTTTCTGGGGTGCGAGGACATAGAGCAGATAGTTGGCCCGCTTGCGATCCTCCTTCGACGGGCGGAGCCCGTCGAGGTCTTTCACCGGCACCGCCGTGACCACCACCATGCGAGCCTCCGGCGCCCTGCGCTGCGCGCGCTCGGCCGTGCCGAGGCGGAAGTCGCTGTGAAACGACCCGTTGTAGTGGACGACCAGGCGTCCGGGCCGCCACACCCGGGCCACCGACTCTCCCATGGTCTCGTCTTTGACGCACTGCGCCAGGTACATTCGCGCGACCCGCGCCTTGGGGCTGTCGGCGCCCGCCGGCGCCGGACCGTGAGCGCTCAGGTCGCCCATCACGGCGACGAACTTGTCGTAGTAGTCGTCCTCCGGACACGCCAGCACCCCGGCAACCTGGGCGCGCGACGCCCCGGAGAGCGTATCGAGCGCCGGCAGTCCCGCCCGCCCCACCAGCGACGCCAGCGGCCGGGGCACGTTGCTGGCGACGACGGGCCACCCGTGGGCACGGGCCCATTCGACCAGGGGACGGTAATCCGAGGCGTAGTTCTTCCAGGGCCGCCCGCTCTTGAGCAGCTCGTCCTCGCTCGTCGCACCGCGCAGGTAGTCGTCGAGCAGCGGCTGCACGTCGCGCTCGAACATCTCCATCGCCACCACGATCGAATCGCGCCGGCGGGCCAGTCCCTCGAGCAGGGCGAGCTCCATGCGGTGGGTTCCGGGATCGTCGTGCTGTTCGCCGACGAACACGAGATCGCCGGCGCTGAGCCGCGCCACCAGGGTTTCGAAATCGAGGAACTTCTTGGCCTTGGTGTCGTAGACGCGGTGGGGGACGTAGCTCGGAGGTAGGGTTCCGCCTTCCGTCGGAGATCCCCCGGCCTGTCCCAAGAGCGGCCGAGCCAAACCGAGCAGGAGGAGAGGAATCCAACGCATGCAGGGCATTCCCTTCGCGCTAGCTCCCACCTCCCACCTCCTCAGATCGGTAACTCATCTCTCACCAGAACCAGAATCGCCGCCTGCGGCACCACCAGGTAGCGCTTTTCCTCGAACCGGATCTCCACCGCGGCCTTCCGGAAGAAAATCGCGTGATCGCCGACCCGGGCCTGCATCGGCTTGAAACGCGGCGTCTTCTCTTCCGCGCGCCACGGCTCTTCCTCGAAGACCGCCGGATCGGGCAGCGGGTCGCCGGGTCCGGTTGCGACGATCAGGCCCTCCTGGACCTGTTGGGTCTCGATGGCGGTTGCGGGAAGGTACAGGCCCACCTTGGTGCGCTCTTCGCCTTCTCCCGGTGCGATCAGGACCCGATCGCCGGCGACCATGAGCTTTTTGGGAGGCACATCCATCGCAGTCACTCCTGCTCGTGGACCGTGATCACTTCGAGGACGCGAAGCTTCCGCGTCATCGTCGGCAACCGCAGGCTCACTTCCTCGCCGGGCTTGCGGTCCTTCAGGGCCCGGCCCAGCGGCGAGGCGAGCGAGATGTGTCCCGCATCGATGTCCATCATTTCGGCCAGCACCAGAACATAGGTCTCCCGCTCGCCGTTGCCGACGTCCTCCACCATGACCTTCGAGCCGAGTCCGACGCGGTCGCGCGGCGCCTCGGTGTTGGCGAGTTGGGCGAGCTGCTCCAGCCGGTGGTGCAGTTGGCCCAGCCGGGCCTGCACCAGCTGTTGGCGCTCCAGCGCGGCCTTGTACTCGGAATTCTCGCGCAGGTCGCCCATGGCGACCGCGGTGGCGATGGCCTGGGGCAGGGTCACCGTCAGCTCCCGGCTGAGCGCCTCGATCTCCTTGCCCAGCTTTTCCCGCATCTGCTCGATCATCTGCCGCTGCCGCAAAAAAGAGTCGGCCCGGCGAGGGGTCGCCGGGCACGGGGAATGTCACTGCTTCAAGATAGCAGTCGCGGCGGAGTGTGGACAGGGGAGATATCTTCACGCCATGTCCCGACTCTCTCGCACCGCGGGTGCCGTTCTGCTGCTCGTCCTTCCCGGCGCCGCGGGCGCCCAGGCGGGTTCCCCGGCCGGCGCTGTTTCGGTCGATCGGCTCGAAGCCCGGCGGCAGGCCCTCGTCGCCCGGCTCAAAAGCGGCGTCGCGATCGTCAAGGGCTCGGAAGCGCTGTCCAATGACCCGCCGGATTCCGACTATCCCCAGGCGACCGGGTTCCGCCAGGACAACGATTTCTTCTATCTCACCGGGCTCGAGACCCTGGGTTCCTGGCTGATCGTCACCGCCGCGGATTCCGCCCACGGGGAGGCCCATCTGTTCCTGCCGCCGCGCAATCCGGCCCGGGAGCGCTGGACCGGTGCCACACTCGGTCCCGGGGCAGACGCGGCCGCGGCGACCGGGATTCCGCTCGCCAACATTCACTCGGCCGATTCGGTGCAGCTCTTCTTGCGCCGCTCGCTGGGCCAGGCGGGGCGCGGAGGCACCACCCTCTGGGTTCGCCACACCGAGCGGGACACCCGCCCCGACTTCATTCGCGCCGCGATCCTGCAGGGGCGCAACGTGGTGTCCCAGGACCTGCTGCCGGTGCTGGCTGCCCTGCGGGTGGTCAAGGATCAGGAGGAGATCCGGCGGCTCACCCGCGCGGTCGAGCTGTCCGCCGAAGGACACGTCGCGGCAATGCAGTTCGCCAAGCCGGGGGTCTACGAGTACGAGATCGAAGCCGTTGCCGAGCAGGTCTTCCGCAAGCTGGGCGCCGAACGACTCGGCTACCCCAGCATCGTGGGGTCCGGGATCAACAGCACCGTGCTGCACTACGATCAGAACCGGCGAAAAGCCCAGGCCGGAGACCTCATCGTGATGGACATGGGTGCGGAGTTCGGCTATTACAGCGCCGACATCACCCGCACCATCCCCGCCTCCGGGAAGTTCACCGAACGGCAACGGGCCATCTATGAGCTGGTGCTCGGAGCGCAACAGGCCGCGCTGGACGCCATCCGGCCGGGACTTACCCTGCGCGATCTCGACGCCGTGGCCCGGAAGTACCTGGCGGACCATTCGGGTGACCTCTGCGGCGCGGGCGGGTGCACCAGGTATTTCATCCACGGGTTGTCGCACTGGATCGGGATGGACGTGCACGACGTGGGAGGCGGAGTGCCCCTCGCGCCCGGGATGGCGTTCACCGTCGAGCCGGGCATTTACCTGCCCGAGGAAGCCTTGGGCGTCCGCATCGAGGACGATGTGCTGGTCACTTCGACCGGCTACCTGCTGCTCTCGAAGGGGGCGCCGCGGTCGGTCGCGGACATCGAGCGGCTGATGGCCATGGCGAAGCCGCCACGTCCCTAGGGGGCTCCCGCGTCCCCTGGCACCAACTGCACGCCACCACTACGTTTACGCCGACTGTGCCCCCATTCCCCCCAACCACCGGGTACCCACGCTGATGGAGCTGAGCACGGGTTCGTTGCAGCGCTTGGCGCGTCGGGCGCCGGCGCTCTGCCTCCTCCTCCTGGCCGGTTGCGCGCACAACTACCCACAGACCACCCTCCAGCCCCGCGGCGATTTCGCCAGGCTGGTGGACAGCTTGTTCCGGACCACGGTCTGGTGGGCCATCGTGGTGTTCGTGCTGGTCGAGGGCGCGCTGCTCATTGCCATCTTCAAGTTCCGCGGCCGGCCCGACGACCCGGAGCCCAAACAGGTCCACGGCAATACCGTGCTGGAGGTGGTCTGGACCATCGTTCCCGCGTTCATCCTGGTCATGATCGCGGTACCGACCATCAAGACCATCTTCAAGACCTCGGACTACGCGACCGGCGACGTGGTTCAGGTCGAAGTGCTGGGTCATCAGTGGTGGTGGGAGTTCCGCTATACCGGGCTGGGCGTCGTCACCGCGAACGAGCTGCACGTTCCGGTCGGCAAGACGGTCAACCTGCGCATGACCACCGTGGATGTGGTCCACAGCTTCTGGGTGCCGCAGTTCGCCGCCAAGCGCGACGTCTTCCCGGGGCGGCACAATCCCCTCTGGTTCAAGGCCGACGTCACCGGCTCCTTCAGCGGGCAATGCGCCGAGTTCTGCGGGGCGCAGCACGGCCGCATGGGATTCCGGGTGATCTCGGAGACGCCGGAGGAATTTGACGCCTGGGTGGCGCGGGAGCGGGTGGGATCTCCCCTGGTGAATCGCGGCGTGGTGGCGCGCGACACGACGCAGCCGGTCGACTCGCTGGAGCGGGCCGGGCAGGCGCTCTTCAATGCCGGCGGTTGCATCGGGTGCCACAGCATGGTGGGAACGGCCTTGGCGGGCGTCATGTCGGGGAAGGGACCCAACCTCACCCACCTGGGCAGCCGAACCACCATCGTGGCGGGAATGCTGGAAAACACGCCGGAGAATCTCCGCAAGTGGCTCAGCAATCCCGACTCCGTCAAGAAGGGCACGCTGATGGTGCTGCCCCGCAAGCTCACTGACCCGGAGGTCGCCACGCTGGTGGCCTACCTCCGCTCGCACCAGTAGGAACTCGCCATGGCCACTTCGGTTCTCGATCACGCCCCAGCCGCCCCCGCCGAGCAGACCGGGATCTGGAGCTGGATCACCACGGTTGACCACAAGCGAATCGGCATCCTCTACGGCACCACCGCTTTCATCTTCTTCCTGCTGGGCGGGATCGAGGCGCTGATCATGCGCCTCCAGCTCATGAAGCCCGACAACACGCTGGTGAGCGCCGAGGCCTTCAACTCGCTGTTCACCATGCACGGCACGACCATGATCTTCCTCGGGGTCATGCCGCTGTCGGCGATGTTCTTCAATTACTTCATTCCGCTGCATATCGGCGCGCGGGACGTGGCCTTCCCCCGGCTTAATGCCTTCAGCTACTGGGTGTTTCTGCTGGGTGGATTGTTCATCAACTTCAGCTTCCTGCTCAACGCCGCGCCCAACGCCGGGTGGTTCGGCTACGCCAACCTCACCGAGAACACCTACTCGCCGGGGCTCAATACCGACTTCTGGGTGCTTGGCCTGCAGATCCTCGGCATCGCGTCGATGGCCGCGGCGATCAACTTCTTCGTCACCATCGTCAATCTGCGCGCTCCGGGCATGAAGATGCTGCGGATGCCGATGTTCGTCTGGATGAGCTTCATCACCCAGATCCTGCTGCTGCTGGCCTTCCCGGTCATCACCGTGGCGCTGGTCTTCCTGATGATGGACCGCCACTTCGGGAGCCACTTCTTCCTGCCCGAGGGCGGCGGCGATCCGGTGCTGTGGCAGCACCTCTTCTGGATCTTCGGGCATCCCGAGGTCTACATCCTGATCCTGCCGGCGTTCGGCATCGTGTCCGAGGTGCTGCCGGTCTTCTCGCGCAAGCCGCTGTTCGGCTACACCGCGATGGTCTTCTCGGGCGCCTTCATCGCCTTCCTCGGCTTCGGGGTGTGGAGCCACCACATGTTCGCGACCGGGATGGGGCCCTTCGCGGACTCGTTCTTCGCGATCTCCACCATGCTGATCGCGGTCCCCACCGGCGTGAAGATCTTCAACTGGATCGGCACCCTGTGGGGCGGTTCCCTGCAGTTCAAGACGCCGCTCTACTTCGCCGTCGGCATGGTGGCGATGTTCATCATCGGCGGGCTGTCGGGCGTGATGCACGCCTCGCCGCCGGCCGATCTGCAGCAGACCGACACCTATTTCGTGGTGGCCCATTTCCATTACGTCCTTTTCGGCGGGGCCATCTTCGGGCTTACTGCGGGCGCGTACTACTGGTTCCCCAAGATGTTCGGGCGGATGCTGAGCGAGGGGCTGGGCAAGCTGCATTTCTGGCTCATGTTCATCGGATTCAACGTGACATTCTTCCCCATGCACTTCCTGGGGCTCAACGGGATGCCGCGGCGGGTCTACACCTACCCCGCGGGGCTCAACTTCGAATTCTGGAATCAGGTCCAGACCTGGGGCTCGCTGCTGCTCGGCTTTTCGTTCCTGATCTTCCTGGTCAACCTGTTCAAGACGCTGCGCAAGCCGATGGACGCTCCCGCGGACCCCTGGCGCGGCGCCACGCTCGAGTGGCTGATCCCGTCGCCGCCGCAGGAGTTCAACTTCGCCGAAGTCCCGCCGGTCAACAGCTCCACCCCGGCGTGGGATCTGCGGCGCGCCAACGGCGGCCAGCTGGCGGAGCCGCGCCGGGTCAGCGGCGCGGGCATTCACCTGCCGAGGCCTTCCATCTGGCCGGCGGTGACTGCGCTCGGTGTGCTGGGGGTCATCGGGAGCATTCTGTTCACCCACGCCTTCTCGCACTGGTATTTCATCACACTCAGCGGGGTGGCGATCCTCTTCTACGGCGTCTACCGGTGGGCCTTCGAGCCGCCGTTCTGACCAGGAGCTGACCTCTCGTGTCTCACGACGCCGCCCACGCGATCGAGCACCCGACCGCCACCGGGATCAACAGCCGGAAGGTGGCTATCTGGACCCTGATCGGGTCGGAGTGCCTTTTCTTCGCGTCGCTGATCTCGACTTACCTGGTGTACAAGGGGAAGAGCCTGGTCGGACCGCTGCCCCACACCGAGTCGCAGTGCATGCTGCACGGGAAGCTGCAGACGTGCGAGAAAATCTTCGAGATTCCGCTGGTTACCACCGGCACCGCGGTGCTGCTCTTCAGCTCGTTCTTCATCGTGCTGGCCCTCTACGGAGCCCAGCGCGGCAACCGCAAGATGCTGGTGGGCTGGCTGGGGATGACCGTGCTGGCCGGCATGTTCTTCGTGGGGATGCAGGTGTACGAATTCCAGCATTTCTATCACAAGGGGATGGGGTACGGCACCAACCTGTTCTCCTCCACCTTCTTTACGCTGACCGGCTTTCACGGCAGCCACGTCACCGTGGGCGTCATCTGGCTAGCGACGCTGCTGGTGCTGGCGATCCGCGGCAAGATTCCGCCGGAGAAGTCGCTCAATCTGGAGATCGCCGCGCTCTACTGGCACTTCGTCGACGTGGTCTGGATCGTCATCTTCCCTACCGTCTACTTGATGAGGTGAGCGCCCCATGGACGCCCTCACGCACGACCAGCACGCGCATCCCAGGCCGGGCCTGTATCTCAAGGTCGCGCTCGTTCTGTTCGTTCTGACCGCGCTCGAGGTGCTGGCATTCGAGGCGGGGCGGGGCGGGCTGGGCGCCGGCCTGCGCCCGGTGATCGAGCCGATCGTGGTGGAGCTCCTGATAGTGCTCTCGGCCGCGAAGTTCGTGCTGGTCGCGATGTTCTATATGCACCTCAAGCAGGACCCCAAGTTGCTCGCCAACCTCTTCGTCATGCCCCTGCTCATCGCCGCCGTGATCATTGCAGCGCTGATCATCCTCTTCCAATACTGGCGGACGGTGGGAGCCAAATAGCGGTGACCAGTGACCGGTGACCAGTGACTGCTCACGCGTTACTGGTGACCGATCACTGGTCACCGGTCACCGCGGTTTTTACGCCGCAGTGGTCCCTGCACCCCTCGGTTTTGATCGGCGTCGCGCTGCTCGGCGCACTCTACCTCTACGGGATCCGCCGCGGGCCCCGGGTCAAGCCCTGGCGACCGCTCTGTTTCTTCGGCGGCCTCGCCATCATGCTGGCGGCCCTCAACGGCCCCATCCACGACCTCAGCGATACCTATTTGTTCTGGGTGCACATGGGGCAGCACCTGTTGCTCACCATGCTGCTGCCGCCGCTGCTCATCGCCGGTCTGCCCGGCTGGCTGGTCGAGCGGGCGGTCGGGCGGTCGGCCGGCCGGGCGGCCGGGAGGTTGCTCACCCATCCGGTCTTCGCGGGTGTGTGCTTCTCCGCCGTGTTGCTGGTGTGGCACACGCAGGGGGCCTACGACCTCATGATGCGCAACCACGCGGTGCACGTGGTCACCCATCTCATGTTCATGGCCGCGGCCGTGCTGCTCTGGTGGCCCGTGCTGAGCCCGGCGCCCTCGCTCCCGCGACTGAGCCCGGGGATGGGCATGCTCTACCTCTTCCTCGTCCAGCTCCCGATGCAGCTGCTCGGTGCGATCATCACCTTCGCGGACCAGCCGCTCTATACCTGGTACGTCGCGGCGCCTCGCACCTGGGGGCTCTCGGTCCTGGACGATCAGAAGCTGGGCGGGCTGCTGATGTGGATCCCCGGCAATCTCTGGATCTGGGGCGCGATGAGCCTGCTGTTTTTTCAGTGGGCGAAAGCGGAGCGGTGACCAGTAACCAGTAACCGGTAACCGGTCACCGGTCACTGGTCACCGGTCACTGCCGTTCACACCCACACCGCCACGATCACGCCCATCACGATCATGTACACCAACTGGTATCCGGC
>Ga0255312_1000043_pt1 | contig 17703 bp, 43 predicted proteins | sample EtOH5_T0_E5_meta_FD_202081 | JGI IMG/M metagenome (GOLD analysis project Ga0255312, IMG submission 202081) | Sandy soil microbial communities from University of British Columbia, Vancouver, Canada - EtOH5_T0_E5 | ecosystem: Engineered > Artificial ecosystem > Sand microcosm > Unclassified ...
TGGGTACACTCTACAGCGCTGAGGAGAGAAGCGAACTAGACCAGGCGTTCCCAGGCACTGGTCGGCGAGTTGAGGATGTAGACGTAGAAGGTGCCACCCCTCTCGAGGTCGAGCCCGACGAAGCGGAAGTAGTTGCTATCCTGCTCTCGAGCCTGCAACAGCAGGTAGGTCCTGTGCGTCGAGCTGTCGATGTGGGTCCGCCAGGTCTCCCCGACTCGCGGGTCCCAGCTCACGGCTCGAAGACCACGACGTCGACGCCGCCGTCCACGGGCACCACGCAGGTCCCGTCCTTGAACTGCAGCTCGGTCACCTGGTCCGGCGTGACCCAGTCCATCTCGACCAGGTCAGCGAGCACCTCCTCGAGGGTGGAGCCGGTGAACACCGAGGCGTCCTCGAGGCGGGAGAAGGGGTCCTTGACGACAGCGACGTAGCTCTTGGACATGAGACCATCCTACCCTGTCTGCTAGAGAAGCGAGCTAAGTCAAGCCACCAAGCGCCAGTAAGACGAGACGAAGTTCTTGTTGCGCACGATGGTCGATCCGGGTGCCACGTCGTGCTCGACCCCGAACGAGCTGCTCTCGTGCGAGAGGACCCCGAGCACCACGTCCAGCTCCCCGACAGCGACCACGACGCAGTCGACGGTGATCTGCCCGCCGTTGATCCAGTCGCGCCACAGCTGCCCGACCTCGATGGTTGGCCTGCTCTCGCGGAACCTCTTGGCTTCCTCGCCCATCACGACAGCCGCTCCCAACCCTCGCGCTCCTCGAACCGAGGGATAGTGCCCTCGTGCATCGAGGTGGCGAGCTCGCGGCCAGCCTCGGGCCCGAGGTGCAGCATCAGCACGTCGTGCGCGGCGCCGAGCACGTGCGGCCGGGGGTCGCCCACGACCAGGAACACGGTGCCGTCGTCCGCTCGCCACACCTGACCAGCTCGGTTGACCATAGAACCATCCTACCGCTCTCTGACAGAGAAGCGAACTACCTCTCGACCCAAGCCTTCCAGGCCGCCTTGGCCGTCTCTTCGCGCTGAGACTGCGCGCGGTCGGCCCGACGCTCCATCTCGTGCATCTCGCGCTCAGCGTCCTCTGGGCTGAACGTCGTCGGGCAGGACATGCGGTCGAGACGAGCCTGGCGCTCGCGCTCGGCCTTCGCCTGCTTCTCGAAGGCGAGCACCGTCAGCTGAGCGCGGTACTTGATGGCCATGCGTCGGGCCTTCGGCATGCGGTCCGCGAACAGGTGCCGGCCGCCGAGGATGAGGCGCGCCCAGTAGGTCCCGCGGCGAGCGTCGCACGCCTGGAACCCGATGCCGTTGAGGTGGGTCGTGGCCTCCACCTGCTTCTCGTCCTGCGTCTGACGGTCGTAGATGCGCACGATCGCTTGCTCGACGGCGCGGTCGTCGCGTTGGAGCAGGTCGACGATGCGCTTCGTCATCGCGTCGAAGCCGGGACGGTCGGTGCCGAGGGAGGCGAGGAGGTCCTTGGTGACGTTCATGATCTAAGAGTACCCTTCCCTCTTGAGAAGCGAACTAGAACGGCGCGTTGAGCACGATCTGACGCCATCCGTTGTGCTTATCGTGCTTGCGGATCCCGATCACTTCTTCGTGCCCCCTGTGTAGGTTGAGCGCCTGGCACATCCAGATCTCACGGTCCGAGGTGTCGGCGCTCAGGATCAAGAACAGGTGATCGTTCCCTTCCCATTCGTACACCTGACCCGATTTGGGTACGGGGTGCAGGACAGGCCTTCGCGGCCTCCGCTTCACTCGCGCACGGTTGGTCATAGAACGCGCTCGTAGAAGTAGTTCCAACTCTCCATGTTCTTGTTGTCCACGTGCTCTGCGCGGTAGAACCGTTCGTTCATGTCCGGGAAGCCGACGACAGGGTGGTTGGCGTAAGCCGAGGTCCTTGAGGAGAAGATCACAGGCGGTCCGACGATGAGGAACGCGTTCGCGGCGACGAGGTCGCACGGCGCTTCGGTCTTCTCCTTCCACACCTGGCCGGTGCGGTCGACAACGCGGGTCTGCTCGCTCTGGGTGAGAGGGCGCCTGAGCCGATCAACCAGGCAGTGGTTGCGGACGGTCTTCACACCCACCCCAAATGAGGCTTGCGCGGGTCGAACAGCCAAGCGCACCCGTTGTTGTCGGTGTACTCCAACGGGTCGGTCGACTCCTCGACCTGTTTGGAGAAGCGTCGTCCGCCTTGGATCAGCCGCTGCGTCAACAGGCCGAACAGTTCGTCGTACCCTTCAGAGAAGGTCTCGACGAAGCTGTCGAGAGCGCCAATCTCCGTGAGGATAGCGAGGTCCTCGCTGGCCTCGTCGATGATGCGGCGTTCGAGGCTCGCCTGGACTCGGAAGGACTGGAGGCTCTGCTCGGTGAACTTGCTCGACATGAGTCTATCCTACCCGGTTTAGGAGAGAAGCGAACCGTTCTAAGAGGAAGGGGTGGGATTCGAACCCACGGGTGGGCTTCCACCCACCGCCTCGATAGCACCGAGGTGCCTTAGTCCGCTCAGCCACCCTTCCTGAAGCGATGTTAAGGTATCTCTTCGAGGTAGTTCTCAGCGTCGGACGCGACCTCCCACTCCGACTTGCCAGCCACATCCCGAGCGTCCGGGTTGCCGCTCGTGGTCAACCAGAGCAGCAGGTAGTTGTTCGGCCGCGGAGGGTAACCGTGCCAGACGACGCCGTACTGGATGTTCAGCACCGCGCACATCATCCGCTTCTCCCAACGGCCACGGTACGTCTTGCCAACCTCGAGCATCAAGCCTTCTTCCTTTTCGCGTCGCAGGCTTCTTCAAGGCTTGAGTGGACGCTCACATCGGCGTTGAACAGACTGTCGCCAGAGTGCTGGAACGCCAGGACGTACGTCGACCTCTGCTTCAGACGTTCGTTCTCTTCCTCGAGCTTGGACATCGTGATCGCTCGCTGACGAGCCTCGTACCCGTGCTCAGGGCACTCAGGATCAGCGTCGACCCACGGGCCGCCGATGGTGTGGCACTCGCAGCTCACGTGGCCTCTTGATCGTAGTACCAGGCGTTGATAGCGCGCCGAACGATCTGGCCAGCGGCGGCCAGCTGGATCGGCGTCGGCTTCTCGTCCTCGTCCTTGGGGATGTCCACGACTACGAAGCGGACGACGGGCTCGGAGAGGGAGAGCTTGATGCTGTCAGCGGCGTTGATCATGATCAGATGGTACCCTTTTCTCTTGAGAAGCGAACTAACCGGAGCGAGTCTCGCTGATCGGAGTCGCTCGGTCGCCTTCGACCTCCGCCTCCAACCCGAACCACCTCATGACGTCGAGCCACCTGTACTGGTCGGCGAGATCGCCAACTTCGCTCGCGGCGACGAAGCCGAGCCTGACCAGGCCCATAGAGATCCCTGGGAGCCGGTACTGTTCCTGCCGATCGTTGGCGACGGCGACGCGAGCGTGGTAGAACGAGGGTAGGCGGACGATGCGTTCGACGGCGTCCGCCGCGCTGCAGTCGCGGCAGCAGCTCCCAGAGCCGTCGCGCGCTTGAGGTGCGAACGCTCCGACCGGCAGGCGTTGCACCGTCTCGATGCGCAGTCGGCCGTCCCGTGCCATCTTCAAGCAACGAGGGCACGGGACCTCTGTGAGGAGAGCTTTCATGCCTCAGACCTTACCACATCTCCAGGAGAAACGATCCGCTCACTTCCACTCGCAGCGCTTGAACTGACCGCCGACCTGGCTATCCTCCCAGCCACCGCAGACGTACGACTTCTTCGCCCTGGGCGGGTTCTTCTTGGCCGGCGCCTCGGCGACGATCACGACGTCCGACGTCACGAGGATGGCCTCAGGAGCCGGGACGACGTCGCGGTTGACCGAGGCAGACTGGGTCGGAGCGGAGGCGACCTGAGGCGACGTCGCGCGACCAGGAGCGGCGTAGGCGACTCCGATGAGGGCGAAGGAGGCGAGGCAGGCGGCGAGGAGCGTGGTGTTCATCATGGAGACCACTATACCCTCCTCTCTTGAGAAGCGAACTACCTCTTCAAAAAACGATCGAACTCCTCGGGGTTAGAGTAACGATCGGGGTTGGCCTCGAGGCTGGCACCCATCATCTCTTCTGGAGTCTCGCCGGTCTCCTCGACGAAGGCCATCACCTGGTCCACCGCTTCTTCCTGGCTCATCGGGTCCATGTCGTTGGCGATCAGATCCTTGTCGGTCCAGATACCGTTCGCGTCGACCCAGCACAACCAGTCGATGAGCTCCTCACGAGAGAACGACGTCATGAGTCGGTGACGTTCAGCAGCTAGATCGAGGGGAGCGAGAGCTTCGCGCACGATCTTCTTGACGATTCGTCTGAGGTCGGATGACATGCCTGGTAACTAGCAGCGAATCACCTGCTGCCGAGCCACTCGTCCTTGCCGACGCAGCTCGCCGAGCAACCCCAGATGACGCACGCGTGCTCCTGATCAGCGCACCCGATCCGGCCAGGCACCGTGATGAACTTCCACATCACACTGTGAGCGTTGATGTCTGGGTTGTGGTCGAGACCGAAGAAGTGGCCGAGTTCGTGCAGGACAGTCGCGTACGCTGTGGCGTAGTCACCCTTGATCGCGTTGACCCAGATCGCACCGTAAGCAGTGCGATCCGTGCCTGGGTTGCGAGCACCGTCGAAGAGACCCCAGCTGCGCATGGGCTCAGGAGAGGGGAAGATCGTCAGGTGACACGGAGCAGCGTCCCAGTCGACCTCCGACGTGAAGCGCGACTTGAACTTGAAAGCGCCACTCAGAGCGCTGTCCCAGGTGGCGAGAGCGTCCAGTGCCCCACGCATCCAGACTTCTGGGAGCTGCGAGTGCAGGCGCACGTCGTGCTCTGCGCCGACGGGACAGACCTTGGTCGGCGAAGGTTGGAACACGTGTTCGCTCTCTTGCGAGACTTCGCAGCCACTCACCAAGAGAGCGAACGCTAGAACGATCCTTTTGATCATGATCGTATGATACCGGATGCTCTTGAGAAGTGAACTACTTGAGCTTCGGGATCTTACCGGACCGATGCTGGTAACCACCTTTGCCGTCGAAGTGGTACGACCACATTTGTCCACGGTTGTCGCCGTCGTGAGAACAGAAGACGATGGCGCCTTTGGCCTTGTGCTTCTTGAGAGCGTCGATGACGACGTCCTCGTGCATGAAGTCCATGTGCTCCATGTGATCGGAATTGAAGATGAACTTACCCTTGTGGAGCAGTTCGTCGAGGAAGTTCTCGGCGGGTTGATCGAAGTCCTCGTTACGGATGACGCCGGCGATGCCGCAGGCTTCGTTGCTGAGGATTTCGAGAGCCGCGGCCTTCGGAACTTTGACCGTGTTTTCGACCAGATTGATGTGCCATCCCATGCTTCAGATACTACCTTTCTCTCTTGAGAAGCGAACTAAACTTGCCGCCAGCTGTCGCGCGTCGAGAAGCGTTCCTCGCGCTCCAACCCGGTGACGAGGTCCAGCACCAACCAACGCTTCCCTCCAGAGCAGGGTAGCTTCTTCAGAAGAGTGACTGGGTCGGTGAAGTGATGGACGGTCCCGAAGTTGAAGACGCGCTGCCAGGTCTGGCCTGGGCGCATCTTCCAACGTACCCTTGGACGCATCCTCACACGCACCTCCGCGGCAGCCACGTGCTGTTCCACACGACGACGCACCTGGTGCAGTCCTTGAGAGAGTAGGCGACGATGCGCCAGACCGCTCTGTTGCGCTGGAAGTCGTAATCCTCGTACACGTTCACGACGACGTGGGTCGGCAAGATTGCCGACCCACGTAGGCCTCTGGAGGCCCGTACGGGTTCACACCTTGCTCAAGAGGGAGGCTGAGACCTTCCAGTTGCGTCCACCGCCGTCCGGCTTGACCTCGATCGTCTTGACGTTGCGCTTGACGACGGTGCCGGTGATGGTCCGGCCGTAGTAGGGACGCTTGTGGACGGTGAACTTCACCTTGTCGCCGTACTTGAGCTCGTCGCGCTTGGCACGGTCCTCGTCGTCGCCCAGGGCGATGATCTCGCGGTTGACGGCTCGTCGCACGTCGCGGTCGGCGGCGCGGATGAACTCGAGGACCTCGGAGAGCGTGATGTTCTTACTGAACTTGGACATGAGGCTATCCTACCCGAACAGGCTCACAAGCGAGCTACTTCAAGAGAACGAGCGCTGCTTGCCAGGCGAGGTAAAACTCGCCCTCGTCGAGGCGGCTCGGCACGAGGTCGTCGTGGATCTCGTCGACGATGCGGCCAACCCTCATCTGGGCTCGGATGTAGCGAGCCGCGGTCAACGCCTGGTCAGCGCGGATGTTCTTAGCATCCGGCGTGGTGTGGATCGGGTGGATCAAGCCGCGAGCTCCTTCTGAAGCTGGACGCGGGCGCGGGCGCGGGCACGCTTGTGAGCCGCTCGACGAGCCTTGGCACGCGCGTGCTCCGAGCGACGGCTGTTGTAGCAGTCGCCGACGCAGAACTTGTCGTGGCCAGGGCAGCAGCCGGTGTCCTTTCGATCGACGCCGTAGGGCTTCATGATGATCAGATAGTACCTCGTTGAGGAGAGAAGCGAACTACGAACTAAGCGTTCTGTTCACGATCATCGCAATCGTCATCCTCTTCAACAGCTTCTGGATCGTCACCGCGAGCGAAGTCCACTTCGATGTCAGGTCCATCCATCACACGGAGAGCCAGGCTGCAGAAGGTTTGATCGTTCATGTTGGCCTCGTAACGACGATCATACTCCTCCATCGCAAGGACGATAGCCTCTTCTTTGGTCGAGGCTTCAACCGTGATGGATCCGTTGATCTCGATGGCGACCGGGATGACGAACTTTGGCATGGTCTAAGAGTACCAGACCCTCTTGACAAGCGAACCAGTGTAGGGAGGCGGAGTCGAACCGCCACGGTCAAAGACGACTGGGTTACAGCCACTTGAGCCCGCCAATGCTCAGCCCCTACGAGAAGCGTGTCAAGCTAAGATATCACATTCTTGTAAGAAGTGAAGCAGTTTTGATCATCCAGAAGTGCTATCTTCTGGGTATGAAACAATGTACAGTAGAAGGTTGTGAACGGAAGAGCGACTCCAAGGGTCTGTGTAGCATGCACTACCAACGTCGCAAACGAGGGCTACCGATGGATTGGGTATATCGTTTTCACAAGCGTCGGCCAAACAAGGCACCCTGGATCCAAGACGGTTACGCCATCATCGGATGTGTCGATGGGAAGAACGTATACGAACATCGTCAAGTGATGGCCGACCACATAGGAAGGCCCCTGCTTCGACACGAGACCGTTCACCATAAGAACGGTGATCGACTTGACAATCGTCTCGAGAACCTCGAGCTGTGGAGCAGCTCGCAGCCTGCTGGCCAACGCGTCGAGGACAAGGTTGCTTGGGCCAATGAGATCTTGGCCTTGTACGGAGAACTTCCTACCCGAGGATAGGGATGCCGTTCTTCCGGCAGTAAGCTGCCCAAAGTCCGTACTGATCCGGGCAGATCGCGCCGGACACTGTCACGGCTCGCTTCTCCGCCTTCGCCTTTCGACCGACACCGCCGCTGTTGTTCTTCTTCGAAGAACCCTTATTCGGAGCTTTGCGCACTCGGTACTTGAGCTTCAGTGGCATCTCGATCGGCTGGTCGTTCGTTTCGTCTGACATGTCTGTGATGATACGCCTTCGCAAGCCATGAATCGAACTCTTCAACGCTCAGAGCGTTTTTTGCTCGGTTGCATGTACCACATGCCGACACGCAATTGCCTGGAACATAGCCCAGAGAGCTATCAACACGATCGATACCGTTTACACCGACCGCGCCACTTTTGCGATTACGAACCGAGCGACCTGTCTCTGGATCTGTGAGCCAAGCCTGGATATTTGTTTGAGTCTCTTGACCACAGTACTCGCACGGACGCGACACGATATCAGCAGCTTCTATGTTGGTTAGTGCCCATTCGTGACCTTGGTTCTTTGCCCTCATCTTAGTGAGCTTGACGCGTGTGTTCACCTGCCAGCCATGAGGCGTCGTCCTGTAACGGTTCTTTGCCGCAAGTGGTCGTGAGTGGTAATCACGTTGGTAGTGGTACCGGCAAAAACCTCGAGCGAGATACTTGCGCTCACAGCTGTCGATGCTGCATCTCTTTTCTTCGTTGGTCACGAAGATAGATATTGAGAACTCATTCAATTCGCCTGGTGCGAGATGAGATCTCTCGCGACGACGAGGAGCTCGGTCAGGGCTCGCTTGTAAGCTGCAGGAGGATCGAGCTCGAGCGCGGTGAGGATCTCGGCTTCGGCCTCTCGAAGCTCAGGCAAGCTGAGCGTGAGCTCGCCCTCGAACAGACGAAGAGCAGCTGGGAGCGTGTTCACTTCGTCAGCGCGTCGATGAGAGGTTGCACGTCAGGGAAGGGGAACACTCGTCGATGGCACCACGACTTAGTGATCAAGCAGCACTCGCGAACCTCCTCTGACAAGGCGAGCCAATCCTCGTCGCCGAGCCTAGCGAGGCAACAAGTCGCGCCGTACAGCAACCACTCGACAGGGTTCAGAACGGTCGGATCGAACTCGTCGCCGCCGTCCAACGTGACCCTGACCTTCACTTGATCACCTTCCAACCGACGATCTTCGCCGTCGTCGGCAGACGGTAGCACCCTCCCACAAGGTCGGTCTCCTGTAGAGCCTTGTCGAAGTGCCCGTACAAGGTCAAGTCGTCGTCTTCGTCGAACTCGTTCGGATCATCCCAACGATCTTCGATCTCGAGCTCCAAGGTAACATGGACTTTCATGACTTGTACACCGCCGCGTACCAACCGGTACACTCCTCGATGTACATGCCAAGGGGCTCGAGCATGCTGTTCATGCGCTCGACGAGGTCGTAGCACCCGGCGTCGAGGGTGAAGTACGCTCGATGGTCGCCGCCGATCTCGTACACGATCACGAGCTCGGATTCCTTCCCGTACTTCTCACCGCGAGCGGAGTGCTCAGCGGGCGAACGAAAGGCTCGACAGCCGCCGGTCGACATCTGCGGGTCGTCGGTCATGAGGAGGGTCACGATGGCCTTCCAGGCCCGCTGTCCGTCTTCCGAGAGGCCGTCCGGCATGGCGAAGTCGTTGTTCATGATCGGATAGTACCCTTCCCTCTTCACAAGCGAACCATCACCGGTATCGAATGTCAGGGTACTCGTCGAGCACCTCGAGCACTGATTCGAGAGGATCTCCGCAATTGGCGTAAGCATTGACGAACGAGTAGCACACCTCGTCGGTGAGCCTCGGGTCATCCTCGTTAAAGTGGTCCACGTCGTTCACGTCCACGATCTCCGACTCCTCGAGGCCGTCGTTCATGAGGTTCGCGATCTCGTGGCGGTACAACCTTTCGAACTTGTCAGAGGACGTGAAGGCGTGGTCACGGTTCGTTCTCGTTCGCTTGTCCATGTTCAGATAGTACCCTTCCCTCTTGAGAAGTGAGCTACTTCTTGAGCCCGAGCTGCGTCACAGGATCCGTGCCCTTCGTCTCACACAGGACTCGAACAGCTGGTCGACCGTCCAGCCCTTGACGGCTTGGAGCTTGGGCACCATGGCACGGATCTTGGCGTCAGGGCTCGAGGCCATCTCGGCGAGCAGGACTTGCTTGGTGATGCCGACGGAGCGGAAGGGCTTGGACATAGAGAGATAGTACCCTTCCCTCTTGAGAAGTGAACTAGATCTCGACGAACCCGTCCTCGCCCGTCCAGCTGGACCAGTAGCCGACAGGGCCTGTGACGCCTGTGGACATGATCGGACCCTTGCGCTCATCGAGGCGCACCTCTCGGCCAACCTCGGTGGGCTTCTGAGGGCACTGGAGCACCAGGCACACCTGGGTGAAGTTGGACTGCTCGTCGGTCAGGTGCGGCGACCACTTCTCGCTGCGGGTCACCAGCACGATGGAGCCGTTGACAATGCCGTTGTCCGACCTCGTCGACTTATACGACTTGCCCTCGCGGTTCATGTGACCTCCCTGAACAGTTCTGTTTCGGCAAGCTCACCTAGGCTAATACTGTCGCCGAACTTGTAACGTCCGGTTTCCAGGAGCACGAGCAGTTGAGCCTCGCCGCCACCGTAATGCTGGCCTGGGTTCGCGTCTGGCGATCCGTCGAGGACGACACGAAGGACCGTGACGACTAGCTCGCCGAAGACGGCGCACTCGTTGCGGTACCGTCGAGCTCGAGGGTTATCCGTCCTGAGCTCGAACGTGCGACCCTCGAGCGTCACGACCACTCCTTCTGCCACGAACGGCGGGCGTCCTTAGGACGGCGCATGCGGCGGTCGCGCATCACCTGCTTGCGCTCCTGCGACGCGCCGAGCGGGTTGCGAGCCTTCTGCTTGGGGAGCTTGATGACGAACATGAGGCTACTATACCTCGTTCTGGAGAGAAGCGAACCGCTTTACCCGACCGAACTCCCGATCATGATCTTCGCCGGGCCGGGATCGATCCCAAGCTTCTTCAGATCCTTCCCGAGCTTCTTCATGGCGGCGCGAGCCTTGGCGGACGTGGCCACGTCGAAGAGGATAGAAGACCCCACCGCGACATTGCCCCAACCGTTGTCGTCCTCTCCAGTTCGCTCGAGTCGGAGCGTGAAGCTCATCGAGAAGTCATCACCCCCGTACCCACGCTCGCAGTCCACATCGCAGCCAAATTTCTCCGCGAGAGCCTCCGCGAGCTCGCACGTGTCCTCGTGCTCCTTCCCGTCGAGGATGTAGGTCTCCTCGCCGCCCTCCTCGTCGATGACTCTCACCGGAGCGATCTTCTTCCCCGACCTCGGGTCGAAGCGATCCTCCATGTGAGACTTCTGCTCGGTGATCCGGAACATGCTATCCGGCAGGTCCTCACCAGAGATCTTGTAGCCGATGTCGAGGCTGAACGAGTAGTCGATTCCCATGATTCAGATCCTACCGGTTTGAGGAGAGAAGTGAACCGAAGCTAAGGAAGTTGCCAAAGCTCGTTGCGAAGCAAGCGTCCGATCACCCGGTGACTGACTCCGAATTCTCGTGCCAAGGTTCGGTGACTACATCCGCCTCGCGAGTATCGTTCGCGGATCTGGTTCACCTGTGACCAGGTCAGCTTAGAGGTGAAGTTGTTCTCGCCCGAATGGGCAAGCCTGTTCTTCTGTTTTGCTTCGTCCGTGTGACGCTTTCCGTACATCGGGTGGTTCGCACCAGCGAGTGCTGACATCGGTCCACGCTTACGTCCTGTGGTCGTTCGGCGAATTCGCTCCTTGGTTTCTTCAGTATGTCTGTAGCCAAGTGGTCCTTCGCCGCCGACGCTATAATTGGCGCCCCAACCGTTGAACGTGTCATAGAACGCTATCAGCTCAACCTCGAGGTCGAAAGCCGCTTGTTCCATCTTCGTAGCAAAGACGACCTCGCGGATCCACCCGTGCTTATCGGCGATATGACGCCAATGCTTGTTGCGGTACTTCTGACGAAGCCTCCACATCGTGCCCTTGCCAACGTAGAAGGGACGACCGTCGGTCGTCCGATCCACGTAGACAAAGAGAACTGGTTCAAGCCGCGACGGCAAGCTGCTTACGAGCCTCCTCGGTGTGCTTGCCGCCGTAACGCTTTCCTCCGAGAGCGAGGTCTAGCGCCACACCGTACTTCTTCGGTCCCATGACTTTGATCATAGACATGATCGCGTCGTCCGACAGGCGTCGTTCCCACACTCCCCATGTGATGTCTTTCGCGACACCCTTGTGGTATCGGATCATCGAATCCAAGAGAGTGACACCGAAGTCCTTCCCTGCGGGTTTTACCCCGAGCGCCGTGAGGAGCGAGCGATCGGCGTCGCCGAGCACGAACTTGTCCGCGGCCACGAGGAGCGTCGTGAGGGCCTCCTGCGCCTTGCGGCTGCGCTCGACCATAACCTCGACCTCCGCGCGCCAGCGCTCCGGGTTCTCGGCGACGTGGATGGCGCGGGCGCCGACGATCGAGCCGAGCGTGGTGTCGCCCACGTAGACGACCATGCGGGCCTTGAGAGCGTGAAGAGCAGTGTGGTCGTGAACGGTCGTCATGCGGCTGGTGACCGGCAGGCCATGGACCTGAGTGATCTGCTCGTCACGAACAGAAAACTCATGGACGACGCGGTAGCCATGGCCAGACATGAGCGGCTTGCCAAAGGGTTCGACCTGATCGGTCGACGTCAGGATCATGTCGACGGTGTGTCGGTGACTCGCAGCCTTGTACACGTCGCTCGCGTGGCCGAGCGGCCAGCGCTCGAAACCAGGCCGGACGATGGCGACGCTGTCTCCTGCGCGGATGACCTCGCCGGTCTCCTCGTTCACGGTGAACTGGTCCTTCACGATGGGATCCCAGTTGAGATCGCTCTGCTCGAAGGACTTGACGTAGGGGCGCGGCTTCTTGTCGTTCGTGTTCGTCATAAGATCACTCTACCCTACCCATCTTTACAAGTGAACTAACTTCTTCGTCATGGAACGTGTTTTCTTCGTGTACGTCGATCACACTCTCACTGAAGATCGACCCTTCTACGTTGGGAAAGGAGTGTGGGACCGGGTTCGACGAAACGAGCGTGGTAAGGTGTGGAAAGCGTTCGTTCGCAAACACGGCTGGCTGCGCGAAACCCATCGACGCGTGGTGATCGCGACCAAAGATGAGGCTTACGCCTTTGAACAAGAGAAACGCTTGATCGCCGAACTCGGCACGTTCACGACGTGGGGTGCCAACCTCACCGAGGGTGGCGATGGCTCAAGCGGTTACCGATGGTCTGATGCTGCTCGAGAACGTGTCAGCGGTCCTAACCACCGCATGTCAGGCCAATCGATGACTGAGACAGAGCGTGCTAAACGGGCAGGCGAGAACCACGGCGATGCCAGGCTTACATGGTCGATCGTCGACGAGATCCGTAGACGTCACGTCGAGGAAGGTCTATCGACTAGACAGCTCGGTCATCTGTTCGGCATCACAGGTCAGCACGTTCAGAAGATCTGCGCGTTCAAGAAGTGGAAGCCAGAGTTGCGTCCTCACAACGTGCCACGTACCGCAACGTAACGTGGGTAACCCATGAAGTCCTGGTAGGTCGCGCAGTCGCAAGTCGGGATGCGGGTCACGTTCACGACGGTCAGCTTGTCTCCCTCGCGGTAGCCCGCGTCCGGCGCGATGTAGAACTTCAGACCTCGAGCCTTGAAGTACAGACCCTTGGCGTCGCGATAGACGTTCCTGGTTGCCATGATCAGATCCTACCTCGTCCTCTTTACAAGCGAACCAGATTACCTGGCCATCGAGGGCACGAGCGCGAGCACGCTGACGTCGCGCCCGACGCCGCGGAAGTGCTGGGCGATCTGCTCGGCGTCCTTCTTATGACCAGCGTACGTCATGTCAGCGTGGAACGGCGCACTCGACCTTGACGCGCTCGGTGTGACGCACGTAGTACTCGCCTGAGTTGTTGTCCTTGACGACGAAGAGTTGAACCATGCTCCTAAGTGGTGAGCTCGACCCAGAGCGGCGACGACCTGTAGTGCTCGACGCCCTTGTCGAGCGGCAGCGACAGGACCTGCCCGTCGCTCATGACTCGGATCTCCACGCCTGGGCCGCTCTCGTCGATGATCAGAACCTTGATGTATGGCGCTGAATTCAAAATTGGAGCGATCATATCTTCGAGTTCCGGGACGAAGGTGACGCTCATCGGACGATGACCAGACGGCTTGGGAGCATGAAGAGAACTTTCTTCGTCGACAGAACAGAAGGCGCGCCGTGCTCGTTGAACGTCGTCGCGCGCACAACGAAATACAGCACAGGTCCTCGTAGATGCAGTATCTCCTCGACCTCGTTCCAGGTCTCGCCGTCGTTCACCGTGAACTCGTCGCCAACCTTCAAGTCGCGCGCCTTGAGCTCGATCATGATCTGATCCTACCTTGTCCTCTTGACAAGCGAACTACATGAACGTCGCGACGAGGCGACAGCGGAGCGTTGCCTCCCATTTCGTCCCCGCGCTGACGATCAAGCTCTGGGCCGCACCAACTGCGACGCGTTGGAACATGGTTTCCTCGTCGTCGGTGAAGGACCCGCCGAACGGGTCCTGCCACTCGTCGGTCTCGGCGACGCCACCCTTGTCGAAGTACATGTAGGCGATCTCAGAGCCTGGCGAGCGCTTGCCGGTGTTGTCGTGGTCGCATTGAATGGAGAGCTTCACGATTGACGTCATGAGACCATTCTACCCGAAGCTCTCCACAAGCGAACCGAATTCAGCCGATTTCTTCTGCATCCTCGAAGTAGAACTCGACGTCCTCGGAGTTGGCCGAGCCGGCTTCGTAGAAGTCGATGACGAAAGCCTCGAGTTGGGCGCGGGTGCCGGTGAACTCGTACACCGGATGGCCGCCGCCAGGGCCCGAGGGATCGACCATGACGGCCTTGACGTCGCCCACCCGCATGACGCCTCCGTTCGCTGCGAGGATGAGCAGGGCGGCGTCTTTGTTGTTCAGGACCCGTTTGGCGATGTTCGTCCTACGGCCGTAGGTGAATCCGATGAGGGAGAACGTGAACTCGGCGGCGTTGTTCATGAGACCATAGTACCCTACCCTCCCGACAAGCGAACCGTTGTCGAGAGAAAAGTTCTGGTTCGCTTGTTTGAAGGACCGTGCCAGAGTCAGATGCGACCGGGTTCCTCGCCGAGCCGTGTCAGCACCTTAGCTGCGCGGTTGCGCCCCTCTGCGCCCAGGCCGTACAGGATGCGCCTGTACTTGCCGTAGGCCGCCTTGCGCAAAGTTGTTCGTATTATGGAAGTTCATTCATTACAGCGAACGAACCATGGTGTTCGAGCGCCGCTTTGTTATACGCTTTTGCCGCTTCGAGTTCTGTTTCAAACCTGCCGAGCTCGATCTGTTTCTTGCCGACACCGACATATGCGAACCAGTACTTGTCACGCTTACACCACGAAACACCCTTGTACTTTGACGATGTGGGTTTCTTTCCCCAAGTCTTGTACTTTCGAGTGTTCGCTTTGTTCGACCCGCTCGTCGCAAGACGTAGGTTGTCGATACGGTTGTTGCCTTTGTCCTGATCCTTGTGATCAATTTCGTCAGATGGCCACTGATCGTAGTGAAGGAACCAAGCGATACAGTGAGCTTTGAGCAAACGCTTACCTGATGGAAGGTTGACTCCAATCTCTTTGTAACCTGAGCTCTTCGAGGTGCCGGTGATCTGGTTCAAGCGCAACAGCGTGATGTCGCCCGTTAAGGGATCATACGAGTATGTCTGTCTGAGGTACTCACAATCTCGAGCGTCGAGGACGATAGACTTTCTTCCCACAAGTGGAAGTTAGCTTATTTTCCTCGCCGAAGAAGATGATGTCGCCGGCGTTCACTTTGTCGCAGAGGTTCTCTCTCATCGTGATCACCAATGTACCACGATGTCTCCACAAGCGAACCGCTTAAAGCGAAACGGGTTAGGACCGAAGCTCATTTGAGTTCGCATTGAAAGTCATTTGAGTAAGAGCCAAAAGGCTTCTACTTAGACTTTATGAAAGCTCGAAAGCATTCGCCTGAGACTATCGAGAAGATGCGACGTGCTGCTACTGGAAAAAGATCGTCGTCACACGGATTCCATGTCGGTGCCAGACTTTGTTCGATCAGAAAGAATGCTTTTGAAAGAGGTATTGAGTGGGCACTAGACGATCGTACAGCAAAAGATCTAATTGCCGGCGAATGTCGTTTCTGTGGTCACCCATCGATTCCGATCGAGCCAGTGCTCAAAAAGAGAATTCCATGGACTCTCCGTGGTGTCAACGGAATTGATCGTCTTGACAGTTCACAAGGTTACACAACAATCAACTGTGTTTCATGTTGCTCGAAATGTAACCTTGCCAAGCGAACGATGACTGTCTCAGACTTCATTGAGTGGATAGAAAAGGTGCGAGCTCATCTAAGCTCGCACCCATTCTGATCAGACCGCTTCGTCGGTCACTTCGTACGCGAGGTCATGGAGATCAGTGGCGAGGCTCTCGATCGCGTAAGTGACATCGGTTGGAGCTTGATTCGGCGGGTCGAGCTTCTCGAGGCGATCGATGATCTCTTCGATGCGCGATGCCACTTCGGAACGGGAGAGGTTGTACTTCTTGGTGTTCTTCTTGGGTTTGGTCATGCGACCATCGTAGGTCGCTCGAGCGTCGAACCGATCTCTACTCGTTCTCCAGTGCGACGACGTCCTTCTCGCTCTTCACCAGCACGACCTTCACGCCGTATTTGACGATAGCTTCCAACTTGATGGGGACGAAGGTGCACATCTTGTTGCGGATGTCCCAGCACAGCGCAGCGCCCTGGGCGTTCGGCTCGCGACTGACGGAGACGAGCGCCGTGTGTCGCCACTCCTCGGGGTACTCGACGAGCAGCTTCGAGCCGACCTTCGGCGTCTCGACGATAGGCTCGAAGCGAGCGAGCGACGGCTTCCAACCGTGGTTGCGGTTGCCGACGACCGACGGTTTATCGACGGCAGGGGTCGCCGCCGCCGCCACAGGCTCGCCGCCAGGGAGCGACCAGGCACGGTTCTTCCCCTTCCCAGCGCTGATGGTCCGCTTCTCGTACGAGAGCGCCATGAGCCTGCTGTAGGCCTGCTCGAGGGTGACGCCGGCCAGCTTAGCCAGCTCCTCGGTGGAGGCCTGCGGGACGGTCTTCAGGTGAGCGAGGAGCTTGTCTCCGAAACCAGCCATCAGCTCATTCTCCGTTCTCGTTGGTCGTGAACTGGCAGTTTCTTGACGTCGGCGCAGACGCGTTCGAACAAGTTCTCGAACTGAGTGTGTCCGACCACGTTGTCAACCTCGTCGACCCACACGAGTCTATCGTTAGCCTTGTCGTACTTCTGGATCGCGTTCATGATTCACAACCCCTTGCGGATGCCGCGGTCGATCGCCTCGATGGCGCGCTGAGTAGCCTCAGCAGCTTCGGCGAAGTCGTCTCCCCAGTTCATATCCTCGTCTGCCTCAGAGTCGCTCGAGACGGACAAGCACGTGTTCCTGACGAACTCGAGCAGCTCAGTGAGCGGGATGTCGCTCAGCGTGACGGCGCCGGCCTTCTGCAGCTCCGAGAGCGTCGTCTTGTCGGTGATGATTGGTCCGCGAGCTTGATCCATGATCAGATCCTACTAGACGTAGAAGAGAAGCGAACCAGTTTAACGGTCGGCGATCCAGCGCTCGGCAGCGGAGATGATGCGCGGGTGAGCGTGCTTCAGGACCGTGCGCCACGAGGACGTGTGAGGAGGAGTAAAATTCAGCGTCTGCGTGAAGTACTCCCACCGCTCCGGCCGACCCTCCTTCAGCATGTCTGGGTTCGTCAGGAAGAGCCTGAACGCCTCAGCGAAAGCCTCCGTGCAGTTCGGCTCGTAGCTGGAGATCTCCTCTTCGTTGTCGATGACCTCTCTCCAGGCCTTCCTCTTGGAGATCCCCCGCGCGCCTCCGAGGACGTGATCGACGTGGTGCCCGAACTCGTGGCAGATGACCCCGTACGGGGTGAGATCCGCCTTGTACCCAGGGTACGTCCAGGACCAACCTGGGACGCGCGTGGCCACTCGGCACTTCTTGACGTTCACAGCGATGGCGCTCAAACCCTCGTCGATGATGTGAGCCCCGAACCAGGATTTACGGATGAAGTCCCGACGGAAACGGTTCGCTTCCTCCCTAGAAGAGAATAGATGATGAGGCTGTGGTAACCCATGATCATCGAGCCAAGAGCGAGCTCTCGACAGGCCCTCGTCGAAGAGCGCATCCTT
>Ga0255312_1000044_pt1 | contig 17600 bp, 16 predicted proteins | sample EtOH5_T0_E5_meta_FD_202081 | JGI IMG/M metagenome (GOLD analysis project Ga0255312, IMG submission 202081) | Sandy soil microbial communities from University of British Columbia, Vancouver, Canada - EtOH5_T0_E5 | ecosystem: Engineered > Artificial ecosystem > Sand microcosm > Unclassified ...
CGTCCCGATCCGCGAGGAAATCGTCGTCCGCAAGCCGTTCGGCCAATTGAAGCGCTTTGTCCGCGTCGGGGTCGAAAACGACGATCCCAAGCTGCTCATCGTCGCGCCGATGTCGGGCCACTATGCGACGCTGCTGCGCGGTACAGTCGAGCGGCTGCTGCCGCGCCACGACGTCTACATCACCGATTGGCGCGACGCGAAGCTGGTGCCGCTGTCCGACGGCAGCTTCGACCTCGACGACTATGTCGACTATCTGATCGAGTTCCTCGAGGCGATCGGGGAAGCCACAGGGGAGCGGCCGCACATGCTGGCGGTGTGCCAGCCGGCGATGCCGGCGTTCGCGGCGACCGCGCTGATGGCCGCCGACAAGAACCCGTGGCGGCCCAGGACCCTGACCATGATGGGCGGCCCGATCGACACGCGCGAGGCGCCGACCGCGATCAACACGCTGGCCACCCAGCGCCCGTACGGCTGGTTCGAGAACAATGTCATCGCGACTGTGCCAATGATCTACCCGGGCGCCGGGCGGAAGGTTTATCCGGGCTTCCTGCAGCTCGCCGGCTTCATGACCATGAATTTGGGCGATCATTTGATCAGCCACTGGGAAATGTTCAAGCATCTCGTCGAGGGCGACGAAGAGAGCGCCGACGCGACGCGGGATTTCTACGCCGAGTATCGCTCGGTCAGCGACATGAGCGCGGAGTTCTACCTGCAGACGGTCGACGTCGTGTTCCAGCGCCACCTGCTGCCGAAGGGTGAGTTCAAGCATCGCGGCCGGCGGGTCGATCCGGCCGCCATCCGCGACACCGCGCTGCTGGCGATCGAGGGCGAGCGCGACGACATTTCCGGCATCGGCCAGACCCGCGCCGCGCTCGACATCGCCAAGAAGCTGCCGGCTGCGAAAAAGAAGTATTTCATGGCCAAGGACGTCGGCCATTACGGCATCTTCAACGGCCGCAAGTGGCGCGAGAACATCGCGCCCGTCGTCGAGAAGTGGATATCAGAGCACGCCTGATTTTCAGGCGTTTTGTTTTTCAGGCGTTTTTCATTTTCACTCCGCCGAGCAGGGTCAGCGCCGCAACGCTGGCGGCCACCGTCACGACGGCCGCCGCAATGAGGGCGCCGTGGAACCCGCCGAGCAGCGCCTCGCCGCGACGCGCCAGCACCACGCCGAGCAACGCGGTCGCGATCAGTCCGCCGATCCGCGACACCGCGCTGTTGAAGCCCGACGCCAGGGCGACATGCTTTTCATCGACCGACCCGAGCACCGACGAGGTCAGCGGCGCGACCAGGATCGCCATGCCCGCAGCCATCACCGCGACCGCCGGAAGCACGTCGGTCCAATAGCCGCTGTCCGAGCCGATCCTGAGGCCGAGCAGCATGCCGAGGCCGACGACGATCGGGCCGATGGTCAGTGGCCGGCGCGGGCCGATGCGCGCCGCGAACTGGCCCATCACCGGCGAGCCGACAGCGATCAGGATCGGCAGCGGCAACAACGCCATGCCCGCCTGGACCGGCGAGTAGCCGACGGCTTCGATGAGCACATAAGGGACGAGCAGCATCGCCGCGGCGAACGCGCCGTAGAGCAGGAAGGTCATCAGGTTGAGGCCGAAGAAGCAGCGGCCGGTGAAGATCGCGAGCGGCATCATCGCTTTGTCGCGGCGGTGCTTCTCGACCATGAGGAACGCGGCCAACAGCACGAATCCGGCGGCGATGCTCGCTCCGGCGAATAGGTCGAGGCTGCCCGAGGACGACCAGCGCGTCAGCCCGAAGGTCGCCCCGCCGAGCCCCGCCGTGGCGAGCAGGGCGCCGGCGTAATCGGTGCGTCCAGCGCTAAGGTCGCGGCTTTCGGTGACGTAAAGCAGCGCCAGCATTATCGCGCCCAATGCCAGCGGCAGGTTGATGTAGAAGATGGCGGGCCAGCCGACCGTGTCGACCAGCCAGCCGCCGAGCAGCGGCGCGACGGCCGCGGTTGCGGCGCCGGCCGCAGCCCACAAGCCGACCGCGCGGCCGCGCTTCTCGCCTTCGAAGGCGGCGTTGAGCAGCGCAAGGCTGTTGGGCAGCAGCAGAGCGGCGCCGACACCCTGCATGGCGCGCGCGGCGAGCAGCAACGGCAGGCTCGGCGCGAGCGCACACAGCAGGGATGCCGCCGCGAACAGCCCCGTGCCGATCACCAGCAGGCGTCGGCGGCCGTAATGGTCGCCCAGAGCGCCTCCGAGGAGGAGCAGCGCCGACAGCGGCAGCAGATACGCGTTGACCACCCACTGCACCTGCTCGGCGCCGGCGCCATAGCTGGTGCGGATCGCCGGAAGCGCGACATTCAAGACCGATCCGTCGACGAACGACAAGCTCGACGCGAGGATGGTGGTGGCCAAAGTCCAGCGCGGGTCGGCCGCACTGGAACGGGCGGCCGCGCTAGCGCTCATTCGGCGCTGGCGATCGACGCCTCGACCATGCGCTGCCAGGTCGCGGCATCGCCCGCCGCCGCCGCGGCCTGATCCGGCTCGCGAATGACATGGAGAACGGCGAGTGCCTCGGGGACATGCCCACGCCACGCCTGGTCGACCTTGTCGCCGGCCGACGGGTCGCTGCCCTGAGCGTTGCTGCTAAGGGCCTCGCCGGCCATGACGCGCGCAATGCGCTCGACCAGCGACATGTGAGCAAATTCGACCATGGAGCCTCCTGTTGGCGGTTGAACCCGTTACGGCCGTTCGGGTTCAATCGGGCGCGCCAGCCTGCGGCCGCCGTCGATCAAGCGCTTGAGCGCGCGGCGGGCGGCGAGCACCAGCCACAGCGACAGGATCACCAGAATCGCGGCGACCAGGGCGGCGGCGATGGGGTTCGCAATCGCCAGCGCCAAGAGCCCGGCGGTGGTCACGTCCTCGGCGGTCGAAACGACGACGTTGGAGAAGGGCTCGGGGCTGGCATTGACCAGGGCGCGCGCGCCTGCCTTGCCGGCATGGGCGGTGAACGCCGCGGCGCCGCCCAACAGGAAGCTCGCGACCTGCCAGCCGGGGTCGCCGGAATCGATGATCGCCATCGACAGCAGGGCGCCGCCCAATGGCCGGACGACGCTGTGGATCGCGTCCCACGCGCTGTCGACCCAGGCGATCTTGTCGGCGAAGAACTCGGCCAGGGCGCCCGCTCCGGCGATGGCGATGATCCAGTTGCTGGCGAGCACGTCGAGCGCGTGGAGTTGCTCGGGCAGCGCGATCCAGCCGAACTTCATCGCCAAGCCGGTGACGAACGTGACGAGATAGAGCCGCCAGCCGGCGAGCAGGCTGACCGAGGAAGCGAGGGCGATCAGCTGGATTGCGGTCATTTCAGCCGGAAGAAGAATCGTCGACGGCAGGCATGCCCGCAATCTTGCGCGCGGCGTGGACGAGCTCGACCGGGAGCATGGCGATGATCGTGCTGTTATGCTCGACGCCGATTTCGGTCAGGGTCTGCAGCCGCCGCAGCTCGAGCGCGCCCGGAGACGCGCTGATCGTGTCGGCCGCCTGGGACAGCTTCTGCGCTGCCTCCTGCTCGCCTTCCGCCCGGATGATGCGGGCGCGCTTCTCGCGGATCGCTTCGGCCTCCTTGGCGATCGCGCGCTGCATCTGTTCGGGGATGTCGACGTCCTTGATCTCGACAGAGTCGATCTCAACCCCCCATTTCATCGACGCGGCGGAGAGCAAATCCTGCATGCGCTTGTTGATCGCCAAGCGGTCCTTGAGCATCTGGTCGAGCTCGCTCTGGCCGATCGCATCGCGCAACGCGGTCTCCGCGGCCTGGACCGTCGCCGACACCCAATTCTCGACCGAAGTCACGACGTTCACCGCCGAATCGGCCCGAAACCAGAGGACAGCGTTGACCCGCACGGCGACGCCGTCGCGGGTGATCGTTTCCTGCGTTTCGAGCTGATAGGTGATGGTCCGCATGTCGACCTTGACGACGCGGTCCGCGAACGGGATCAGCCAATACCAGCCCGGCCCCTTCATCACCTTGAGCCGGCCAAGCCGGAAAAAGACGCCGCGCTCATATTCCTGGTTGATGCCGAAGCTGCGCAGCAGCGTGACGAGCAGGACCAGCAGGATCGCCAGCAGGATTCCGGAAGAAATCAGCATCGAACGCCTCCCGATGAGTCGCGGGCGAGCCTATAGCACCTCGAACAGCCCGGCCGCGCCCATGCCGCCGCCGACGCACATCGTGACGACGACATATTTGACGCCGCGGCGCTTGCCTTCGATGAGTGCGTGGCCGGTGAGGCGGGCGCCCGACATGCCGTACGGATGGCCGATCGAAATCGATCCGCCATCGACGTTCAGCCGGTCCTCGGGGATGCCGAGCTGCTCCGCGCTGTACAGCACCTGCACCGCGAACGCCTCGTTCAATTCCCACAGGCCGATGTCGTCGCCCTTGAGATCGAAGCGCTTGAGCAGCTTGTTGACCGCGTCGATCGGGCCGATGCCCATCTCGTCGGGTTCGGTGCCGGCGACCGCCATGCCGACGTAGCGGCCGAGCGGCGCGATCCCACGGCGCTCGGCTTGCCTGGCCTCCATCAGGATCGACGCCGAGCTGCCGTCGGACAGCTGGCTGGCATTGCCGGCGGTGATCGATGTGTCGGGGCCGAGCACGGGGTTCAGGCCTGCCAATCCTTCCAGCGTGGTGTCGGCGCGATTGCCCTCGTCCTTGGCGATCGTGACTTCCTTCTGCGAGACCGCGCCGGTTTCCTTGTCCTTCACCATCATCGTGGTGGTGACGGGGACGATCTCGGCGTCGAACCGTCCGGCGGCCTGCGCCGCGGCGGTGCGCTGCTGGCTTTTCAGCGCATATTCGTCCTGCCGATCGCGGCCGACGCCATAGCGCCGGGCGACCGTCTCGGCGGTCTGCAGCATGGGCATGTAGACGTGCTGGTGCATCGCGACCAGCGACGGGTCGGGCGCGATCCGCATCTCGGGCGTCTGCACCATGCTGATCGAATCCTGCCCGCCGGCGGCGACCACATCCATCTTGTCGGTAATGATCTGCTTGGCGGCGGTGGCGATGGCCATCAGCCCCGACGAGCATTGGCGGTCGATCGTCATCCCCGACACGCTGACCGGGCAGCCGGCGCGGAGCGCTACCTGCCGGCCGATATTGCCGAACTGCGTGCCCTGCGTGAGTACCGCGCCCCACACGACATCGTCGATCTCCCCCGCGTCGATTCCGGCCCGCTCGATTGCCGGTCTCAGCGAGAATGCTCCCAGGGTCGGTCCAGGCGTCGCATTGAACGCGCCCTTGTAGGCGCGGCCGATGGGAGTGCGGGCGGTCGAGACGATGACGGCGTCGCGGGCGGACATCTCAAATCTCCTCAGACGAACAAAAGCTTCTCAGACGAACAACAGGCCGAGCCATTGCGCGGTGAGCGCCGGCTTGTCCACGCCTTCGATTTCGACCGTGACGCTGTGGCGCAGCAGCAGCTGGCCCGGCGCCTTCTCCTCGATCGAGTCGAGCACGAAGCGGCCGCGGATGCGCTTGCCGGACTGGACCGGGGCGATGAAGCGAACCCGGTCGAGGCCGTAGTTGACGGCCATTTTCACATTGTCTGGAATGAGCATCGCCTCGGCGGCCATGCGCGACAGCATCGACAGCGACAGGAACCCATGCGCGACCGTGCCGCCAAACGGCGTCCTCGCCGCGGCCTCGGGATCGACATGGATGAACTGCCGGTCCTCGGTCGCCTCGGCGAACGCGTCGATGCGCGCCTGGTCGATCGTCAGCCAGCCTGACACGCCGACTTCGGTGCCGATCCGGCCGCGGACTTCGTCCAGCGATGCAATCGGCATCAGCGTTTGGCCGGGGCGACGGGCGCGGCGTAAGGCATGACCAGCGTGCCGTCTGGGGCCGCCGTGAACGTGGTCTGGGTCGGATAGGCGAACTCGACGCCTTCTCCGGTGAGGGTCTTGAGCAGGCTCATGATCACGGCGGAGCGATCGGCGGCGATCTTGTCCTGGTCGAGGCTGGCGATGTCGAACAACAGCTCGTGCTCGAGGCTCGACGGGCCGAGGCCGGTCATCGTGCAGCGGACGAACTTGCAGCCCTTGCGCGCCTCGACGGCCGCCTGTGCCAGCTCCGGCACGCGCTCCAGTTTCTTGAGCGGCGTTTGATAGGTGAGGCCGAACGTCAGCGTCGCGCGGCGGCTGCGGCCCGCGGCGAGGTTGTGGATCTCGCGCTCGAGCAGCTTGGTGTTGGCCATGATCATCTGCTCGCCGGTGATCGATCGCATCCGCGTCGTCTTGAGGCCGATGCGTTCGACCGTGCCGGTGCTGTTGTCGTAGCGGATGGTGTCGCCGCGGCGGAACGGCTTGTCGAACAGGATGGCGAGGGCCGCGAACAGGTCGGAGAAGATGCCTTGCGCGGCGAGGCCGATGGCGATGCCGCCGATGCCGAGGCCGGCGACCAGCGCGGTGACGTTGACCCCGAGATTGTCGAGGATGACGATAACCGCGATCGCGAACAGGGCGATGCTGACCAGGACGCGGATCACCGCCATCGCATTGCCGAGCGCGGTTTCGCCCGTGTCGGCGCCGACGCGGTGGCCGATGACGCCGAGGATCAGCTCGCGCGCCCACACTGCGCCCTGGGTGGCGAAGGCGATTATGAACAGTATGTCGACGAGCCGGGCGACGCGGTGCGGCGGCTCGGCATAGGTCGCGACGATCTCCAGCGCGGCGATGATCATGAAGGCCAGGCTGGTCTTGGCCAGCACTCGGCCGATGACCGATTTCCAGCTGCCGTAATCAGGGTCGGCGGAGGTGATGCGCTCGCCGACGTAGCGCAGCACCAGCATCACCGCGACCAGCGCCGCCGCGACCAGGCTGCCGATTACAAGAGATTCGCTGTTCGCCTCGACCCAGGCCGGAAAGCTGCTCCACCACTGCATCGCGTCGCGCATGGTGCCGTTCATGGCGGCAGGCTGTCGTTCGATCAAGGCGCCGCGGCGCGCTTTGATTTCCGCCGCGACTGCGATTTGAGGAACTGCAGCAGCCCGACCTCCGCGGACGACAGCCACTTGCGTGCCCGCGGCCGCTCGATTCCGGGCAGAGGGTCGCGCGGGCGCTCCTTGGCCGCCTCGACCAGCGCCGGGTGGACGTAGGACTTGCGGCTGATCGCGACCGTGTTGCCGAGCGCCTCCGCGACCGGCTCGATCATCGAGTTGACGCTGACCTTCTTGCGCTCGTTGGCGCCGAGCAATTGGTCGAAGGCGATGACGCTGGCCCCAAAGGTGCGGAAATGCTTGGCGGTGAATTCGCCGCCGGTCGCGTCGCGGATGTAATCGTTGACGTCGGCCGACGTGATTTGCTGGGGCTCGCCGTCGCCGTTGACATATTGGAACAGCGACTGGCCGGGCAGCTCCTGCAAACGGCGGACGATGCGGGCGAGCCGCCGATCGGTGATCGTGACCTCGTGGACGATGCCGCGCTTGCCGGTGAAGCGCATCTTGAGCTTCCGGCCGGTCTGCTTGACGTGCCTACTGAGCATGGTCGTCGCGCCGAAGCTCTTGTTCTCCCTCGCATATTCCTCGCTGCCGACCCGCAGGTGCTGGGTATCGAGCAGCCGCACGACGGCGGCCAGCACGGTCTCGCGTGTCAGACTGGGCTGATGGAGGTGTTTCTCGACCGTGCGGCGGAGCCTGGGAAGCGCCTTGCCGAATTCGAGCAATCCCGCGAACTTGCTCGCCTCGGCCTGGGCGCGAAAGTCGGGGTGATAGCGATACTGCTTGCGGCCGCGCGCATCGATGCCGGTGGCCTGCAGGTGACCGTTGGCATCGGCGCAGAACCAGGCATCGGTGTAGGCCGGCGGGAGCGCGATTGCGTTCAGCCGGTCGATGACCGCGCGGTCGGCAATCCGCTTCCCCTTGTCGTCGAAATAGGCCCAGTACCGGCCCATCCGCTTGCGCGAGTAGCCGGGCTCGCCGTCGCTGCTGTGGCGCAACATCAGGGGAGTTTTTCTTGCGGCATTGGCGGGCATAAGCGAGTGGCGGCTGCAACGGTTCCTGCAACCGCTTAAGGAGGCGGCCATTCCGACCATCGCCGAGGCCAGAATCCTGATCATCGCCACCGACGGCTTCGAGGAATCGGAGCTGTTCGGCCCGCGCGAGATCCTCATGCGCCGCGGCGCCGATGTCCGCCTGGCGGCGCCGTCGCTGACCCCGATCCAGGCGACGGTGATGGACGATCCGGGCAAGGTCATCCGCCCGGACCTGACGATCGCGCAGGCTGCAGGGGAGGACTTCGATGCGCTGCTGCTCCCCGGTGGCGTGCGCAACCCCGACGCGCTGCGGACGAATGGCGCCGCGATCGCGCTGATCCGCGCGTTCGCCGAAGCCGGCAAGCCGATCGGGGCGATCTGCCATGGGCCGTGGCTGCTGGTCGAGGCCGACCTGCTGCGCGGGCGCAACGCGACATGCTGGCCGTCGATCCGCACCGACCTGCGCAATGCCGGAGCGACGGTGGTCGATCGACCGGCGGTGACCGATGGCAATATCGTCACCAGCCGCGCGCCGGGGGACGTGCCGGCGTTCACCGAGGCGTTGGTCGCATTGATCGAAGCCGCGCCCGCGTCGGCGAAGGGCTAACCGGCTGGAAACCAATTGCCGCTAAGGCCGGCCGATGGGCTGGACGAGCGAGGGCAATCGGGCCGAATCGGCGATCGATGTCGCCGCCGCCGCGATCTTCGCGGCTGCGGTCGGATTTGCCCTGTGGGCGACGGCAGTCGGAGGGCCATTCGGCGCGGCCGTCGTCGCAGCCGCCTTTCTCCTCGCGTGGACCGGCCTCAGGTGCGTGCCCGCCGATCCGCCAAGCTATGCGTTGCCCGCCTTTTCGCCGGTGCCGATCGAGCCGACGCCGGACCAACAGGATGAGGCGGCCGACGAGCTGATCCTCCAGGACAGGCTCGCCACGGTGAGTCCGGACGCACGGGTGGTTCGGCTGTTCGGCCCGGGCCAAGACCACCTTCATTCGAGCCGATCTTCGATGGCACCGGATGCGTCCCAAGCGCTGAACGAAGCGTTGGCCGAGCTTCGGCGTTCCTTGCGCTGACCTTTATTCGGCGACGGCCTTTATTCGGCGCCGGCCTTCATTCAGCAACAGTCAGAGCTTCGATCTCGAGCGTGATCGAGCCGTCGAGGGCGCGGTTGAGCCCGCCGGCGACGATAATGTCGGCGACCAAATGGCCGGGGATCGAGAACTCGGCGTCCTCGATGCCATGGGTGAGGCGGCCGACCAGCAGGTCGGCGTCGGGGCCGGGCACGCGCAGCCTCAACACATGCGTCTCGCCGGTGAAAGTCAATGATTGCCAATCGACCGATTGGATTTCGCTGAGCAAAATCCTATCGGACTGGGTCCCCATGCGCTCGACCAGGGCACGAAGCAGCCCGGACGCCGCGCGCGACATGGCCATGTTCAACACTGTCCGGCCTCCAGGAACGCCCTGACGCGCTTGACCGTCCCCGGCCGCGGCTCCCTTCCCTTGCGCAGATCAAACACGAACCGAGGGTCCCCGAGGGCTTCCCGGCCGAAGCGCGCCGGAGTGGTGTGGCTCCGGTTCAGAAATCGCCAAGCCCTATTTCGGCTTCGACGGCCGGTGGCTGAAAGCGTTGACGGCGACCCCGGCGAGCAAGCTGTCGGTCATCCGCGTCGAAGGCGATTCGATGGCGCCGACGCTCAATGCCGGGGACGATATCCTGGTCGATCCGGGCGACATCGGCGAGCGGCTGCGCGACGGCATCTACGTTTTGCGGATCGACGACGCGCTGATCGTCAAGCGGATCGCGCTGCACCCGGTCGGCCGCCGGGTCACCGTCCAGTCGGACAATCCCGCTTACCCGGACTGGCCCGACTGCGACATGGCCGAGATCGTCTGCATCGGCCGGGTCGTCTGGGCGGGCCGCAAGATCGATTGAGCGGCAAGCGCCGCCCGACTTCCTAGCGCTGCCTGACTTCCTAGCGCCGGCGGTCGAACAGCCACAGCAACACGGCCGCGGCGATCCCGAGCCCGGTCCCCGCCAGCACGCCCTTCATGGGCGCGCCGGCGGCGACTCCCCAGACCGTGCCGGCGAGAATTCCGATCGTCAGAAAGATGCCGCCCGCCTGGGCGTTGCGCCTCGCCATGGCGCGCCCATGCCAGACCCGCCCCGCCATCTCCACCGCAATCTCGGCGCGACCCGTAACGCATATGGTCAACGCCGCGTTGACGACCTTTGTCGGCAGTCGCGAAAGGGGAAAGGGCTATAGCTCGGGCCATGGATTCACCCTTCATCAGCGGGCGAACGGCGTTGGCCGACGCCGCCGAGCTTCTCGAGCGGTTCGGCGACAACGCCGGCTATGAGGCCGCGGCACGGGCCGATGTCAGCCGCGACGCCGGCAACGTCGTGCGCTTCTGCCACTGGCGGCAGATCGAGCGGGTGATCGCGACGTTGAGCAGCGAAGAGGTTCGCGGCACCGTCCATTAGTCCACGGACGATTCAAGCCTTGCGCGCCGTTCAGACTGGCGCGGTTCAGGAGTGCTGGCTACGCTGGCGCGATGAATGAGCGGGGAAAGGCGCGGGAGGCTGCGCGGCTGTTGTGCGCGACCGCGGCGACGCTGGTGATGGCCGCGCCGGCCCTCGCGCAGCAACCGGAGCCCACGCAACCGGCCCCGACGCAATCGGCACCGCCCTCCGACGCCTCCGAGCTCGATCCGTCGGCGCCGCTCGCCCCGATCCCCGATCTCGGCGTCGCCTGGCCCGACCCCGGGGCCAGCGACCAGCCGGCACCCGCCCCGGCGCCGCAAGCGGGGGCGGCGGAGGTCGCGACCGAGCCGCCACCGAGCGAGACCGAGGCTGCCGAGCTCCATTATACCATTGCCCTCGAGGGTCTCGAGACCGTCGGTTCGAGCGCCGAGCTGGTCAGTTCGTTCGACCAGCAGTCGGTGCTCCGCAAGAACCGGAACGAGGCGGTCAACGCCGCCCAGATCGACCGCCGCTCGCGGGCCGATGCCGACCTCCTGGCCGAGCTGCTGCGCAGCCAGGGCTATTATGACGCGGACGTCGAACCGCGCATCGAGCGCGCGGGCCACGCGCTGCGGGTCGTGCTCGAGGCTCATCCGGGCGAACAGTACCGGTTCAAGTCGGTGGAGTTGCCGGGGCTGGAAGCGGCGGGCGCGGAGGCCCCGAAACTGCGCGAGGCGTTCGCGGTCAAGGCCGGTGATCCGGTCATCGCCGCGGACGTGATCGCCGCCAATATCGCCTTGAAGGTCGCGTTGGGCGAGCAGGGGTTCGCGCTCGCCGAGGTCGGCGACCAGCAAATCCAGGTCGACCACGATACCCACACCGCGCAACTGGTGCTGCCCGTGACGACCGGTCCGCTGGCGTCGTTTGGAGCCATCCGGATCAGCGGCAAACCGCCGTTCAGCGCGAGGCATGTGGCGCTGATCGCCCGGTTTCACTCGGGCGAGCAATTCCGGCGCTCGAAGATCGACGACCTGCGCCGCGCCCTCATCGCCACCGGGCTGGTCGCGTCCGCGGAGGTGAGGGTGGTCCCGGCCGCCGATGGACGGACCGTCGACCTCGCCGTCAACCTCGAGCCGGCGCCGATGCGCACGGTCGCCGGCGAGCTCGGCTACGGCACCGGCGAAGGCGTTCGCGTCGAAGCGAGCTGGCAGCACCGCAATTTCTTTAATCCCGAAGGTGCGCTGACGGTGCGCGGCGTGGCCGGCACGCAGGAACAGCTCGCCGCGGTCCAGTTCCGGCGCAACAATTTCCGCCAGCGCGACCAGGTCCTCAACCTGCAGGCGCTGGCCAGCCATACCAACCGCAGCGCCTTCGAGGCCAAGACCCTGCAGGTCGGCGGCAACATCGAGCGCCAGAGTAACATCATCTGGCACAAGAAATGGACGTGGAGCTACGGCGTCGACCTGCTGGGCACCAGCGAGCGCGGCGTGTTCACCACGCTGGGCGTCAAGGACACACGCAAATTCCTGATCGCGGCATTCCCGGCAACGCTGACCTATGACGGCAGCAACGACCTGCTCGATCCCACCCGCGGCTTTCGCCTCGGCGGCCGGATCAGCCCCGAGATCTCCGCTCACGGCGGCAGCTTCACCTATGCGCGGACGCAGATCGACGCCAGCGCCTATCACCCGGTGTCGTCGAGCGTCGTCGTCGCCGGCCGCGTCCGGCTGGGGACGATCTTCGGCGCGAGCTCGTTGTCGATCGCGCCCTCGCGGCGGCTGTATGCCGGCGGCGGCGGATCGGTTCGCGGCTACGGCTACCAGCAGCTCGGACCGCACGACGTGGACGGCGATCCGATCGGCGGCCGCGGGCTCGCCGAGTTCGCCCTCGAAGCGCGCGTCCGCCTGAAAGCGTTCGGCGGCAACTTCGGCATTGTTCCGTTCCTCGACGGCGGCAGCCTGACGACCAACTCGTGGCCGAGCTTGAGCGGCTGGCAGCTCGGCGCCGGCATCGGCGTGCGTTACTATTCGAGCTTCGGGCCGATCCGGATCGACGTCGGCACGCCGCTCAACCCGCGCGCCAGCGATGGACGAGTGGCCGTCGTCGTGTCGCTCGGGCAGGCGTTCTAGGATGGCCGAGGACACGCTGCCGGTCGATCGGACGGCTTCGCCACAGCGGCGACTGCGCCGGGATTGGGCGCGCCGCCTGGCGAACGAATTGCTGGCGCTGCTGCTGGCGCTGCTGCTGCTGTTCGCCGGTGCGGTGGTGCTGCTCGACACCGCGCCGGGCCACCGTTTCATCGTCGATCGCATCGCACGGTTCGAGACCGCCTCGGGCCTCAACATCCGCGTCGGCCGCATCGAAGGGTCGGTGTTCGGCAAGTCCAAGCTCAAGAACGTCTCGGTCGCGGACGGCCACGGCGTGTTCCTGACCTCGCCCGAAATCGAGCTCGACTGGGCGCCGGGGGCGTGGCTCTACAACTCGCTGCACATCGACCGGATCTCGGCGCGCCAGGTGCGGCTGATCCGGGTGCCGAAATTGAAGCCGACCGGCCGCAAGGGGCCGATCCTGCCCGGCTTCGACATCCACATCGGCGAGCTGGCGATCGACCGGCTCGAGCTCGGCCCCGCCGTCATGGGGCGGGAGCGCATTGGCCGCGTGCGCGGGCAGGCGGACGTCCGCGCGGGCCGGGCGATGGTCGAGCTCCGGGTCGCGGTCGAGGGCGGCGATCGCATCGCGTTGAACCTCGACGCCGAGCCCGACCGCGATCGCTTCGACGTCGACCTGCACGCCAGGTCGCCGGCCAACGGGCTGCTGCCGGCGATCGTCGGGACCAAGCGCTCGATCGACCTGACGGTCAGCGGCGACGGCAGCTGGAGCCGGTGGCGCGGCCGCGCCGCGCTCGACCTTTCGGGCCGGCCGACCGCGCGGCTCGGGCTCGGCGTCGATGCCGGGCGCTACCGCCTCGCCGGCGAGATGGCGCCCGCGCAGTTCCTCACCGGCAAGTTCCAGCGGCTGACCGCGCCGGTGGTGCGGGTGCGCGGCGATGCCCGGCTCGACCACCGCGTGCTCGACGGCCAGCTGGCGCTGTCGTCGCCGTCGCTTCGGGCGGTCGCGCGCGGCGCGCTCGACCTCGCCAGCAATCGCTATCGCCAGCTCCGCGTCGGCATCGACCTGCTGCGCCCGCCGGCGCTGTTCCCCAACATGACCGGCCGCAACGTGCGGATGGTGTGGACGCTCGACGGCAGGTTCGCCAACGCCGACTACGCCTATCGGCTGACTTCGCCGGGGGTGAAGTTCGACAACACCGGCTTCGTCGACGTGCACGCCGAGGGCCGCGGGAGGCTGTCGCCGTGGCCGATGCGCGTGCCGCTGCGGCTGTCGGCGCGGGCGATCACCGGGGTCGGCGACGTCGCCGGCGCAATCCTCGCCAACGCGCGGCTCGAGGGGATGCTGACGATCACCCCGAAGTTCGTTCGCGGCGAAGGGCTGCGGCTGACCAGCAACAAGCTGACCGGCAAGGTCGCGCTGCTCATCGACCTCGTCACCGGACGCTTCGAGATCCTCATTTCCGGCGGCCTGACCCGCTACGTGATTCCGGGGCTCGGGGTCGTCGACGTGATGACCGACCTCAAGGTCGTGCCCGGGCCCGGCGGGCATGGATCGCGCGTCATCGGCAAGGGCAAGGCGTGGGTGCGGCGCCTCGACAACAGCTTCTTCCGCGACATCGCCGGCGGCCTGCCGCGGATCGAGACCGATCTCGAGCGCGGCAACGACGGCATCGTCCACTTCACCAACCTCCAGCTGTACGCGCCCAAGCTGCGGCTGAGCGGAGCCGGCCAGCGCTTCCGCGACGGCACCTTCCACATCGTCGCCAGCGGCCGGCAGTCGAAATACGGCACGCTCAGGATGGTTCTCGACGGCCATATCGAGCGGCCGCGCGTCGACCTGTTCTTCGATCGCCCCAACGATCCGATGGGGCTCAAGGACATGCGGCTGCTGCTCCTGCCGACCGCGGCCGGCTTCGACTACACGTCGAGCGGAGCGTCGCGCCTCGGGCCATTCACCAGCAGCGGCAAGATCCTGCTGCCGAGTGGCGGCCGCGCCACGATCGCGATCGCGGCGCTCAACGTCGGCGGCAGCACGGCGAGCGGCAATCTGCGCTCGGACCCGGGCGGGTTCCTGGGAACGCTGGCGGTGGCGGGCGGCGGCCTCGACGGCGATCTCGCCTTCGCTCCGGCCGGCGACGCGCAGCGAATCGAGGCGCACCTTCGCGCCAGCGGGGTCCGCTTTCCCGGCATATTCGCGGTTCGATCCGGGCGGCTCGACGGCACCATCATCCTCGCCGACGAGCGCACCACCATCGACGGCGTTGTCGATGCGCGCGGCTTCGAGGCGAGCGGCATCAGCCTCGCCCGCCTGACTGCCAATGCCAAGCTGGTCAACGGCAGCGGCCAGGTTCGGGCCGCGATCGCCGGCCGCCGCGGCGCCGCCTTCGATTTCACGACGCTCGCCGATATCACGCCCGACAGCATCCGTTTGACCGGGCACGGCGCGATCGACCGGCGGCCATTGGTGTTGCGCGAGGCGGCGCTGCTGACCCGCTCCGGCGACGGCTGGAGCCTGGCGCCGACCAACTTCAGCTTCTCCGGCGGCACCGGCACCCTGTCCGGCCGCAGCGGGTCGCTGCCCGAGCTGCACGCGCAGCTGCGCGCGATGCCGATGGAGATCCTCGACCTGGCGTGGCCCGGGCTCGACTTCCAGGGCTCCGCCACCGGCCGGCTCGACTATGCCTGGAAGGGCAATCGCAGCGGCCGGGTGGATCTGACGATCCGCGGCTTGAGCCGCTCCGGCCTCGTGCTCGCCTCGCAACCGATCGATGTCGGCATCGCCGCCGTGATCGGCGGCGACAAGGCCGCGCTCAGGGCGGTGGCTGCCAGCGGCGGCAAGACCATCGGCCGCGCCCAGGCCCGCTTCGCGCCGCTCGGGCGCGGCCCGCTGGTCGCCGAGCTGATGAATGCGCCGCTGTTCGCGCAGCTGCGCTATGCCGGCCCGGCCGACACATTGTGGCGGCTGTCGGGGACCGAGGTGTTCGACTTGTCGGGACCGATTGCGATCGGCGCCGATATCGGCGGTCGGCTGGTCGCTCCGGCGATCCGCGGCTCGCTTCGAACGCAGAGCGCGCGGCTCGAAAGCGCGGTCACCGGCATGGTCATCGACCAGCTGGCGTCGGATGCCCGCTTCTCCGGCCCGCAGCTGGTGTTCACCAAGATCGCCGGGCGCACCAGCGGCGGCGGCACGGTCAACGGGGCCGGCACGGTGACCTTCTCGGGCGGGCGCAGCCTGCTCGACTTGAGCTTCAACGCCAGCCAGGCGCTGCTGCTCAACCGCGACGACGTCGCCGCGCGCGTCACCGGCCCACTGCGTATCCGCTCGACCGCCGAGGGCGGCACTATCTCCGGCAAGCTGACCCTCGACAAGGGTCGGTTCCAACTGGGCCGCGCCAGCGCCGCGGCTTCGGTGCCGCAGCTCCAGGTGAGCCACCGCGGGCTCGACGCCGCGGACGTGATCGAGGTCGAGCAACTGCACCCGTGGCGGCTCGATCTCGAGCTCGCCGGGCGCGAGCTTCAAGTCAGCGGGCTCGGCATCGACAGCCGCTGGACGACGCAGCTCGCGATCAGCGGGGTGGCCGACGCGCCGCGCTTCACCGGGCGCGCCGACCTGGTCCGCGGCGATTATGAGTTCGCCGGCCGCAACTTCCGCCTCGATCGCGGCGTCATCCGCTTCCGTGGCGAAAGCCCGCCCGATCCGCTGCTCGACATCCATGCCGAAGCGCAGGTCCAGGGGCTCGATGCCAGCGTTCGCGTCACCGGCACCGGCCTGAAGCCCGAGATCACGTTCGCCAGCGTTCCCGCGCTGCCGCAGGACGAGCTCCTGTCGCGGATCCTGTTCGGCACCTCGATCACCAACCTGTCGGCGCCGGAAGCGCTGCAGCTGGCGTCGGCGGTGGCGGCGCTGCAGTCGGGCTCGGGAAGCCTCGACCCGATCAACGCCTTGCGGCGGGCGGTCGGGCTGGACCGGTTGCGGATCGTCCCGGCTGACATCGCGACCGGGCAGAAGACCGCGCTGTCGGCGGGCAAGTACATCGGCCGCAAGCTGTTCGTCGAAGTGGTCACCGACGGGCAGGGCTATTCGGCGACCCGCATCGAGTATCAGATGACTCGCTGGTTATCGCTGCTGTCGTCGGTGTCGACGATCGGCCGGACCAGCGCCAACGTCCGCATCAGCAAGGATTATTGACGCCCCTGTTGCGCTCGCCGATTGCGACGTTAGCCTGCCGCATCCGGTGTGGGGGGAGCGCATGAAGAACTGGAACGTCCGCAAGGCGATCGTCACCCGCGAGGACATGCCCGAGGAGCATCGGCTGCATCGCTCGCTGTCCTGGCCGCACCTCATCTTCTTGGGGGTCGGGGCGATCGTCGGCACCGGCATCCTCGTCCTGATCGGCACCGCGGCCGACAAGGCCGGACCGGCGATGATGCTGAGTTTCGTCATTGCCGGCGTAATTTGCGCGGCGGCGGCCCTCGCCTATGCCGAAGTCGCGACGATGATCCCGGCGTCGGGCTCGGCTTACACTTACAGCTATGTCGTCTTCGGTGAGCTGATCGCCTGGTTCGTCGGTTGGTCGCTGATTCTTGAATACAGCCTGGTCGTCAGCGCGGTCTCGGTCGGCTGGTCAGGCTATTTCTCACCGCTGGTCGGAATTCCACAAGAGCTCGCCACCGCGCCGCTGCTCGGCGGGGTGTTCAACTTCCCCGCCGTGTTCATCATCGCCGTCATCGCCGGCCTGCTGATTTACGGCACGCGTGAGAGTGCGACGCTCAATTCGGTGTTGGTCGCGATCAAGATGCTGGCGCTGGCGATGTTCATCGTCGTCGCCATTCGCGTCTTCAACACCGACAATTTTCACCCGTTCATGCCCAATGGGTTCGTCAAACAGGGCCCGGCGGGCGCGGAAGTCGGAGTGATGGCGGCGTCGGCGATCATCTTCTTCGCTTTCTATGGCTTCGACGCGATCGCGACGGCCGCCGAGGAAGCCAAGAACCCCGGCCGAGATCTCGCGATCGGGATCGTCGGGTCGATG